>Ga0247806_10001564_pt1 | contig 11069 bp, 8 predicted proteins | sample UWRJL059202B1_FD_179935 | JGI IMG/M metagenome (GOLD analysis project Ga0247806, IMG submission 179935) | Plant litter microbial communities from Arlington Agricultural Research Station in Wisconsin, United States - UWRJ-L059-202B-1 | ecosystem: Environmental > Terrestrial > Plant litter >... | reverse complement strand
CGTCGCCTTCGAGCACGGCTACCACGGCCGCACGAACCTCACGATGGCGCTCACCGCAAAGAACATGCCGTACAAGAGCGGTTTCGGCCCCTTCGCCTCCGAGATCTACCGTGCGCCGCTGTCGTACCCCTTCCGTGACGGGCTGAACGGCGCGGATGCCGCGGCGCGCTCGGTCTCGATCATCGAGAAGCAGGTCGGCGCCGAGAACCTCGCGGCAGTCATCATCGAGCCGATTCCGGGCGAGGGCGGATTCATCGTTCCCGCCGAGGGCTTCTTGAACGCGATCGCCGAATGGTGCACGGCAAACAACGTCGTCTTCATCGCCGACGAGGTGCAGTCGGGCTTCGCCCGCACCGGCGCCATGTTCGCGAGCGAGCACTTCGGCATCGTGCCCGACTTGGTCACCACGGCTAAGGGTCTCGCGGGTGGCCTGCCGCTCGCTGCCGTCACTGGTCGAGCAGACATCATGGATGCTGCGCACGCCGGTGGCCTCGGCGGAACGTACGGCGGCAACCCTGTCGCCTGTGCTGCCGCAATCGCCGCGCTCGACGCCTTCGAGAACGACGGGCTCATCGAGCGCGCCCAGGAGGTCGGCGAGATTTTGCTCGGTCGCCTCAACGCGCTGCAGGCGTCTGACTCGCGCATCGGCGACGTTCGCGGCTTCGGCGCGATGGTCGCCGCCGAGTTCGTCGACCCCGCCACCGGCGCACCGGATGCCGCGCTTGCGGCTGCGGTCGCCAAGACGTCGATCGCCGCTGGCGTGATCGTGCTCACGTGTGGCACGTACGGCAACGTCATCCGTTTCTTGCCGCCGCTCTCGATCGACGACGCTCTGCTCAACGAGGGGCTCGATGTTGTCGCCGAGGCACTGGCCGGGGTTGCAGCATGAGTGCCGCGACCGAGGCCGAGCTTCTCGCGAGCCTGCCCCAGGGTCTTTTCATCAACGGTGAGTGGGTGCCCGCCACGGCCGGCGCGACCTTCGCCGTGCGCGACCCCGCGACCGGCGCAGTGCTGGCCCAGGTTGCAGACGCGAGCCCTGAAGACGGAATCCGTGCGCTCGACGCGGCGGTTGCCGCTCAGGTCGAGTGGGCTGCAACGGCGCCGCGCGTGCGCAGCGACATCCTGCGCAAAGCTTTTGATCTTGTGCGTGAGCGCACCGAAGAACTCGCTCTTCTTATGACGCTCGAGATGGGCAAGCCGCTTGCAGAGGCTCGCGGAGAGGTCGCCTACGGCGGCGAGTTTCTGCGCTGGTTCAGCGAAGAGGCCGTGCGAATCTCGGGTCGGTACGGCGGGAACCCCGAGGGCACCGGGCGCATGGTCGTCTCGCAGCGACCCGTTGGCCCGTCGTACTTCATCACGCCGTGGAACTTTCCGCTCGCGATGGCGACCCGCAAGATCGCCCCGGCGCTCGCCGCGGGCTGCACGGTCGTTGTGAAGCCAGCCGAGCTGACCCCGCTCACGACGCTGCGGTTTGTGCAGATTCTGCACGAGGCCGGCGTGCCCGCCGGAGTGGTCAACGTCATCACAACGACGCACTCTGCCGACGTCTCGGCGCCGATCATCTCTGACCCGCGACTGCGCAAGCTCTCGTTCACCGGGTCGACCCAGGTCGGCCGCAAACTCATCGCGCAGTCTGCAGAGCGCGTGCTGCGCGTCTCGATGGAACTCGGCGGCAACGCACCGTTCGTTGTGTTTGAGGATGCCGACCTCGACAAGGCGATTGATGGCGCGATGCTCGCCAAGTTCCGCAACATCGGGGAGGCGTGCACGGCTGCGAACCGGTTTATCGTGCACGAGGCCGTCGCAGAGGAGTTCACGAAGCGGGTTACCGAGCGGGTTGCAGCGATGAAGGTCGGTCGCGGTACAGAAGACGGTGTGCAGATCGGGCCGCTGATCGACGAGAAGACCGTCGCCAAGGCTCACGAACTCGTGACGGATGCCGTGTCTCGCGGCGCGCAGGTCACCACCGGTGGATCGGCCGTCGACGGTGAGGGCACGTTCTATCTGCCGACCGTTATTTCTGGTGTTACTGCGGGAAGCGACATCCTGAGCCAGGAAATTTTTGGCCCGGTTCTCGCGATCGCGACGTTCAGCGATGAAGACGAGGCCGTTCGTCTCGCCAACGACACCGAGTTCGGACTCGTCTCCTACGTGTTTACGAGCGATCTCGCACGTGGGCACAGGATGATTGATCGGATGGAAACCGGGATGATGGGACTCAACGTTGGTGTCGTCTCGAACGCGGCGGCACCGTTCGGCGGGGTCAAGCAGTCCGGACTCGGCCGCGAAGGCGGAGCCGAGGGCATCCACGAGTTCTTGTCTGTGAAATACACCCTCATTCCCAACGACTGATCGGAGCGCACCATGACATATGCAGTCACCAACCCCGCGACGGGCGAAACCCTCGCGACCTACCCTGACGCAACGGACGCCGAGGTCGAGACCGCTCTTGCCGCAGCCGCTTCAGCCGCACGCGGCTACGGTCGCACGTCGAGCCCCGCCGAGCGCGCCGAGGCGCTGCGCACTGTTGCACGTCTGCACCGTGAGCGTCGCGACGAGCTCGCCGCGATCATCGTGCGCGAGATGGGCAAGCCGCTCGAGGCAGCTCTCGGCGAGGTGGACTTCGCCGCAGACATCACCGAGTACTACGCCGACCACATCGACAAGATCACCGGCGACAGCCCGGTTCCCATCGATGGTGAGGGCACGGCGGTCATTCGCCGCAGCCCGATTGGCGCGCTTCTCGGCATCATGCCGTGGAACTTTCCCTACTACCAGGTCGCTCGCTTCGCTGCGCCGAACATCGCGATCGGCAACACGATTGTGCTCAAGCACGCGCCGCAGTGCCCCGAGTCGGCTGCCGCTATCGAGACCATCTACCGCGACGCCGGCTTCCCCGAGGGTGTTTACGTCAACGTGCATCTCTCGAACGAGCAGTCGGCCGCCGTGATTGCCGACCCGCGCATTCAGGGCGTTTCGGTAACGGGTTCAGAGCGTGCCGGTTCGGCCGTCGCCGAGATCGCGGGCCGCCACCTCAAGAAGGTCGCGCTCGAGCTGGGCGGGTCTGACCCATTCATCCTGCTCTCGACCGACGACCTCGATGCGACGGTACAGGCAGCGGTCGACGCCCGCCTCGACAACACCGGTCAGTCGTGCAACGCGGCGAAGCGCTTCATCGTCGCCGACGGGCTGTACGACGACTTTCTGTCGAAGTTCGCGGCAGCGCTCGACGGCGCCAAGGTCGGCGACCCCTTCGACGAGTCGACGGTTCTCGGACCGCTGTCGTCGCTCGCTGCGGCCGAGCGCCTGCAGGAGCAGGTCGATCGCGCTGTCGCCCAGGGCGCTGCGCTTGAGGTCGGTGGAACCCGCGATGGTGCGTTCTTTGCCGGCACCGTTCTGACCGGCGTGACAAGTGACATGGATGCCTACCGCGAAGAGTTCTTCGGACCAGTGGGTGTTGTGTACCGCGTCTCGAGCGAAGAAGAAGCGATCGAGCTCGCGAACGACACCCCGTTCGGTCTCGGCTCGTACGTCTTCACGACCGACCCCGAGCAGGCGGAGCGCGTCGCAAATGCGATCGACGCCGGCATGGTCTACGTCAACATCGTGCTTGCCGACGAGCCCGGCCTGCCCTTCGGTGGCGTCAAGCGCAGCGGCACCTCACGTGAGATGGGTCTGCTCGCTGCCGACGAGTTTGTGAACAAGAAGCTCATCCGCATCGCGGGCTAAGCGTGAGGAGAGAGTCGGTCGCCCGGCTCTCTCCTCGGCTTCTACCAGGCGATGTTCTCGTATCGCTTGAAGGCCTCGAAGCTTGTGCGCACCGAGTCGAGCTCAGTGCCCGAGGCGAAGTCCTGCTCGAGAAGCATGTACTTCAGGTTGGGCAGCTTGTTCGCTGCATCGATGATGTCTTGAATCGGCAGGATGCCCGTGCCGACCTCCACGAATTCGGCAGGCTCTTCGAGCTCGAGGAAGAGCGGCATGTCGATCGAAGCGTCTGCGGCGAGGGGACCGTCGAAGAGGTTGAGCGGGCGCAGTGCTCCGTCGGGAAAGTCTTTCTGGTGGCTCATAACGAAGCGCTCGGGGTAGGTCTCGAACAGGTCGATGGGGTTTGCTCCACCACGGTACGCCCAGTAGGTGTCGAGCTCGAACTTCACGAGCTCGGGGTCGGTGTACTCCATGAGCAGCTCGTAGACGGTCTTGTCACCGAAGCGCTGGAACTCCTGAAAATGGTTGTGGTAGAAGAATTCCATGTCGCGCTCGGCGGCGATGCGCCCGACCTGGTTGAAGAAGTCTGCGCGGCGCTTGACGTACTCGATGTCGCCGTAGGGGTAGAACTCGATGTCGCAGCCGACGCGGGTGTTGCCGATCTTCTGCTGGAACTCGAGGATCGTGGGCAGGCGGTCGAGGCCGAGCGGGTTGATCTGGCAACCGATGATCTCGATGCCGCGGTCGCGCATGATCTCGGCGAGGAAGTCGGCCGAGATACCAAAGCCGATGCCGTCTTCGGTGAGTGCGCGGTGGTTTGCGCCCTCGAGCCGGGTGAGGCCGAGGTCGGCGAGAGCGTTGAGTGTGCCCTCGGGGTCGGCGGCGAGCGAGTTGCGCACCGAGTAGAGCTGGATACCGATCTGAATGGCCATGCTGTGGTGTCTCCTATGAGTTTCTGGTGGGTGCTGGGGTGACCCAGCGGTCGATGACAGAGTCGAGGTAGTCGTTGAATGCGCCAACGAGGTCAAGGTCACGGTCGAGAAGCCACTGCAGCTGCAGGCCGTCCATCATGGCGCTCAGTCGTTGCGCCTCAACGCGTGCCCGCGCAGCGTCGAGGGGGGCGATCTCGCCGTTGGCGGCGGCACGGAGGATTTCCTCCTGCAGCCGGTCGGCAATGTGCGAGTAGCGATCGACGAAGTACTGGTGGGCCGGGTGATCGGCGGCAGTGGCTTCGGAGCCGAGAGTGAGAAAGAACTCGACCCAGGAGGGGTTATCGCGGCTGTAGACCATGCGCGGTCGCAACATCTCGACGTACGCGAGCCCCGTGTGGTCGCCCTCGGGCACCTGCTGCGAGTCCCAATGGTCGAGCACGGCGGTCAGCAGTCCGTCTTTACTGCCGAAGTGGTTGATGATCTGCGACGCGGGTGCACCGATCGACTCGGCGATCATGCGCAGCGAGCCGCCGCGAAAGCCGTGCTCGCCGAAGACCTTTATGGCGTTCTCGACGAGAAGTCGTCGGGTCTCGATACCGGTGCGGTACGGCCCGCGTGTGCCGCTCATGCGCGCTGCAGATCGAGCGCGACGGCGGCGGCGGCGCGAACGGCGCTCGTCATGCCGATGAGCGTCGAGTTGCAGACGAGGGCGGTCGGGATGACCCCGTTGCCCGCAACGAAGAGGTTGTCGAAACCCCAGACGCGGCCGTCGGTGTCGCAGACGCTTGTGCCATCGTCGACCGTTCCCATGCGAACGGTGCCCGTGTAGTGCAGCGAGCCGCCCGCACCGAGTGCGGCCGACTCCGTTGCCGGGTCGAAGTCGCCCATCCGGCCGGCCGCTTCGGCCTGATCGATGCGCGCGAGCTCGAGGTTGGCGTTGTCGGTGTCTGTGTAGCTGAAGTGCACGGTCATTCGAGGCATGCCCGTGGCATCCACCTCGGTGTCGGAGAATTCGAGGCGATTGTCGCGCTGAATCTCGGTGCGCACGTAGTACTCGATGCCAACCGCGTACGCGGTGGGCACGCGAGCCTCGTCGACGATGCTCTTCGTCATGATGTGCACCTGGTAGGGCTGGGCCTCGTCGCTGTGAGGAACCCACAGGCAGTCAGACGCCCACTCCAGTTCGGTGGGCGGCAGGAGCGCGTCGACCTCGAAGCCGAGACGCTCGGAATCGGCAATGACCTGACCGGTGAGAAAATAGTGCTCGTTGAGATACCGACCGAGAGCATCGGGGCGGATGTCGGATGCGAAAAGCAGTTGTGGCGTGCGAATCGCGTCGGCGCAAACGATGACGTGTGCGGCGTGCACCTCGAAGGTCTCGTCGGTCTCGAGGTCGCGGCAGACAGCGCCGGTCGCTCGGCCGTCATTGTGAATAATCGACGTGCTCAGGCTGTTTGCGACGAACGTGAAGTTGGGGTCGCTCTCGGGCGCGCCGATCGGATCGAAGATGACCGACGGGCTCGTGCGCTCATTGCGACCGTTGCCGAAGTCGTTGATGGCCATCGGCATGTCCTGAACCTCGCGGCCGGGTGCCTGAATGGGGTTGAAGCGTTCGCCGAGTGAGCGGGCAACCGCCTTGCCTGCAGCGGTCTGCGGAAAAGGCTCGCGATTGATGCGCAGCAGTTCTGAGGCGCGGGCGATGTCGTGCTGCCACTGCTCGGGGGTTACAGAGTTGTCGAGCTCGGAGCCCCACGGTGTCGGCGTCGCGGCCGTCCAGTGAATGCCCATGCCGCCCGCGTTCCACGCGACCGATGCGCTCGGCATCTCGTCGGCGTTCTCGCCCAGCGACGTGAGGTGGTACATGCCGGGCTCGACGTCGCTCATCGAGCCGCCGACTCCTGAGCTGGGGGCGACACCCGTGTAAAAAGCCTGTATGCCCGACGAGACCTTGCGGTTGTACTGGGCCCAGACCGCGGGGTCTTCGACGTCGTGCAGGTGCTGACCGGCGCGCGGACCGACGGTGGGGCCACCGGCGATCATTGCGATTCGGATGTCTGGGCTTTCGTCTCGCAGACAGCGAGCGACTGCTGCGCCCATCATTCCGCTGCCGACGATGAGTACGTCGTAGACCTCGGGGCTGTGCATGGGTTCTCCTCGGATGTGTCGCGCCGTGTGAGCGGACCATGCGGGGTTCGCCTTGACGTGATTTTGACGATACACGTAATATGAACGCACGTAAAGTATTCGCCGCTCGGCGGCTCAAGCTAGGAGTAACGATGTTGATCAGCGCAAGTGAATGGGTTCTCGGCGATCGACCGACCGCACTCCGACGAGCATCGGCCGCCGGTTTCAGCGCTATCGAGCTCGATGCCGTTCCCGGTGCCGACCTCGATGAATTGCGTGACCAGCTGGCCGAGGCCAAGCTCAGCGTGCCTTCGTTGTGCTGGTCGTGGAACAGCGAGAACGAGCTCGGCTCGCCCGACGCATCGTCGCGTGCTGGAGCCCAGGCCTACCTGCACGCCGCACTCGAGCAGGCGCACGAACTCGGCGCAACGCAGCTCGTTGTGATCCCCGCGTGCCGCAAAGAACCCTGGGCCGACGAGCCGCGCATCCGCGGCCTCGAGCGCGCGGCCGCCTCGATCGCCGCAATTCTTCCCGACGCCCCCGCCGGCGTTTCTCTCGCCCTCGAGGGGCTGCGTCGCGAAGAGAGCTTCCTGATGAACACGCTTGACCACTCGGCGCTGCTGCGCTCGATGATCGCTGACGACCGCGTCGGACTTCTCGCCGACTGGTACCACCTCGTCGCCGAGGAGATCGACCCCATGGCATCGCTGCGCGAGCACGCCGAGAACATCACTCTCGTGCACCTCGCGGCGACAGAGCGTGGACCGCTCGTTGCCTCGTCGACCTATGCCGTCGAGCTCGCCGAGGAGCTTCGTGCGATGCCGGCCATCGGGTCGTACACGCTCGAGTTCATGATCGGCGAATCCAACGACGAGCAGCTCGTCGAGAGCCTGGCCTTCGCCGCCACTCTGTAAAGAACCAGCGGCGGGCTCGCCTAGATCTCGAGCCCGCCCTGGCCCGCGAGGGCAATTGCAAGGTCGAAGTCGGTGCGGTCGCGGGTCGAGTCGAGGCTGCGGCCGGTGATGTCTTCAATGAGGTGCACGCGATGCCGCAACGTGTTGGGGTGCACGTAGAGCTCGTTCGCGGCGACGCTGAGTCGGCCGCCCGTGCGCAGAAACACGTCGAGGGTGTGAAGTAACTGGCCGCCGCGCTGCTCGTCGTACTCGCGCAGCGGACGTAACAGCGCTGCTCCGGTCTCGCGAATGAGATCCGATGCCTCGGAGTACATGATCGTCGATGGGCTATTGAGCTCGTCGGCGCCGATAACCGTTCCGGGGCCGGCCCGTCGGGCAAGTGACAGCGCGTGTTCTGCCTGGATGAGCGAGAGTCGCAGGCGATCGGCTGTGCCGGCGGTGCCGCGGCCGGCCGAGAACCCGCGGGGCAGACCGGCCACGAGCCGGTCGGCGATCTCCTCGCCCGCGACGCAGACAAGAACGACGTCGTCGAGTCGAGCACCGACGGCTGACGACCCCGCCTCGCGGCGAACGGCAAGCAGCACGGCGTCGGGGGTCGGGTGGGCAACGGCGACGACCGTCAGATCGTTTGTGCCGTCGATGCCGAGCGAGTCGAGCCGCGCCAGAATCGACACGGTGTCGTGGTCGTCGCTGCGCAGCCAGGTGAAGAGTTCGCGCGTGTAGCCGTCGACGGTGCGCTTAACAGAGCGAATACGTTCGACTTCGAGAGCGATGAACGGCACACCCACCGACAGCACGGCCTGTTGCTCGACCGAGAAAGTGGCCGGGTCGATCTCGCTGAAGAGCTCGGCGTCGATGACTCCCTCGCTCTCGAGGGGAATCGGAAAAAGGGTGTCAGTCGACTCGACGCCGTAGATCTCGCGGTCGGCGACGAGTCCGATTGTCGAGCCGAGTCCACTCGAGAGCGACGTGAGCATCGACGCGAGGCTGCGGTCTTCGCGCAGCGCCGCAACGAACGTGCGGTAGTACTCGAGGTGTCGGCGCAGCGGGCGCTCCCACGTGCGTCGCTCCGCCTGAACGAAGGTCTTGATGACGCGGATGAAGGGAACGTCGATCGGCACAAGAAAAAACGTGAGTTCGTGCTTCTCGCACGCTTCGACGAGTTGCGACGGCAGGTCGGTGATGCTGCTCGTGAGGCCGAACCCGAGGGCGACGACGCCGGCTTCGACGAGGTCGACCACGTAGGCCTCTGCCGAGGCGGCGGGCCACCACTGCCCCGACGTGAGGGCCACCTCGCCGCCCGACATGAATTCGGATGCCGGATACCGATCGATCGCGTGAACCCACTCGATTGCGGCATCCACGTCGCCAGAAACCGCGACGGTGAGCGACAGGCCGGGGGAGGTGAGCAGTTCGCTGACTCTCATACCGACCTCGATCCTCGGGTATTTATCACGTTCCCGGGCCTTCGGGGAAACACCGGGCGTCGCCCTGCGAAACGGCGTCGAAACAAAGTGGCCTCTGAAGCGACATTCGTTGGATAACTCTCCAACGGGTCGCCCCGAGATAGGCGTTTCTTACAATTCCGCGCCTTCCGACGCCATGTACAGGATAGACCTGCGCCCCTCGGGGGCGAGATCCCTTCACCGCTGTATCCCCTGAAATCACCCGCGAAAGGCCCACCATGTTCCGACACCGCACTGCGGCAGCCGCCACGGCCGCCACAGTTGTCGCGCTCCTCGCGCTGACGGCTTGTTCCTCTTCCACACCGACCGATGATGCAGGCACCGAGTTGAGCGGCGAGGTAACCTTCGCAGGCTACGGCGGCGCCGGCGGAGACGCCATCACCGACGCATGGCTCGACCCCTTCGCTGAGGAGACAGGCGTTGACGCGCTTCTCGACCCGTCGATGGACAACTCGAAGCTCCTCCAGATGATCGAGAGTGGCAATGTCACCTGGGACATCGCAGAGGCCGGCCTCGACTTCAACCTGACCGAGACGAACGACAACCTCATCGACATCGACTGCGACATCGTCGAGTGCGACGCCTTCGACGGTGAGTGGAAGGCAACCGCCAAGGGCGTGCCGATGTTCATCTACTCCACGGTCGTCAGCTACAACACCGACACGTTCACCGAAGCAAACGCTCCGCAGAACTGGGCCGACTTCCTTGACGCAGATGCATTCCCCGGTAAGCGCGCAATCAACGCCGGTGAAGGATTCTTCGGCCTTATGGAGGCAGTGCTTCTCGCCGATGGCGTGAGCCGCGAAGAGCTCTACCCGCTCGACGTCGACCGTGCGCTTGCAGCGCTCGAGCCGATCAAGGACGACCTGATCTTCATCACGTCGGGGGCCGAGTGCATCGACCTCGTAACGTCGGGTGAGGCATCCATTGGTGCTTGCTACAACGCTCGCGTCACACTCGCAGCCTCCGAAGGACAGCCGATCGCGCTGTCGTGGGACCAGCAGATCCAGTCGGCTGACTACGTCACCATCCCCAAGGGTGCGCCGAACGTTGACAACGCCATGGCGCTGATCGCGTACCTCACCTCGACCGAGCACGCCGGCGACCTCGTCGACTACCTCACCTACGGCCCCGGCAACCCGCACGCGGAGATCGACCCCGCCAAGGCTGCCGACACCCCGACGGAGAACGAGGGCGAAGGCGACGACGCTCCCATCGTTGCTGACTGGCAGTGGTGGAACGACAACCGCGCTGAGGTTCTCGAGACCGTATCCGCATGGGTGGCATCCTGACCCATCTAAGAGGAGGCCGACGCTGGTGGATCAGCGTCGGCCTTCTCGGCCTTCTCTTTGTAGTTCTGACGCTGATTCTTCCGCTCGCAATTGTTGTGCAGCGGGCATTCGACTCGGGCTTTGACAACTTCACTGACGCGCTCGCGTCGGCCTCGTTCATCAGGTCGATCGGTAACACGGCGACCCTCGCCATTACCGTCACGCTGAGCTCGGCGATCATCGGTTACCCCTACGCCTACGCAATGGCCCGTTCGGGCAAGGTGCTCTCCCGCATCCTGATGACGGCGCTTATGCTCTCGTTCTGGACGAGCCTGCTCATTCGTAGCTACGCCTGGCAGGTGCTGCTCAATGACACCGGCCTCATCAATTCGCTTCTTCAGGCGACGGGCATCATCGATGAGCCGCTGCAGCTCATTCGCACACCGGCCGCAACACTGATCGGCATGACGCACATCCTCGTGCCGTTTGCGATCTTTGCGATCTACTCGCAGATTCGTGGAATCTCGCCCGATCTCGCCATCGCTGCCCGCGGCCTCGGCGCCACCCGCACTCGTGCGTTCTGGAGCGTGACCTTCCCGCTGTCGATGCCCGGTGTTGCCGCAGGCGCCCTTCTCGTCTTTGTGCTCACGCTCGGCT
>Ga0247806_10001563_pt1 | contig 11070 bp, 14 predicted proteins | sample UWRJL059202B1_FD_179935 | JGI IMG/M metagenome (GOLD analysis project Ga0247806, IMG submission 179935) | Plant litter microbial communities from Arlington Agricultural Research Station in Wisconsin, United States - UWRJ-L059-202B-1 | ecosystem: Environmental > Terrestrial > Plant litter >... | reverse complement strand
GTCCATGCCCGCGGCCAGCATGTGCCCGTGGTCCCGGTAGCCCGTGATGATCTTGTCGTGACCCTGCTTGACGCTCTCCTGAACCCCCACCGCCACGGCCTCCTGGCCGATGTACAGGTGGCAGAAGCCGCCGATCAGGCCCATGCCATACAGCTGGCCCGCGCGCTCCTCGAAACGGCGGATCAGCACCATCTCGCGGTAAAAGCGCAGCAGGTCCTCCTTGGAGGCCGTCGGCGTGTTGGGGATCTTCTTTGAATCAGTCTTCGCGGCGGGGGCTTTCGCCATCCGTCATCTCCCGGTGGGACCCCGCTCAGCAGGGACGCTTGTCGTTACGGAAAGGGGCTTTAGCAGCCTTCGTTCCCGAAACGCAAAGCGCCCCGGCCAAGCTGTAACTAAAGTTCACGAATTGCGCGGTGCGACGTTTTGCTCAGCGGGATGCGAGACCCGGATCACATAGTCCCGCGGGTCAGCGAAGCCCAGCACGGCGCGAGCCCGCTCTTCCAGCAGATCACGGGACAGGCTGTCGGTCCGGAGGTAGCGCACCCGCACCTCCAGATCCTGCTTTTGCTCAAGAATATCGGCCAGTTGCGCCTCTCGGCGCGCCAACATCGCATCCCGTTCGCCGCCGCTCAGCAATCCCCGCTCGCCCGTCAACGCCTGAACGCCGAGATAGGCGATCAGCAGCAGCAGGACACAGGAGGGCAGGTAAGGCTTCATCCGTTCGGGCACTCGGACGCTCCTTCTGAGCGTGGACTCGTGATTGACGAGTCATGACCGAAAAGCCCTAACGAACCGTAGCTTGACCGTAAAATCTGGCGCCGGCGATACGAACCGCCGTTCGCCTATTTCAGCAGCATGCCGTCGCCGTAGTACATGCCCTGATCGCCCAGCAGTTCCTCGATGCGGAGGAGTTGGTTGTACTTGGCCGTGCGGTCCGAACGGGCCAACGAGCCCGTCTTGATCTGACCGCAGTTGGTGGCGACCGCCAAATCGGCGATGGTCGAATCCTCGGTTTCGCCCGAGCGGTGGCTCATCACGGCGGTGTAGCCCGCGCGGTGCGCCATATCGACCGCATCCAGCGTCTCCGACAGGGTGCCGATCTGGTTGACCTTGATCAGGATCGAGTTGGCCAGACCTTCGCCGATACCGGCGGCCAGACGGGCCGGATTGGTGACGAACAGGTCGTCACCGACGATCTGGACGCGGTCGCCCAGACGGTCGGTCAGAATTTTCCAGCCGTCGAAGTCATCCTCCGCGCAGCCGTCCTCGATCGAGACGATGGGGAAGCGCTCGCACAGATCGGCCAGGTAGCCGACCATGCCGTCGGCGTCGAAGGTTTTGCCTTCCCCGGCCATCACATATTTGCCGTCCTTGAAGAACTCGGTGGCGGCGACGTCCAGGCCCAGGTGGAAATCCTCGCCCGCCAGGTAGCCGGCGGCCTGACCGGCCCTGGTGATGAACTCCAGCGCCGCCTCGGCCGACAGGAGGTTGGGAGCGAAGCCACCTTCGTCACCGACGTTGGTGTTGTGCCCCGCATCCTTCAGGGCCTTCTTCAGCGAATGGAAGATTTCGGCGCCCATGCGCAGCGCCTCCGAGAAGGTCTCCGCGCCGGTCGGCAGGATCATGAACTCCTGAATGTCGATCGGATTGTCGGCGTGCGCGCCGCCGTTGATGATGTTCATCATCGGGGTCGGCAGCACGCGGGCCGAGACGCCGCCCAGGTAACGGTACAGCGGCAGGTTCGAGCTGACAGCGCTGGCCTTGGCGCAGGCCAGCGAGACCCCGAGGATGGCGTTGGCGCCCAGCCGGCCCTTGTTGGCCGTGCCGTCAAGACCGATCAGGGCCTCGTCGATGCGGCGCTGGTCTTCCGCGTCCATGCCGGACAGGGCGTCGAATATCTCGCCGTTGACGGCGTCGACGGCCTTCTGGACGCCCTTACCGCCCCACAGGTCCTTGTCACCGTCGCGCAGTTCGACGGCCTCGTGCGCGCCGGTCGAGGCGCCCGACGGCACGGCGGCCCGGCCAAACGATCCGTCGTCCAGGATCACGTCCACCTCAACCGTCGGATTGCCCCGACTGTCGAGGATCTGGCGGGCGACGATTTCGGCGATGTCGGTCATGGGAGGGCTCTGCTCTACGAGGCGGCGGTCAGACGCCGCGTTTAGCCCGTCACGGCCCGCCACGGCAAGGAACCCGGCTGACCCTCTGACGACAAGGACGCCGGGGCCGCGCCTCGCGGACCGGTGGATCGCTCCGCCGGCGCCGCGACACGGGCCTTCAGGATGTCGGGGTCAGGAGCAGCCTTCAACATACTGGATCGACGGACCGCCGCCCGCGATGGACTGGACGTTGCCGTCCTGACCGATCTCGTATTTTACGCCCCGCGCGCCCGGCCCTGCGTGGTCGGACGTGGCCCAGGCCGTGATGTACTCGGCGGGCGCTTCCACATATTTATGCGGGACGACCTCGGCGGACGCGCCGTAGACACTCTTCACCCGTGTCGCGGTGTCCCCGATCCCGAGCCCGCGGTCGGTATCGACCGTCGAACCACGGACAAGCCTGACATTGGTCAGCACGCCATTCTCGATCATCACCTGAAGGCCCTCGGGCGCGCGGGCGGGATGGAAGATGTCGCAAGCGGCCGGATCGGCGCCGCCGACAGCCTCCGGATTGGCATCCGCCCCCAGCGCGGCCTCGACCTCGGCCCGCGTCATGCCGATTCGCAGGGGACCAAAGCCGTTGGCGCTCAGCACATTGGCGGCCGCCGGCGGCGGGGGCGTCTGCGGCGCGGGGGCCGGAGCAGGCTCCGCGGGCGGCGTGGCGGGTTCAGGCGCGTTGCAGGCGGCGACCGCCAGCACGGCGGTGGTCAGCAGAAGACGGCGGATCATGGGACGCTCCAGAAAGTTGTCGGGTCCCATAACGCACGAAAACGGCGCGCGAGGTCATCGCGCGCCGCTAAAATCTTTCGTCCGGCCGAAGCCGGGGCCTTCAGAAGACTAGTCTTCCTTCGGGGTCAGAACCTGACGGCCGCGGTAGGTGCCGGTCTTCAGGTCGATGTGGTGCGGGCGCTTCAGCTCGCCCGTGTCCTTGTCCTCGACATAAGCGTTCGTGCCCAGCGAGTCGTGGGCGCGGCGCATATTGCGACGCGAGGGCGATACTTTGCGCTTCGGAACGGCCATGTCCGTCTCAATCTTCTAGGTCAGGCGCCGGTGACGGCGCGAAAACAACAGCGGCGGCCCGAACGAGCCGCCAGCGAGCGCGGGCTTATGCATGAACACGCCGACGATTTCAAGGCGCTTGCGGAGCCGTCGTCGCGTACGGGCATTGTCTTGGCATGACCGAGGCGCATCGACCCGCCGGACCGCCCCGCAGCGCCCTGCTGAAAGCACTCCTGATCGCCGACAGCGTGGTCTCGCTGATCGGCATCCCGTTGGCGCTGTTCTGGGGGTTGATGTCTGGCATGTCCACGACCACCACGGACAACGCGGCCTTCGCAAACGCCTATGTGCTGGTCAACCTGACCCTGCCTCTGGCCCTGCTGGCGTGCCTGATCGGGGCCTGGACCGCTTGGGCCATGCGGCGCGAGCGAGTGGCTTGGGTGGTGATGCTCCTGCCATTGGCCTGGGTCGCGGTTAGCGTCGGCATGATGGCCAGCTGGCCGGCGACCTAGGCGAGCGGCTTCTCCATGACGACGAAACTCAGGTCATCGCGCAGCGGCAAACCGAATCGCTCATCGCCGTAGGGGAACGGCAGGGTCTCGCCTGTCGCCGCATAACCCAGCCGTTCGTACCAGCCGATCAGGGTCTCGCGCTGCGGAATCACCGAGATTCGCACGCGCCGGGCCGCAAATCGGTCGGCCATTGCCGTCTCCGCGGCCGCGATCAGCCGGCGGCCGAGTCCCCCGCCCTGAAGGGTCGGGCTGACGGACAGCATGCCGAAATAGCCCGTCCCCTCGCCTCGTCGGGCGATCAGGATACAGCCGACCAGTTCGCTCTCCCGCCACGCCGTCAGAATCCCCTGCTCAGGATCGGCAAGAATAGAGGCCAGGTCTTCGGGATCTGTCCTTTGCCCCTCCAGCAGGTCCGCCTCGGTCGTCCACCCCGCGCGTGAGGCCTCGCCGCGGTAGGCGCTCTCCACAAGGGCATGCAGGCCGGGAATATCGGCGGGAACGGCGTCCCGGATCATCAACTCGGTCATGCGGCGAGCATATCCGCCACCCGCTCGCCGATGGCCAGCGAACTGGTCAGGCCAGGGCTCTCGATACCGAACAGGGCCACCAGACCGTCGAACCCGTGATCTTCGCGACCGCGCAGCTGGAAATCCGGCTGGGGCTCGCCCTTGCCATGCAGCTTGGGCCGAATACCGGCGTAGTCCGGCGTCAGCGCACCTTCGGGCAAGCCCGGCCAGAAGCGCCGGATGTAATGCTCGAACTCCGCCGCCTTGGCCGGATCGACCGAATAGTCCTCGGTCTCCACATAGACGAGGTCCGGCCCGAACACGGCCTGCCCGCCCAGGTCCTTGCGGTAATGAGTGCCGAGCGCCCCGGGGATGGGCGGCGGATAGATCAGCCGCTCGAACGGCGCCTTGCCGGTCAGGCGGAAGTATACGCCCTTGCCGAAATGCCCTTGGGGGATGCGGTCGGCGCGATAGCCCTCGATCCGCGCCGCCACCGCCTGCGCCGACAACCCAGGCGCGGTGACCAGCAGGCGTGTGCTCAACGTCGCACCGCCCTCCCCTCCTGCCGTGATCGTGAAGCCGCCGCCCGGCAGCGCCTTGGCCCGTTCGAACGGCGTGGAAACGACCACCGAACCGCCCGCGTCCTCGATCTCGCCCTGCAGGGCCAGCATGTAGTCGTGGCTGGCGAACAGGCCGCTCTCCGGCGACAGGATAGCCGAATAGGCGTTCAGCCCGGGCTCCATGGCACGCGCCTGCGCGCCGGTCAGATGCTCCAGCCCCTCGACGCCGTTGGCGGTCGCCTGCTCGAAGATGGCCTCGATGCGCTCGACCTCGGATTCCTCCGTCGCCACGACCAGCTTGCCGCATTTGCGGTAATCGACCTTGTGGCTGTCGAGGAAGGCGTAGAGCAGCCGGCGTCCTTCGACGCAGAACTGCGCCTTCAGCGAGCCCGTCGGATAGTAGAGGCCGCCGTGGATGACCTCGCTGTTGCGCGAGGAAACGCCCTGGCCGATGTGCGGCGCCGATTCCAGCACCAGCACCGTCAGCCCTCGCTTCGCCAACGCCCGGCCGCAGGCCAGCCCGACCGCGCCGGCGCCGACGACGGTCGCGTCGAAATCGAAGCTCACGCGTTCGGCCCGCTCTGACGCCCGTAGCGCCGCGCCGCCTCGGCCTCGAAACTGGCCATCAGGGCAGAAACCGCACGGTCGAAATTGGCTTGCAGCATGCCGTTGAGCAGTGGCGACCGGAAAGCGAAGTCGATCATGAATTCCACCCGGGTTCCGTTGGCATCCGGAAAGAACTCCCAGCGGTTCTTCAGGTGCCGAAAGGGTCCGCGCAGCAGACCGACCTCGACCAGCGGCGCGTTGCGGTCATGGCGCACCCAGGTCGAGAACCGCTCCGTCAGGAAGGAAAAGCCGACAGAGGCCTCGGCGTCCTCGACGCAGACGCCGGGGCGCTCCTCGCGCCGGTTCCAGGTCCGCATGCCCGTCACCCACTTCACGAACGACGGATAGGTCTTCACGTCCGCCACCAGCTCGGCCAGCTGATCCGGTTGATACGGCAGGATTTTCGTGACGCGGTGGACAGCCAAGCGCAGCTCAGCGTCCGGTCTGCGCCAGACGCGCCGCCTTCAGCCGGGCGAAGTCGTCGCCGGCGTGGTGCGAGCTGCGGGTCAGCGGGCTGGCCGACACCATGAGGAAACCCTTGGCGCGCGCGATGGCCTCATACGCCTTGAACTCTTCCGGCGTGACGAAGCGCTCGATGGCCGCGTGCTTGCGGGTCGGCTGCAGGTACTGGCCGATGGTGATGAAATCGACCCCGGCGGACCGCATGTCGTCCATCACCTGCATAACCTCTTCCTTGGTCTCGCCCAGGCCGACCATGATGCCGGACTTGGTGAACTGGTTGGGGTCGCGCTCCTTGACCATCTGCAGCAGACGCAGGCTGTGGAAGTAGCGGGCGCCCGGCCGGATCTTCAGATACAGGCGCGGGACAGTCTCGAGGTTGTGATTGAAGACGTCAGGCTTGGCGTCGATCATCACCGCCGCCGCCCCATCCTTGCGCAGGAAGTCGGGCGTCAGGATTTCGATCGTGGTGTTCGGGGCCTGCAGCCGGATCTGGCGTACCACCTCGGCGAAGTGGGCGGCGCCGCCGTCGGTCACGTCGTCGCGATCCACCGAGGTGATCACGACGTGGTTCAGGCCCAGTTGCTGAACGGCCAATCCGACCTTGCCCGGCTCCTCCGGGTCCAGCGGCTGCGGCAGGCCGGTCTTCACATTGCAGAAGGCACAGGCCCGCGTGCAGGTGTCGCCCATGATCATCAAGGTGGCGTGCTTCTGGCTCCAGCATTCGCCGATGTTCGGACAGCCGGCCTCTTCGCAGACGGTCACCAGCCCCTTGGAGCGGACGATCTCTTTCGTGGCGTTGTACTGGCCCGAACCGGGCGCCTTGACGCGCAGCCAGTCCGGCTTTTTCAGCACCGCGGTCTCCGGGCGGTTCTGCTTTTCCGGGTGACGCAGTTCGGCCGGCGTCTTCTTCAGCGTGTCGATCAGGGTGACCAAGGCGGGCTCGGGCTCCGAAGGCTTGAAGGCGGTATGTCGTCTTTCCCTGCGGCGAAGGCAAGGCATGCGGGAACCTCACGCAAGGTAACGCATCTTTTCAAGGTGAACGCCGCGCTCTAGTTTCGCCCGCTCTAAAGCACGGGCGCGGCACAACGCGCCGACGGAGGATGAGTTTTGCGCGTACCGCTGGAAGCCAAGGTCGGCGAGCAAGGCATTTTCGACGCCCTGATCGCGGCGCGTGAAACCTACGGCGACAAGGAGATCCTGGAAGACCAGGACCGCAAGCCCCTCACCTACACCGGCCTGATCCGCGCCGCCTTCGTGCTGGGCCGCAAGATCGCGGGAATGACCGAGCCCGAAGAGCGCGTCGGCATCCTGCTGCCGTCCAGCATGGGCGTGGTGGTCACCTTCTATGGCCTGCACGCGCACGGCCGCGTGCCGGTGATGATCAACTTCACGGCCGGCGAACGGAACATCAAGGCGGCGCTGGCCGCCGCTGGCGTGAAGAAGGTGCTGACCGCCCGGCGCTTCATCCAGCAGGCCAAGCTGGAGGAGTTGATCGCCGACATCGAGACCGTGGCCGAGATCGTGTGGCTGGACGACGTGCGCGAGACCATCGGCCTTCAGGACAAGCTGTACGGCCTGATGGCGGGCATGATGCCCCGACGCTTCGCCGTCAAAGCCGACCCGTCCGCGCCGGGCGTGGTTCTGTTCACCTCCGGCAGTTTCGGCGCGCCCAAGGGCGTGGTGCTCAGCCAGTCGAACCTTGTGGCCAACTGCCGTCAGGTCGCCCAGCACATCCACCTGAAGCCGGAGTGGGTGATGTTCAACCCGCTGCCGACCTTCCACTGTTTCGGCCTGACCGGCGGAGTCCTGCTGCCTCTGCTGCAAGGTATGAAGGCCTTCCAGTACCCCTCCCCGCTGCACGCCAAGCAGATCGTCGAACTGCTCCCGCAGGTGAAGGCCTCGATCCTGTTCGCGACCGACACCTTCCTGAACCAGTACGCCCGCGTCGCAGGACCCGATGACTTCGACACCCTTCAGTTTGTCGTCGCCGGCGCCGAGCGGGTGCGAGACGAGACCCACCACCTGTTCAACACCCGATTCCACGGCCTCAAGCTGCTGGAAGGCTATGGCGCGACCGAAGCCGCGCCGGTCGTCGCGGTGAACCACCCCGACCGCAACCGTCCCGGCTCTGTCGGCCAGATCCTGCCCGGCATGGAATGGAAGCTGGAAGAGGTTCCCGGGATCACTGAGGGCGGCCGCCTCTACCTGCGCGGCCCCAACGTCATGGAAGGCTATCTGGCCGCCGACGATCCCCGCGCCATCGAACCGCTCAAGGATGGCTGGCACGACACCGGCGACATCGTCGCCATCGACGACGAGGGCTATATCGAGATCCTCGGCCGGGTGAAGCGCTTCGCCAAGATCGGTGGGGAAATGGTCTCATTGACGGCCGTCGAGGGCCTGGCCAGCGCCGTCTGGCCGGATGCTCGTCACGCCGTCGTCTCTATCCCGGACAACCGCAAGGGCGAGAAGCTGGTGCTGGTCACCGACCGCAAGGACGCCGACGTCGCCCGGCTGGCCGAATGGGCGCGCGAGCACGGGGCCCCCGAACTGGCGGTGCCCAAGAAGATCATGCGCGTCGGCGAGGTGCCGACCCTGGGGACGGGCAAGACCGACTACGTCGCCATCCAGCAGATGGCCGAGGTCGACAAGGCCGCCTGACGGAGAACGTTGTGCGATGGGCCGACTCCGGCCCACAGTGACCACCTCAGACAAGAGAGGGAGGGTTCAATGTTCAACAAGTTCTCCGCCTACCAGCCGCAGCTTCTCAGCGTGCTGCGCATCGTCGCCGGCCTGCTGTTCCTGTGCCACGGCACCGCCAAGGTGCTGGGTTTCCCCGCAGTCGAGGGCGTGCCCGGACCGGGACTGAGTCTCGCCGGTCTGTCCGGCCCGCTGGAGCTGGTCTTCGGCGCACTGCTGGTGCTGGGTCTGTTCACCCGTCCTGTCGCCTTCCTGGCGTCGGGCTTCAGCGCCGTCGGCTACTGGATGATTCACGCGGGCCAGGGTCCGTTCCCCATCGCCAACGGTGGTGAGACCATCGTCCTGTACTGCTTCGTCTGGCTGTACTTCGTGGCCGCCGGACCGGGCCCATGGTCGGTCGACGCCACCATGAAGAAGGGCTGATCAGCCGATACGGACACCCGTCATCGAGATCGATCCGCCCTCGATAACATCGTTGAAGAAGCTCACATCGTCGCCCGGCTGGCGCTGGGCGGCGATGTAGAGCAGCGGCAGATAGTGTTCGTCGGTGGGCACGCTCAATTGAGCGTCCTCCGCCAGACCGACCCAGTCGATCAGCGCGTCGTCGTCGCCCCGCTCGATGGCCGACTTCACCGCCTCGTTGAAGTGGATCGCCCAGTCATAGGGCTCGCCGCCGGCGCGTTTCCAGGTGCGCAGGTTGTGCACAAAGTCGCCGGAGCCCGCGATGACGATCCCTTCGTCCCGCAGCGGCGTCAGCCGCCGGGCCAATTCGAAATGGCCACGCGCGTCAAGTTGCCGGTTCAGCGACAGCTGGACGACCGGCACGTCGGCCTCGGGCCAGACGTGGGCCAGCACCGACCAGGTCCCGTGATCCAGCCCCCATTGGGTCGTCTGGATCGCACCGGTCAGTTCCGACACCCTCGCGGCCAGACCCGGCGAACCCGGCGCGGGATACTGCATCGCATGCAGTTCCGCCGGGAAGCCGCCGAAATCATGAATGGTTTCCGGCTGCTCCTGCGCCGTCACGCCCAGCCCGCCGGTTTCCCAGTGGGCCGAAACCATGACCACGCCCTTCGGCTTGCCCACGGCCTCGCCCAACGCGCGCCAGGCGTCCGCATAGGGACCGCCCAGCGCGTTCATAGGGGAGCCGTGACCGAAGAAGATCGCCGGTTGCCGCATGGTCAGCCGACCAGCTTCTTCGCGGTTTCAGCGACGTACTTGCCCTGAAAGCGGGCGCCGTCCAATTCGTTGGCGCTGGGCATACGCGAGCCGTCGCCGGCGGTGATGGTGGTGGCGCCGTAAGGCGAGCCGCCCGAGATTTCATCCAGCGTCATTTGACCTTGCCAGGCGTAGGGCAGGCCAGCGATCAGCATGCCATGGTGCAGCAGGGTCTGGATCACACCGATCAGGGTCGTTTCCTGACCGCCGTGCTGGGTCGCGGTGGCGGTGAAGGCCGAGCCCACCTTGCCGACCAGCTTGCCCTGGAACCAGAGGCCGCCGGTTTGATCGAGGAAATTACGCATCTGCGACGCGACGGTGCCGAAACGGGTGCCGGCGCCGACAATGATGGCGTCGTAATCGGCCAAGTCCTCGACGTTGGCGATCGGAGCGGCCTGATCGAGCTTGTAGCCGCTCGACTTCGCCAGCTCTTCCGGCACCAACTCTGGCACGCGCTTGATGTCCACGACCGTGCCCTCCACTGAGCGTGCGCCTTCGGCGACCGCCTCAGCCATGGCTTCGATGTGGCCGTAGGTGGAGTGATAGAGAACCAGAACGCGGGCCATGACAGTCTCCTGAGGGTTATACGTAACAGTCGCAGTGCTTATTTCGGATGAAGCGCGACCGGACGCAAGGGGCGGCGCCGGTAAATCGTCTCAGCTGCGATTGATCGGACAGACGCGGTCGTAGAACGCCTTGTCGGCGGGGACGTTCAGCCCGCGCGAGAGCCGGAACCGGTGCTCGACCACCATGGCCTGCTGCTCGATGTTCAGGTGGTCCCAGTGGCAGTCGGCCGCGAGGGGATAGGTGTAACTGGCGACACTGTCCCCTGCCCGCAGCTTGCCGGTCAGCAAATTTACCCCGCGCTGCGCCTGCCAGACATGGGTCAGCTCATGGATGAAAGTCGACTGTCGCGTCAGGGGCGCGGCCGAAAGATCGTCCGGCAGGGTCTTCGCGGGCCAGACGATCCAGTCCCGTCCGAGCCAGCGTCCGGGCACGAAGGCGCGGTTGAACGGCCATGGCGCGGGCAGCAGACGGATACGGTCGTACTCCAGACCGTCACCGAACGCCTCGCGCCCCAGAGCGATCTCGCCGGGCGTCAGAGGCCGCATCAACCCGGCGGGGGCGCGCCGACGTAGCCGCCGGTAGGACTGACCCATTCCCAGTGCCAGGGCTCATAGACGTAGGGCACGAAGCCGAACCGGCCCGCGTTCTTGACCAGCCAGCGGTAGGTCGGGCTGCGCGTCATATGCAGGCGGCTGACCGCCGAGGTGTTGTCCACGCCCAGCCCGGCGATCTGGCCGACATACAGGTCCACCGCCGTCCCGGTCCGGTGCGGCGAACAGGC
>Ga0247806_10001562_pt1 | contig 11074 bp, 7 predicted proteins | sample UWRJL059202B1_FD_179935 | JGI IMG/M metagenome (GOLD analysis project Ga0247806, IMG submission 179935) | Plant litter microbial communities from Arlington Agricultural Research Station in Wisconsin, United States - UWRJ-L059-202B-1 | ecosystem: Environmental > Terrestrial > Plant litter >... | reverse complement strand
TAGAACGTTCTCTTTAGGCTTAAACCTTGGGTTTTAATTTTAAAAAAGATAAAGAATGAAAAATTTACATAAAATATTAACCGTATCCCTGGTTTTATTGGTGTCCGTAGTTTCTTGTAAAAAAGACGACTTGAATTTAAGGCCTATAAACGATAAAACGGCTACTGATGTGTATAACACACCGGCAGGATATAAACAAGCATTAGTTAAAATATACGCAAGTTTTGGATTAACCGGCGCAGGTGGTGCAGGTGCTAGTGATCTTGGTGGTCTTGATCCTGGTTTCTCTGACTTTTTAAGGTTGTTCTGGACGGCTCAGGAGTTAACTACTGATGAAGCCATCACTTCATGGGGCGACGTAGGTTTACCTGAATTGAATACGTCATTATGGTCTACAGACAATGTGTTTTTAAGAGGTTTATACTCTAGAAGCATGTACCAGATTACCGTGGCTAACGAATTCCTTCGGGAGAGTACGCCAGAGAAACTTGCTGAACGTAACATCACTGGTGCCGATGCAACAGCTATCCAAAAATACAGAGCGGAAGCTCGTTTCTTACGTGCTTTCCAATACTGGGTGTTAATGGATAACTTCGGAAATCCACCTTTCGTAACGGAAGCTGACTTGATCGGTAAAGTTTCACCGAAACAAATCAGCCGTACTGATTTATACAACTATGTAGAATCAGAGTTGTTGGCGATTGAAACAGAATTGCCTGTAGCACGTACGAATGAATATGGCCGTGCTGACCAAGGTGCAAACTGGGCTTTATTAGCCAGACTATACCTTAACGCAGAGGTTTATACTGGAACAGCTAAATACACGGAAGCCATTACTTATTCTTCCAAAGTTATCAATGCTGGTTATTCCTTAACGCCAACCTACGCAAACTTGTTTAGAACAGATAACCGCATAACGGCTAAAGACGAAATGATCCTGACCATCAATTACGATGGAAAAGGAGGCGAAAATTTCGGTGGTACAACTTACCTGATCAATGCTGCGGTAAACCCTGAAATGAACCCTGCTTCTTTCGGAATCCCTAATGGTGGATGGAGTGGTAACAGAACCAAAAGTAACCTGCCATTATTGTTTACCGATTATAGCGGTGCAACAGATAAGCGCGCCATGTTCTTTGGTACTAAAGTAGCCAATGATGATGTTGCCGTGTTCTCTGATGGTTTACGCGTAACCAAATTCAGAAATGTGAGTTCTACAGGTGTAACTCCGCCTTCTAACAATGGTACTTTCTCTTCTTTAGATTTTCCATTATTCAGGTTAGCGGAGCAATACTTAATCTATGGTGAAGCAGTTGCCCGTGGTGGTAGCGGCGGAAGCCAGGCTACAGCTTTAACCTATTTCAATACGTTGCGTACACGTGCTTATGGAAATAGCTCTGGTAATGTAGCTTCGTTAAACGTAAACATGTTCATTGACGAACGTGGTCGTGAATTGTACTGGGAAGGTTTCAGACGTACCGACTTAGTACGTTATAAAAGATTCACAGAATCAAGTTATGTATGGCCTTTCAAAGGTGGTGTTAAAGCGGGTACGGGTATTGCTCAAACGAGAAACATTTTCCCTATCCCTACAGCAGATTTAATCGCTAATACCAACTTAGTACAGAACCCAGGTTATTAATAAGATATTTTAAAAGAGCTATGAAATCATTCATCATAAAAACTGTAGCCCTCGGTTTAATGACCGTGGGACTATGGTCCTGTAAGAAGGACGAAAATAAATTGACCGCCACCAGCGGAAACGGAGGAACATTGACTGCTTCGGCAACCACCGTAGCTTTAGATAAATCCATGCTGGATAAAGAAGTGATTACCTTAAACTGGACTGCTGCCGATTTCGGTTACCCAGCTGCCATCACTAATACATTGCAAGTGGCGGTTAAAGGCGACAATTTTACCACCATCAAAGAATTTTTGTTAGCTGGCAATACCACTACAAGGGCTTTTAATGGCTTAGACTTGAATACACTGTTACTCTCGTTAAACTTGCCTTTCACTGCAGGGACTGATGTTGAAATGCGTGTAAAATCGTCTATTTCTAATACCTTTACGCCAGTATACAGTAATGTGGTTAGCTTAAACGCAACACCTTTCCCTTTAACCGCATGGGTATACGTACCGGGCGCTTACCAGGGTTGGTCTCCAGCTACCGCGGATAGTTTAATTTCTGAAACTGGAAATAATATCTATACAGGCATCATTGGTTTTACCACGGGTAACCTGGGTTTCAAAATCACCACGGCTAAAAACTGGGATAACGCTTACGGCGCGACCGCTGCAGGTAAATTGAGTACTACAGGTGGCGATATTGTGGCGCCTGCTGCAGGTGCTTTCGATATCGTAGCCGATCTAAATGCAAATACCATCACTTTTACACCAGTAGTTTTCGGATTAATTGGTGATGCAACGGCTAAAGGCTGGGATGGCGATGTGGACATGGCCTATACGAAAGGGCAGTGGTCAGTTACCACGACCCTCAGTGCTGGCGAATTTAAGTTTAGAAAAAACCATGCCTGGGACGTAGAGTATGGTGGCGCTGGCGGCGATGCCGTCAAAGGCGGTGGAAACATCAAAGTTGCAACCGCTGGTACTTACACGGTTACCTTAAATACCAAAACGTTGAAATATACACTAGTAAAAATGTAATTCCTTCACCATATACCCTGCAAGAACACATGTTTTTGCAGGGTTTTTTTAATGTTAAAGCGGTTCACGCTGCCCGTTAATTTAAATAAATATAAATGAGAAAATTATTCGTAGTCCTATTCTTCCTCCTGGCCAATCAAATGGTGCAGGCACAAAAGTTAGAACGTATCGAACCCATGTTCTGGTGGGTAGGCATGCACAATCCTGTGGTGCAGCTATTGGTTCATGGTGAAAACATTGCTGCTGCAGAAACACAGCTGAATTATCCCGGCGTCACGCTGGTGAAAGTCCACAAAGTGGAAAACCCAAATTACCTGTTCCTTGACCTTAACATCACTGCTGATGCGAAGGCCGGTAAATTCCCGATTGAATTTATGGTAAACGGTAAAAAGAAATTACAGTACGTCTACGAACTGAAAAATAGAGACCAATCCACCTCCCGCATTCAGGGGGTGACCAATAAAGACCTTATTTACCTGTTAATGCCAGACCGTTTTTCTAACGGCGACCCGAAAAACGACGTGGTTAAAGGCATGAAGGAAACGAAATTAAACCGCGATTCGATGTATTACCGCCATGGCGGTGATCTGCAGGGCGTGATCAACCACCTTGATTACATCAAGGATTTAGGTGTGACGGCCATCTGGATGACCCCGGAGATAGAAAACAACATGGCAAGGGCTTCTTACCATGGTTATGCTGCTACGGATCACTATAAAATTGATGCCCGTTACGGCACCAACCAACTATTCAAAACCTATGTAGAGCAGGTTCATGCCAAAGGAATGAAAGTAGTAAAAGATGTGGTGCATAACCACATTGGAACGGGGCATTACCTGTTTACTGATATGCCAATGAAGGACTGGGTAAACCAGTGGCCAGCCTACACACAAACCAGCTACCGCGATCAACCGGTGATGGACATCCATGGCTCCCTCGCTGATAAAAAAAGAATGTTAGATGGCTGGTTCGTACAATCTATGCCGGATTTAAACCAACGCAATCCATTTGTGCAGAACTACCTGACCCAAAACCACATCTGGTGGGTAGAATATTCCGGTATTGACGGCTTAAGGTTAGATACCTATCCTTACAGCGATCCGGTTTATATGGCCGATTGGGCTGAGAAAATGCAAGCAGAGTTCCCGACTTTAGGAATCTTTGGTGAAACCTTAGTAAACTCTGTAGCCAGTCAGGCTTTCTTCACCGGTGGAAATACTGTTAACGGTGGTTTTGATACCAAGTTACCAGGTATTACCGATGCCGTATGGAAAGATGCAGTTTATGAGGCACTAAACGGCAAATCTGGATGGGTAGACGGTATTTACCGTTTATACGCTACGCTAGCACAGGATTTCCTGTACAAAGATGCCAGCAAAAACGTTATCTTCCTTGATAACCATGACATGAGTCGTTTCTACTCCATGGTGAATGAAGACATTAATAAGTATAAAGCCGGAATGACTTTATTATTAACCATGAGAGGCATTCCACAGGTTTACTACGGTACAGAAATCTTAATGAAAAACTATTCCAATCCTGATGGTTTGGTGCGTTCTGATTTCCCTGGTGGCTTCAAAGGTGATACCACCAATAAATTCAAGGCCGAAGGCCGCACAGCAGCAGAGAATGATGCTTTTAATCATTTCCGTACCCTGGCTAACTTCCGTAAAAACAGTGATGCCCTGCAAACAGGAAAGTTGATGCAGTATGTACCACAAGATGGTATTTATGTCTACTTTAGATATAGCGATACCAACACTGTAATGGTCATCATTAACACAGAAGATAAAGAGATTTCATTAGAGACTTCAAGATTCGATGAGCGTTTGGGTTCGGCTACTGCTGCTACCAATATTTTCACCGGAGAAACCATTAATCAAATTAAAACCATTAAAGTTCCCGCAAAAGGATCCATGGTTTTAGCCATAAAATAACATGCAAGAACCCATACAACACTCAAACTTAGCCTGCATTTTTGATCTTGACGGCGTGCTGGTCGATACCGCAGTTTATCATTACAAGGCCTGGAAACAATTGGCCAATTCTCTAGGTTTCGATTTTACCGAAGCGCAGAATGAACACCTTAAAGGGGTAAACCGCATGCGTTCCCTCGACATGATCCTTAATTGGGGTGGGGTGGATAAAACCGACGAAGAGAAAGAAGCTTTGGCGACCAGCAAAAACACGCAATACGTGAGCATGATTAACAACATGACCGCAGCAGAGGTTTTACCCGGTACGGTTGATTTGCTCACCGCACTACAACAAGCTGGATTTAAAATAGCCCTGGGTTCGGCCAGTAAAAATGCAGGTGTTATTTTAGAAAGAACACAGCTTACGCACTTTTTTGATGCCATCGTTGATGGTAACCTGGTATCGGCGTCAAAGCCAGATCCGGAAGTTTTTGTTAAAGGCGCCGCCATGGTTGGGGTTCCACCTGCTCACAGTGTCGTCTTTGAAGATGCACAGGCTGGCGTGGATGCGGCACTCGCCGGAAACATGAAAGTGGTAGGCGTAGGCCAGCCAGAGAATTTAAAAGGTGCTCACGTTTATGTAAAAGACCTTTCAGAAATCACCATAGAAGACATTAAAGCTCTGATTAAGGGATAACGATATAACAATGAAAAACTACATACAAGCAGAAGAATGGAACATTATAGAAGAAGGTTTTGATCCGCATCTTAATAAGATTTCTGAAAGTATATTTAGTATTGGTAATGGCCGTATGGGTCAGCGTGCCAATTTTGAAGAGCAGTACCAGGGTGAGTCCCTGCAGGGAAATTATGTAGCCGGTGTTTACTATCCTGATAAAACCAGGGTCGGTTGGTGGAAAAATGGTTACCCTGATTACTTTGCTAAAGTATTAAACGCCGCCAACTGGATCGGTTTACACCTCAGCATTGATGGCGAAGTGATCGACCTGAGCCAGGCAAAAGTTTCTGCTTTCCAGCGCCTGCTGAACATGAAAGAAGGTTACCTGCAACGTTCTTTTACGGCCGAATTAAAAAGCGGAAAACAAATTGCTGTGATCGCCAAACGCTTTTGCAGCCTGGCTGATGATGAGGTTGCCGCTTTATCTTACCAGATTACTGCCCTTAACTTTGATGGACAGCTGACGGTTTCTTCCTTCACCGATGGTGATGTAAAAAACCAGGATTCCAACTACGAAGAGAAGTTTTGGGATGAGGTGAGTCGCAAAGAAGAAGGTGATACCACTTACCTGACTTTGAGAACTAAGAAAACCGAGTTCGAGGTGTGTACCGCTACCCAAACCAGCTTATTGCTCAACGGCGAGTCTGTAACCTTTACAGCCGGCAATGAAAACAAAGATAAATATGTAAGTGTAACGGCCAGCGTAAACCTTAAACAAGGTGAACCTGCTGTTATTTATAAAGTGGCCACGAACATCTCGTCCATGAACTATGCTAAAAACGAATTGCAGGAAGTTAGCACTGCCGTTTTAGCACGTGCTTCAGGTCAAGGTTTCGACCAGCTCCTTGCTGATCAGGCTACAGCGTGGGCATCGAAATGGGAAGAAAGTGATATCCTGATTGAAGGTGATGTAGCCGCTCAACAGGCCATCCGTTTCAACATCTTCCAGATGAACCAAACGTACACCGGTAAAGATGCCCGTTTAAACATTGGCCCGAAAGGTTTTACCGGTGAGAAATATGGAGGTTCTACCTATTGGGACACCGAAGCTTATTGTATTCCTTTCTACCTGGCTACCGCGCCGGCAGAAGTGTCTAAAAACCTATTGATCTATCGTTACAAACACCTGCAAAAAGCCATTGAGAATGCCGAAAAATTGGGCTTTAACAATGGAGCAGCCCTTTACCCGATGGTGACTATGAATGGCGAGGAATGTCATAACGAATGGGAAATTACCTTCGAAGAGATCCACCGTAACGGCGCGATCGCTTTTGCCATTTACAATTACATCAGGTATACTGGCGATGAAAGTTATTTGCAGGAATATGGCCTAGAGGTACTTATCGGCATTGCCCGCTTCTGGAAACAACGTGTAAACTGGAGTGGCGATAAAAACAAGTTTGTGATGCTCGGTGTCACAGGTCCGAATGAATACGAAAACAACATAAACAACAACTGGTATACCAATACCCTTGCAGCATGGTGCTTGAACTATGCAGTAGAAGCTGCCGCTATTGTAGCGAAAAATGACCCTGCGTTATACAGCCAGATCGTTGCGAAAAACAATTTACAGGAAGACAAAGAGTTTGGCGACTGGAAAAATGTAGCCGATAACATGTACTATCCTTATGATGAAAAAGCCGATGTGTTTTTACAGCAGGATGGTTTCATGGATAAAGAGCAAATGCTGGTTGCCGATTTACCGGCTGCCGACCGCCCTTTAAACCAGAAATGGAGCTGGGACAGGATCTTACGTTCTGTGTTTATCAAACAGGCCGATGTACTGCAAGGCTTTTACTTCTTTGAAGACAATTACGACCTGGAAACCCTGCGCCGGAACTTTAACTTCTATGAAGCCCGCACCGTCCACGAAAGCTCTTTGTCGCCATGTGTGCATAGCATCCTTGCCTCGCGCTTAAATGACGGCGAAAAAGCTTACGAGTTCTACCTGCGTACCGCCCGTTTGGACTTAGACGACTATAACAACGATACGGAAGATGGCTTGCATATTACTTCTATGGCAGGCACCTGGATGAGCATTGTAGAAGGTTTCGCTGGTATGCGCGTTCGTCATGACCAGTTAAAATTTAGTCCTTTTCTACCCTCACAATGGAAATCTTTCTCCTTTAATATTACCTTCAGGGGCACAACATTAAAAATTAAGATCACAGCCAACGAGATCAGCATCACCAATGATGCCCCCGAAACGCTTACCATTCAGGTTTTTGACAAGGCTTATGAAATCCCTCAGGGAGAAAAAACAATTACTTATTAAACATGCACAGCAGTAAAGTACTTCAGTTCATGGTGGTTTTGATGCTGTTAGCGGGGCTTGCCCCGGTAGCAGAGGCGCAGAAAAAGCGCCAAAAGCCACGTCCAACACTTGTTAATATGGATGCGAATAAATTAATGATTTACCAGTTATTACCCCGCTTGTTTGGAAACCAGCAAACCAATAATGTGGTTTATGGTACCATCGAACAAAATGGCAGCGGTAAGTTTAATGACATCAATGATAAAGCGCTTGATGGGATCCGTGAAATGGGTACCACACATATTTGGTATACCGGCGTCATTGCCCATGCCAGCCTCACTGATTACAGCAGCTTCGGCATTAAACCTGATGATGCTGATGTGGTAAAAGGCCGTGCAGGTTCGCCCTATGCCATCCGCGATTACTATGATGTGGATCCAGACCTTGCGGTTGATGTGAAAAGCAGAATGACTGAGTTTGAAGCGCTGCTGCAGCGTACCCATAAAAAGGGCATGAAAGTGATTATAGACTTCGTGCCTAACCATGTCGCCCGCAGTTACCATTCGGTAACCCGCCCCAAAGGTGTTATGGATTTTGGTGAGCAAGACGATCATACTAAAGCGTTTTCTCCGGCAAATGATTATTATTATGTACCCGGACAAAAACTCGTTCCACCCACAAACCCTGATACGGCACATAACTTATTGTCGGCTATGCAGGATCATCAGTTTGAAGAAAACCCTGCCAAAGCGACTGGAAACGATGTGTTTTCGGCTACCCCTAGTATTAATGACTGGTACGAAACCATTAAGTTGAACTATGGTGTAGACTATGCCGATGGACAGAAGAAACACTTTGATCCCATGCCCCCCGTATGGCTAAAAACAAGAGATATCTTGTTGTACTGGAGTAAAAAGGGTGTCGACGGTTTCCGCTGCGATATGGCAGAAATGGTGCCGGTAGAATTCTGGAACTGGGTCATCCCTGAAATTAAAAAAGCATACCCGAATATGGTGTTCATTGGTGAAGCCTATAATCCCCAAGCTTACGAAACCTATTTCAATGAGGGTAAATTCGATTACCTGTATGATAAGGTAGGCTTGTATGATGGATTGAAGAAACTCATCCGTAATGAACACGATGCCGATGTACATGAAATCAGAAAAGCATGGCAGGTAGAAAAGCAGTCCTTTAACCATAAGATGTTGCGTTTCCTGGAAAATCACGATGAGGAGCGCATTGCTTCAGCTGGTTTTGCTGGTCAGGCAAACTTAGCTTTCCCTGCTACCGTAGTATCCGCTACTTTATCTGGTGGTCCGATGATGCTATATTTCGGTCAGGAAGTAGGGGAGCCTGCTAAAGGCCGCGAAGGTTTTGGTGGCGACGATAACCGCAGTACCATCTTTGACTACTGGGGAATCCCTGAACACCAGAAATGGATGAATAACGGTGCTTTTGATGGTGGACAATTAAGTGATGACCAAAAAGCGTTACGTGAGCAATACAAGAAAATCATGCAGATCGCCGGTCATTCTGAGGCAGTAAAATCAGGAGACATCATGGAAGTAGCCATCAACGGCGAAACCAACAACCGCATGTATGCTTATGTTCGTTATACGGCTACCGAGCGTTTATTGGTGGTGGTCAACTTTAACCGGGAGCTTCATGTAAACAGCGAAATCCATATTCCAGAACAGGTATTAAATGGCACGCCTATTCGTAAAGCCCAAGATTTAATAGGTAACACGACCTTGCAACATACCGCAACAAGTATTCAAGTAAACTTAAGAGCAGTAGATGCTCAGCTCATCGCATTTTAATTTTATTCCCTCATGGAACATACAAAAGAAAAAGTCCTCTTATCCAAACCCAGGTTAAGCACCGCGCAGATCTTTAACCTAAGTGTAGGCTTTTTTGGTATCCAGTTTGGCTTTGCCCTTCAAAACGGTAACGCCTCCCGCATTTTGCAAACCTTTGGTTCGGATGTGGAACACCTTTCTCTTTTTTGGCTGGCAGCACCCTTAACGGGGATGATTGTACAGCCGATTATTGGTTATTACAGTGATAAAACCTGGAACCGTTTTGGTAGAAGAAGACCGTTTTTCCTGGTTGGTGCTATCCTAACTGCCATTGCCTTGATGATCATGCCAAATTCAGGCAGCATGGCCAGCTTTATGCCGCCTATTATTATTGGTGCCGGGATGCTGATGATTATGGATGCTTCCATCAATGTGGCCATGGAACCTTTCCGTGCCCTGGTGGCCGATAAGCTTCCCGAAAGTCAACGAAGCTTTGGTTTCTCCATGCAAACCTTCCTTATTGGCGCTGGTGCCATCGCCGGTTCCTGGTTGCCCTATATCTTTTCAGAGTACTTAGGTGCCTCAAAAGTGGCTGCGGCAGGGCAGGTGCCCGATAATGTGGTGTACTCCTTTTATGCGGGTGCGGCCATACTAATTTTCACCATTCTGTGGACAGTCGTGACCACCAAAGAATACCCACCAGAGGAAATGGAACTTTACCATAATGAGCCTGCAGAGCCAGATAAAGGGCTGATGTCTATCTTTAAAGACTTCTCTTCTATGCCTGTTGCCATGAAACAACTTGGTCTGGTGCAGTTTTTCTCTTGGTTCGCCTTGTTCTCCATGTGGGTATTTACCACGCCCGCTATTGCACAACATATTTATAAAGTGTTACCCGGTGATACGTCATCTGTAGAATTTGCTGATGCCGGCAACTGGGTAAGTTTCCTTTTTGGTGTATATAATGGGATTTCTGCCATCTATGCCTTGTTATTACCGTCTATTGCCAGGGCAACGAGCAAGAAGATTGCCCATGCCTTCTCTCTGGTGGCTGGTGGCCTGGGTTTACTGTCCATCTATTTCATTACCAATCCAGACTATTTAATCTTTTCCATGATTGGAATTGGTTTAGCCTGGGGAAGTATCTTGTCCATGCCTTATGCCATCCTGTCGAGTTCCATCCCGGCCAGGAAAATGGGCGTTTACATGGGCATATTTAACTTTTTCATCACCATGCCGCAAATCGTCAACGGCTTTTTGGGTGGTATGATCGTCAAAGAGTTTTACAATGGTCAGGCCATTTATGCCATTGTCATGGCTGGTGTGTTCATGATTTTAGGTGCGATATCCGTGCTTTATATCCGCGATACCAATAAGGTTTAAATGTTATCTTTATCGTGATATGACGAAAAATATCCGATGCCTCCTTATCATTTCAGCGCTCTTGTCCGTTTTTTTTGGTTGTACTCAACCCAATGAAGTGGACAACAGCGCTGTAAAAACTTCCTACATCGCTGTTAATGGTGCCGATACTGCCTGGCTTGACCTGGTGGTGAAGGGCACGACATTCAAAGGAAAATGCGCCATTAACTTCAGTGACAAGTATACCGACTCTGGTGACGTGCGGGGTCAAGTCAGTGGAGATACTTTGCTTGGCGACTTTCACTATTTACATTATGGTTTGCAATGGAAAAGAATC
>Ga0247806_10001561_pt1 | contig 11089 bp, 10 predicted proteins | sample UWRJL059202B1_FD_179935 | JGI IMG/M metagenome (GOLD analysis project Ga0247806, IMG submission 179935) | Plant litter microbial communities from Arlington Agricultural Research Station in Wisconsin, United States - UWRJ-L059-202B-1 | ecosystem: Environmental > Terrestrial > Plant litter >... | reverse complement strand
CCACCTACAACCACTACCCGAACGGCTGGGCGATGGCGTTCAACACCCCGTTCAAGATGTGGAAGCGCTACGAGTTCAACGGCGGCACCTGCGACCCCTGCATCATGTCCTGGCCGGCCGGGCTGCCCGCCCGCGGTGAGCTGCGCGAGCAGTACCACCACGCCGTGGACATCACCCCGACCATCCTCGACGTGCTCGGCGTGCAGCCGCCCGAGCGGATCAAGGGGCACGTGCAGAGCCGCTTCGACGGGGTCAGCATGCGGTACGCCTTCGCGGATGCCGACGCGCCGACCACCCGCCGCACCCAGTTCTACTCGATGCTGGGCTCCCGGGCGATCTGGCACGACGGCTGGAAGGCCATCACCACACACCCGACCCTGAGCGGCTGGAGTCACTTCAACGACGACGACTGGGAGCTCTACCACACCGATGTGGACCGGGGCGAGTTGCACAACCTGGCGGCCGAGCATCCGGAGAAGGTGCGCGAACTGGTGAACCTGTGGTTCGCCGAGGCCGGCGCGAATCAGGCGTTCCCGCTGGACGACAGGTCGGCGTTCGAGATCTTTGTCACCCCCCGGCCGGTGCTCTCGCCACCGCGCAACCGGTACGTCTACTACCCCGACACCGCCGAGGTGCCCGAATCGCAGGCGGTGAACCTGCGCAACCGGTCGTTCGTGATCGGTGCCCTGGTCGACCTGCCGGCGCCCGGCACCCAGGGGGTGCTGTTCGCCCAGGGCTCCAGGTTCGGCGGGCACGCTCTCTACGTGCAGAACAACCGGCTGCACTATGTGAACAACTTCGTCGGCCTGTTCGAGCAGAAGATCGACGCGGACACCGACCTGCCGCAGGGTGAGAACCTGATCCTCTCCGCCTCCTTCGACAAGGACGGCGAGGATCCGCAGCACGTCTCCACCGGCATCCTGAGCCTGTACTACGGCGAGACGAAGGTGGGCGAGGGCCGCATCAAGACCCAGCCGGGCAAGTTCTCGATCGCCGGCGAGGGGCTCAGCATCGGCCGGGACAGCGGCGAGGCCGTCACCTCGTATGCCGGCACCGCACCGTGGACCTTCACCGGCGGCACGATCCGCCGGGTGGCCGTGGATGTGAGCGGCGAACCCTATGTGGACCTGGAGCGGGAGGCCCAGGCCATGCTGATGCGGGAATAGGCGTCGGGGCGACCGGAGCCGGGTGCGGCCGCGGACAGGGTCCAAGGCCCCTCCGCGCCGTCGTGGGCGGACGGTACGCTGGGCAGCCTGCGATATCCGTCCCGGCGGACGCAGGAGATCCACGCTCGGCCGGCCTCCGGCGACGTCCTGAAAGGACCCCAGCTATGCCCGACACCCCGGCCGCAGACAGCTCGCCGACACCGGCCCAGCGGGCCCGGCGCTGGGCCGGCCGGATCCTCCCCGGTCGGGCACACGCGCCCTCCCCCGAGCCCACCGCCGCGCACGACCCGGATCCTGCGCCGCAGTCGGGGTCGCCTGCGCCCAAGACCGTGCTCGATTACATCGACGAACGCACCATCCTGCTCGACATCGACGACACCGACCGGAACGCCGTCATCCGACGCTTGGCCACCCTGATGGTGGCCACCGGCATCGTCCTCGATGTGGATGCCGTGGTGCGGGCGGCACTTGAGCGCGAGTCGATCAGCACCACGGGCATCGGCGAGGGCATCGCGATCCCCCATGCGGCGACCGCCAGTTGCACCGCGCCGCTGCTCGCTTTCGCGCGCAGCCGCACGGGGGTCGACTGGAGCTCTGTCGACGGCGCTCCGGCCACGCTCATCTTCATGATCGCGGTACCCGAGACGGGCATCGGCACCGAGCACCTCAAGGTGCTCGCGCACCTCTCTCGCAGCCTGATGACGCCGTCCTTCCGCGACGAAATCGAACACGCCGCAACGGCCGCCGACGTTCTGGCGGCGCTGGCCGCGTCCGTACGCCCCACAAACGACCGCTGACCAGTAATTAAGTTTCGACGCCCGAGTGAAGGGCGCCAATTTGGCGATCGCTGACGATTCGTCTGCCCGCCGACGGATTCTGGGCATTTTTCTGCCGGAGTATTGACGGAAAAATTCGCGCCGTCTTGACTGTCAGAATGTCGCAGCCCACCGGAGTGCACGCCCTTGTCAGGCGCACCCATGAAGAACGAGTCCTGGCCGCCCTCCGGGAGCTCGGCGCACTCAGCCGTGCCGATCTGGCCGCCAGGGTCGACCTCTCCCGCACCACGATCTCGGAGATCACCAACCGGCTCCTCGAACGTGGCGCCATCATCGTGGTCGATACCGACGCCGGCTCCCGTGCGGGCAGCGGCCGGCCGGCCGAACGCCTGGCTCTGGACCCGGCATCCGGGCAGTTCATGGGCATCGACTTCGGCCACCGACGGGTGAACGTGGTGGTGGCGGATGCGTCGCACGACGTGATCGCGTTCGGCACCACCCGCTACGAAGAACTCGCGACCTGGGACGAACGCGAACGCCGTGCCCTCGATCTCATCGAACGGCTCGGCTTGGAGAACAAAATCCACTTCGGCGCCCTGCAGGCCATCGGCATCGGCGTGCCGGGGTGGGGCGACAGGGCCATTGCGGCCGGTGTGGGCACGCTGTTCACCCAGGCGTTCGGCACGCGCACCATCGTTGACAACAATGTGCGCTTCGCCGGCCTGGCCGAGGCGCTGCGCAGCCGCACCGAGACCGTGAACGACCTCGTCTACCTGCGCCTGTCCGACGGTGTCGGCGGTGGCCTCGTCGTGGGCGGCCGGCTGTTGCGCGGCTCGACGGGATTCGCCGGCGAACTCGGGCACATCACGGCCGACCCCGCCGGGCAGATGTGCCGGTGCGGCAAACGAGGCTGCGTAGAGACGATCGCGTCCGTGCCGGCCATCCTCGCCGCCTGCCGCGCCGCGGGCGTCGACCTGCAGTCACTCGACGACCTGCGCGCCGCCGCGGCCATCGCGCATCCGATCGTGGAACGGGTACTCCGCACGGCCGGCGTTGCCGTCGGCCGGGCGCTCGGCACTGTCGCGATGACGCTCAACCCCAGCGAGATCGTGCTGGGCGGCGAGATCATCACCGCCGCCCCCGCGCTCCTTGACCAAATCCGTTCCACCATCACCTACGAGCTGTCCTGGGCCCTCGACGCCGCGCCCCTGGTGCGTGCGTCCGAGCTCTCCGACGAGGGCGGCGCCCTGGGCGCGGTGGCGGCGGTCTTCCAACAATCTTCCCTTCTTCCCACCTACCAGGATGCGGCGGATCCCATTCCCGCCACCCCCATGCAAAGGAGCATTTCATGATCTGCGAACACCGCCGAGGCGCGCAGGGGGCCCCATGTCCACGCTGACGCCCACCATGGCGCTGGCCACCGCCAACCGCACCGGCAAGACCCGGCCCACCCGCAATCGCCGGCTCCTGGTCCTCAACCTCATCAGCGTCGTCGCCGGCATTGCCATCTGGTGGTTGCTGTCCGCGATCGGTCTGCGCATCCCGTCTCCCCTCGCCACGGTCTCGCGCGCGGTCGTGCTGATCGGCGATGGAACGCTCCTCGGCGACATCGCGGCCAGCCTCGGCCGGGTTCTCACCGGATTCGTCCTCGGCACCCTCGTCGCCATTCCGGTGGGGTTCCTGATGGGCTGGTATGTCACCGCCCGCGGGCTGATCGAGCCATGGGTGCAGTTCTTCCGCACCATTCCGCCGCTGGCCATCATCCCGCTGGCCATCGTTCTGCTCGGCATCGACGAGGCCCCGAAGATCTTCGTGATCTTCCTCGCCGCGTTCCTCGCCTGCGTCATCTCCACCTACCAGGGTGTCGTCACGGTCGACCGCACCCTCATCAACGCGGCCCGGGTGCTCGGCGCCAAGGACGGTCGCATCTTCTTGCGGGTCATCGTGCCGGCTTCCACCCCGTTCATCCTCGTCGGGATGCGCGTGGGCCTGGGATCCGCCTGGGCCACCCTCGTTGCCGCGGAGCTCATCGCAGCCCAGCAGGGGCTTGGCTACCGCATGCAGAACGCCCAGCTCTACTACGACCTGCCGACGATCTTCGTCGGCCTGATCACGATCGGAATCCTCGGTCTTCTCATGGACCGGGTACTCCTCTTCGCCGAACGCAAACTCACCGGATGGCAGGAACGTCGATGACGACCGATACCGCAGCAAAGATCTCCGTCCAGAACATCAGCAAGATCTTCCCCTTGGGCAACGAGGACTTCATCGCTCTCGGCGACGTGTCCCTGAATGTCGCCGACAACGAGTTCGTCACAGTGGTCGGGCCCTCCGGGTGCGGCAAGAGCACCCTGATGAACATCCTCGCCGGTCTGGAACAACCCTCGGGCGGCACCGCACTGGTCGACGGCAAGTCGGTATCCGGTCCGGGTCCCGAGCGCGGCGTCATCTTCCAGCAGTACGCCCTCTTCCCCTGGCTCACGGTGCGCAAGAACGTGGAGTTCGGGCTGGCCACAGCGGGCATGCCGGCCAAGGAACGCCGGGAACGTGCGCAGTACTTCATCGACATGGTCGGGCTCACCCAGTTCGCCGACGCCCTGCCCAAGATGCTCTCCGGCGGCATGAAACAACGCTGTGCCATCGCCAGGGCCTACGCGGTCAACCCCAGCATCCTGCTCATGGACGAGCCGTTCGGCGCGCTCGACGCCCTGACCCGGGTGCGTCTGCAGGAACAGCTTCTCGAGACCTGGAACAAGGAGAAGCGCACCGTGGTGTTCATCACGCACGACGTGGACGAGGCCGTGTTCCTGGCCAACCGGGTCGTGATCATGGCCGCCCGGCCGGGCCGCATCCACGACATCGTCGACGTCAACCTCCCCTACCCCCGCACCGAGGAGGTGCGGCTCAGCCCCGAGTTCACCGCCCTGCGCAACCGCGTCTGGCATTCCGTCTACCACCAGGACAGCTCAGCGTCACCCTCCCTCTCGCCGACAACAGCGTCGGCCTGAACCCGAAGGAAACAGCAATGACCTCACGCAAGAGAACCCTCGGCATTGTCGCCGTGGCCGTCAGCATGATCACCGTCCTCGCCGGCTGCGCCGGCAGCGGCACCTCAACCAGCGCCGCCGGTGAGGAACTCGAAAAGGTGCGTTTCGGGTACATCGGCGACTTCAACGGCACTAGCCTGCTCGCCGTCGCCGAAGACCAGGGATTCTGGGAAGAGAACGGCCTCGATGTCGAGACCAGCGTCTTCACCAACGGCCCACTGCAGATCCAGGCGCTCGGTACCGGCGACCTCGACTTCGGCTATATCGGCCCGGGCGCCATGTGGCTGCCCGCATCCGGCCAGGCCAAGGTCGTGGCCATCAACACCCTCGGCAATGCCGACCGGGTGATCGCCCAGCCGGGCATCACGTCGATCGCCGACCTCAAGGGGAAGAAGATCGCCGTCCCTGAGGGCACCTCCGGTGACATGGTGCTGACCCTGGCCCTCGAATCCGCCGGCATGACCAAGGCCGATGTCGAGATCGTGCCGATGGACGCCGCAACCGTCGTCTCAGCGTTCAGTTCCGGGCAGGTGGATGCCGCCGGCATCTGGTACCCGCTCATCAGCACGATCAAGCAGCAGGTACCCGAGCTGACCGAGCTGGCCAAGAACGCGGACTTCGCCGACAGCGTCTCCTTCCCCACCGCCTTCGTCTCCGGCATCGACGTCGCGACAGAAAAGCCGGAGACCGTGGCCAAGGTGCTCGCGGCCCTGCGCCAGGCGATGGACTACCGCGCCGAGAACACCGACGAGACCATCGCCCTCACGGCCACGATGCTCAAGCTCGAGAAGGACGCCGTGGCCGCGGACGCCAAGAACTCCGAGGTGCTCACCTCCGCAGAACTGGACGGTTACACCGAGGACGGCACCATCGACAAGTGGTTCACCGGCATGAACGACTACTTCGTCGGCGCCGGCAAGCTCCCCGCTCCGGTGGACCCGAGCACGTACTACCTGGGCGATGAGTTCGTGACGGCCGGAAAATGAGTCCGGCGAGGAACATCCTCTTCCTGATGACCGACCAGCACCGGGTCGATACGCTCGGGGCCTACGGCAACGAGCACGTGATCACCCCGGCGCTGGACGAGCTGGCTGCCACCGGCACCCGGTTCGACCGCTGGTACACCCCCACCGCGATCTGTACGCCGGCCCGGGCGAGCCTGCTCACCGGGCAGGCCCCGTTCCGTCACAAGGTTCTCGCCAACCACGAGCGCAATGTGGGGTACATCGAGGACCTCGAGGACGGTACCTTCACGTTCTCCGAGACTCTCAAGGAGGCGGGCTACAACTGCGGTCTGGTGGGCAAGTGGCACGCGGGCACGAACCGGGTGGCGGCGGACTTCGGGTTCGACGGTCCGGAGCTGCCCGGTTGGCACAACCCGGTCGACAATGAGGATTACCTCGCCTTCCTGGCCGAGAACGATCTGCCGCCCTATGAGATCAGCGATCGCATCAGGGGCACCCTGCCGAACGGCGGGCCGGGCAATCTGCTCGCCGCTCGGCTGCACCAGCCTGTCGAGGCCACCTTCGAGTACTACCTGGCCACCCGCACCATCGAACTCCTCGAACGGTACGCGGCCGACCGGCAGGAGAACGACACCCCGTTCTTCCTGGAGTTGAACTTCTTCGGCCCGCACCTGCCCTACGTCATCCCCGACGAGTACTTCGACCTGATCGACCCGGCGCTGGTGGTGTTGCCGAAGTCGATCTCGGAGACCTTCGAGGGCAAGCCGCCGGTGCAGAAGAACTACAGCGCGCACTGGACCTTCGACACCATGCCCATCGAGGTGACACGCAAGCTGATCGCCGTGTACTGGGGCTACGTGTCGCTCATCGACGCCCAGATCGGTCGGGTCATGGACGCCATGACCCGGCTCGGTCTGGTCGACGACACCGCGGTCTTCTTCTCCTGTGACCACGGAGAGTTCACCGGCGCCCACCGGCTGCACGACAAGGGCCCGGCCATGTACGAGGACATCTACCGCACCCCCGGCATCATTCGCATCCCCGGCGGGCCGGCCGGCCAGGTGCGCACCGAGTTCGTCAGCCTGCTCGACTGCACGGCCACCATCCTGGACATCGCCGGACTCGACCCGTCGTCGGCCGTCGACTCCCGCAGCCTGCTGCCCCTGGTCGAGGGTGCGGATGTCCCGTGGCAGGAAGACATCCTCTGCGAGTTCCACGGGCATCACTTCCCTTACCCGCAGCGGATGCTCCGCAACGACCGGTACAAGCTCATCGTCAATCCCGACTCGACCAACGAGCTGTACGACCTGCTCATCGATCCCGACGAGCTGCAGAACGTGTACGAGCACCCGGAGATGCGGGACATCCGCTCGACCATGATGCGCAGGCTGTACGAGCTGCTCCGGGACCGTGGCGACAATTTCTATCACTGGATGACGTCGATGTACGACGTCGGCGAGGTCGTCTACGACCCGACGATGAGCGGCCTCGACGAAGCCACCTACCGGAGCGCCTGATGAGCGCCGAGAAGCCCAACATCGTCATGATCCTCACGGACGACCATGCGTCGCACGCCGTCGGCGCATACGGCTCGGTGGTGAACACCACCCCGCGCATCGACGAGATCGCCGCGGCGGGCTTTGTGCTGGAGAACTGCTTCGCGACCAATTCGTTGTGTTCGCCCAGCCGGGCGTCGATCCTCACCGGTACCTATAGCCATGTGAACGGGGTCACCACCCTGTCCACCGAGATCGACGCCTCCCAGCCCACCTTCATCACCGAACTCAGGGCAGCGGGTTACCGCACGGCTATCGTGGGCAAGTGGCATATGGGCGACGGTGACGGGCACGACCCGCAGGGTTTCGACTACTGGGATGTGCTCATCGAGCAGGGTGAGTACATCGACCCTACCTTCCTGTCGGTGGACGGCCTGCGCACCGAGGCGGGCTATGCCACCGACGTGATCACCGACCTGGCACTGGACTGGCTGAACGGCCTGGAGGGGGACGCGCCCTGGTGCATCCTGATCAACCACAAGGCGCCGCACCGGCCGTGGACGCCCGATGCGAAGCACGCCGGGATGTACTGCGACCCGGTTCCGGTGCCGGCCACGTTCGACGACGACTACGCCACCAGGTCGACATCCGCCCGGCGCGCCACCATGCGCATCGCCGAGTATCTCAACGAGATGGACCTCAAGCAGGAGCCGCCGGCCGGGCTGGACTACGAACAGCTCACACTGTGGAAGTACCAGCGCTTCATGGAGGACTACCTGGCCTGCGTCGCGTCGGTCGACGACAACGTCGGCCGGGTCATCGACTGGTTGCGGGACAGCGGCGGTTTCGACGACACTCTGCTGATGTACACGTCCGATCAGGGCTTCTTCCTGGGTGACCACGGCTGGTTCGACAAGCGCTTCATGTACGAGGAGTCGCTGCGCATGCCGTTCGTCATGAGCTACCCGCGGCGGTTGCCGGGCGGGCGGCGGCACGAGGGCATCACCACGAACGTCGACCTGGCCCAGACCATCCTGGATGCCGCCGGCCTGCCCGCGCATCCGCGGATGCACGGGCGGAGTTTCTGGGCCGACCTCGCCGGCGGCGAACCGGCTCCGGCCGTCGACGGCATGTACTACCGGTACTTCGAGAACGACGACCAGTTCCACCGGGCGCCGGCGCACTACGGCTTCCGCACCGAGCGCTACAAGCTCATCTACTTCTACAATGACGGGGCCGGCCTGCCGGGAACCGGCCCCTTCACCTACCCGCCGGAGTGGGAGCTGTACGACCTCGTGACCGATCCAGACGAGCTGCGCAATGTCGCCGACGACCCGGGCTACGCCCTGATCAGATCCGACCTCACCGAGCGGATGTGGCGGCGCCAGGCCGACCTCGGTGACGTCCCGCACCCCAGCCAACCCCTCCCCGCCGGGGTGGTCAGCGCGTGAGTACGATCGATCGGCGGTTCCCCCGCGCTGTCTATGCGGTCGGGGAGGAACCGGATCCCCGGTTCAGCCTGGCCAACGAACGCACCTTCCTGGCCTGGGTCCGCACCTCCCTGGCGTTCGTCGCGGCCGGCGTCGCCCTCGAGGCACTGCAACTGGGGATCCGACCCGAGTTGCGCCTGGTTGCCTCGATCACCCTGCTGCTGCTGGGCGTCCTCGCCGCGGGCCAGGCCTGGACCGGCTGGACCCGCAGCGAGACGGCCATGCGCCGGCACACCGCCCTGCCCGGACCTGCCCCCGCCGCCATTTTGGTGATCGGTGTGATCCTGGCCGCGGCGCTGATCGTGATCGGGCTCTTCCTGTGATCCACATTCCTTTCGACCGAGGGTTGCAGCCCGAACGCACCCTGCTCGCCTGGCGGCGCACCTGTCTGGCTCTGGCCGTGGGCGGCGCTCTGGGCGTGCGCCTGACCAGCCACCTGGGCGTCGCCGTCGCAGTGGCCGGGGTGGCCTGCATCGTGGCCGCCACTGCAGCGGGCGTGGCGGCCGACGGCCGGTATCGACGGATGCACCTGAGCCTGCTGGCAACCGGCTGGCACACCGAGGGCGCAGCTCCCCTCGCCCTTCTGGCCGGGGTTGCGCTGCTCCTGGCCCTGTGGGCGCTTCTTGTTGTCGCCGGCACGGTCGGCGCCGGTAGCGCCGCCGGGATGGCCCGCGCATGAGCGCTCGCGGTGCGGTGCAGCAGATGGTGATGATCGACGGCGGCCGGTTCCGGATGGGGTCAGACGGGTTCTACCCCGAGGAGCGACCGGTGCACGAGACCTCGGTGGCCGCCTTCCGGATCGACCGGCACGCGGTGACCAATCGCCGGTTCGGTCAGTTCGTGGCCGACACCGGCTACGTGACCGTTGCCGAACGCCCCCTGAACCCGGCCGACTTTCCCGGTGCCGACCTGACCAGCCTCGATCCAGGCTCCCTGGTCTTCGTGCCGACGTCCGGCCCCGTCGACCTCGGCGACTGGCGGCAGTGGTGGCAGTGGCGCCCCGGCGCATCCTGGCGGCGACCGTTCGGTGCAGGCAGCTCCCTGCACGGCAAGGCGGAGCATCCCGTGGTGCAGGTCGCCTACGAGGACGCCCAGGCCTACGCGGCCTGGGCGGGGTGTCGGTTGCCCACCGAACGGGAGTGGGAGTTCGCCGCCCGCGGCGGGCTGGACGGTGCCACCTTCAGCTGGGGCGATGACACGCACTCCCCGACCAACCTGCGGGCCAACACCTGGCAAGGTCGCTTCCCGTACCTGAACACCGGAGCCCGAGGCTGGGTGGGCACGGCGCCGGTGGGCAGCTTCGCGGCCAATGGATACGGCCTGTTCGATATGACCGGCAACACCTGGGAGTGGACCACCGACGCCTATACGGCCGGGCACGTCGTGGAGTCGCACTGCGGATGCGGTCCGGCCACCGCCGCCCGCCCCGTCGACGGCACCGCCTCGGATGCACCGCTTGTCACGACCCGGGTGCTCAAGGGCGGCTCACATCTCTGCGCCCCGGAATACTGCCTGCGCTACCGCCCCGCAGCACGATCCCCGCAGACCGAGGACTCCGCCACGACGCACATCGGGTTCCGCTGCGCCGCCAACGCCTGAGGTCGGTGGTCAGCCGGCCTCGCTGCGGCTAGAGCGTACCCGACGCCGGGTCTGCCTCTGCCGCGGCGGGACCGGGCATCGGCTGCGACCGGGCGATGAGGGCGCTGGTGTGCGCTCCGACACCGCGGCGGAGCACCTCGGCGAGGTTGTCGACGGTGTCGACGTCGCGGCGGATCGAGGCCGTCGCGGGCAGGTCGAGCGGCACATGGCCGGCCGCCTCGTGGGCGGCGCGAGAGCCCAGGCCGAATCGTGGCGTCATGGGCAGGCCGGCACGGGCGAGCAGGGTCGTCGTGCCGCTGCCCTCCTCGTCGGCGACCATCGCCAGGTCGTGTGCGGATGCGGCGGTGAGGGTGGTCTCGACGTCCGACACAGTGAGGGCGGGCAGGTCCCCCGTGAGCACGGCCACGTTGCTGAGCGGGTGTCTCTCGTGCGCCACCCGGATGCCCTCGGTGATCGCGGCGTTCAGCGGATCGCGCGGCGGCGCATCCAGCCCGCCGGGCTCGGGCGCTGACGCCTGGGGCACCTCGGGAACGATGTGCGCGCCAAGGGC
>Ga0247806_10001560_pt1 | contig 11100 bp, 10 predicted proteins | sample UWRJL059202B1_FD_179935 | JGI IMG/M metagenome (GOLD analysis project Ga0247806, IMG submission 179935) | Plant litter microbial communities from Arlington Agricultural Research Station in Wisconsin, United States - UWRJ-L059-202B-1 | ecosystem: Environmental > Terrestrial > Plant litter >... | reverse complement strand
GAGACGGATAGTTTCCGTGGTGGCGGTGCCCACATCGGTGGCCGATACCTGGGGGCAGGAGAAGGTTGGTGGCGGTCGAGAGCTTGTCGTTTGAGCGGAGGCCGTCCGGTATGGCGCCAGCCAATTGGTTTTGAGTGAGGGCTGCCATCACGGCAGCGGGTTCATCGGTCAACTCGCTACGGGATGTTGATGATCCCAGCTTCGCCAGGCAGCAAGGCGAGTTTGCTTTCGTCTACGAGGAGGCGGTTGCTGCGTGAGGGGTGTTGCCGTCATCAGCATGTCGGTATCGGTCGGTGCCTACAGAACTCGACCAAGTGACTTAAGATTTTGCGATAGGTGACTTAAGGCAAACCTGGCTACACAAAGCGCCGCGGTGCGATCATGCTCATCGAATGATCACCACAGCCGAGGCCATCCGCGCGTGACTGCCAACTCCACTACCGCAACGAGCTTTCGGCCTGCAACCTTGCAGGTAGCTGGCAGCACGCTTCCCAGTTTCCGCGACCAGTCCTGCCGGACCATGCTGGATCAGCTCGACACACGGGGTGAACTGCTCGTCATCGGCGAAGAGGTCGATCCCGTTTATGACCTGTCGGCGCTGCTGTCGCTGACCCATGACACCCATGCGGTGCGGGCTGACAAGATCAAGGGCAGCGACATGGCTGTCTTTGGCAATCTGCTGTCGGATCGCACGCGCATCGGCATGGCTCTGGGCGTCGCGCCTGAGGCAATCCAGCAGACCCTACTGGAAGCGGTGAAGCGGCCGGTGACGCCAATTGTGGTTCAAGATGCGCCCGTGCAGCAGGAGGACTTCGCCGACGGCGTGCTCGCTCGCCTGCCGGTCCCGACGTTTTTTGCCAAGGAAACTGGTCCCTATATCAGCGCTGGCATGATGATCGCCTCGGATCCGGAAACCGGACTGGGCAATGCCTCTTATGCCCGTCTCAAGATGCTGAGCGACACCGATGCCCTGATCGGCATCGCACCGAACCACCATTTGGCGATCATGGCGCGCAAGGCCGCGGCGATGGGCAAGCCGCTGCCGTTTGCCGTGGTGCTTGGCGCTCATCCGGCCATCCAGCTGGCGGCGTGTCTGTATCTGGGACTCGGCGATGACGAGCTGCACTGTGCCGGTGCCCTGCTTGGCGAGCCGGTCCGCGTTGCTAAATGTCTGACCAGCGACGTGCTGGTGCCGGCTGATGCCGAGATCGTCCTCGAAGGTTTCATCCATGCCGACGAGCCGATCGAAGAAGGTTATGTCTCTGAATATCATGGCATGTATGAGAACTATGGCGTCGGCGTGCGGGCGAGTTTTCATCGCCTGACCAAGCGCAAGGATGCGATGTTTCAGGTGATCGAGCCTGGCTATCATGCCGAGCACATCTACCTGGGCGCTATTCCAATTGCTGCCAGCCTCAAAGCGCAGCTGGCGCGCTCGATCCTCAATGTCGGCGAAGTCGCTGTCACAGCCTCGGGTTCGGGCCGCAACAATGTCGTCGTCCAGATTCACAATCCCCGTCCAGGACAGGCGCGCCGTGCCATGGCGATCTGCTGGGGCGCTGTCAGCATCATCAAGAACATCACCATCGTCGATGGCGACGTCGACCCCTGGGACGTCGAGGCGGTAGAGCTTGCCAAATCGACCCGCATGCGGGCCGAGCGCGACATCCTGATCGTCACCGACTTGCCGGCCGATCGCTCCGAGCCTCAGGAAGCGGGCGGCGTGGTCGCTAAGGTCGGCTACGATGCCACCGTTCGTCCTGCCGATCGCAAGGAAGGCTTCGACAAGGCGCTGCCGCCGGAAGCCTCGTACGAGCGCATGCGAGCGGTGTTGGCGCGCGCCACGGCGCAAGGTTGAGCCAGATGAAAAAGCGCCGCATGATCGTTGCGATTACCGGAGCCTCGGGTGCCTGCTATGGCGTGCGGGCGCTTGAAATGCTGCGCGAGATCGACGGTGTCGAGACCCATCTGATCATCTCCAGCGCCGGCATCCGCACGGCGATGGAAGAGGGGGTGGTCAAGTCGGCCGAGGAAATCCGCGACCTGGCCGATGTCACCTATCCGCACAAGGATATCGGCGCCGCAGTCGCCTCCGGCTCCTTCAAAAGCGCGGGCATGCTGGTGGCGCCATGCTCGATCAAGACGTTGAGCGCGGTTGCCAATTGTTATTCCGACGACCTGATTTCGCGGGCAGCCGATGTCTGCCTCAAGGAAAGGCGCAAACTGGTCCTCATGGTGCGTGAGACGCCTTTGCATGCCGGTCACATTGGCTTGATGGACACCGCGACCCGAAGTGGCGCCATCATTATGCCGCCCGTACCCAGCTTCTACACCCGTCCTGCGACGCTCGACGATTTGATCGATCAAACCGTCGGCCGTGCCCTTGATCTGTTCGACTTCGACCATCCCAAGGTTAGTCGATGGAAAGAAGACGCGCAGACGTAGCGAAAGAGACCGCGCCGCCCCGGTCAGGTCGGCAAGACGAAGGGAACGCGCACCCTCACATGAGGGGGCCGAACAGGAGAAGCGAAGTATGTTTTCTACGCAGATGACCCGCATATCGACCGTGTCCCGGATAGGCAGGTCTGCCGCGCTGGCGATGATGTTGCTCGGCACTTCGGTGCTGACCGGCATGAGCACCCAGGCGTTCGCCCAGGCTGACGAAAACGCCATCAGCGGTGGCGAGATGACCATCATTGCCGGCTCGGACATCAAGAGCTGGGATCCCGCGATCACCTCGGGCACTTTTCCCGGTGGCCCCATGGACCAGCTCGACGCGGTCTATGGCTTCCTGGTCTATGTCGATCTCGAGGGCAATGTGCAGGGCGGCATGGCCGAAAGCCTGACCAGCCCCGACGCCAAGGTGTGGACGCTCAAACTTCGCCCCGACGTCAAGTTCACCGATGGCAACGCCTACGATGCCGAGGCTGTCGTCTACAACTGGACGCGCGCCGCCAATCCGGACACGCTGGCGCCGGCACAGCCTTTCGTTTCGTCCTGGATCGATGGCGTCAAGATTATCGACCCGCTAACCATCGAAATCACGCTGCCGACGCCGAACCGCAATTTCGGCTCGACCCTGGCGCAGTCCGCGCCATTCGTCGCCTCGCCCGCAGCGCTTGAAGCGGCTGGCACCGACAAGGCCGCAATCAAGCCGGTTGGCGCCGGTGCCTTCCTGTTCCAGAGCTGGGACCAGGGCATTTCGCTGAGCTTTACGCGCAATCCCGACTATTGGGATGAGCCACGGCCTTATCTCGATACGCTCAAGTTCGCCATCATCCCCGAGACCAACAGCCGGATTTCGACTGTGGTCCAGGGCGGCGCGCAGATGATGGCGGGTTACCCCTACCAGTTCGGCGCCAATGCGGAAGCCGCTGGCGTCACCACCCATGAAATCCCGATTCCGGGCCTCTATCGCGCCTATTTCAACCAAAAGGCCGGCGTCTTCACCGACCACCGGGCCCGCGAAGCTTTCTATCATGCGGTCGATCCGGCTCGCTTGATGCAGGCCTATACCCAGGTGGAAGGCTACGTCACGCCAACTAATTATTTCACCGAGACCTCGCCCTTCTACGACCCCACCCATGTCTTGCCGACTTACGATCCGGCCAAGGCACAGGAGCTGTTCGATGCGCTGGCGGCCGACGGCAAGCCGTTCAAGATGAAGCTGGTGACTTACACCAACTCCGATCTGAAGCGCCTGTCGTCCTATTTGCAGCAGGTCTTGACGGGTTACGAGAATGTCGAAGTCGAGCTGGAGCTGGTCGATCAGGCCATGCTCAAGCCGCAGTGCCAGACCCAGGTCAACTTCGATCTTTGCGTCGACGGTGGCGTGCTGGTCGCGAACGGCGCCGAGCCGATCATCAGCAATCTGCTCAAGACCGGCGGCGTCGACAATTGGGGCCAGTACAGCAGCCAAGCGATGGACGGTTACCTCGCGGCAGCCAATGCCACGATGGACATGAGCGAAGTCAAGGCGGCCTACGCCGACGTGCAAAAGGTCGTGGCAGAAGATCTGCCGCTCTATATCTTTGGCGCCGAGACCCGCTTCCTGCTGCTGCGCGACAATACGGGCGGTATCGTGCCGTCCAACGGCGGTATCTTGCAAAAGCAGTATCTCTATCTTTGTGAAGACGCTTGCGCGGCAGCCCAATAAGGCTCCCACACTCCGGTCCTGCCCATCGCGGGCGGGACCATTATGCCGACGTCGCGGGCTGTGCCGCGCACGGCCCCCTATCGGCGCCTGAGAGGCGCCGGACACCCAATCAAGGCTGATACTCATGTTCGACAAGCGTCCCAGAAAAACCTTCCGCCAGTTGTTCGGCCAAAAGCAGGTGTTCACGCCATGCGTTTGGGACTGCTACTCGGCAAAAGCCGCTGAGATGGCGGGCTTTGAAGCTATTCTGCTGAGCGGCGCGTCGCTGGGCTTTTCGATGTCGGGCGTGCCTGACATGGGCCTGCACAACCAGGAAGAGCTGGTCTGGGCGACCGACCGCATCGCCGACTATTCGCCGCTGCCGCTGATCATCGATGCCGACGACTGCTTCGGCGACGTGGCGCAGGCCTATCGCACCTGCCGCCGCCTCGCCAAGGCCGGTGCTGCGGCGATCCTGCTCGAAGACACTCCAAATGAGCGTGGCTATGCCCGCTTTGGCCGCGCCATGGAAAAGGCGACGCTCGAAGGCAAGCTCGACGGCAATATCGACCACCCGGTCGTGTCGCAGGAGCTCTGGCTGGCCAAGATCAAGGCGGCACTCGACGCCTGCGCCGATACCGATTGCGTGGTGATCGCCCGCACCGAATCCAAGCTCGAAAAAGGTCTCGATGACGCTATCGAGCGCTGCCTCAAGGCCGAGGAACTGGGTGCCGAGATGACCTATGTGCATGGTCTGCGCACGCTCGAAGAATGCCAGAAGGTCAACGCGGCTCTGCCGGGCTGGAAGATGTTCGGCGACGTGGCCGTGGTGAACGGCAAGCCGTTCGTCGAACTCGATGACATCGCCAAGCTCGGCTTCAACCTCGTGACCATGCACTACCTTGAGAAGGGCTCGATGTACGGCATGATGGATTTCGGCAAGCGCGTGTTCGGTGAGCAGAGCACCCGCTACTCCGACGAACACGACATGGGCGGTTACACAAAGGAAGAGCAGCGCACCCTGCTCGAGCGCGACATCGGCTGGATGGACGCGGAAGAAGAGTGGAAGCGCATCAACTGAGTGCAGCATCGTAAATCAAATGACTTAAGGCGGTGGGTGCGTCCCTGCATCCACCGCGTTGAAAAGAAAGGGGAACTGGCGTGATGAACAGCGTTAAGCCCTATGCCAAGGCCGTATCGACCCGATTGATTGCCGGCGTATTGGTGTTCCTTCTGGTCACCTTCAGCGCCACGGCGCTCTCCAGCCTGGCACCGGGTTCGGCTGCGCAACTGATCCTTGGCGATTATGCGACCCCCGAGCAGATCGCCACGCTGAACGCCACCTATGGATACGATCTGCCGATCTGGCAGCGCTATCTGAGCTGGCTCGGCGACCTGCTGCGTGGCGATCTGGGTGTGACCATGTTCAGCCAGCAACCCGTGCTCGGTGTCGTGCTGGAACGCGCCGCGGTGACGTTCGAGATAGCGTTTCTCGCCATGGCCGTATCGCTGCTTGGCGTGCCGCTGGCCATGTATACCGCCAGCCATCCCAACAAGCTGACCGACAAGGTCATGCGTTCGGTGTCGACCTTGCTGCTGGCCGTGCCGACCTTCGTCATCGTCGTGCTGTTTTCATATCTCTTTGCTCTGGTGCTGCGCTGGCTGCCCGCCACCGGCTGGGTCAAGTTCACCGACAATCCGCTTGCCAATCTCTGGTATGTCGCTCTGCCGGTGATGTGCCTGAGCATGCACCAGACAGCCTATCTCTATCGTGTGGCGCGCAACGAGTTCGTCACCACGCTGCAGGAAGACTACATCGCCGTGGCGCGGGCCAAGGGCTTGCCGCTGTCGTACATTTTGTTTCACCACGCGCTCCGCCCCGCGATGCCGCAGATCATCACCGTGATGGGCTTGTCCCTGACCTATATGCTGGCCGGCTCATTCGTCGTCGAAAGCTATTTTGCCGTGCCCGGCATCGGCTGGACCGTTTTGAGCGCCGTCAAAAGCCATGACATTCCGCTGGTGCAGGCCATTCTGTCGCTCACCGTCGTGATCTTTGTCATCGTCTTCATGCTGGTCGATCTCGGCTACGCCCTCATCGACCCGCGGGTAAAAGTATCATGACCGATATCGGCAATCCTTTAGGGCTCAATCCCGGTCCCGACGCCAAGCTCAGCGAGATCGTCCGGGCTGCCACGCCGTGGTCCAGCAAGCTCAGGCTTTCTGGCGGCTCAGTTTCCGATACCGTCGCAGCAATTTTTCTCGTGCTGCTGATCCTGGTCGCCCTGTTCGTCGATTTCATTCCCGGGCTGGTCAGCCCCCGATTGCCCTATGGCGACTTCTCGCAATTGCCCGATTGGTCGCTCAACGGCCTGCTCGGAACCGACGATATCGGTCGCAGCATTTTTTCGCGCGTCCTGTATGGCGCACGCACCTCGATGATGATCGTGGCCATTTCGACCACCATAGCCTTGGTGGCGGGGCTGCTGCTCGGCATGCTGGCCGGCTATTATCGCGGCTATTTCGAGCGCGCGGTCGATCTGTTCGCCAATGCGCTGGCCGCCATGCCGTCGACCCTCGTGGTGCTGGCTTTTGTCGCCGTTACTGGTCCCTCGGTGATCACCATCATCGTCGTGCTGGGGATATTCGACATCGGGACCTATGCCCGCGTCGCCAAGGCCGGCGTTATCTCGCAGAGCAACCGCGACTATGTGCTAGCAGCGCGGGCGATGGGCGCCACTGATGGCCGTATTTTGCTGCAGGAAATCCTGCCCAATCTCATCCCGGCCCTGACCGCCGTGATGCCGACGCTGATGGCAGGGCTGATCATCACCGAAGGCTCGCTGAGCTTTCTCGGCTACGGCATTCCGGCACCGGCGCCGAGCTGGGGTGGCATGATCGCCAGCTCAACCGACCTGCTCAGCCGCTTCCCACTGCTGATCCTCGGACCGGTCCTGGCCATCGTGTTCACGGTCTATGCCTTCAACACCATTGGCGACTATCTCGCCCAGCGCCTCAACAATCGCGAACGGGAGAGCTAGATGGACGCATCACCAACCAGCCGCGCAATCCTGTCGTGCAGCAACATGACCTGTGAACTGGACTCCGTCACCGGGCCGCTCAAAATCCTGCAGGATATCAATTTTTCCATCGACACCCGCCGCGCCCTGGGCATCGTCGGGGAATCGGGGGCCGGCAAGTCCATGCTGGTCAAGGCCATCATGGGCATAGCCCCGCGCGGTCTGCGCATTGCCGGCAAGATCGAGCTCGACGGGCAGGATTTGTCAAAGCTCAAGCCCAAGGATCGGCGCAAGCTGATCGGGCGCCGGGTTGGCATCGTGTTCCAGAACCCGATGACCTCGCTCAATCCCTTCGTGCAGATCGGCCAGCAAATCGAAGAGGGCGGCCGCATCCATCTCGGTCTCAGCCACAACGAGGCCAGGCGCCGGGCCATCGAGCTGCTAAACTTGGTCGGCATTCCCGACGCTGCGGATTGCTACGACTATTATCCGCACCAGTTCTCTGGCGGCATGAAGCAGCGCATCATGATTGCGGCAGCGCTGATCTGCGAACCCGATTTGCTGATCGCCGACGAGGCCACCACGGCGCTCGACGTCACGGTGCAAAAGGAAGTGCTCGACCTGCTGCAGAACATCCAGGCCGAACGGCAGATGTCGATGATCCTGGTCTCGCACAATCTGGGCGTGGTGGCGGGACGGACCGACGAAATCTTGGTACTCTATGGCGGCAATGTCGTCGAATACGGCCCTACCGCCGAAGTGTTCCGCAATCCGCGCCATCGCTATACCGAGGCGCTGTTGTCGGCCATGCCGCAGATGGACCAGCCGGCCCACACGCGCCTGCGCACCATTCCCGGCCAGCCACCAAACCTTGCCAGCCGTCCCAAGGGGTGTCCCTTCGCGCCTCGTTGCCCGGCAGCGCAGGCGATCTGCCACGACGTCATGCCTGACGTTTCGACAGGAATTGAAGCAAGCCACCGCTTCGCCTGCCATTTCCCGCTTTCCGAAATCAGCCGCCTAACGCCAGTGGAGGCCGCTCATGTCCAGTGATGTGTCAAACGGCGACGACATCATTCTCGAGGTTCGCAACCTCTCCGTGAGCTTCAGCCGTGGCGGGCGCCAGATGAAGGCGGTCGACGATGTCTCGTTCACCGTCGCAGCCGGTGAGACGCTCGGCCTAGTTGGTGAGAGCGGCAGCGGCAAAACCACGATCGGGCGCGCCATACTGCGCCTGCTGCCGAGCGCCAACACAATTTCCAGCGGCCATGTGCGCTACAAGCAGACCTATCTCGATACGCTGTCGAGCACCGATATGCGCCATATGCGCAGCCGCTTGCAGATGATCTTTCAGGACCCGCTGTCCTCGTTCAACCCGCGTCGCAACGTCGAGGACATCGTGGCCGAGGGCCTCGTGATCCAGGGCAAGCCCGCGGCCGAGCGCCGCGAGCGCGTCAAGGCCGCGCTTGCCGCTGTCTCGTTCGATCTTGAAGCTGTGGCCGGACGCCGCCCGCACCAGTTCTCCGGCGGTCAATGCCAGCGCATCGCCATCGCCCGTTCGCTTGCAGTCGAGCCGGAACTGATCGTCTGCGACGAGCCTGTCGCCTCGCTCGACGTGTCGGTCCAGGCTCAGGTGATCAATTTGTTGCAGGACATCCGGGAGTCTCGCAAGCTGGCGCTGATCTTCATTTCGCACGATTTGGCCGTGGTGAAGAATGTCAGCGATCGGGTCGCGGTGCTTTATATGGGCCGGATCGTGGAGATCGGCACTGGCGAGGCCATCTACGAGCGCCCGGCCCATCCCTATACGCGCACCCTGCTCGAAGCCGTGCCGGTGGTGGATGCCAGCCGCAAGATCGTGCCCGATGGCAAGCGCACCGTCATGCCATCGCGCAATAATGTGCAGTCGGGCTGTGCCTTCCGTGGCCGTTGCCCCCGCGCCAGCGCCATCTGCGAAACCAGCGTTCCCCAACTAAGCCCGATGCCGCGCGGTCAGATGGTGGCGTGCCACCATCCCCACGACGAGCCGGCCCCCGGCCTGGCTGTGGCCTGAGGACCGATCATGATCGATTTTGATTTTCCAGCCCGGGCTTGGCCCGACATGTGCGCAGCCTATCGTGATGCCGATCTGGCGGCGGCGTGCCTTGCCTTGCAGCAGGGTTTTGCGGTCGACGTGCCGCTGCTGCTGGTGCTGAGCCTGGCCGATCGGGCCGGGCATGGCGTGGCGCCACAGACCATCGCTAGCCTCGAAACCGGCGCGCGCGACTGGCGCGACACGGTGATCGTGCCGCTGCGGCACACCCGGCAGGCCATGAAAGGCCGCTACGCCGCGCCCGCCGAAACGGCACTGCGTGAGGATATTAAGCGCGCCGAGCTCGAAGCCGAGCATCTGCATGTGCTGCGTCTGGCGGAAACCCTAGCCGCGCCGGTTGCGGACGCGCCACCTGCGGCTCGCGACTATCTCGCCACCCGTGGCCTGACGGACGAAGCGGCCAACGATTTCATCGAGACTTTTGCCGCCGCCTGCGCGGCGCAGATCGAAAGCAAAAAACCATGAGTGACTTCGACAGCGTAATCCGCGGCCGCTTCGTCGGCGAAGACGGCATCGTCGACAACGGCTTTGCCGCCATTCGGGATGGCAAAATCGCCCATCTCGGCGCCGGTACGCCACCAGCCGCCAGGCAAGTGCATGACTTCGGCGACGCCATCGTGCTGCCCGGCGTCATCGACGGTCAGGTGCATTCCCGCTCGCAAAAAGATCAGGAAGACTTCGTCTGGTCGACACGCTCGGCAGCGGCTGGCGGCGTCACCACCATCGTCGATATGCCCTATGACGCGGGTCTGTTGATCTCGACCGGCGAGATGATCCGCGAAAAGGCGCGCAGCGCGGCCGAACAGGCGCGGGTCGACTTTGCGCTCTACGGCACGATCCGCCCGTCCGACGGGCCGACCCATATCGCCGAGATGGCAGAGGCCGGCGCCGCAGCGTTCAAGTTTTCGACCTTCGACACCGATCCCAACCGGTTCCCGCGGATTCCGACGCCGTTGCTCTATGCCGCCTTTGCCGAGGTCGCCAAGACCGGCCTGATCGCCGGGGTGCACAACGAGAACGACGAATGCGTCAAGGTGTGGAGCGAGGCCATCATGGCGAGCGGCCGCACCGACTATCGCACCCATGGCGAGAGCCGTCCGCCGATCGCCGAGACCCTGGCCATTGCCGAAGTTTACGAGATCGCCGAGGCAACCGGCTGCCCGGCCCACATCGTGCATTGCTCGGTTGGGCGTGGCTATGACCTCGCCCAAGCCTTCCGCGCCCAGGGCGTCGATGCGACGATCGAAGCCTGCATCCACTATCTGGTGTGCAGCGAAGAAGAAGACGTTTCCCGCATGCTGGGCCGCGCCAAATGCAACCCGCCGATCCGCTCGATGGCCGAGCGCGAAAAGCTCTGGCAGCATCTGGCCGCCGGACACATCACCATTGTGTCGACCGACCATGTGTCGTGGGGACTTAATCGCAAGTCGTCGCCGGTCATGCTGGACAATGCTTCGGGCATGCCGAGCCTTGAGGTGCTGCCGAGCCTGCTGCTCGATGGCCTGACCGAGCGCAATTTGCCGCTGACCCATGCGGCCAAATTGCTGGCTTCAAACCCGGCACGCTTATTCCGGATTGCCGATCAGAAGGGAAGCTTTGGCATTGGCCTCGATGCCGACTTCGCGGTATTTGCCGAACGGCCACGCTATTACGATGCCGCCGCCAGCGGGCACAATGTCGTTGGCTGGAGCCCCTATGAGGGCCGTCTGATCCGGCATGCACCGATTGCCACCTTCCTTCGCGGCGAGCTGGTGTTTGACGGCACCAATGTGCTGGCGCAGCCCGGCAATGGCCGTTTCATCAAGCCGAACCGTCCGGTAGCAGCCGAGGCGAGCGCTGCGGCATGAACAATTTCC
>Ga0247806_10001558_pt1 | contig 11106 bp, 5 predicted proteins | sample UWRJL059202B1_FD_179935 | JGI IMG/M metagenome (GOLD analysis project Ga0247806, IMG submission 179935) | Plant litter microbial communities from Arlington Agricultural Research Station in Wisconsin, United States - UWRJ-L059-202B-1 | ecosystem: Environmental > Terrestrial > Plant litter >... | reverse complement strand
CTTTTATTTTGGCAAGCCAGTTACCGGTAGGCGAAGCAGCATCGGTATTGGTTTTGAACAAATAAAAACCATCATCGGCATCCTGCTGTATTTGGTGTTTGTACAATTGTCCCTGCGGCGTGTACAGACTAAATTCAACAGGGTGATCCTTCGGCAGTTTTTCCTGTTTGTCTTCCACGATGAAGTTCAGGTACATGGTATCGCCGGGCCGCCATACGCCGCGTTCGCCGTAAATAAATCCTTTGATGCCGTTCTTTACTTCTTCCCCGCTTACATCGAAACGGCTGAGGGCCAGGGCGCTGCCATCATCGAGTTTTAAGTACCCGCGTTCTGCTCCCTTCTTCGCAATGAGCAGGTAAGGTTTGCGTTTCAATTCTATCGTGCCAAAGCCATCGCTGCCGCTTTTCGATTTGCTGATGATGGTTTGCTGGTAATCCATTACTTCCAGCTCCACACCGTCCATCGGTTCGGTGGTGAGGATGTTACTAACGGCTACGGATAGACTATTGTCATTACCCCGCTTGGCAGTGAGGCCAATGTTGCTGGCCAAAATATTCCGGGTGGCCCAGCGGTCTTTGTTGTAATAAGATTTACTCGCCGGGTCATCCTTTCTTTCCCAGTTGTAGCCGTAGGGATAGTAATCATCGTAGCGTTCCCAGAAAGCATCATCGTCGTCGATGCCATTCCGGCTGTACGATTCATATTCATCGTCATAACCTTCTCCACCCTGTTCGCCTTCATTTTTGGCCGAGGTATCTGTACCCTGGTACAACGAGTATTCGGGACGAAATCCAATGGTAACGCGGTAAATGGCGCCCTGTTCTGTTTTTAAAAATTTATCTATGTCTAAAGAGAAACGTTGCTTCTTGCGCAGGTCCATCGTTTTGTCATCATCCAGCCGCAATGTTTTTTGAACGATTGGTTTCGCTACACGGCGCAGTTCGCTGTTGCCGCCGAGGTCGTTTTCCTGCAGGAACTGTGGTACATTGTTCTCGAATATTTTAATGATGCTGATGTCCACCGCGTTGAGGTTGATGGCATCGAAAGGCAATACCAGCCTGCCGCTCGTTGGTAAGATGTTGCCCTTGCCATGAATCCTTACGGAAGGCATGCGGTTTTCAAAAAATACGTTGGCGGTAAAGCCTTTATCTAACACAGCGCCCGCACTGTTCTTAACGCCTGCGTTCACGTACATGCTGTAGTTACCGTCGAGCTTGCCGCCCACGAAAACCTTTACTTCGCTGCCATTGATGGTGTACGAAATGTCGGATTGATTGCTCACGGTGATGAGGCCGGTGAGGTCTTGTCCCACGGCGATGGCATCGCTGAATTGCACCGATGCATATTGCTGCGCTTCGTTCACGGCCATGATGTTCATCACTTTGAAATCACCTGCTGCCGGTACTTCTATGGTTTGGTCGCCTTTTACGTCCATATTCACGGGACTGCCGTTCCATTTCAATTCCAGTTTACCGGCATTGCTGCCGCGCTCGATGTTCTGCACGGTGAAGTTGTGTGTTTTCGTCGCATCGTTGTGCTGCCAGCTGATGGGCAACGTTTTATTATCGTAAGAAGCGGTCAGTACTTTCTCTATGTCGGCTCCTTTTTCTATGTCGGCTGTTTGTACAGTACCGCCTAAAGTCATTTTAGTTTTGGCTGCGCTGCGCAAACCGTATTGTTCCACTTTAAAGGAAGGCTTCACGGTTTTCATGCTGAAACGGAAGTCGGCATATTTGCCCGGCACTTTGGAAACCTTGCCCAGTTTGAAATTTACTTCATACAGTTCATCCGTTTTTAAGTTGGCTTCTGGTTTGAATTCTACGGTACGCGCATCTACCCAGTAGGTTTTACCTTTCACGGAGGGCGACAGGCTGAAAAGCTTTTCTTTTACTTCTTCACCAACGGTATGCGTGGTAGAAGCGTCTTCGGCCAGTCGCACGCGGATGGCGCTGGTTTTGGAAACGGTACCCGTAGTATACGCATCAACGTACTTGCTGTAAGCTGGATCCACTTCGATCCATTTTTCTTTTTTGCTACAGGAAAATAAGGTGAACAACAGGAATGCACAAAGCAGTGCCCTAAAAAAATTCATATCGAATTTTTTAGCGCCAGGAATTCGGTCGGGGACCATAATGGTTGGTTGTTTTTGTTCAGCGTAACCAGGACGATCGCGCTGTTGGTTTTTGATATTATAAATGTTATAAGAATTTTTCACATTGGCAAGAAGTGTGGGAAATAAATCCTGTTAAATGTAATATAATTGTGCCTCACCCCCAACCCCTCTCCTGCGAGAGGGGAGCTAGCAACATTTCGTTTGCCTTGGTCGTGGCGCTGGAAAAAGCAACCCTATCCAAACGAGCCAATGCATTCATAATTCATAACTGCTGATTCCTAATTATTCAAACACCTGGTTGCGCAGCAAATCCTCGAACACATCCGCTTTGCGGATCAGGCGCGGCTCGTCGTTTTCCACCATTACTTCGGCGGGTTTGAGGCGGGAGTTGAAGTTGGACGACATTTCAAAGCCATAGGCGCCGGCATTGTAAAAAACGAGGTAGTCGCCTTCGCGTACTTCGGTGATCTTGCGATCCCAGGCAAAGGTGTCGGTTTCGCAGATATTGCCGACAACGGTGTAAATGCGTTCCGGCCCACTGGTGTTGCTGATGTTCTCGATATGGTGGTACGCCTCGTACATCATCGGGCGGATGAGGTGGTTGAAACCGCTGTTTACACCTGCAAAAACCGTTGCCGGCGTTTGTTTAATAACGTTGGCCTTCACCACGAAATAACCGGCCTGGCTTACGAGGTATTTGCCGGGTTCAAACCATACCTGTAATTTTTTACCGGATTCTTTTTCAAAAGCTTCAAAAGCCGCGGCTACTTTTTCGCCCAACCCGTCCACTTCCGTTTCCGGGTCGCCGGGCTGGTATGGCACTTTAAAACCGCTGCCGAGGTCGATGTATTTTAAATTAGGAAAATGCGTAGCCATCGAAAACATCACTTCCAGTCCTTCCAAAAAAACCTGCACGTCTTTGATCTCGCTGCCGGTGTGCATGTGAATGCCTTCTACATTCAGTCCTGTTGTTTTTACCACGCGCTCGATGTGCCGCATCTGGTGAATGGAAATGCCGAACTTGCTGTCCACGTGCCCGGTTGAAATTTTAAAGTTGCCGCCTGCCATGATGTGCGGGTTCAGCCTTATGCAAACGGCATACAAACCGCCGAATTTATTGCCGAATTGTTCGAGTATGGAAATGTTGTCGATGTTGAGGTGAACGCCCAGTTCCTTTGCCTGCAGGATCTCGTCGAAATCAACGCAGTTGGGCGTAAACAAAATATCCGATGCCTTGAAACCCGCCAGCAGGCCTAGTCTTACTTCATGAATGCTCACGCAATCCAGCGAAGCGCCGAGGCTGTTAATGTACTTCAGGATGTTTACATTCGTCAACGATTTACATGCATAAAAAAAACGCGCATCCGTTTTTTGAAAAGCCGACTTTAATTTGCCGTACTGCTCCGCGATGCGTTCTGCATGGTAAATATAAACGGGGGTGCCGAATTCGTCGGCGATAGATTTGAGTTGAGCGGGAGAGAGGATTTCAGCCATAAGAATTTAATAGGTAATATTTAATATGGAATATTTTTTTCGGTTGGTAAGATACTTTCGGTTAACGTTCAGCCCAATATTAAATATTACCTATTCAATATTAAATTTCTTCCAGCACTTCCTGTATCTCCGTCGGTTCCATTTCCGCGTTCCGCATGGCGATGCCGCGGGCTGCGTTGCCGGCAAATTCCAGGAAGGCCGCGCGGCTGATGTTGTCTTCACCGGCCATTACGGGGATGCCGATGTCGCCACCCTCGCGGATGTTTTGTACCAGCGGGATTTGCCCGAGTAAGGGGATGTCGAATTCACTCGCTAAATTCTTGCCACCGTCCTTTCCAAAAATATAATATTTGTTATCCGGCAATTCTTCCGGTGTAAAATAACTCATGTTCTCCACGAGGCCGATCACGGGTACTTTCAGTTGCGCCTGTCCAAACATCGCGATGCCTTTTTTCGCATCTGCCAGGGCTACGGTTTGCGGTGTGGTTACTACGATCACGCCCGTTACCGGTACAGTTTGTACCAGCGTTAAATGGATGTCGCCCGTGCCCGGTGGCATGTCGATGATCAGGTAATCCAGGTCGCCCCAATCCACTTCGCTTACAAATTGTTTGATGGCGCTGCTTACCATCGGTCCACGCCAAACCACGGCCTGTTTTTCATCGATCAGTAAACCGATGCTCATCATTTTAATGCCGTGTTTTTCTATCGGTACGATCATGCCCTTGCCGTTCACGTCCTTCATCATCGGCCTTTCGCCGCGCACGCCGAACATAATGTGCTGGCTCGGGCCGTAAATGTCGGCATCCATCAAACCCACGCTGGCGCCGCCTTCTGCCAGTGCAATGGCGAGGTTGGCCGACACGGTGCTTTTGCCCACGCCACCTTTGCCGCTCACCACCGCGATGATGTTTTTAACACCACTCAATACCGTTTTCGCGTCCTTCCGGTTGCTGCTCGTGTTGCTCGTGAAATTTACTCTCACTTCCGCTTCCTTGTTCACCAGTATTTTGATCGCGTTGATGCACGCGTTCATGATCATGTCTTTCAGCGGGCAGGCGGGCGTCGTGAGTATAACGGTAAAGGATACCCGGTTGCCATCGATCTTTATGTCTTTTACCATGTTCAGGGTCACCAGGTCCTGCCCCAGGTCCGGCTCCTGTACATTGCTCAGCGCCTTTAAAATATCCTCGTTGGTCATCGTTCAATTATTTGTTAAAAACCAGTTCCAGCCGCAAAATTAAACATTGATGCCCTTACTTTGTTTATTAATTGAGGAATTCGGTTGTAAAGCCGCATTTTGTTACTTTTGTGTTACCGGCTGTTGATTCTTTTGGCATCTTGGGTTGTGTCACTCACTTGTACTTTTTGTTCTTTATTCATCCTGTTAAAACCCCGTTCGGAACAGTAGAATTTTTAATATAACCAGCGCGACTAACAAATATGAAAATACTTTTACGATACTTCCTTATTGCCGGCTTGTTTTTTTTACCCCGCGCCGCCCATGCGCAGTTCGAAAGCATTAAGGATTCGGTGGTTCAGTTGTATGGTATTGTAATGACAGCCGACAGCCTGAAAGGACTAGAATCCGTGAGCATCATCGTAAAAGGACAGAACCGCGGTACCATCAGCAACAGCAAAGGCGTTTTCAGCATCGTGGTGATGAAGGGAGATGTGATCGAATTCACCAGCGTTGGTTTCAAGCCCAAATCATTCGCCATCCCGCGCGACCTCGCAGGCAACCAGCAAAGCGTGATCCAGCTGATGGTGAACGATACCGTTTACCTCGCCGCTACCATCATCAAATCGCGGCCAACACGTGCACAATTTGAACGCGATTTCATCAACGCCGATATCCCCGACGATAACCTGACTACGGCCCGCCGCAACAATGACGAAGCCACACGCCGCATCCTCGTGGCCAACATGCCAACCGATGGCCGCGAAGCCAGCAACCGCTACCTCCGCCAGCAAAGCACCAAGGCTTACTACCAGGGACAAACGCCGCCCATGAATATCTTCAATCCCTTCGCCTGGTCGGAATTTATTAAGGCGTGGAAACGCGGAGACTTCAAGAGTAAATAGCTTCTTTCTCAATTCCGAAATTTGAAAATTTGAAGATTTGAAAATGATCGGATAAGCCGGGACTTAGCATTTTTACAAGCTTGTATTTCATTTTCATATTTTCACATTGAGCCATTTTCAAATTATCGGATTATCGCATTAGCTTTGATGCATGGATAGCAGTTCCTCAAAAAGACTTATTGACAGCCGGAAAATTTTTCTTTTGGGTTTCATGGGCTCCGGCAAATCCTACTGGGGCCGCATCTGGGCGCAACATGCCGGGCTGCAGTTCGCCGACCTGGACGCGTTGATAGAAAAAGAAGAAGGCATGTCCGTAGCCGAATTGTTTGAAAAAAAAGGCGAGGCTTATTTCCGCGAAAGGGAACAGGTATTGCTGAAGGGGTATGCGAACAAAGAAAATTTCATTCTCTCCTGTGGCGGCGGTACGCCCTGCTTTAACAACAACGTCGACTGGATGAACGAACACGGCCATACCGTTTATTTATATGCCACACCGCAATACCTTTACGAAAAGGTTTCCGGGGAACAGGCGAAGCGGCCTTTGCTGAAAAATGTAAACCCGGCGGAACTGCTTTTCTTCATCGAACAGAAATTAAAAGAGCGCACTTCTTTTTACGAAAAAGCAAAATTGAAATTACCGGCCGATACGCTGGGTACGGCCAGCATTCATACCATTTTACACCCCGGTCTATAACTTATCATCATGCACAAAGGATTCATCGCCACCGCCGCTTTACTCGGTGCCCTCGCCGTAGGCCTCGGCGCTTTTGCCGCCCATGGCCTCAAAAAAATATTCGACGCGGAATTGTTACAAACCTTTGAAACGGCTGTGCGGTACCAGTTTTATCATGTATTCGCTTTGCTGGCTGCCGGTATCCTGTACGCATCCTTCCCATTAAAAAAAATGAAATGGGCAGGCAACTTATTCATCGCCGGCATTATCCTTTTCAGCGGTTCGCTTTATCTCCTCTGCTTTTGTAAATACAATAACCTCAACATGAACTGGCTGGGCATGGTAACGCCCTTTGGGGGATTGTGCTTTATTGCGGGGTGGCTTCTTTTGTTATTTTCTACAATAAGGCAAGCAGGAAATGACTAATGACCAATGACTAATTACTATTCTCTGAACTGTGATTTTAGCCTCACCCCCTAACCCTCTCCCGGGGAGAGGGGAGTTAGCAGTCCGTGTAATAAAATTGCATTTTTTAATTCGTGGAATTTGTGCCTAAAATTCGTGTTGAAAAAACATCCGTGTAATAAAGCCGTTGGTCAAAGACCAGACGGCAGCGAATCACTTAAACCTCCAAACGTAATTAGTCATTCGCAATTAGTAATTATTTAAACCCCGGTATCTTCTTCCCCAACGTTACCAATGTACCTTCATTATTCTCGATGCTGAAGTCGATGTCTACATCCGCCATGCGTTTGCGCATATTGATGAGACCATTGCTGAATTGCCGCAACTGGTCGAAGTTGATGCCCACGCCGTTATCCTGGATGTAAAGGATCAACCGGTCTTCTTCGCGTACAAGCGTGATTGTTACCCTGGTTGCTTTGGCGTGTTTCAGGGCATTATTCAGCGCTTCCTTCACCACCAAAAAAACGTTGCGCCGGATCTTGCCCGACACTTCCGCGTTGGGCAGGTTGGACGGTAAGATGATCTTGCAGTCGATGCCGCTGTTCTCAAAATATTCGAGTGCGTAACTGCGGATATAGGCGATCATGTTGTTCAGCGAATCGTTGCTGCTGCTCATACTCCAGATGATGGCGTTCATCTTGGTGAGGAGTTCGTTGGCAGAGGAAGATATCTTTTCAATTTCAGGGATCGGTTTGTCGCCCAGTTTATCTTTCGCCAGTTCACTGTACAGCCGGATCGTCGTCATACCCGCGCCCAGGTCGTCGTGCATGTCGGCGCTGATGCGGTTGCGCTCTTCCTGCTGGGCTTTGATGACGGCGAGCTGCGTTTGAAATTCCTGTTTCTCCGCTTCCAGTTTCAGCGCTTCCTGCTCCTTGATCTTTTCGATCAGCGTCATTTTATTTTTATAATTCAGTCCCAGTAAAAAGAACACCAGTTCCAGTACGATGCCGATGTAATAATAAAAAAGCGAATGCACCAGGATGTTTGCCGGCGCCACTTTGAACCAGATGATGCCCAGCGACACCGCCGAAAAAAATACCAGTGCCGCATTGCCGGCCGCCAGGTAGTTCATCAGCCGGTCGCGTTCCTTGATCGCCAGGATGATGAAAGAAATGCCGATGCCGAGCATGATGAATTTCGTGGCATTTTCTACCAATACCTGCGGCGTGTAAGCGCTGGTGAAAAAATTAAGGTAGGTGTAAATCAGCAGCAACAGGGCTAAGAAACGCTGTCCCCATTTCAATACTTTGTCGAGGTTCTTATAATGCTGCGCGGAATTTAAAAAGGTCCTTGAAAATTTCATGTAAAAAAGACTGCCCACTACCAGCAGGAAAAAGTCGATATAGCTCAGGTACAGGTTGGTGAATCCGGTCGTATTCCGCAGCGTATAGGCATTTAAAAAAATCAGCAGGAACATCGACAACGAATAGCCCGAGTTCCACAAAAATTCTTTGCGCCGGCTGATCACGTAATTGGTGAGCATGAACAGGATCATCATGAGCAAGGTACCGCTGAGTACGTAGGAAAAATTCTTCAGCTTGTAATTGGTACCGCTGATAATGAGTTTATAACTTTCCACGAAATCGGCCTTGATGATCACGGGACCGAGGTTGTTGAATTCTATCTTGCAAGGCTTCACCATCGCCAGTAAAGTGGCTCTTTCTCCTGCCGCCAGGCTGAAGCCGCAACAACCATCCACTTTTTCGTTTCCCGGGCCGGGTGTTATATGGGTGGCTACCGGTATACCATCCTGCACTTTAAAGAAAGCGATCTTATCAAAATACGAACCCGGGAAAAAATAAAAATCCTTTCGTTCGGTACTGCTGTTGTAAACTGCTGTTTTTAAATAATAAACGTAAGGAATATAATCCGGCGGCAACCTTCTCCTGTATTGGAATTTCGAGAGCCGGTCAAAAGGTTGTTGTATGGCTTCAGCAGGGGAGAGCGAGCTCGTTTTGTCAATATAGACCCAGGTGTGGGAGTAAGCCACTTTCCATTCCGTAAGCTGGCCAACATCTATGACCATGGTATCTGCCGGTTGTTGGGCCCGTGCAAGGCCACAGGAAAAAAGCAGGAGCAGGAGGGTATAGCGTAACTTCAATGGGCAGGCAGTTTGACCAAACCTACATAAAATCGATGAAATCACATATTCCTGTACGGCATTTTTCCTGCAGGCACAGTAACTGTTTTTTATATCTTTGTTGCCAATGGCCAATAAAATGAAATCCCCCAAAGGAAAGGCTCCCGCACCCGGGCAGTTGAAGCAGGAGAAGGAAGAGACCGTAGAAGTGAAACAATTACTCAAAGATGAACGCACCCACAAAATTGCGGGCAGCTTTTTATTACTTATATCCATTCTTTTATTCATCGCGTTCACTTCCTATTTATTTACCTGGGCAGAAGACCAGGACAAGTTCAGCTACCGCATGTTGCTGGCCAACGACATCAAAGTGCAGAACCTGCTCGGTACCTTCGGCGCTTTTGTTTCAGAGATATTCATCCGCAAGGGATTTGGCGTAGCGGGTTACCTGGTCTGCAGCTTTTTCTTTGTACTCGGCGTCAACCTTTTCTTCGGTAAGAAAGTATTTTCGGTATCGAAGAATATTAAATACCTGGTGCTCGGCCTGCCCATCATCAGCGTGGCGGCATCAGTAATTTTCAATGGGAAAGCCTTCCCCTGGGGCGGTGCTGCCGGCGATATGATCCGCGACTGGATGTACCAGGCCGTAGGCGAGGTGGGCACCATCGGCATCCTCGCCGTGGCCCTGTTGTCGTATATCATCTGGCGTTTCAACCCAAGCTTCTCCTTACCGGAAAAGAAAAGGGTTACCACAGAAACAAACACAGAAGTTGAGGAAGAAGAAACAGCAACGGAAGAAGAGGGGGAAGATAAATTGGCCGTGGTGCCGTTAACCAACGCCAGCAACGCGTTGAAAGGCGAAGGCGGTATGTTGCCCATTCCATCGCAGGAAAACCCCGCGCTCAACCACGACATCAGCCTGGTGGAGAAAGAAGAAATGCCGGTTAAAAAAGCGGAGCCGGTGATCATCAACGAAACACCTGTTTTTACTGAACCGGAAGTGGAACCGGAGCCTTTGGTGGAAGAGCCCGCCATCGTGGTGACCAAACCTTCCAGGAAAAATGAGGACATCATACCACTGGAACTGGAAATAAAAACAGTTCCTGAAATGCCGGCCGAAGAAGAAGAAGCGCCCATTAACCCGGCGCTGCCCAATTCAAAACCTTACGACCCTATTTTAGATTTGCGCGATTATAAATACCCGACGATCGACCTGCTGGAAAACCACGGCAGTGAAAAGATCGTGCAGGATGCGAACGAGCTGGAGAACAACAAGAACCAGATCATCAACACGCTGAAGAATTACGACATCAACATTCAAAAGATATCGGCCACAGTTGGACCCACCGTTACGTTGTACGAGATCATACCGGCGGCGGGTGTACGCATTTCGAGGATCAAGAACCTGGAAGATGACATTGCCCTGAGTCTTGCCGCATTAGGTATCCGCATCATTGCACCGATCCCGGGTAAAGGTACTATCGGTATTGAAGTGCCCAACACCCGCAAAACGGTGGTGAGCATGAAAACGCTGCTGGCTTCCGATAAATTCCAGAACAACGCTTTCTCCCTGCCCATCGCGATCGGGAAGAAGATCGACAACGAAAATTTTATCGTTGACCTGGCCAGCATGCCGCATTTGCTGATGGCGGGTGCAACGGGACAGGGTAAGTCGGTTGGACTGAACGCCATCCTTGTTTCGCTGCTATATAAAAAACATCCTTCGCAACTGAAGTTTGTATTGGTGGATCCCAAGAAAGTGGAGCTGAGTATTTATAAACTCATCGAAAAACATTTCCTCGCCAAATTACCCGGCGAAGAAGAAGCCATCATCACCGATACAAAAAAAGTAGTACACACGCTCAATGCGATGTGTATAGAAATGGACAACCGTTACGACCTGTTGAAGGAAGCCGGTTGCCGCAACATCCGCGAGTACAATGAAAAGTTCATTGCCCGGAAACTGAACCCGGAGAAGGGACACCAGTTCCTGCCGTTCATCGTGCTGGTGGTAGATGAATTTGCCGACCTGATCATGACGGCCGGCAAGGAAGTGGAAATGCCGATCGCGCGGCTGGCACAGCTGGCAAGGGCCATTGGCATTCACCTGATCATCGCCACGCAGAGGCCGAGCGTGAACATCATCACCGGTACCATCAAGGCCAATTTCCCGGCACGCATCGCGTTTAAAGTAAG
>Ga0247806_10001557_pt1 | contig 11117 bp, 6 predicted proteins | sample UWRJL059202B1_FD_179935 | JGI IMG/M metagenome (GOLD analysis project Ga0247806, IMG submission 179935) | Plant litter microbial communities from Arlington Agricultural Research Station in Wisconsin, United States - UWRJ-L059-202B-1 | ecosystem: Environmental > Terrestrial > Plant litter >... | reverse complement strand
TAAGGGTTCCGTGGATAGACACGTCACCAAGGTTGGCAGACAGGGCCTGCAGGCTAGACACACTGATGCGGTCAGCAGTCAGGCCGACGATCAGGGCGTTGTTGATGTAGGTCACACCACCGGCCACGTAGAACGGTGAGGTCAGGTAACCAGCCTGATCGTTGAGCAGGAAGAAGCTGTTGGCCTTGATACCAGCGCGGGTCTGACCGTTGTCCATAACGTCGAGGAACAACCCTGACTCATACCAGTTACCGTTCGAACCAGCACGGACCACGACCGAGTAACGAGAGTTGGCTCCACCGGGAGTGGACGCCACTTGGAAGACTGCTCGACCAGAAGCGTGATAGTTGTTCAGGTTCGTGGCAACTTCCTGCGTTGCAGTGGCGTTGGCAGAGTCGGCACTGATACGAGCAGTTCGCTCGGTCACCACAGCGGCAGCAGCGTTGTTCGCTACCGTTGAGACAGATGAGACAGTCGTTGCCAAGCCTTCCACGGCTGTGCTACGGGCCTGCTCTTCGGTCTGGATACGGCTGGTGATCGTGTCACGATCAGTCGTCGCGGTTGCGATCACGTTGGTGATGCGAACGCCCAGAGCCTCGTCCTGTGTAGCACGAGCGGTTTCTTCCAGCGTGATCAGGGCACGAGTGTCAGTTGTCTCGGTGTCCATCGCCGCTTCGAACTCGGTGATGCGGTTCGAGATAGAGATGTCAGCGTTCTCAAGAACGTTAATCTCTTCGCTGAAACGAGTGTTGGTACGCTCGACGGTACGCTTGAGGCTATCACGCTGAGCCCAGTCGGCAATCCCCTGACGGGCAATGATGATCGAGTTCTCAGTCAGACGCTCGTCAAGGCTGCGAAGGTTCGCAGCAAGACCAGCACCGCCGTCATCGGTGATGTAACCGATTGGGCCGTCAAAGATATCCTCGAACTGAGACAAGTCAATCGTCTCAGTCGTGAACATCAGAGGGTTCGAGACCAAGTAGTCAGTCGGATTGAAGTTATCGAACACTGCCAGACGAGCGTAGTAGACTGTACCGGGCAGACCGATGAACGTGTAGTTGTTACCACCACCCTCGTAGTACAGGGTCAGACCATTCATAGGAACTGCTGGATCGGGACTGATCCACAGCTTGGCTCCAGCATAGTCAATGATACCAGTGGTGATCCACTGCAGCACAGCCGAGTTGATGCCACCAACGGCTAGCGGCGCAACGGCTGGTGGTGGTGGGTTGTTAACTGTGATGTTGTAGAACGTCGAGACGTTCCCGTACTGATCACGGCTAGCAGCACCAATGGTAAAGGCACGAACGGCTGTGCCACCATGGTCGGTACGGTTGTTGTCATAGGCGTAGGTGAACTGGGTATCACGAGTGAAGTACTGAGCCATGAGCAAGCCGCTTTGGGCATCAGAGATACGGATCACATAGTCGCGGTGGGTTGGCTCAGTGATAGCTGACCATGCGAACGTTGGCGAACGGCGGGCGTACTCGAAGGGCAGAAGCTCATCGACCAGATGCAGATCGGTAACGCGGGTTGGGTCCTTGATGTCACCGATGAAACGATGCTCAATCGAGGTCGGCACAGAGTCCGACATCGCCCCAGACACTGGGCTGATAGCGATGATCGAGAACAGGTACTCACCCGGTGGGACCGAGTTGAACTCGTATGACAGGCTGTGGGTCTCGGCAAGGATCGAGGTTGGACCATCGTCGCGAGACATCAGGATGCGATAACGCGATACTGTCTTGGTAGGGCTTGGGTCCCAATCGATCAGTAGGTTGTAAACCTTGTCGCCACCAACGAAGGTGTTGAACGGACGAAGACGAACTGCAGGAACTGGATTAGGACGACCACCTGTCTCAAGGTCATAGACCAGTGGTGGCTCAATCTCATTGGTGAGACCGTCAACATATGGCCACTTCTGGCGGTTGACTTCGATAGCCTGAATCTCAACCTTGTCTGGATCACCTTCAATCTCATCGATGCGGGTGATACGGAAAGGAAGCGGAGCCGCCTTGTCGTCAGAAGTGGAGACGCTGAATACAGCATTCTCTGGTAGCCCCGCTGGCAGGTTCTGAACTGTGGTTAGGGTCGAGAAGATACCGTTGAGCCCTGCTGGCAGATCACGCTCAAGCAGCAGGAAGTTGTTCGAGGCTGTGCCATCTGGGACTTGGAAGATCAGCTTGTAGTTAGCCCCAGCCTCAAGCGAGATTGGATCACGCAGGGTGATGGTCTTTGCACCAGTAACTTCCTTGACACGTCCGCTCAGGCCACCGTTCATGTCCTCGTCAGAGATGAGGATGATGTCATATGGGACGTAGTAAAGCCCCATGCGGTTGGTCTTGAAGTTGACGATGGCTGTCTCACCGATACCGGTGGCTAGCTTGTAGCGGCCACGAGTGACGGCCTCACGGCGGGAGTTACATCCAACCGCGATGAAGTTGAGAGGGATACGACTGTACTTGTTGATGTGGTCCTGATCGAACACACGAACACGGTCCTCCTTGTATTGGAGGTCAGGGTTCTTGAACGTGACAGTGATGTCGTTGTATCGAGTTGTGGTATCGGTGAACGAATAAGTGAACACGCCTTCCAGCACGTTCTCTTTCGTGAAGATACCAGCCGCTGTTGTCGAGCGGTCGATACGGATGTTGGCCGAGCCGTTGCCGTCATCGAAGAAGCGTCCACCAAAGATACCGCAGATGAAGTCAATCGCTTCACGGCAGTTGCGGGGCGTGTCCAGCAGGAGGTTGAACGTGAAGCGTGGGTGACCCTCGGCGGTACGGGTATCGCACCACACACCGGCCTCGTACACGTCCCACTTGCTCAGCACGACAGGGTAGTATGAGTTCAGACCATAGCGGTCGTTCTCAACAAGGTCGTTGACGATGAAGGCTGGGTTGTTGGAGTAGGCAATCTTCCACGTTCCGTCCCACATACCAGCGAAGGTACGCGCTACTGGATCGTAGTTAGATGGCACCTTGACGGTACGACCCTTGTAGATACCAGAGAACTGTGGGATAGATGAGAACTGCTCAGACGCACGAGCCGTCGCCTGCACAGTGGCAAGGCCGGGGAACGTCATAGGCTTCGTCGTGATTTCCTGAAAGCTCTCCCACGTCACGTCGAAGAACTCTTCGCTCGTGTTGTTCGGGCTTGTCTTGGTCAGACGGAACTGATAGGTGTCATCGGAAATGTTGTCGATTGGGAAGCGGAACTCGATCACCGTTGCAGTCGAGGTCTTGCCTCGGATGCTCACTTCACCAGCGTTGACGCCAATAGATGAGTTACCGAAGTTACCGGGCTGCAGGGAGGTTCCAGCAAAAATCCAAGACGATCCATTCCAGAGCATGATCTGGTTGGTGTTGGTGTTCAGCCAGAAGTCGCCCTGAGTCTGACCAGTGATTGGTCCACCAGAGACGAACAGACGAGTGGTCTGGTTTGACTTCCAAGCTGATGACTCAGGCCATGACCAGATGCCACCAGAGAAGCTGGCTCCACCAATAGCGGCCCATGATGAACCGTTCTGGCGATAGGGCTTGTTGTTGTCGTTCGAATCAAACCACAGGGCTCCCTCTTCACCAACGGCAACGGGTGGAGCATCGGCCTGACGATAAACCTGACGGTCACCGGGAGTTGGTGAGACACGAGCAGATGACTTGACCTTACGGAAGATCGAAGTCGAGCCGCTTTCGGATGTGACAGGGAGTGGGTTATAGCCAGCGGTCTGAACAAGGTTCCACTGAGTGGCATTGGTTTTCTTGTACTCGATCCGAACCTTACCGGTGTGGTTAAAGTTTCCCTTGTCGTTCTGCTTGAGCAGACGATTGACCACAAGGCGGATGTCAACGTAATCGATATTGAAGTGGCTGGCCTGACGTGTTACAGGAACACCACTACCTAGCTCGGTATTAACGCCAGTGGATGACGAGAAGCCACCCATGCGTGGAACGATTGTCTCGCCCAGTTCCGAACCCTTACGCATAACGAGTTCGAAGGAGTCGAAGTTGTCGTCACCGTTGTTGTTTCGCATTGGCGTGTCGCCAATAAGAAACGACTTGGGGCCGTCCGCGAGTCCTTCAATCGGACCCTCGGAGACCCCAAGCACAACTTCAACAATGTCTGTTGAGAAAAGGTTGTCATCAGTGTTGGTAGGAGTAGCTGGGCCACCAGCACCTGAGAACGTTTTCAACATTATGTGGATGACTTACCTTGTTTGAATCGACCTCTCATCCATGCAAGACGTTCAGCCGCTTCGAGGGGGTCGAACTCCCAACGGATGAAGTTAATCTCAGATGTGGCATATGGGTCGATCAATGCTACTGGACAGTTATATAGGTCTTTTGGCTCAAGGTTCAATTCTTCCGCATAGCGGTCGATCTTCTTGTAGCTTGCGACCTGTAGAGCATGCCACATCAATTCGTTACCATCATGCCAACCATGGGCATAACCGGAAGTATGAATGTGACCAGCGACGTAGATGTTGTGTGTGCCATCAAGCTGTGCTTTCTTGGCTGCACCATATACTTCACTCCACATGGACTTGCCAGCGAAGCCGTGGACGGCGTAGATTTTGAGGTCACGACCGTTGGGGAACTTGAGCCCCATACGAATCTTGGACTCTTTCTTGATCGCAGCACCCGAACCTAGGATGGCATTGATGAGGTTATTGCCTCCATTCCAAACATCGTGATTCCCGTGAATATAGAATAGCCAGCGGACACGAGTGAGAAATTCGGTAACAATGACACGCGCTTCAGCGGCGGAGGTAGATTGCTCAGACCATAGCCGAGCCAGACCACCAACCCAGTTATTTGCAGCGTCACCAATACAACCCGCGAAAAGTCCTTCATGCCGTCCATCAAAGAGATCGACATGAGAGAAAAGTTGCTCCAGATCAGTGCCATCGTCATCAACGTGAGGATCGCCCATAAAACCCAGTCCAATAGGACCGTCAATTCGTACATTAACGGGAATGATTTTCTCTCGAAGGAAGGCACTTTCCTTCTCCTTGTACTGGGCAATGCGGCGTTGGATGAGGGCTTGGGCGTCAGGCTGATGCTGAGTACCACCGGGGAGGCCAATGTCATAGTCTTCTGAGGGAGCCGGGGCTGGCTCTTCCTGCCAACGCTTGAACATGTTGCGGATGCCAGACTCGGAGATGTCGAAACCAAGTTCACGAAGGGCACGAGCGGCTGGACGGAAGCCGTCCATTGCCTTGACAGTCTGTTTGATTAGGGATTCATCAGGTCTAGTGGTCATTTATTTGCTCCCACCGGAGGTTTTAGCAGCCCCAGTGAATTGTTGTGCGTTGATATCGAACGATAGATAATGCCCATAGACCCGATCCTCGCCGTAGAGGATAGGGATACGAGTACCAATCTGAACGGTGTTGCCCGGTGTGCCGAGGTAACGGTTCTTGACCTGCTCGTCTTTGTCGTTCTCTGGTTGTGGCGCAAGCAACTGACTTAGACCCCCCAGCACCAGCATCATACCGACCTTCATAGCAATGCCTGCTGCGAACGTACCGATGCCGGGAATGAAGGACGCACCAACGAGTGCGACTCCTGCTAGGATTTGGATGAAAGCGTTGTTGGCCTTACCCCCGTTGAGTTGAGGGGTAACGTGGATCGTCTGGTTCTCTTCCAGATCGAGGTAAAGGGATTCTTCGGTCTCATAGCCTACGACCTTGACGCGGGCCTTGCCAGTAGTTGGTGATGGCTGGAAACCGGGTAGCTGACGGCTAACCGCTTCGATAGCTTCGAATACGTTCTTGGCCTCGACCTTGATCGGACCATCGTGGAATGCAGCGAAGCGACCGTGTAGGATAACCTCAATCAATTAGAACGTCTCCGTCTCGTACGATGTACTTGCTGACACCGTTGTTACCGACGATGTAGTGGTCCCACTCGGGCCAGTTCAGGAAGGTCTCCATGTCACCCACAGACAGGTTCGAATCCTTCTTGGGGTGAGTATGCCACGAGCCAATGGCAGTGGTCTCATACTTTAGGATGTCCTCGCCTGACACATCGAAGCTTTCGTCGGGCTTGGCAGACGTGTTCTCTACCTCGACCAGCTTGCCGTTAGGCAGGATGAAGCCAACGTGTTCGACTTCTTCGTCATACTTCTTCAGGAGGCTGGTGATTATCCGCGATTGTGGCATCGATCTTCCGACGTATGGATGGAGGAATAACTGTGGTGATGTCCACTAGCTCTTGAACCTGTTCAATGACAACATCCTTATGTCGTAGAACAGCAGTGGTATTGTTTCTCCAAACGCCCCGGTAAGGGTCAACGCTTGAAAGTCTGTTCGTAAAGTGGTGCAGTATGTTCCCGTTTTCAACCAAGATCGCCGCATGATTTGGGAAGCTGGACATGTAAGAGATCAGCATCACATCACCCATCTGGTACTCCGAGGGGTGAACATCAAGGATACGGAAGCCGTGTTTGTAGTAACGATCCATGTAGAAGTTCAGATCGGCTTCCCAGAAGTTCGTTGGCCGAGCATAGTTCGGCATCACGATGTCGAAATTCTGGGCAAAGAAATCCCGCACGATGGAGAAGCAGTCTACTCGACCGGGGACATACTCACGTCCGACTAGGTTCTGATATTCGATCATAGGGAAACCATTGGGAACTCAGGGGGGATGTACATGCGAACAGGAATCTGAAAGCCGGGGCCTTCGGTCATGTTCCGCAACTCAAGGCTGATGGACTGACCTGCTACCAGATCGACCACTCGCCCGACATACCACATACGCTGCTCGAAGATGTTGGCGTTGGAGTCGATGTGCTGACGCAGCACTCGCTTGCGAGTCACGATAGCCAAGTCCAGATCACCAGCACGAGCAGGCATGTTAAACACGCCGAACGGGTTCATGATACGCAAAGAGGAACGAGACTCTTCACCGTCAGCCAGCCGGGTGTCGCCTGTAAGCTGACAGGCTAGGCCCTCATACTCGTTACCACGCCACAGCACGGTGTCGTTGTTCTTGAAACGGAAGGTGACCGGCTTGTTCTTGAGGGTGATCTGATATAGATCGACCTGAGCATCAGCAGCGGTAAGCTTCTGAGACTCTTGGATGTGGGTTAGTGGGATGTTACTCATGGCTGCAGTTTCAGCTTCATTGAAAAGGACTCAACACGCCCGCCGCCATTCTCAGCAATCTTGTACTTGAGAGGCTCAGAGAAGCGGACCTTGAGTAGACCTTGAGTCTGGTGGGGATACCAGAACTTGCCATACATCTTGTGTCTGTTATAGAACTCTTCAAGCCGTCCCATGTTCATCTTAGGATTTTTGTTGACATCCAGCTTAGCGTCGCTCAGGTCAGTAAAGAACCACATAGCCTTGAAGTTAAGGATGTACTCGATCTGATCAGGGGCTCGGGGCTTGGACGTGAACTCATAGCCACCACCAAAGGAGATAGCCGCACCACTGTCTGGATAGTTTACTTCCAAGATGTGGTACGGGAATGCGAAAGTTTCCATTACATTGCGCCCATGTTAACTTGTTGGATCAACTGCTTGATGCTGCCACGACGCTGGATGTTATCAGCGATAGTAGCGATCACATCGTTTGGACCCATCTGTGGAACCTGATCTGGGCTCACCACCCAGACGTTGACCTGACCAGCACCGGCTGGGTTGTCATTGGCTGGCAACGCTGGGCTCGTTCCCTCAGACATTGAGGTAGCGCCCATGTTGTTGATGTTCTCAAGGGCACCCTGACCGATAGAGGCCACCGCTGAGCGACGTAGGATCATCTCACCGGGCATAACCTTACGAAGCACAGAGTCACGGTTAGAGATGCCGGGGACGATCTCGCCCACGGCAGCACCACGGATGTAGTCACCGTTGGCAGCAGGAGCCGCACCGGGAGCCACAACACCCAGCAGGTTACCGATCCAGTCACCGATACCGCCGCCGCCCTTGCTGCCATCACCCATCAGCGCCATGACAACCTGCATCGCAAGAGCCTTGGCAATCATCTGCATGAAGCCGTCGATAACCGACAGAGCGAACTTAGAGAAGGCTTCGCCAGCCGACATCGTTCCTTTGGCAAGGTCCATGAACAGGGTCGAGAAGCCGGTTGATAGGGTGTCAAGCACCTGACCCCATGAGTTCTCAACCTGCTTTGCCAGCGGGATCATCTTGCCAGTCTCGTCAAGGATGCCGTTCTGCATTGCCCAAGCTTGGGTTGCAGAGTCGATGGCAGACTTGACCGATGGTCCCTGCTGGGCAGTGATCGCGTCAGTAGCATTCTTTCCCTGCTGCAGTGCAGTCACACGCTCAAGAGCGTTAGCCTGTTCCTGAGACCAGTATGAAGCTTCTGCCGAACCGGCACCGAAGGACTTCTCAGCCTCGGCCAGACTCGCGCTGGTCGATGCAAGAATTTGCTGGGCTGCATTAAGCTGCTCAACAGCAACCTTACGCTCTTCAAGACGAACGTTGCTTTCCAGTCCAAGGATGTCAGCTTCTGTGAACTTGCTGGCATTCTCTGGAGTCTGTGCAGCAGCAAGAGCAGCCTTGGCATTCTCAAGCGGCTCGTTGATCTTGTCTTCCATAGCATCCCAGACATCGCCCAGCAATGCGCTGACGGCTTGGTTCTGGTCGGCACGGATACCCTTAAGCATGTCCTCGCGCTGAGTTGCTACGCCAACATCGTCGGCAGCAGCATCAACGTTCTCAGCCTCAAACTTCTTGATGCTCTCATCGATGATGATAGCATACTGCTCATTGACCGACGCGATCATACGCTTGATCGCCTCTGGGTCGGTAGAGATACCGGCCTGAGTGTTGATGGTCTGAATCTGCTGACGGCTATTGCCGATTGCAGCGTTGGCGTCATCGACCGCAGCCTTGCGGGTCGAAGCTGCAACAACCTTATCTTCCTTGTTCTCAAGGTCCACAGCGTCCTGAGCCTGTGTCGAATAGTCCACACCAGCAAGGGTGTTGGCATAGTCGATACGAGCCTGATGCTGACCCAGACGTGGGTCGGCACTTGGGATTTCGTACTTCTTACGGATCACGTCTGCAGCCTCGGCAGCAGTCGTTGTCTGCATCAGAGCATCGTAAGCAGTCTTGTGGGTAGTACGGAACTCTTCAAGAATGAACGATAGCTGTGTGCCAAGGTCCTTAACGTCACCACCAGCGAAGTTACGCAGGTTGGTCTGACGATCACCACGCCACTGGGCAACACCGTAGGCTGTACCATGGTCACCCACAGCATCAGTACGTAGGTTGGACTCAGGGATCAGGTTACCAACGATACCAGCGGCTTGGTTCTTGGTCATGCCCTTGCCCATGAAGAACTCCATAGCGAAGTTCGCAGGGTCGGCTACCTTGCCGCTGATTTCACGAGTGCCACCAAGGTTCAGGCTACCAGACTGAATATCAATCGAGTTGGCCTCGTTCTGTAGGGTATCAAGACCCTGCTGCAGAAGACGGAACTTCTCCTTGAGAGCATCCATTGCTGGGCCGGGACGAACCTTAGCCATTTCAGCCAGCACTTCGGCCAGCTTGTCGCTGATGGCTTTGATTTCGTCGTCGGTCTGCTGCTTAAGCTGACGCAGGACTTCCTCTTGCAGAGCCATACGGCGATTGGCAATGTCATCCATCGCCTGCTGCTCTTCAAGATTCAACTGGCGCTGAGCCTCGGTACGCTCGAACTCAAGGTCAAGGATTTCCGATGGATCATCGGTCGCCCCAACCTTGGCGTCATAAATCTTGTCTAGAATTTCTGAACGCTGATCCATCTTGATACGAACGAACTCTTCGAGAGCATTCAGATCATCGCGGTTCTTAGCACGACCAATGGTACGAGTCATGGTCTGCATCTGCTGGTCAGCAGTCTTGGCTTCACGCTCTAGGCGCTCAGCTTCGAACTTCTGGAACAACTGGTTCTCGTTGTCGGTGCGAGTAGAGATGCGGGCACCCAGAGAAGTCAGGCGATCCTGATCCTGCTGCATGACACCCTTAACGTCCTCAAGGGTGATGGAACCGTCGCTCTCGTCAACGATCTTCTGAGCGATGGCATCCATCTCTTCCTGAAGAGCTACGAGACGAGCCTGATATGCGGCCTCAACCTTAGAGAAGGCTTCGGCAATCTCTTCCTGTGTCTGACCTCGGGTATCCAGAGCAGCCTGACGCATAGCCTCGCTGCTATCGTCTTCGATGCTCTGCATCTCATCACGAACGCCAGCGAACTCAGGTGTTGCACGAACCTTGGCATCGATCAGGTTCAGGTTCTGAATACGGTTGTCACCAGCTAGCTGCTCCTGCTGGATACGAATATCCACGAACGGAGCAAGCAACTCCTTGAGTCTTTCAAGCAGAGCGATCTGCTGAGGAATATCACGAAGGGTTTCTTTCTCTTCCTCAGTCAGTGGACGAGTAATTCCTCGTGCTTCTATTTCTGCTCTGTCAGCACTCAGGCCACTGATCTTGGCATCAAGGGTTGATGGCAAGGCTGAAACATCACTAACGTCTTCAGGCAGTTCAGCCTTGTTACGAATGATGTTGGCAATGTTCTGAACCTCAGGACCGAACACACGGTTGTATGCATAGTCCAAGAACTCTTCTGGGTCAAGTCCAACGCCGGGGAGCATTGAAGGCTTCTCACCAACAAGGTACGACAGTGGATCGATGCTGCCCTGCAGCATGTTGTCCGTGTTCATCGTAGTTTCTTGTTCACGAATCTTAAGCAGGGAAATCTGCTCGTTGTTCGCGTCGATGATCTGCTGGAACTGAGTCTCAAGGGCAGTGAACTGCACCCCAGCCAGAGTATTCAAGCTGCCGATAAGCTCATCCACTGATGTCTTGGTTGTGTCAACTTCGCCAGCGATCTCCTTGAACGCCTGCTGAACTTCACGCATCTTGTTGGCCCGCATGATCGGGTCTTTATCAAGAGCGGCCTTCTGGCGAATCAGGTTCGAGATAGTCTGGTTGATAGCCTCAATCTCAGTGACCGCTGTGTCAGCGTCACCCTTAAGCTGATTGATACGTCCACCCATCGCATCGATACGATCTGTGGTATCAACGGTAGCATCACCAAGGCTGGTGATTGCGACGGCAGCAGCGGCCACCACACCGAGCAACAGCACGATAGGATGACGGGC
>Ga0247806_10001555_pt1 | contig 11123 bp, 19 predicted proteins | sample UWRJL059202B1_FD_179935 | JGI IMG/M metagenome (GOLD analysis project Ga0247806, IMG submission 179935) | Plant litter microbial communities from Arlington Agricultural Research Station in Wisconsin, United States - UWRJ-L059-202B-1 | ecosystem: Environmental > Terrestrial > Plant litter >... | reverse complement strand
GTCAAAGTATATCGGTTTTTCGTACATACGCTTGTCATCGTAAAGGTGCAAGTCGCTTGAAGTCTATTTATAAGTGCTTTACCACCCATCATATCATCCCGCTCTCTTCTTTGTTACACGGTTGCGCTGGTATGAATCCCACAGTAACGCTTAATTTAGGATTGCTGTTGGCTTAAAATCATCCCGACCAACCCTAAATAAGTTTCTTATCCTGTCAAAAATAAAAAACCCAGAACTAGAAAGCTCTGGGCAACCTTGGGAGAGGTATATTTGTAACAAAATTACAAAAAATATATTGTATTATCAAATTCTTTTATCCACCTCTCCCAGGCAGACAGAACTATTTCTAGTATCTTACTATAAAGATACGAAATATAATTCAAATCACCAAATTTATTTTGTGAGCCAGGGCAGAATCGAACTGCAACATGGTTGGGTTTTACAGACCGTCCAACTTCCTAGAGCTGACTCAAATACAGCGGAGAGCAGAGTAATCGAAACTCGCCCGAGTTAACGAGCATAGGTTTAGCAAACCCATTGTGTGACCCCACACTTACCCTCCAATTAAATACAAAGGTTATCAACCTTTACTCCTGATTAAGGAGCGACTTATGGAATTGCACCAGAGCTCTAGCTCATTACGTCAGTACTAGCGGAAAGCAGAGGAACCGACCCCCAACCAGATTAACTCCGATGCCTAGTTTTCAAGACATGTCGCCACTCCAATGCAGCTGCTTTACTTTCCTTTTTAGTACTCCTGACAAGACTCGAACTTGCACGTCCCCTTCGGAACACCTAGTCTTAAGCCAGGCGTGTCTACCAATTCCACCACAAGAGCATATGTACCTCTGACAGGACTTGAACCTGCACTTCAATTGAAACTGGTTTCTAAAACCAGCGTGTCTGCATTCCACCACAGAGGCATTAAAATAAAAAACCCTCAACTAGTTAAAGCTGAGGGTCGGGGGTCTAGCTCGTAAGCTAAACTACTTTACATACCAATCTCAGCACGAGGGTCGCTCGATAAATAACTGAGTAGATATGTGTTAATATTCTTCATCTTGATAATTTAACCTCAGAACTTAATAACTCTTTCAAGTTAACAGCGGCCTCTGAGGGATACTGTTGCGGGAGTGGGTTACGATCCCACGATCTGTAGCTTATGAGGCTGCCGAGATACCACTTCTCCATCCCACAATACAAATATACAACTAAATATTGGATTTACCAAATAAAATTGTATATTTTTTTTTAAATTATTTTAATAATTCTATTTTTCCTTTAAGAATATCTTTGAAACTAGCTTGTTTATTTGTTATATGATCTATAACTAAACCATCCTTTTCTCTATATGTTCTCCTTTTATCACTTCTAGTTCCATCTCCAATTTGTTCTCTTCTGGTATCTGCTTCTTTATTTAGATGTCCTGTTCTATAGAATTCATTCAGACGCTTTTTAAGCTCTTTATAAGCGTCTTCCCTATTACTAAGCTGAGATCTACCGTCTCTAACAACTTTGATTCCTGTATGATAATGCGTCATTATAACACAACTATCTGTACTATTCTTGTGTTGACCACCATTTCCAGTTCCTCTAGTTGTTTCTACCCTATATTCATAAGCGGGTATCTCTATTTCTTTATAATTATCTATTTCAATAAGAGCGACTGTTATAGTACTTGTGTGTACTCTACCTCTTTTTTCTGTTGGAGGTACTCTTTGCCATCTATGACTCCCTATTTCATTCTCAAAAGCGCTTCTCACACCTTTACCACTCAGTCAGATACTAACAAAACCATCTCTGGTTTCAGTAATCTTTCAGTTAAAACTACGTGTCTTAGCTACTTTCAGATAGATATTCATCATATCTGTTACTAAAAGCTTGGAGTCTTCTCCGCCTTCTGATGCTCTAATTTCTAAATTTATTTGTTCCATAATTATAATTTGGTGGAGATGGTGGAACTCGAATCCACAACCTCATGCTTGCAAAGCACGTGCTCATCCACTAGAGCTTCATCCCCAATTAGTAGTTTTAAAGGTTACTATCCACCAACAAAGTCATAGAATTATGCAGTATATCTTACTTTGACTGAAGGTACTACTAAACCTCTCTGGTGCTCAAATTCAGGGTCGAACTGAAAGTCTTCCACGTATCAGGCGGATGCTTTAACCAGTTAAGCTATATGAGCGTATGTACTTCTAACAAGGGTCGAACTTGTACTCTTGGCGATATAAGCGCCCTGCTTTGACCATTAAGCTATAGAAGCAAGTTAAAAGAGGATGGGATTGGATTTCCTGATGTTGCCCAATCTTATGCTTCCGACTAGTAATGGCACATCCTCTTTTGAATTCTAGCATTAAGGTGAACGTTGCTTCACTTTTACAAGTGACTTACGTCAGACGCACTAGACGTTCCTTAATATGGTCGATGGCGTAGACTTTCACTACTTGTACTCTGGCAAGTAACCAACGATGCGGTTCGTACGAGTAACGATCTCGTCATTTCTTGCGTGACAGGCAAGCGTCTTCCCCATGCAGACCCACGAACCATATTTATTATCTCTTTAGACGATACTACTGTGCATTTACTCTTAATCTCATCTACCCTTCTTTTTGGTATATCATAATGATCTTTATGAAACCAACATCTTCTTATATTCAAAGCTTCTGCCATCTTGTGCAGATTGCTTATTGAATATGGTAGACATATTAAATGTCTGTAATTATCACAATAGTAAGTCATTGAACTCCCAACCAGATTCGAACTGGTATCATGGCGCTGAAAACACCAGGTCCTGAGCCGTTAGACGATAGGAGCATGCTGGGTAATTGAATACGTGACATCGTATTCTTAAAGTATTTACCCTATACTTACGTGAGCGGGTAGCGAGACTCGAACTCGCTCTATTCCAACTTGGAAGGATGGTGCACCACCAGTTATGCGTCACCCGCTAATATGGATGAGGAGTTGCGCATTGTTAAGAGGCTCTCACCCGTTTTATTTTCTCTTTTCTCTTTTAAATTTACGAGCATGTTTATCTGCTGCCTTACAAGCAATTATATCACCTGATTTTAATATTACATCGTATCCAAGCGATTCGCACCAACCTTTTGTAGCTGATATTAAAGGAGTAGACTTTGTTATTTTAAAATTATTGAAGTCTAACTCAATTGCTTTTACTCTATAAGACGTATTATCAGTTATAAAATTAGCGGTCTCTAACGACAATTCGCATTCTTTAAATAATCTGGTGAATAAATCTTTAATCTTTGGTATCTTAACTATTGTATAAATATAGTGAGCACCGCTTAATCCATATCTAAAAACAACTGCAACAGCATACTTAGTGAATTGCTTATGATTCTGGGAATCACATCCAATTAAAATTTCTGCATTAGGATACTTACCAAGTATTTCACTACAATGTTCAATTAGATTGACTCTCTCTCCTGTTATTAATTTGAAATACTTTTCCATACTCTTCATTTGCTTTAATCCTATTCATTTCTTCTTGCCATACTTTTTCCCACATTTTTAATCCTTTCTCACCAAGAAAGATTTTCATCCCTTTATACTTACCATCTTCATCATAAATATACTTTATCATAATATAAAGGTACATTAAATATTTAATATAACCAAGCGCTTACTGAGAATTACGATATCCCGACCTCGATCTTAACAGGATCTTGCTCTGCCTCTGAGCTAAGTAAGCGAACTCCAGTTTACTATTACACGCACAACTCTGGAAAAGTGACCTATCTTAAATTTCTTTTACTAAAAATGCTGTTGTTTTCATTTCATAATCAAGTCCAGTCATAAAAGCTTCTATACCCTTAACTGTATAATTTTTACCATCTACTTCTATTTCCTTACCCATGAATAGTTCGTAAATCTTACTTCTTTTATTCATAAGTCCTTGAGCTTCTAAATTAACTACAAAAGCTGTTCCTCTGCCTTTTATTTCGTATTTACTACAAATTTCTACTTTCATTAGTAATTGATTAAATATCTTATTAAAAGCTTACCATCTATATTTGGTTGCCATATTGTTTCTCCAAGTTCATTAAGTGGAACTCTGAAATATACAAATGTGATTCCTTCTCCTATACTTATTGGAGAGCTATAGGTAATACCATCAGCCCTTACTGATTGTAAAGTTGCATTTGGATTTTGCTTATAGAGCGCTTTTTTGATTTCGTTTAATTCCATTTTTATAATTTTGAACTCTCGATGAGATTCGAACTCATATTTTAATCCGTTACAGTGCACCACTTAGAAGGAGGTACTGATACGAGAGCATGGTACGGGATGTCAGATTCGAACCAACGTAATACCCAGCATGTAAGGCTGGAGCTAAACCAACTCAGCTAATCCCGCATTTTAATGTCCCCCTGGAGAGATTTGAACTCCCAACTCCCGAGTTAAAAGCTCGGTACTCTGCCAATTAAGTTACAAGGGGTTAAAACAAAAATCCCTGGTAACTTTTCAGCCCCAGGGATTCTTTATCTTTTGTAAATTTGTAGTTACAATACAGACAATAGAATACCTGAGGCAGATTTCTCTACGCCTCCCGCATTAATTCTATCTATATTGACTACTTGTAACATCTGTTTATTTCTTTTGTATATACAAATATACGTTATTTAATTGATTCCACCAAATTTTTCTTTACTTTTCCTCTAAGTTTTTTTATCATTGTCTTAGTTGGATAGGCTGCTAAGCGCTTTTCAAGCAATTTGGCCTTGTTTTGACGTTTTTGTTTATAAAATCTAAGTTCTTCATTCATTAATTGAACTTCATTATAAAGTTCATCAATAAAATCTTTTGTTATAAATTCTGTCAAAGATTTTTTACTTTTGTATTTTAAGTCCCATTCACGATTGCTATAACCATAAAATTTAGTTCTTAAAAAATTTGCTACTTTTGCTTTCATTGCTAAAGTTTTCAGAGCTATTCTATTCTGTTTCATGTTGTATTGTTTTATTTTTGAATAATTTAGGTAAGTTTGAAGTTACCTTTCTTGTTAATCTACTTGGTTCAATTGCTATTGCAGTGATTTGATTGCCTATATCAGGCTCTCTAAATACTGTGTGAATCAAATCTAACTTAATACATTTCTCTATTAAGCGTTCTAGATGTGCTTCATCATTTGCTTCTAACTCTGCTAGAGTGTTAGAATTGTGAAACCAAGGTCCAGCTCTTCCTGGATGTTCAAAAATAAAATTAATAGCAGCATGAGTGCTCTGAACTGCTTTGTAACCATCAGACATGTCTGCTCTGGTTACTGTTGTAAGCTTATCGCCTTGCGATTCAGCCGTAGTTTGTTTCTAAACTCATATTTAAAATTTTAGAGGCCCCAACGAGGATCGAACTCGCCAGTCTTTGGGTTGAAATCCAAATGCAGCACCTTGCTACTCTGGAGCCAGTGGAACAATTTTTACTGTTTGATCATCAATGGTTATATAGTATATGTAAGAAGATAATCTCCATCCATTGTAAAGTCTGTTAACTGATTCATCTGCATAAATAGGATCAAAGCTTTCATCTAAAACAATCTTATCTATATACTTACTCTCAGCTTTTTGTAAAGCTAATTGACCAGCTCTCCCAGTTCTGATTTCGGTTACATCGTTTTTAAAACCTATTTGTGCAAGCACATCTTCTATGAATGTACGCTTTAATGGTTTATCAAGTTTGTAAACACTTTTCCATGATTTATCATCTAATAAATACTTGCTCATAAAGCAAATATACAACAATTATTCCACATGGACAAATTTTTGTATAGATAGATTGACTCGAACATTCATCTCTCTTCTTCGCAGGAAGAGGCTTTATCCATTAAGCTATATCTATATTCTGGGTGATTAACGGAGTACGATCCCGTAATCTCCTCCTTCACAGGGAGGCGCTTTATTCCATTTAAGCGATAACCACCATATTAAGTTTTAGTGCTAGGGGTCGAACCTAGAATCTTTCGGGTCAAAGCCGAGGATGTTGCCATTACACCACACTAAAATATTTGCAAAGGTGGAAGGTTACGATCCCTCTTCTCTGGGTTTGGAAGCCAGCACTCTACCAATTGAGCTACACCCCTGTGGTGATGGAGGATTCCGAGACCCCGACGCTTGCGCCTTCAACGCAACGCTCTACCGCTGAGCTACATCACCATATTAAGAGGGCAGTACCAGTCACGATCTGGTATAAACTAGTTTTGCAGACTAGTGGCTATCCAATTCACCCAACTGCCCATAATGAAGGTTCCAATAATAGCTGTGTACCTACAACCCTGGTTGAGCTTCTTGTCGAACTCGAATCGACTCTATTCTGGTTTACAAAACCAGCGCTGCACCATATCAGCATAAGAAGCATGTGGTCTAGGTGACAGGACTTGAACCTGCATTGAGCTATTAACTACTTCTCCTGTCCAAGAGGAGTCGGCTTCCAATTGCCTTCACACCTAGATAATAAAAATCCCTCTGCACTTTGTGGTGAGAGGGATAGTCTTATATATTCTTTGAACTTACGTTATCTTAATATACATACACTACACGCCTCTCCAGGTCCAAAGGGACACTGCGTACATGTTGTATGCCAAACAATTATGTTATTTCTATTAATCATATTCATAATATTCTCTTTCTATATGTAAATATACGACTTTTTTTCCATTCCACCAAATTTAATTTGAATATTTTTTATTTAATTCAAATTGCTCAAGCATAATCTTAGATTGATCTTTAAGCTGATTTGGGGTTATTGGGCTGATATGGATAATATTAATATCCTTATCATCCTTGTCTTTGTGGTTATTTACCCACTTAATCTGACACCAAGAGCTTCCTCCTAGTTGTTCAGTAAAATAAGAAACAAGCTTATCTCTTACATCATCTGAGTCAGCTTTTAAAATTTGGATAACTGGTAGATTATTGTTGTTAAAATCTACCTCAATTGTAATTCTACTTTTCATATTATATGTTTTATATCGGGCGTAATTGCTCACGATAAGCAAATATACAAAATAAAATATTACAATCAAAATTTGTTTCCACATTTAGGGCAGAATTTATAATTACCTTTCTTATTTTTAGTACCACATTGAGTACAATAAGTAGCTAAATCGCTTACATCCAATGGTTTAGCTGATTGAGGATAGATTTTAAATGCTACAACTTTAAAAGCTATTGATTCAAATTCTCCTTGGTAGTTTTTAAATTCTTGGTTAGAGATACTTCCCTTACCTACCATACCTGTTTCTAAGCTGTCTTGAGATACTTTTGATTTAGATTCAAGCGATTTGCTTATTCCTCTAGGTTGTTGAGCCATAAGAGAATTAGCAGTAAAGGACGAACTTATCGAAATTCCAGATTGACCTGAGTATCCACCATTATATACTCCTCCATAAGTAATATTATTCATGTCAAACCAATCAGTAACTTGACTTGGTTTTAGTACTGGAGCTTGCTTTTCTTTATAGAAAGCAATTCTAACCTTTCCATTATTAGCTATTGCTAATTGATTTCCAGGAGTATTATCTACTTCATAAGTCTCAAATAAGAACTTCTTATTATCATCTAAGTACCTCTCTAAATATACTTTTTGACCTGGTTTAAGCACTATTGCACTTGAAGAGATTCGCTTACCATTAATTTCAATGGTTGCAATAACTGTGTCTTGAGTTGTATTTTTAAGCAAAAGTTCAAACTCCTGACCATTTTGAAGATAATAACTATCAAAATACTTCTTAATGCTGTTTCTTTTTACAGTCAGCTCTGCACTACATGACAAGGGTGTAGACCCTACAAATGTCTGTTTCATAATTTATTTTGTTTATTACCCAAGATTTTTGCTTATGAATCCATAAGTCCTCGGCTTAATGCCCAAACCTTGAGTTAAATTGTTGAATACAAATATAAACCAATCTGATGATGTTACCAAATAAAAACCCTCAACGATTAATTGAGGGCTAGTTAAGTTAAGCTTCTGCATCTGGTACAAGGTCATCTACTGCCTGTACTTGTGCTTTAAGTGCATCGAAAGCTGCTTGTACTTCAGGAGATACATCATCTGCTGCTTCTAGAGCTGCTTCGAGTTCATCCACTTTTCCAAGTGTCTCTGATACTTCATCTCCGATTTTAGCTACTTGAGCTACGAGGATGTTGATTTGATCGACTAATTCTGATTGTTCTGCCATAATGTGATTTAATTTTTGATCGTTACTAATTAATAAATGCAAAATCTTACGAATGTCCTTTTCGCTTATAATTGTATTATAAAACTTATTGATTGTAAATAGAGGCATAACTTTAAGATTTAATCTAATATAACTTATTTTAAATAATATTCCAAATTTATTTTGCTTTTGGCACAAATTACCTCTTTTTGAGAAAGATATTCCACAAATTAATGGAGTATATCATCAATACCATCAGTATCATCACGCTTCTTTCTTGGTTTAGTTGCTTTATATTCTTGTGTTGTATGGACTTTAAGAATCACTTGTCCTGTTACTTCTGTCATTATTTTCTTTAAATCATGGATAGGAACCCCTACACAGTAGAGTTTACCATTCTTATCGTTGATCATTGTATACAAAGGGCTGATATCGTAGTAAGCACCTATATCCTCAGAGTCTATTAGTAAAGTACCGTAAAGGTATTTGGGTTCTGTCTCTTCTTCCTTATTAAGGATGTCATTTAATTTCTCTGCATTTTTATCATGCTCGTTCCATCTAACTGGTAATTCTAATCTCATATTATTTATTTAATTGTAAGCCTAAAAATATTCCTCCACCTATCAAAATTGCTTTCTCAAGCCAGCGTCCTTTCTTAGGAGCTATATATATTGCTGAGTTTTGTCCTGTAGTTTGAAGAAGTTTGTTTGTATGAAGTACTTGTACTTGTATAGATTGCTTTGTAAATAGATGTCTTTTACCTGAAGCATCCTTTTTTAATATTCCTCCTTTAATAGTAACAAAGCGAATGTACTGACTATCAAGGATTGTGAGGTCATTAATTTTAATACCTTGCTTTTCTGCTGTGAAAGTAGCTTTATAATCTGGAGTGGAGTCTACAGCTGTTCTAGGAACTTTAATATAATTACTTTCATAGTAATTGATAACTGCTGAGCATTGTCTAGCTAATACACTATCTTCCCATTTCTTTCTACCTACTGTATCTTTATATGGAACCAGCTTATCTTTAAATTCAATCTTAGTTTGGCTACTGTAATAAGCTATTACATCTTTTATACGCTTATCTTGAGCTTTAGTTAGATTGAAGATACTGTCTGTCAAGTCTTTAATAGCCTGTTTATTATCAGTTATAATACTTTGTTGTGTAAGTACTGTCTGCCCTAATTCATTTTTAAGACTATCTGTAGTCTGCTTATTCAACTCTAATTGTGAGATCTGCTTATTTTTCTCTCCACAAGTTCTCATAGACCAAAGGAGAGCTAAACTCAATCCTATAATTAATATCCATTTAATATCTAATTTCATTACTTTATATTTAATAATTTTTCAATTCTTTTTAGGTTTTTTCTTTTTTTGCATCTTCCAAAATATCTAACTACTTTTTCATCTTTTATATTAGTATATATCTCAATCCAAGGAGTTGTGTGTAATTGTATAATACGCATTGTAAACTCTTTTCCAAATTCAGTTTTTCTTTCTGAACCTCTGCACACTTTTTTACAAAAATTTTCTAAACCTTTATATTCAAAATTAGTCCAACCTGCTTTTGTAACTATGTTTCTAATTTTTTGACTAGCTTTTTCTTTTTGCATATAAGTTTTATTATGTGCCCTGACTTCAGCTAATCGCTTATTTTGCATAGCCTTTATCTCTTTTATCAAATAGTACTTCATATTCCTAATAATTTACAAATATATCTAAATGTGTTTATATCTTTACATTCTCCTTTAAATATTTCATTTTCTAAAGGTCTTTCTGTAAATTGAGTTATTAACATAATATTATTGTTATTAGGAAGATAAACAACTTTATTACATTTTTTATAATAGTACCCTTCACTACCTCTAGCTTTCCAACCCTCAGCTTCTATTTGTTCTTTAGTTAGATAGGGTACTCTTAACCAAATGGTTTCTGCGTTTCTTACTGTATCTAAAATAGGCTTAATTTGTATTTTTGTAGCGACATCTACAGCATTTAACACTTTAGTTTCCCATACTTCTGTAGCCTTTGATGATCCAGAAGTAAAATCATAGGTATAGCTTCCAAGCTCACATTCGTACCCAACTCTTATATCTTCTATTGAAGGTGTAAAGTATTTATCCTGCATAAAATGGTGTTATATGTATTTGTTTTAAAATTTGTTTAAGTTGATTTATACACTTACATTCTCCATCATAAAGAACTTCAGCTTCTTCAAAACCACTTACTCCAAAGTCTGCTCTTATTTTTAGTCTGTAGTCATGAAATCCATAATTAAGAAAAATATTATAACATTTATAACCACAGAAATTATGCACATCTGTATCGAAACGCTTATCCTCGTTTATTTGAAACCAATAGTCTATAGATTTAGCTTTTAATGTGAATCCACAACTCTCTATTTGAGCTAGAGTTAAATAAGGTATTCTTAAAGTTTCTAACTGATAACCTGGACACCAATGATCTATAGTTGTTTTAACCCATGTTTTATCATCAGCAGCTAATAACTCACATTCAAGTCCTATTCTTATATCATCCTTTGATGGTGTAAAATACTTATTTTCCATTTTTTAAAACTTCTTTAAGTTTAGATTTCTTACCATCTGTCTTAATTATAAGATAGATAAGAGTATCTATAGAATTGCTTTTAATTACTTTATTACTTTGGATATCAGAGAACAGCTTAAAGTAGTTGTCTCTCTTAGTAGCCATCCAAGTCTTATTCATGGTATTATAGGTAAATACCCAACCTGCTAATTTTTCCATTATGCTTCTGGTTTTTTATTTTTAACAAATATGAGATCAGGATAAGTATCTAGCTTAACCATCTCAATAAATAAACGCTTACCTCCAAGTCCTTTATATTGGTAGACTCTATAACCCTTAAGTATCATTTCGTATATCATGCTTTAATTTTTTAAATATTTCTAAAACCTTACTATTAAAT
>Ga0247806_10001553_pt1 | contig 11134 bp, 9 predicted proteins | sample UWRJL059202B1_FD_179935 | JGI IMG/M metagenome (GOLD analysis project Ga0247806, IMG submission 179935) | Plant litter microbial communities from Arlington Agricultural Research Station in Wisconsin, United States - UWRJ-L059-202B-1 | ecosystem: Environmental > Terrestrial > Plant litter >... | reverse complement strand
CCAGCGGCACTATGAATCATCGTTTCACCCTTGAGCCATTTTAAAATATGCGGGAGTTCAGGAAGTGGGTGCAGCGAGTGAAGATCTTCAGCGGCTGTCCATTCAGTTTCGAATTGTTCGTGATCTTCTTTATTTGTATCAACTTGCGTCAGGCTGTTTAATTTAAACTCAACAACATTGGTGATAATATCGCGGTTTACATCTTTATGCTCTGCGAAGAATTTGTTGTTTAACTTCACTGGCATTGCGCCAACAAATTGAAGATCAGTGTAGCCAGTTTCTTCTTGAATCTCGCGCCGCGCCGTCTCTTCAACCGTATCGTTGCCTTCAATGCCACCAGTAACAAAATTATGCCAACCAAATTTTGGCCAACGAAGCGTTAAGAAAGTATCATCGGTCGGATGCCTAACGATACACATCACAATATTGCGGGTTGTGTCTTCTTTATCGGCACGTGGTGGATTTTCTTGTTCTTCTAATTGAGCGGCGACAACTTGTACCACAGGTAGATTGAACTTCTCGGCAAAAGCTAAGTCACGCTCATCATGCGCCGGCACAGCCATAATCGCACCCGTTCCATAGCCGCCCAGCACGTAATCAGCAATCCAAATCGGTACTTTCTCATCAGTGGCTGGGTTAATGGCATAGCTGCCAGTAAAGACGCCTGTCTTTTCTTTCGTATCATTAGTGCGTTCGATTTCTGGCTTTTTTACCGCTTCGGCAATGTAGTCATGAGTCGCTTCTTTAAAGTCGCCGACGGCAAGTTCTTTTGCGAGTGGGTGCTCTGGGGCGAGCACTACAAAAGAAGCACCAAAAATAGTATCGGGGCGTGTCGTAAAGACGGCAATCGCCTCATCATGGCCATCAATCCTAAATGCAACTTCAGCACCCTGTGATTTTCCAATCCAGTTTGTTTGAGCTGTTTTAATCTTCTGAGGCCAATCAAGGTCTTCAATCTCATCCAACAGCGCATCGGCGTATTCAGTAATCTTAAAGAACCACTGCTTCATTGATTTCTTTTCAACTAAGCTACCGCAGCGCCAACAGTGACCGCCTTCTACCTGTTCGTTGGCAAGAACGGTCTTATCAACCGGGCACCACCATTGCAGGCTCTCTTTTTGATACGCTAAGCCGCGCTCAAATAACTTCGTAAATACCCACTGTGTCCAGCGGTAGTATTCAGGATCACTCGTGTTGATCTCACGATCCCAGTCATAGCTCATGCCCAGACGGCGGAGCTGAACTTTGAAGTTCTCAATATTATCTTTTGTGACAATCTTCGGTGAAATGCCCGTTTTAATCGCATAGTTTTCAGCCGGCAAACCAAAAGTGTCCCAACCGATTGGGTTAATCACATTGTGACCATGCTGACGCCAAAAGCGAGCAATCGCATCAACAATCAAATAATTGCGCGCGTGGCCCACATGAAGCCCAGCACCACTTGGGTACGGGAACATCCCTGCAACGTAGGTTTTTTGCTTGGAATGATCAACCTCGACGTGATTAGCCTTTTGATCTTCCCAAACTTGCTGCCATTTGGGTTCAATTTCAGATGGATTGTAGCGCTGCATAATATACCAAGTATACCAGATGAATCAAAAACTCGCCCCTGTTATATAGAAGCGAGTCTTTGTTGCTGCTGCGCGCCCACCCGGGGCCGCACATTGTTTTGGTAACATGTTTGTTTTGCCGCGCAAGGGGTGACCCCATTGCGCATCAGCATGCCCATAGTATGCATGAAATTTGTCTTAAACACAAGTAGTTTGCGCAGCTCTCTACTAGTATTAATTACCATAATATGCTTAACTAGATGGGTTCAGAAGCACAACGCGTACCAAAGTGGCAGGCGAGCGCTTATCTCACCACGATAAACTCTCTCTTCACCGTAATACTGTCGTCATGGTCGATCTGGCAACAAGTAAACAAGAACAGAAGAGAACAACATATCATGGCAACTCAAAATCTATTCATCGGTAGCCTTGCTTACGCAACTACAGATGACACTTTGAAAGCTTTCTTTGAGACAATCGGCGAAGTCGCTAGCGCGCGCGTCGTAATGGACCGCGAAAGCGGCCGCTCAAAGGGTTTCGGTTTCGTCGAATTTACAGACGAAGCTAACAACCAAAAAGCTGTCGATGAACTCAATGGTAAAGACCTAGACGGACGTCCAATTAACGTCAGCCTAGCACGACCAAAAGAGGATCGACCACGCGGTGGCGATGGCGGATCATTCCGTCAACGCAGCTGGTAATTACCAGTTTACGCATATAAAAATAACCTCCCTAGCGGAGGTTATTTTTATGGGGCAAGAATTCCCCACCATTCCTATTAGTTAGGAACTGAAGTTGAACTTGCAGGGCAGTTATACGTAACGCCATCAACCATGTGAGGGCCTGAACCAAGTTCGCCACACTTGCTTACTAATGCAGCTGCGGCCGCAATAGCAAGGCTAATGAAGATGATACCGAGGACCGTACTAACCGCACCGACAATGATACCAGCAAGAGCAAGGCCGTTCTTAAGGCCAACAGCTGCCGACTTCTTCAAACCAATGATACCAAGGATGATACCAATCACACCTGCACCGATGAGTGAAAGCACGAGGCTGATAATACCAAATGTCTTACCTGGGTTTTCGACAACTGGCGCTCCTGGGGTGACGGGTGCGACGACTGGTGGCTGTTCTGGGGCTGGATTTTGATCCATAAAATGTTCTCCTTATACTAATACGCCTATTGTAGGTAATCTTGTAAGCGAAAGCAATATTAACGAAATAAGGGAGAGGTGAGCCAAGGCTGATGTAAATGCAAAAGCGAATTCAAAAGTCCGAATGTGTTCAGCAACCAGATGGTCACTATAACCACCAATCCCGTAAAGGCAAGAACGAGCGCACGCAGCCATAGTGGCTGTCGTTTCAACCAAGCCACCCAGCCATCATACTTTTCGCGGAGCCAATCAAGCGCTTTTTGGGCAAAAGTAAACTCAGTCGCAAGAATCGCAAAACCAGCAAAGACAATTAACCAGCCTGGGCCAGGATACGGAATAAGTACGAGACCCAGAAGCGCCACGAATCCCCCCGCCACCGCGATCAATACGCGTTTTGTGTGGCGAGTAACGTTTTTCATCCTAGCAATTCCCTGAGGCCGTCCTCGTCGATAATAATCGTGCCATACTCTTTCGCCTTCGCCAGCTTGCTGCCTCCAACTTTACCTCCAGCCACTAAATAGGTTGTGTCTTTGGCGACTGCTGTTTGGAATGTCCCGCCAAGTGTGCGAATCATATCCGCTGCCTCATCACGAGACATCGAAGCGAGCGTCCCTGTAACGACGAAATTCTTACCCACTAGCTTCCCTGCCTTCTCTTCAAAAACCGGCTTTACCCCAACGTCAGCGAACTTATCAAGCAAGGCTTCATTATCCGGATCGGCGAACCAAGCAGCAATACTTTCAGCCACGACTTTGCCAATACCATCAACAGCCTGGAGCTCGTCAATCGTTGCCGCCTGAAGCGCTTCAAGCGAGCCAAAAGCATTCACAAGATCAATGGCCGTCTGCGTTCCAACGTGGCGAATACCTAAGCCATAAATAAATCGCTCAAGCAGTGGCGTTTTCTTATCACCAATTGCCGCGATTAATTTCTTGGCAGAAATATCAGCAAAGCGATCAAGCTTCAAAACTTGTTCTAATGTCAGTGTATAGATATCTGCTAAATCTTTTACAAGGCCGGCATCAACCAACGCAACAACATTCTTCTCGCCCAACGTATCAATATCAAGTGCCGAACGCGACGCAAAATGTTCGAGTGCTTTTGTCAGTAGTAGTTCGCCGGTCGCACCTTTTACGCGGTACACCACCTCGCCCTCTGGGCGCACGAATTCAAGCTCAGGGTACTGCTCGCCCAGCGCATTCAAAAAATCAAAGCTTTGCGAAGATGTTGGCCGCAGTTCTTTTACCACGCTTTCAACTTGCGGAATAATATCGCCCGCTTTAAAAATCACCACAGTATCACCTACGCGAATATCCAACCGCGCAATCTCATCGGCGTTATGAAGGCTAGCGTGTTGCACAGTCGTCCCCGCGACCACGACTGGATCAAACACGGCCACAGGAGTTGCTGCGCCAGTTCGCCCGATACTAATCACAATGTCTTTCACTATCGTCGTTGCTTGTTCGGCGGCGTACTTATAGGCCACCGCGGCTCGAGGCTGTTTACCTACAACGCCAAGCTTCGCAAACTGCGCTCGATCATTCACCTTTACCACTAAACCGTCTGTGTTGTAGTTGAGCTCGAGACGTTTTTCAGACCATTCATAAATAAAATCCATCACGTCTTTAATTGCCGTAAAGACTGCGGCTTCTTGGCTACGCTGAATACCGACGGCGGTCATCGCTTCATAGGCATACATATTGGTAGGGACTTCGCTCGCTTCATCACGAATCAAGTCATAGCCAAGGAATGTGAGTGGGCGCTCAGCAACAAGCTTTGGATCAAGCTGGCGAATTGTGCCTGCCGCTAAATTACGCGGGTTTGCAAACTCTGCCTCGCCAGCCGCTCGACGCTTGGCATTCAAGGCTGCAAAATCTTGTTTGAGCATGACAATTTCGCCGCGAATTTCAGTGCGACCTTGTAACAATTGTTCAAAGCCCTCCGTTTCGCGCAGGCGAAGTGGGATATTTTTAATCGTCCGCACATTTGCCGTCACGTCTTCGCCGACATAACTATCACCACGCGTCACAGCTTGAACCAACAATCCATCTTGGTATGTGAGGGCGCAGGCCAGGCCGTCTTTTTTAATATCTGCAAAGAATTCATGCTTCGTTCCTGGTAGCAATTTATCCATGCGTACCACCCAAGCTTCAACTTCCTTGGCATCAAAGACGTCGTTCAAACTGAGCATTCGCGCACTATGAGTCACCTTCTTAAAGCCACCTAATAATTCACTCCCGACTCGTTGCGTTGGGCTATCGGGGGTAATAAGTTCTGGATGCGCTGCTTCAAGCTCTTTTAATTCACCAAACAGACTGTCGTAGACGGCATCGCTCACCGAAGGCTCATCTAAAACATGATAGCTATAACTATATGTTGAAAGTAATTCGCGCAGTTGGGCGATTCGGGCTTCAGGCTTCATGAGCATCCTCATCAACAATCTTGCGATATAACAGGTAGATATAACTTGCTACCCACACCACACTCGCTGTGCTGAGTAGAAGAATCACGACAGGAATCACCGGAACCGCTTGCAAAACATCCCACACACTACGCAGCCACGTATCAAGCACAATAAATGGAATCAATACAATCGCCCAGGCAACCGCAACACATAGAAACATCCACAATATTCTTGAAAGGATACGAAGTCGGCGCCCCACGACAATTTCACTGGCCGCACGGAGCGCTTTCCAAGGATACATACCAGGAAGCGTGACGATCACTGCCGCAAGGAAAGTGCTGGTCATCCAATAGAGCGATATAACGGCAAGAAGCGCCGCTGCAAACCAAAAGAGCATGGCTTCAACACCACTCGCCAGCAGCCCTGAAGCCGAAGCAGCTGAATACGCTAGCACGGCCAACGCCAGTGGTAACAATTGAACAACAAGCACAAGGCCAATCAAAAGCGTTGGCACAATAGGCGCGCCAGCTTGATACAACCCGTCTCGCACCCGGACCTTGTGTCCAGCCACTATTGCACGCAACAGCCATACAGCAGTGAGCCATACTAGCAGCCCAAGCAAGGCGGCGTAAATTTGTTGGCCTTCCGATGGCGTTTGATTCAAACCAGTTGTTGCAATCGACGCAAACAAAATACCCGCACTCGTCAGCTGGCTCCAGTCGCCTTCAAAAGCGTCTTGTCCAGTTTGGCCAATTAACTCAGAAGCCTGCACGTACGAACCCTGCGAGCCGACCCCAACAAGCAGCCCTGAAAGCAAAGCATAGACAACGACAAGTACGATAAATACCTTCCGTTGTTTCCATAGAAGCTTATTAACACCGAGGGTGAATTCCCACAGCCCAGGGAGCTGCAATCTCCGGCGATAATCTCGGCGTCGCGTCACACGGAAGCTATGATGTGTTTGGCGTTCTTTATAGCGAACCGCCTTTTCCTTAGCGGCAATAAACGCAGTCTTAAAACTTGTTGGCATTATTTCGCAACCGATTAATGCGCTCTTGTAATGGCGGGTGGGTACTAAATAGTTTTGCAACACCTCCGCCTTTCAATGGATTGCTGATGTATAAGTGAGCCATTGAACTATTCTGGCGACGCATCGGTTGCCCGTAAGCTTGAAGCTTTTCAAGTGCCTTAGCAAGGCCTTCCGCATCACGAGTCGTCATCGCACCCGATGCATCGGCAAGATATTCACGCTGGCGGCTGATCGCAAGTTGTACAATCACGGCAATAATCGGAGCCAATACCACCACAACCAGTCCCACAACAATAACGACGGGACTCAGATTGTTATTGCGGTCGTTCCCAAAAAAGAGGATGCGCATAATGGTATCTGAAAGAATCCCAATCGCACTCACTAACCCAAAGGCGATCATCCCAATACGAATGTCGTAATTTTGGACGTGGCCCATTTCGTGTGCCATGACGGCTTCAACTTCGCGGTCATCCATAATTTCGAGCAAACCAGTCGTAGCGGCAACCACGGCATGCTTTGGGTCGCGGCCGGTCGCAAAAGCATTTGGCGCCGGGTCATTAATAATGTAGACTTTTGGATTTGGCATACCGAGTGTAATTGCCAAGTTTTCAACAATCCTATAAAAGCGTGGGTTATCGCGCTTTTCAATTTCTTTAGCACCACTAAGGGCTAGCGCAAGTTTGCTCGCAATAAAGTACTGAATAAAGGCGTAGATAGCCGCGCCGGCAATAATCCAGTAAGTCATTGAGGTATTGCCGAAGTAGGCACTCACTAACCACCCGAGGGCACTGATGATGCCAACGAACACCGCCATAATTAGGACGGTGTTTCGTTTATTAGCGGCAATGGCTTTATACATAGTTGAGCCTCAGGAAAGTAATTAGAATTTTACGTCAGTTGGTTTGTTGGCCGCAGCGCGCTCTGAATCATCAACATCAAAGAACTCACGGTTTACAAATTTGAACATGCTCGCCACAACGTTCGCTGGGAACGTTTGGATCTTCGTGTTTAAGTCACGCACACCGCCATTGTAGAAACGGCGAGACGCTTGAATCTTGTCTTCAGTATCAACAAGCTCTTGTTGGAGTTCAACAAAGTTTTGGCTCGCTTTAAGATCTGGGTAGGCTTCCGCAACAGCGAAAATACTTTTTAGGGCACCTTCAAACTGATTTTCAGCTTCAGCGGTTTGCTTGACGCCTTTGGCGCTCAAAACATCGGCACGAGCTTGAGTAACAGCTTCAAAGACACCTTTTTCGTGCTTCGCGTAGCCCTTAACGGTTTCTACCAAGTTTGGCACAAGATCCAAACGGCGCTTGAGCTGAACATTAATATCACTCCATGCTTCATCTACGCGAACGCGCAAGGTAACAAGGCTGTTGTAAGTCGCCCATAAAAAGAGAGCGAGTACAACGATAACGGCAACAATAATCCATAGCAACATCATGTTCAAATTCCTCATTTAACTAGTGTTACTAGTATAACAAAAACTCGGCCAAAAGCCGAGTCCTTGATAAGGTTTGGTGCGCGGGGCGGGAATTGAACCCGCACGACCTTGCGGCCAAGAGATTTTAAGTCTCTCATGTCTACCAATTCCATCACCCGCGCATGGTATGGACCTTATAAATATGGAGGCACGTACGGGTAACGCTCCCGTCTGCTCGGTTTTGCAGACCGATGCCTAACTTCTCGGCCAACGCGCCATCTCGACATATTATAACAGAGGACATTGGAAAATTGCCGCGACTCCCGTAGAATAGACCTAATGAAAAAATTCTATAACGTTCTCGTCAATACGCTCATCGCCAACGTCACCACCAGCTTCCTCTGGTTCGCCCTTACCTTCTGGGTCTATCTGGAAACCCGCTCAGTTATGGCTACTGCCATTATCGGTGGCGCCTACATGTTATTCGTCGCCGTCTTTAGTCTCGTCTTCGGCACCATCGTTGATCACAACAAAAAGAAGCGCGTCATGCTCGCTTCGAGTGCCATCACCCTTGGGGCTTACCTTATTGCTGGCCTACTATATGTGCTGTTTCCTAAGGCCGATCTTTCCAACTGGAGCTCACTCGCCTTCTGGCTATTTGGTGGCATCATCCTTATCGGTGGAGTTGTTGAAAACATGCGTAACATCGCCCTTTCAACAACTGTTACATTACTAGTTCCAAAGGATGATCGTGCCAAAGCAAACGGGCTGGTTGGCGCTGTGCAGGGTGTCGCCTTCCTCGTTACTTCTGTCTTTAGTGGCCTTTCAATCGGTTTCCTTGGCATGGGTTGGACGCTCGCAATCGCCATCACTCTTACGGCCGTCGCACTTATTCACTTACTCTTCGTCTCGATTCCCGAAGATAAAATTGCACACGATCCAGAATTTGGCAACAAAAAAATTGATATTAAAGGGAGTATTAAGGCGATTCGCTCTGTCCCTGGTTTAATGGCGCTCATCTTCTTCTCGACCTTTAACAACCTCATCGGCGGTGTCTTTATGGCGTTGATGGACCCTTACGGCCTTACCCTATTCTCAGTCCAATGGTGGGGTGTCGTCCTTGGTGTTACCAGCACTGGGTTTATCATCGGTGGTATCGCGATTAGTAAATTCGGGCTGGGCAAGAATCCACTGAAAACCTTGCTGCTCGTGAATATTGGGGTCGGTATCCTTGGAATGCTCTTTACCATCCGCGAATTTTGGCTACTCTACGCTATTGGTATTTTCCTCTTCATGACATTGATTCCATTTGCCGAAGCCGCGGAACAGACTATTATTCAGCGCGTCGTGCCCTTCAAACGCCAAGGCCGCGTTTTTGGCTTTGCCCAGAGTATCGAAGCGGCTGCTGCGCCTATTACTGCCTTCCTGATTGGCCCAATTGCACAGTTTGGCTTGATCCCGTATATGAACAGCCCTGAAGGCCAAGCACAGTTCGGCTGGCTCCTAGGCAGTGGCCAAGCTCGTGGTATTGCCCTCGTTTTTTTGATCGCTGGCATCATCGGTATTGGCATAGCACTGCTCGCTTTTGGCACCAAAGCTTACCGGCACCTGAGCACCTTCTACCAAAAGTCCTAGCCTAACACTTCGCTAAGGGGTCGTAAGGTGTTATCATAGGACAGCTATGTTAGCCGATATCACCATTACCGAAAAATCTTTTGGCCCAAAAACCCTCATGAAAAATGTGCGGTTTACTATTGAAGATGGCGAAAAGATTGGCATCATTGGCCGAAACGGTGTCGGCAAATCAACTTTATTTGAAATCCTAGCTGGCGGCGACAAAGACTATACCGGCGATGTCATCTACAAACCGGGCGCTGTGATTGTGGCGACCCAGCAGGAATATCACAACGTTGGTGATAAAACCGTCTTACAATATGTCCTTCAAGGTTTGCCAGAATATTCAAAACTCAGCCACATCATGGAAACCTACCCAGAAACCATGGGCGACGATCTTAAAAAGATCAACGAATACAGCGAAGCCCTCCAACGCTTCGACGACAAAGGCTTCTACCAAATTGAAGAACAAATCGAACGTGAACTTGATAACTTCCAATTAAATGGCATTGCCCATCGCCAATTCTCAACTCTTTCTGGTGGCCAAAAACGTTTGGTTGAAGTCGTAAAGATCATGCACTCCGACGCCCACCTCGCGCTGATCGACGAACCGACTAACCACATGGACTACATCGCCAAAGGCCAGTTTGTTGAATGGCTCAAACAAGCCCGCGAAGGCGTCCTGGTGATTACTCACGACCGTGATGTCCTGCGCGAAGTTGATCGCATTGTTGAAATTAAAGATGGTGGCTCATTTAGCTATAAAGGCAACTACGATGCCTACCTCAAGCAGAACGCCGTCAGTACCGGTAGCCAAATGAATGAATTCGAGATGGTTGAAAAGCGCATTACTAACTTGAAGCAAAAAGTAATTGAATACCAACGCTTTAAAGAAAAGTCGCGCCACGGCGGCACGATTCAGCGCTTTAAACGCCTGGAAGAACAATCTCGTAAAGAGCTCGCCGAGCTGCAAACCCGCAGCAAGCCAACATTCTGGATTGACAAAGAATCTGCCGAAAATCTTAACTATAAAACTGCCGCTCAGTACGATAAATTCAAAGCTAAGAATGTGCGCATTAATCTTAATAGCGACGAATCACGTAGCAAACACGTCTTGCTTTCGGCGCGCGATCTTAGCCTGGGCTATGACAAGCCACTCTTTACCGGCGTCAATATCGACCTTCGTGAAGGTGAGCTTCTCGAATTCCGTGGTCGGAACGGTGCCGGTAAAACGACTCTTATTAAGGCCATTCTCGGGAACAAAGAAGTTACTCAATACGACGGCGAGCTCACGCTCGATAAGCAAGTTCGCTTTGGTATTTACGAACAAGAAGTCGAGCAGACTTTCTTTGACCTACCACTCGAAGAAGCCATTGAAAAAATGTATCTCGACCGCGAACTGGCTATTTCTACTACCAAGATTCGTTCGCTCATGAGTGATTACCTCTTTAGCGAAGGCGACGGCAAAATTCCGATTAAACGCCTGAGCGGTGGCCAAAAAGCTCGTTTCCAACTTATTACCATGCTTGCTAACGACCCGCAATTGCTGATCCTCGACGAACCAACCAATCACCTTGACCTGCCGAGTATCGAAGAGCTTGAAACAGCCCTTGGCCGCTATTCAGGTGCTGTCATTTATGTGAGCCACGATGGATACTTTAGGGACAAGCTTGAAGGCGAAGTGCTGACTATTGGCGCAAAGTAACTATTTTTAGATATGACAAGGTCCCGCACTCCGAAGAGGACGGGACCATAGCCGTTTGACACTAGAGCAATGCCTACGCAACCGACGCGTTGAGCGCGGCATTGAAGGCAACGAGCGCGAGCAGGATCTTGTACAGCTTCTTAAGGCTGTACTTAATCGCAAGAGCATCGACGTGGATCTCATCGGCGTCCTCGCCATCAGCGTCCTCAGAGGTGGCGAACGAGCCTGTCTCGGGGACAAACCACATCCACT
>Ga0247806_10001546_pt1 | contig 11168 bp, 5 predicted proteins | sample UWRJL059202B1_FD_179935 | JGI IMG/M metagenome (GOLD analysis project Ga0247806, IMG submission 179935) | Plant litter microbial communities from Arlington Agricultural Research Station in Wisconsin, United States - UWRJ-L059-202B-1 | ecosystem: Environmental > Terrestrial > Plant litter >... | reverse complement strand
GAGTGCGCCGTCGGCCACGGCAGCATCGAGGTCTCCCGGCCAGCCGTCCACCTCGGCGAAGCGGAATCCATGGAACGTGAAGCGGGGCTCCCACTCCTCGACCGCGCGCCCGGCGAGCACATATTCGTCGGTGGACTTCGCGCTGCGCAGCGGGCGCGTGTACACGTCGCCGTCCTGCAGAACTTCGGCCGTGCGGATGGTCACTCGGTCGCCCGCCTCGCCGCTGACGCGGATGCGGATGCGCCCGACGAGGTTCTGGCCGAAGTCGAGCACGCGCTTGCCGCCGGGTGTCGTGAGAACGGCGACGGGCGCCACCTCCTCCGTGCAGCGCACGGGAGGCCCGTCGGGGGAGACCAGCGTGGCCGGGTCGCGGTGCGCCGCCACGACGCGACCCCAGCCGCTGGCATCAAAACCGGGCTCTGACCAGCCGGTGAGTTCGAGGCGGGCGTCGTAGCTCTCGCCGTCGTAGTTGCCGCTGTGCAGGATGGGGCCGGGCGCCGCGCGCCAGGCGTCGTCGGTCGCGACGACCTCGGTGCTGCCGTCTTCGTAGCGGATCTCGAGTTGGGCGAGAAGCGAGAGGTCGCTGCCGTAGAGGTTCGTGAAGCCCTCGTACCAGCCCAGTCGGCCGCGGTACCAGCCGTCGCCGAGCCAGGCGCCGATGGTGTTGGGCCCGGAGACAATGGACTCCGTGACGTCGTAGCTGTAGTAGCGCAGCTTGGAGCGGTAGGGCGTCCAGCCCGGTGACATGGCGTCGGTGCCGATGCGCTGCCCGTTGATCTCGACCTCGTAGAGGCCATGGGCCGTTGCGTAGAGACGCGCGGAAGTGATGGGGCCGCGGCTGGTGAAGTCGCGACGCACCAGGGTCGGGCGCCGGTGGTCGAGCGCGGGATCCTCGGGCCAGCCGGCGCCGACGGGGTAAGCGACCCAGTCGGTCGGATCGAGCAGACCGGCCTCGACGAAGGAGGCCTCGCTCCAGCCGGAACGCGTTCCATCGTCTCCGACGACACGCACCTGCACGGTGACGCGCTCGCGCGAGTTGAGCGGCTTGTCGGGCCATTCCACCAGCACGGAATCCGCCGAACCGACGGGGGCGAATCCGATTGCGTCGCCGCCCCGCTCGAAGCGCAGCTCGTAGCCGGCCTGGCGCCAGCCGGCCGGCGCCTCGGTCTTCCAGGAGATGCGAGGGGCGGCTGTTCCAATTCCGAGGGGGTCGCGGTGGTGTTCGAAGGTGGGCGCTGCGACGGTGAGCGTCATTGTTCTCCAAGGGTGCGAGGCGCCATTCGTGGTCGCGCTAATGCAGCGATGCTGCGAGGGGCAGGCAGCGAATGATACGTTTCAGTTGAGCGTATGGGACGAACAGCCGGCGGTCAACCGCCGTTGATGACGCTGAGCGCGGTGCGCACTCGGTACAGCCCCGATGCGGCGGTGATGTAGAGCACACCCTCTCCGAAGCACACGTTCGACACCGTCTCGGGCACGGGAATGTGCGCGAGAAGCTCTCCGCTCGGCGCGTATACGTAAACACCATCGCCGGCCGAGGTCCACACTCGACCGGCCTCGTCGACGGTGAAGCCATCGGCGGCACCGTGGGGAACCACGGCGAACACGGCGCTGGGCCCCGGCCGGTGTGTGCCATCGAGATCGAACCGCAGAATGTGTTTGGCCTCGGGGTGGTCGCCGTAGAAGCCCGTGTCCGAGACGTAGAGCACCGATTCATCGGGTGAGAAGGCGAGGCCATTGGGATGCACCATGTCGGTGACCACGGGGATCGCCTCGTTTGTCGTCGGGTCCCAGCGGAAGACGTAGCATCCGTCATACTCCTGCTCGCCGGGGCGTCCTTCGTGGCCGCTGGGGTGCAGGCCATAGGGCGGGTCGGTGAACCAGATCGAGCCGTCCGATGCCACGACCAGGTCGTTCGGCGAGTTGAAGCGCCCGCCGGCCCACCGGTCGACCACGGTCTCCGGGCCTTCTGGGGTTTCGCGCTCGATGGCGCGACGACCATGGCTGCACTGCACGACCAGCCCCTGCGTGTCGAGCGTTCGGCCGTTCGTGAACTCGGCGTCATCGCGAAAGACGCCGGTTTCGCCGGAGATCGAGTCCCACTCGAGAATGCGGTTGTTCGGAATGTCGCTCCACCGAACGCTGCGCGTTTCGGCGAGCCACACCGGCCCCTCGCTCCAGGCCGTGCCATCTGAAAGTCGCTCCAGATCGCCGATTGTCAGCACCGGTTCTGTCATCGGGTGGCCTCTATGCGCTGGGGGTGAGTGGTGTCGGTTGGTCAGCCTATTCGATGCCCGGGCGATGTCACCGGCCGCACGGGCACGCTAGGCTGTCCAGTTAACCGGTGAACCGGTTGGTCAATTATTGCACTTCCTGCTGAGAACCAGGCGGTGCAGATCGCCGGGCCCTGAACGCAGTGCAGCACCAAGGGAGATTCGATGCAGCACCCCCTTTTCTCAGTCGTCGAGCTTGAATTCGTCGGTCCGGCAACCCCCATTCCTGCCGACCGGAGTCCCCTCGCGGTGGCGTTCGAACACGAATCGGGCGCCACCGTCACCGTGACCGGCTTCTGGGACGGCGCCGAGCGGTACCTGGTCAGGTTCTCTCCCGAGCAGCAGGGAAGCTGGAGGTGGAGCAGCAGCTCGGAGGAGCCACTCCTCGCCGGTCGATCCGGTGCTCTCGAGGTCGGCCCCGCTGAGGCTGGGCAGCATGGCCCGGTCAGGGTCGCCGACACCTTTCACTTCGCCCACGCCGACGGCAAGCCCTTCCGGCCCGTCGGCACCACCGCCTACAACTGGCTGCACCAGCCCGAAGAGCGGTTCCTTGACACGGTCGAGTCGGTCAGGGCAGCCGGATTCAACAAGTTTCGATTCATGGTGTTCCCGCAGGCCGGCGGCTACGTCGAGCACTTTCCTGAGCTGCTGCCGTTCGAGCGTGACGCCGACGGAAACCACGACGTCACCCGTCCCAACATCGAGTTCTTTCAGAAGCTCGACGAAGCCGTCGAACTGCTCGGCCGGGCCGGCATCCAGGCCGACGTGCTCATCTACAACGCCTATGACAACGGCCGATTCCGCCTCGACGGGCTGACGAAAGAAGACGACGCGATCTACCTGCAGTACCTCGTCGCCCGACTCTCGGCCTACCCCCACGTGTGGTGGTCGCTCTGCAACGAGTTCGACATTCTTGACCGGCCCATCGAGCGTTGGGATGCCGCCGGGCTGCGCCTCGCAGAGATCGACCCGCACAACCACCTGCGGTCGATCCACAACCTGGTGCGCCTCTTCGACCACAACCGTTCGTGGGTCACGCACGCGTCGATCCAGCTGGGGCAGGTCACAGCAGACTTCGGTCGGGCCTCGCTCTTTCGCGATGCCTATCTCAAGCCGATCGTGCTCGACGAGATCAAATACGAGGGCGACGTTCCCGAACGCTGGGGACACCTCGACGCCCACGCGCTCGTGCACCAGTTCTGGATCACCACGGTTTCAGGCTGTTATGCCTCGCACGGCGAGAGCTTCGTGACCGAAACGGGCAGCCTGCACATGGTCGAAGGCGGAAACCTGCGCGGCGAGAGCCCGGCGCGTCTGGCGTTTCTGCGCGAGGTTCTCGAGCAGGTCGACGGCGCGGGTCTCGACCCGATCGACAACTGGTGGGATGACGCATTCGTTGCCGGGGTCGCCGGTCGGGAGTACCTGCAGTACCTGGGCGCATCCGCGCCGGCCAGATGGGACTTCCGCCTGCCGCAGAGCACTCTGGGCAGAGCGGCAGGGTTTGCCGTCGGTGACGCGTTCGAAGTCGATATTCTCGACACCTGGAACATGACCGTGACGCCGGTCGGCCGGGTGTTTCACATCGATGACCTGCACCGCAACGAGGCGTTCGCCACGGCCGCAGGGCCCGTCGAACTGCCCGAGGGCGAAGCGCTCGCGCTGCGCATCCGCACGGTGAGGGCCGGCTAGCACGCCATGATCAGCGAAACGATTGACCCCGCCGAACCCGTTGCCCTGCGCCCGCTCGGCAACACCGGTCTCCTCGCAAGCCCGATCACCCTCGGCACCTCGGGGCTGGGTCGCGGCACGAGCCCCGGCGACGCCGATGAAGCGGAGGCGGTGGCCCTCGCCGCCGCAATGCTGCACGGGCCGTTTGCGCTCATCGACACCTCGAACGAGTACGCGCGCGGGCGCAGCGAGGCGGTCCTCGGCGCCGCCATGGCCACGCACAGCGTTGCCCCGGGCCGCTCGATCGTGACGAAAGTCGACCGCGATCTCGAGACCGGCGTCTTCGATCGGGACCGGGTTCTTCGGTCATTCGAGGAGAGCTGCACCCGGCTCGGCGTCGAGCGCCTCGGGCTCGTGCACCTGCACGACCCCTACGTGGTGAGCTTCGACGAGGTGATGGGCCCCGATGGCGCCGTGCAGGGCTTGCTTGAACTGCGCGATCAGGGGCTGGTCGACGCGATCGGCATCGCGGCCGGCCACATCGGGCTCACGCGCAGCTACGTCGAGACCGGGCTCTTCGACGCGATGCTCACACACAACCGGTTCACACTCGTCGACGACAGCGCACGGTCGCTGCTGATCGATGCCCGAGAGCGGGGCCTGGGCGTGTTCAACGCTGCACCCTTCGGCGGGGGTTTGCTCGCCCGCGGTTCGGCGAGCGGTGCCGGCTACGCCTACAGAGCAAGCCCCGTCGCGCTGCTGGACTGGGTGCGCAAGGCCGAGGCGGTCTGCGCCCGGCACGGCGTCGAACTGGCGACCGCCGCACTGCAGTTCTCGCTGCGCTCGCCGCTGGTCGACAGCACGGTCGTTGGCGTCTCCCACCCCGCCCGCATACAGGCGCTCGCAGGGGCGCTCACAGTGGCTCTGCCCGACGAACTGTGGCATGACCTCACGGCGCTGGGAGCAGCGCCGACGACTATCGATGATGGAGCAACACGACCATGAACAACTATTGGGAGAGCCAGAAGCCCGGTGAGGGCCGCCGCCAACCACGGGCCGATGCGATCACGGATGCGCGCATCCTCTCCTTGAACGGGGAATGGCGTTTTCGCCTCTCACCGACTGCGGCGGGCACCGGCGAGGCCTTTCGCGAAGCCGGCTTCGACGACTCCTCGTGGGACGCCATCTCGGTGCCGTCGCACTGGGTGCTCGAAGAGATCACGCCGCTCGCCGGCGGTGCGGCACGGTCGCTGCGCGGCACCGCCGAGGGCCCGCTCTACACGAACACGGCACTGCCCATCCCGATCGACGCCCCACGGGTGCCCACCGAGAACCCCACCGGCGACTACCGCCTCCTCTTCGAGATGCCCGCAGACGACGCCGGCGCCGATCGTGCCACCGCCGCGTGGAGCAGTGCCGTACTGCGCTTTCAGGGCGTCGACTCATGCGCCAAGGTGTGGCTGAACGGTGCCGAGCTCGGCTGGTCGACCGGCAGCCGGCTGCCCTTCGAGTTCGATGCGCCCGTGACCCCCGGCACCAACGTGCTCGCCGTGCGGGTGCACCGCTGGTCGGGCGGAACCTATCTTGAAGACCAAGACATGTGGTGGCTGCCCGGCATCTTCCGCGACGTCGAACTCATCGAGCGGCCGGCCGGCGCGATCTTCGACCACTTCGTGCACGCCGACTTCGACCACCACACCGGCACCGGAACGCTGCGCGTCGACGCCACGGTTCCCGCCATCGTCGAGGTACCCGAGCTGGGCATTCGGATTGCGGCCGGGCAGAGCATCACGGTGCCGGTTGAACCCTGGAGCGCCGAAACGCCGCGACTGTACCGCGGCACTCTCGCAGCTGAAGGCGGCGCCGAGACCGTGCAGCTCACCATCGGGTTCCGCACGGTCGAGATCACCGACGGAGTTTTTCGCGTCAACGGCAAACGGGTATTTTTCCGGGGCGTCAACCGCCACGAACACCACCCGGACACCGGCCGCACCCTCGACCGCGAGACGATGCGCCGCGACATCCTGCTGATGAAGCAGAACAACATCAACGCGGTGCGCACCAGTCATCAGCCCCCACACCCCGACTTCGTGCGGCTCTGCGACGAGCTCGGCCTCTGGGTCGTGGAAGAAGCCGACCTCGAGACGCACGGCTTCATCTACGCCGGATGGGAGGGCAACCCGCCCGCAGAGCCGGCCTGGCTCGACGCCATGCTCGACCGCATCCGTCGCACCGTCGAACGCGACAAGAACAGTCCCAGCGTCGTGGTCTGGTCCCTGGCCAACGAGAGCTGGATCGGCGAGAACTTCGACGCCCTCGAAGCGTGGATCCGGCAGCGCGACCCCGCGCGCCCCATCCACTACGAGCGCGATCCCAGCTACCGCAACTCCGACTTCACCTCGCTGATGTACCCGTCACTGGAGCACCTCGAACTCATCGGGCGGCGCGAAGACCCCCGCCCCGAGAACATCAGCGACGACGAAGACGCGCGCCGCCGCAGCCTCCCCTTTCTGCTCTGCGAGTATGCGCACGCCATGGGCAACGGCCCCGGCTCGCTCGCCGACTACCACCGCATTCTGCGCCGCCACGAGCGGTTCAGCGGCGCATTCGTGTGGGAATGGATCGACCACGGCTTTCGACAGACGGATGCCGCCGGCACCGAGTTCATCATGCACGGCTCCGACGTGGCGGGTTATCGCCCCAACGGCGGACGATACTGCCTCGATGGGCTCGTCTTCGCCGATCGCGCGCCGTCGCCGGGGCTCGCCGAACTCAAGGCGGCAGTTCAGCCCGTCGAGTTCGAGGTCGCCGACACCATCACGGTGCGCAACGGCTACGACATGATCGGGCTGGAACACCTGTCGTTCACCTGGAAGGTGGAGCGCGACGGCGTCGACGTTGCGCGAGGCGTGCTCGACGTTCCGGCACTCGCGCCGGGTGAGCAGGCAGTGCTGGCTCTGCCAAGCGGCGCATCCGGCGAGGAGGGCGAGTGGTGGCTCACGGTCGATGCGGCTCTCGCCGCAGACTCGGCGTGGGCATCGGCCGGCCACTCCGTTGCATCGGCGCAAGGCCTCATCGCCCGGAACCGCGCGGAGCGACCCGCTGGCGACAACCCGGCGGCGCACATCACGCCAACCCGCAACGGCACTGAGCTTCAGCTCGGCGATGCGCGCTTTGATGCGGCATCCGGAGCGCTCATCGCCCTCGGTGCGCTCGAACTCGACGGCCCCATGCTCGACGTCATGCGCGCCCCCACCGAGAACGACCGCGGCCAGGGCGGCAACAACGACCTCGCGGGCGTCTGGTCGGCGGTCGGCATTGACCGGATGCAGCACCGCACCGATTCGGTCGAACTGCTCGCCGATCGCATCCGGGTGACGAGCCGCATCGCTGCGGCTGCGCACCCGCACGCGATCAGCTGCGTCTTCGAGTGGAGCGCCGGCAGCGAGGGCGTGCAGCTTGACGTTGCGGTGGAGTTCACCGGCCCCTGGGCCGACACGCCCTACCGTCACCGCGACATCGTGCTGCCCCGGCTCGGACTGCGCCTCGGCCTGCCGGGTGGCTACAGTGACGCCGAGTGGTTCGGTCGAGGACCGGGGGAGTCCTATGTCGACTCGCTCGAAGCCGCCCGCATCGGCCGCTTCGGCAGCAGCATCGACGCCCTGCAGGTGCACTACCCGGTTCCGCAGGAGAACGGCAACCACGTGGGCACGCGCTGGCTCGAGCTCAGCGGTGCTGAGCTGCCGACGCTGCGTGTCGAGGGCGGCCCCGTCTTCGACTTCACCGCCCGCCGGTGGACGAGCGATGCTCTCGAGAAGGCGCGGCACCCGCAGGACCTCGCCGACAGCGGTCGCGTGTGGCTCAATGTCGACCATGCCCAGCTCGGCCTGGGTTCCGCCGCGTGCGGACCGGCGCTGCCCGAGCAGTACCGCATCCGCCGGGAAGCGACAAGCTGGCGGGTGAAGTTCAGCGTCTAGGGCCAAACCGGGGTGAAGCGACGAGCCTGCATCCTTGCCACAGGGGGAGGGTGCAGGCCCCGTCGTGGTGTCTTCGTTGCTACGGCACGTGCAGCAGCACGCGCACGCCCCACGGCTCGATCTCGACGCTTGAGCCCACCCGCCGGTGCGCGGGGGCGAGCGCGTCAGCCACCGGCATCCCCAGCTCAACGACGGCGCTCGCGGCAGACCAGTTGTGTAGGAACCACACCGTCTCGCCGGCGGAGTTCACGGCCCCGTGCACCGAGATGTGACTCGAAATGCTCGGAGCGAGCTGCGCCGATCGGCGCTGCTGAGAGCCGCCGGCTGCCCGTTCGAGCAGCTGTGCCAGCGTTGCACGGTCGGGGAGGGTTCCGATGGTGAGCACTGTTCCATCGCCGACGCGATTCTCGGCTGCGGCGGCCCAGCGCGCGAAGTGAGGGTGCTCATAGCCAAGGAGGGGCACGGCGCCTTCCAACTCGATGGCATCGGCCCAGGCCTCGGCCACAGCGCCGTCGCCGACCGCGATCGGTGCGGTACCGGATACCGCGCCCGCAGAGTCGACGGCCCGAAGCGGCTGCGCGCCGCGCAGATTCGACGACTCCCCGATGCGAACGCCCGCGACTTCACGGAACGGACCGGGCAGCGCCGTCGCCCGCGCGCGACCGATTTCGTCGCCGGCGCCGGAACGAATACCGAGCACCAGACGGCCACCGAGCTCGGCGTAGCGGCAGAGCAGCTCTGCAGCCGAGTCGGGCAACACGCAGGCACCGGCAACAACGAGCACCGGAAAGCGAGCGAGCAGTTCTTCGGCGCTGCGCAGCTGTTCAACGGCGATGAAGCCCAGCTGCAGCTTGGCGTCGAATGCCGCCTCTGCAAAACGTGCTGTGATGCGGTCGTAGCTCCAGTGGTCGGGCTGACGGCCCTGGCCGACCGACAGCGGCGGGTGAAACTGCATGGCCCAGCGGCTCTCGCGGCTGAAGAGAAGACCGATGTCCTCCTGCGGGGTGAGCCCCTCGATCGTCTCGCCCGCCGCGGCGATTGCGGCGCCGAGCGCGCTGATCTCGGTGTACACGCGCCCCGGTTCCAGGTCGTGCCCGAGAATACCGCCCCAGGCCTGCTCCGCGCCGTGGTGCAGCGTGTGCCAGTGCCAGTACGACACCAGCTCGGCGCCGCGGGCGATCAGAGACCATGCGATCTGCCCGAGCTGACCGTCGTAAGGCGGAAAGTTGAGGTTGCTCCCCGCGATTGACGTCGCGCCCGTCTCGGTCACGAGAAATCGAGACTCGCGTGAGGAACGCATCCGGTCGGCTTGGGCGAAAAGGCCGGACGGCGAGGTCGAGTACCAGAAGTCGGGGCCGTGTTCACCCGCAGAATCCGCGGCCAGGGCGTCTTGCGCCTCGAGGTAGGTGTTGCCCGAAACAATATCGAGCACCTCCCCGAGCGCAACGTCGTCGACGGCCGCCCGGTTGTAGGCGATGCAGGTGGTCAGAAACCGGTCGGCGGGCAGGATCTCGCGAGCAATCGTGGCTTGCCAGCCGATGAATTCCACGGTGAGGTCGGCCTGAAAACGTCGCCAGGCGAGGTCGTAGGCGGGAGTGGTGTTGCCGCGCGGGTGCCAGAGCTCGTTCCAGCTCGAGATGCGGTGTGACCAGTAGGCCAGGCCCCACGCGTCGTTGAGGGCGTCTACCGTGCCGTATTGCTGCTGCAGGCCCTTGTGGAAGCGGGCGACTACCTCGCGATTTGCGATGAGGTGCAGCCCGGGCTCGTTGTCCAGCTGCACACCGATCACGGCCCGGTGGCCGGCGTATCGGGTGAGGACCGCACGGATCACACGCTCGGCGTACCGGCGAAAAGTCAGCGATGAGAAGTCGACTTCTTGACGCGCGCCCCACTGCGCCGTGTTCCCGTCGACGCGTTCGATCGCGAGCTCCGGATGCTTGGCCTGCAGCCACGGCGGAATGGCGTAGGTGGGCGTGCCGAGAAGAACCTCGATGCCGTGCTCGGCCGCGCCGTCGAGAATCGGCTCCAGCCAGTCCAGATCGAACTGGCCGTCGCGCGGTTCCCAGGTCGACCAGACCGACTCGCCCACGCGGATGCAGGTGATGCCCGCGTGTTTCATGAGCATGAGGTCGAGCTGCAACCGGGAGGGGTCCGGCAGGTATTCGTTGTAATAGGCGGCGCCCAGGCGAACGGTTCTGCGCACGACGCGCGCTGCCTAGCCGGCGAGCGTGCGCACGAGTTCGAACAGATCGGCCTGCCCGACCTGACCGCCCTTGAGCAGCAGTTCTGCGCCGTCAAGCCAGGGCTGGTCAGATTCCGCGCGGCAGAGCACGACGTTCCCCAGGGGGTTGGCCGCCAACGAGAGCGCATCGGCGCCCAGCAGGCGCACGATGTGGCTGGAGGTGTCGCCCCCGCACACGATCACTCGTCTCGTTGCACCAGCTCGCAGCGCCGCTTCAGTCACGGTGGCGAGGTGGCGGGCGATCAGTGTCACGATCTGCGCCGCAGAGCCGGGGATGGTCTGCTCGTCGGTGCACACCACAACGCTGCGGCCCGCTGTGAGCTCTGCGATAACGGTGTCGCGCACCGCGTCAGCGGGGTCGTCGCTTGCGAGGGGCAGCGTGAGGATTGCCCAACCGTTGTCGCGGGCATCCGCGATCTGCCGCGCTGTTTGGGGCGAACGGCTGCCCGAGACGGCAAGCACGGGGCCGACCGGGTTCAGCGGATGCGGCGCACCGCTCGCGCCGGCACTGTGCGTGCTCAGCGCCCGGCCGATTCCCGCGCTGAGCCCGCCAGACCCGACCACGAAGCGGGGTGAGGCAGGTTGGGCCTGCGCAAAGGGGCGCACAATCGCCTCGGCGACGAGGTCGACGTGGGCATCGCTGAGCGCGTCGAGCACGGTGGCGGCGTCGCTGCTCGCGTCGAGCGCCCGAGCGATCGCGGCGCTATCGCTGTAGTCGGTGAAATGCAGGTTGCCGATGGTCAGCTCTGTCTGCGCCGAGAGGTGTCGCGCCAGGTCTGACTCGTGCATCGGGGTCACCGGGTGGTTCGACATCGTGGGTTGCCGATCGAGTCGGTACACGATGCCGCGCTCGGCGGCGAAGTGGTGGCCGAAGCTCGTGTACCGGCCGAAGTCGGGCTGCGCGAAGAGCACCGGAATCGACGCCGGGCCGAAGACCTGCCGTGCCACTTCGAGCACCCGGCCGATGCTGCCCACCGTCGGCGAGGAGTCTGCCGTCGAGCACGCTTT
>Ga0247806_10001545_pt1 | contig 11169 bp, 7 predicted proteins | sample UWRJL059202B1_FD_179935 | JGI IMG/M metagenome (GOLD analysis project Ga0247806, IMG submission 179935) | Plant litter microbial communities from Arlington Agricultural Research Station in Wisconsin, United States - UWRJ-L059-202B-1 | ecosystem: Environmental > Terrestrial > Plant litter >... | reverse complement strand
TAGCAGCTTCGTAGGAAATTTCAGGATTCGGATTTGCCATCGCGAAAACGATCGGTTTTGGCGCCATACTCTGAATCATTTCCGGGCTTACTACATTTCCTACACTTAATCCCAGAAATACATCCGCATCTTTCATCGCTGAAGCAAGTGTCATTTCCGGTGTCGCCGAAACAGCAAATTGTTTTCTGTCGTCGTCAAGATCCGTACGAAGGCTATGCAGAACGCCATCCTTATCAAAAAGTGTAAAGTTTTCAGCGCTTGCACCAAGCGATTTATATAGCAATACGCACGACATCGCCGCTGCTCCTGCCCCACTTACAACAAACTTTGCAGTCGCAATATCTTTTCCCTGCAATTCCAGTGCATTTAATAACGCAGCACTGCTGATAATCGCTGTTCCGTGCTGATCATCATGCATTACAGGAATTTTCATTTTCTCCCGTAGCTGTTTTTCTATGTAGAAACACTCCGGCGCTTTGATATCTTCCAGGTTAATACCCCCAAAAGTTGGTTCAAGCGCCAGAACAATCTGAATGAATTTGTCAGGATCCGTTTCGTTAATTTCAATATCAAAAACATCGATATCAGAAAAAATCTTGAACAAAACCGCTTTTCCTTCCATTACCGGTTTACTGGCATCGGGGCCAATATTTCCAAGACCAAGTACAGCGGTTCCATTAGAAATAACCCCTACCAGATTCCCTTTGGCTGTATATTTATAAACATCTTCTACATCTCTGTAAATTTCCATGCAGGGTTCAGCTACGCCCGGCGAATATGCAAGCGACAAATCGCGTTGTGTTTTTGCATCTTTTGTTGGGATCACCTCAATTTTTCCCGGCCTGCCTTTGGCATGATAATCCAGTGCCTGCTCTTTTCTTAACTGCTCCTTCATAAAATTTAATTTCACCTCATTACCCAACCACCTTATAGAAAAAATTCTGGTCGGAACTTTATTTATCGATTTAGTTAATTTGTTTGACGCCTCAAAAGTATCATACTTTGCAGGGATTCCATCAGACTATTTACTTGTTTTACCAATTATTGATGAATATCGGTTAAAAAAGGCAAGTTTAAGGCAGATTTTTTATTGCCGCGGCAAGCATTTCGATATAATCATCCCGAACAATATCGTAGCAAACTTCTGCATTTGGAGTTCTGTTCAATACGTTGTAAAAGTCGACAACCGTGGCTCCTGAAGTCAATTCCCCTTTTGTCTCCACTTCAACGAAACAAGGCTTGGAAGTAAACATGTGCGGATCAATCAGCCAGGCAATCGCGCAGGGATCATGCAGTGCAGCCCCACCTTCCAGTTCGATTCTGTTTTCGCGATAAAAAAGAGAGTAAAATTCCAGCAATCCTGCCGCCGCTTCCCCCGTTTTATTTCCTATTGCTCTAAAAAGGTCTATATCTTTCTGGTAAATAACTGCCTTGTGCGTAACATCCAGTCCACACATGGTAATAGGTATTCCCGATTTAAAAACGATAGATGCCGCTTCCGGATCAACATATATATTGAATTCGGCCAGTGGTGTCATATTTCCTCTGAAAATCCCCCCACCCATAAGCGAGATTCTTTCAATCTTTTTTTTCAGGTTTGGAAAAGCTAAAAGTAAAGCAGCAATATTAGTCAGAGGACCTGTGGGAACAATCGTGATTTTCTCCTCGCTTTCAGCCAGGATTCTGGCAATCCCTTCAACCGCCGAAATAGTCTCCGGTTTTAATGTCGCCTCTGCAAAATCTACTCCGTGCAAACCGCTTTCGCCATGCACATATTCCGCAATTACTAAATTTCTTAAAATTGGAGATTCTGATCCGCGGTAAACAGGAACGTTAGCGCCAATCAGAGAAAGAATTTTGAGCGTGTTTGCCAGTGTTTTTTCCTGCGTCTGATTTCCCGCCGACGTTGTGACTGCTTTTATGTCAAATAATCCGCTGCCGAAGGCAAGCATTAACATCAAAGCATCATCGTGCCCCGGATCACAATCAATTATAATGGGTAGTTTTTTCATGGTTATTTTAGTTCATGTTGATAAGGCGCTGAACTTTGAGCGCCCATCCGTGTGACGGAAATTCCCGAAGCCTTGCATGCAAACTGACAAGCTTCGACCCAATCTTTTTTCTCAGAAAGTGCCGTTACGATTGCTCCATTGAAGACATCACCCGCAGCGGTAGTATCGATGGCCTCCACTTCCTCTGCGGGAATAATTTGGTTATAGTTATTATTGGATAGAAAAACACCTTTTTTCCCCAGCGTAATAATTACGTTTTCAATACCGTTCTTATGAAAAAATGAAGTCGCCTGTTTTAATGTTTCTTCATCTTCCGGAAAAATCCCGGTCAGAATTTTTGTTTCGGTTTCGTTAGGTGTAATCAGATAAATACCTTTTAATAAACTGTCCGGCAATCTCTGCGCGGGTGCCGGATTCAGCACTACTTTCAAAGTGAGCTCCCGACATTTTTCAATAACATAGGTAATGGTCTCAATTGGAATTTCCAGTTGAACAAGAACCAGTTCAATATCCTGAAAAATCACGTCGGGCAAATCGGCGGGTTTTAAATCCATGTTTGCCCCGGAAGCCACAATAATCTGGTTTTCTCCCTGACTGTTTACAAGGATCGAAGCAACTCCCGAAGGAAAATCCGGGGTTTCCAGAATAAATTCCGTGTCCAGATTTTCTTTTTTAAAACCTTGCAAAGCCTGTTTTCCAAAAACATCATTTCCGGTTTTTGCAACAAAGCGGACGTGAGCTCCCAGTCTCGCCGCAGCCACAGCCTGATTAGCACCTTTTCCTCCCGGATTCATTAAAAACGTTTGACCAAGTACCGTCTCTCCCGGCTTCGGAAAGTCTTCTGTTTTTATAACCAGATCTGTATTTGAACTTCCGATAACCAATATTTTACCAGACATATTATCGTATTTATCCATGTATGCTTACTGAAATTTCGATGATTCCTTTTTTCAAAAAACCAGGAACGAAGTTATTGATTAAAGGAAACTAAATACGGTCTGAAACTTCTTTTAAGTATTTTTTAACCCAAACTGGTTGAATTTTAACATCAATTTTAACATTAATACTCTTTAAGGTTAAAATTCTACTTATTGTATTGCCTTCACACATTGATTTCAAAGATTTCTTTCATAATTTTCGACTTTAATTGCAGATTTTCCACAAATCCTGAATCCTATTATCTATAAACAACCTCATGTTAAAAATTACTTTTAGCCTTGTTTCTGCTTTTCTGATGCTTATGTGGTTTGGCCCACAGCATATAGACTCCGGCAAACAAAACAATTCAGAATCCCTCTATCGTGCTGACTCGCTTCCCAACGCAAGCAGTTGGCCAAGTGAACTTAAAATTAACCATTTTGCAGGTTCCGATCTGACCCCAAGCCCATCTTGCCTCGCTGTTGCTGCGACGGGTGAAGTTTTTGTGGGCGTTGATATGATCGGCTCGCTTGGAAAAGATCCTGGAAAGGGCAGTATTATCAAACTTGTCGATACTGATAACGACGGCAAAGTTGACAAACATACTGTTTTCGCGATGGCCGATAATCCTCGCGGAATCATTGCGATGGGCGATCAGGTTTTCGTTTTGCATACTATTTTTTCCCCTGAAACCAAGATCGCAACCGGAATGGATCTTGTTGTTTTTGAAGATAAAAACCACGATGGCGTAGCCGACGGGCCTTCAAAGCCTTTAATCCAGCATATCAGCTCTCCGAAATTTTTGCAGAGCCGCGGAACTGACCACGCGACCAATGGAATCCGGATGGGAATTGACGGATGGATTTATATCGCAGTGGGAGATTTTGGTTTTCATGATGCCGTTGACAGAACGGGTAAAAAAATGACAATGCTCGGTGGCGGAATTGTCAGAGTAAGACCAAACGGAACTGAAATGGAAGTTTACACACACGGAATGCGTAACATCTACGACGTCGCCATTGACCCTTTCATGAACATTTTTACGCGTGGAAACACGAATGACGGCGGCGGTTGGAATATTCGTTTCAGCAATCAGATTCAATCGGGAGAATATGGATATCCTGTTTTGTTTCAACATTTCACCGATGAAATTATTCCTGCGCTGGTTGATCTTGGCGGCGGTTCAGGAACAGGCGCATTATATATGGACGAAGCGACTTGGCCCGAAAAATATAATAAGGTGCCAATGATGGCGGACTGGGGAAGAAGCCAGTTATTCATCCATCGCGTTACGCCGGACAAAGCGACTTTTACGCAGAAGGACGAAGAGTTTATCAAGTTGTCCCAAATTACGGATCTCGACGTTGACGGTTCGGGAAGGTTATACCTTTCAGCCTGGGATGGTGCGGGATACTCAGGAAGCCCGGCCAAAGGATTTATCGTCCGCGCGGTACCCCAAAACTGGAAGTACAAGGCCTACTCAAATGTAAAAAAAGCCTCTATTAAAGAACTTGTCGCATTGCTGAAATCGGGAAGTGCAGTTGCCCGTCTGGACGCGCAGCAGGAATTACTGACACGTCCGGCTAAACAAGCGGCCGAAGTTTCCTGGAAAATTGCTGCGGATAAACAATTGCCGCTTCAAAATCGTGTTGCGGGAATGTATACTTATGCACAAATCGCAGGTGCGGAAGGAACAGCAAATCTTTTGAAGTTGTCTGAAGAAGATGCAATGCGTGAATATGCTTTGCGTGCAGTGTCCGACCGCAAAGGAAATCTTAAAAACGTACCCACTGAACCATTTTTGAAAGGTTTGAAAGACGCCTCTCCCCGTGTTCAGATTGCATCAACGATCGGACTGGGACGTTTGGGACGCGTTGAGGCTGCGACAGCTTTATTGCAGGTAAAAGTCCCTGCCTCTTTCGTTCCGCCGGCAAAAGACGTGGAAGGACCGCATGCAACGCCTAATTCGGCGATTATCCCTCCGCATATTGCTGTGCATTCGCTGGTCAGCTTAAATGCAGTTGACGAATGTGTAAACGCAATTGGTACTGAAAATTCTACAATCGCGTTATGGGCTTTGCGCTATATGCATGACCCGAAAGCAGTTAACGGACTGATCGCCGCTTTCAAACAATCGAAAGATGAAGCTTTGAAAAAACAGATTTTGGTTACACTTTCCCGGCTTTACAAGAAAGAAGCCGACTACGACGGTTCGTGGTGGTGGAGTACAAGACCAGATTCGCACGGCCCATATTACAAGGCAATCACTTGGGAATCTTCTCCGGCAATTAAAGCGATTTTAACAGAAGAATTCAATAAATCTGATGCTGCCGGAAAGCAATTTTTCGCAGACCTGAACAGCAGACACCGGATGGAAATTACGGAATTTGGTGGTGATGAAGTGATTGCTGCGAAAGAAGAAGTGAAAGTGGATCTTGATAAGATAAGAAATAAAAAAGGCCAGGTTGGTGAAGCATCGATTGAAGACGTGATGTTGGCGATGGCGAAAATCAACGGAGATCCTGCTTTGGGAAAAACACTTTTCACTAAACAGGGATGCGTTGCCTGCCATAGTATCACAAAAGGCGAAACGATGAAAGGTCCGTTCATGGGTCAGATCGGGTCGATTATGAACCGCGAACAAATCGCTGAATCGATCCTTAAACCAAACGCTTCGATTTCTCAGGGTTTCGCGTCGGTTGTGATTGAAGCGAAAGGTGACAAAACTTATATGGGTTTTATTACCCAGGAATCAGCTGCAAAGGTGGTGATGCGTGATATAACAGGGCAGCTTTACACGATTAAAACTTCGGACATTATTTCCCGTAAAGAACTGGAAGATTCAATGATGCCAACCGGACTTGCGAATGCATTATCGTATGAAGAATTCGCCTCTCTGATAACTTTCCTTTCTCAACAGAAAAAATAAGAATTTCAGATTTTAAAAGAACTTAAAAAAGCAGGCCGCAAAGGTCTGCTTTTTTAGTTTTGCCCCAAATTTAAATGTCTAATTCTAAGAAAATTCCCACCTGTGAAAAACTTTTTTTCCTGAAAAATTCCTAGCTTCAAGATCACTTCCTGTCACCAACCACCTTTTTATGAAAAATAAGATTACTCCCACATTATTTTTTGTTTTAACATTTTTGATTGCTGCAAATCCACTTATTGCGCAACAGGATGTATTGAAACAGCTGCAAGAAATAGCGGTCATTGAGCAAAAGATCATGATGCCGATGCGCGACGGTGTTCGTTTGGCAACAGATGTTTACAGACCAAAAACAGATAAAAAAGTACCGGTTATTTTTTCCAAAACTCCTTACAATTTTAATTCATGGGGCGACGGAGAAATGAAATCGGGTACGTATCAGGCTGCTTTGGATGCTGTTAAAAGAGGTTATGCCTATGTTGTACAAAATGAACGGGGCAAGTTTTTTTCGGAAGGGAACTGGGAAATATTAGGTCCGCCAACGACCGACGGATATGATGCATTTTCCTGGATGACTGCACAGCCCTGGTGTAACGGAAAAATCGGAACGCTCGGGTGTTCATCTACGGCGGAATGGCAAATGGCGGTTGCGGCTTTGGACCATCCTTCGCATGCCGCTATGGTACCCATGGGTTTTGGCGCAGGCGTTGGAAAAGTTGGTGAGTTTGTCGAACAAGGAAACTGGTATCGCGGAGGGGCGCAGCAAATGCTCTTCACAACATGGCTATACGGCACTGAAACTGACAACATGGCCCGTCCGCTTTTTCCGAAAGAAGCAACAAGCGAAGATCTGACCCGAATTTCAAGATTTTATGATCTGGCACCCGAAATGCCAAAGGTCGATTGGGCACAAGGATTGAAACATTTACCGGTTCAGGATATCATCCAGAATGTGAATGGACCGAAAGGAACGTATGAAAAAATGATTGTGCGGAAACCATCTGACCCGGAGTGGTACAAAGGCGGTTTGTATCATGATAATATGCCTTTTGCAGTACCAAGTTACTGGTTTGTTTCCTGGTACGACGTTTCCACTGGTCCCAACCTTGCGCTGTTTAATCATGTCAGAAAAAACGGTACAGATCAACAGGTTAAAGATTGGCAGTTTTTAGTGATAGCCCCAACGCTTCATTGTGCCTACAAACGGGCCACGGAGAATACAATTGTAGGTGAAAGAAGTGTCGGCGATGCGCGCCTTGACTACGACGGGCTGATCTATGGCTGGTTTGATTATTGGCTGAAAGGGGAGGATAATAACATGCTTAAAAAAACTCCCCGTGTTCAATATTATACAATGGGCTCAAACAAATGGCAATATTCTGAAACCTGGCCTCCTGCAAATGTTGAGCCGACTACTTATTATTTATCCAGTAAAGGCAGCGCAAACAGTTTGTATGGCGACGGAAAGTTAACAACAAAATTATTGGGAAAAGACGAAAAACCGGACGCATTTACCTATGACCCGGCGTTTCCGGTTCCTTCATATGGCGGAAATGTCTGCTGCACAGGAACCGCAATTCAGGGAGGCTCATTTGATCAGCACCAAATGGAAACCCGCCAGGACATTCTCGTATATACAACGGAAGCTTTTAAGGATGGTGTGGAATTGACCGGCTCGATTGAAACAACTTTGTATGTAGGATCGGATGCAAAAGACACTGATTTTACCGTTAAATTAATCGATGTATATCCGGACGGACGTGCCTACAATCTTGATGAAACAATCCTTCGGGCACGTTTCCGTGAAGGTTTTGACAAAGAAGTAATGATGGAAAATGGTAAGGTTTACAAGCTGACGCTTAGCCCGATGTCCACAAGCAATTTCTTCGGGCCCGGGCACCGCGTTCGTGTGGAAATTTCCAGCAGCAATTTTCCAAGATTCGAAAGAAACCTAAATACAGGCGGCAATAATTATGACGAATCCAAAGGAGTCATTGCTCATAACAAGGTTTTTCATTCAGGGCAGTATCCTTCAAAAGTGGTATTACCGATCGTGAAAAAATAAAAATCAAACCCGGATCAGCCTTGACTGATCCGGGTTTGATCAAAATTTTTTCATGTATTCCAATGCCGGACCTACCCGCTCAAAACCATGTGCCTTTCGAAAATTATCCTGTTCCTCCACGGACATCTTCGCCAGTTTCCCTTCGCTTACCGCCTGGAAAAATGCTTCCATCTTCCCGGCTGGTTGAAATAATATCAACATTTTCGCTTCCTCATCCGTCGTTTTAGAAAAACTGTGGGGCACTCCTCTCGGACCAAAAACACTGTCTCCCGCTTTTGTCTGATAAGTTTCTTCTCCCACTTTGATCAAAAACTCTCCCGACAAAATATACCACCATTCATCCTGCTCGTAATGATAATGAAGCGAGGGGCCGCCTTTTTTAAGACGTGTCGACTCGAAAAGATACATGTCCCCATCTGTATCTTTTGAGGCTATTTTCGTGAAAAACGTATCGCCTTCAAGCAGTGAAATACTTTTGTCGAAACGGTCTTTGCCGTTATCAACCTTTATTCCCTTTGTGGACCGGTCTAACTGCCAGCTCTTAGCTTTAATTTCAGACACAGATAATCCCGGAATTGCTCCCAAGGATATTTTTAGAAATGTATTTCGTTTCATAAGTTGAGATTTACATTATAAACAACTAATTTAATATCAAATACTTACATAAAATACAACAACTTATTTAACGCAAAATGTCACTGAGTCTTTATTGCAGACTCAGTGACATTTTTATAAAAATCGCCTTTAAAAAGTATTGCCCGACGCTACTTCTTTTCCATAGGGACAATGATAAAGTTCAGCAATTCGGTATGGCGGAGCACCGAAATATTCGTGATTGAAAGCACTTCACGATGTGTCAATTGTTTGAAAAGCTCATTGCTGCTGCTCACCGGTTTGTCATTGAAAGAGATAATAATGTCGCCTTCCTGAAGCTGGGAACGGGAGGCCGGCGAGTTCGGCTCGATATGCGTCACGAAAATTCCCTTTTGATTCTGCAACTTATAATGCTGCCGAATTTTGTCATTCACAGGGACATCCTGTAACTGCAATCCGAGATAAGCTTTAAAAACTTTTCCATCCTTAATAAGTTGTCTGGCTATTTCCTTTGCCGTATTGATATCAACAGAAAAACTCAGCCCCTGAGCGCCCTGGATCACTGCAGTATTCACGCCTATCACTTCACCATCGGTATTGATCATCGGGCCGCCAGAGTTTCCGGGATTCAAAGCCGCGTCCGACTGGATTACATTGTCCACAAATCGGCCGGATTGCGTTTGCAGCGAGCGACCTAACGCACTGACGACACCCGTTGTCACCGTATGCTGATATCCATATGGGTTTCCAATCGCAATCACAAACTGCCCGATCTGCAATTCGCTTGCGTCGCCCAGCTTTGCGACCGAGTAGCCCTGGGTGTAAATTTTCAGAACAGCGATGTCCGTGTCAGGATCTTTGCCTATAAGTTCTGCTTCAATTTCATTGGTATTCAGCAAACTCACCATAATTTTCTCCGCACCGTCAACGACGTGGCAGTTGGTGAAGATAAACCCATCGGAAGAAAATATAAATCCTGAACCGGAACCGGCCTGTCGAAGCTTACCCTTATCTGATTTAAAAATATCTATTTTAACGACTGCGTTTTTCGTCTTGTCCACAGCGCTTATGATCATACTTGAAAATGTATCCATGTCTGTATCTTTTATATACCAATGGTCATATCAAATACTTAACCAGACAATTTTTGATGCCAATATGGCAAAAAAGAAATTCCTTCATGCCAAAAAGCCATAAAAAAAGTCTCTCAACTGCAACCAATGCCGTCGAAAGACTTCTGTGTTTTGTTGATGAATTATATCTTACAAATTCAATTATCCTGCCATTAACATTCTCCTGCTCAAATCTGTCAACCTGATTCCTCTCAACGTTTTTACCCTTTCGGCAACATTAATTGCATCACTAAAAACATATCCTGCTCCAAAAAACTTCTTGAATTCTTTCACTGCTTCGTCCAGATGTTTTTTAGAAAGACCGCTGTAAACAAGTTGCATCAACTGTGACTTTTCAGGTGTCAGTCTTTGAAGTTTCCAATATTTCGGATGATTTAATCCGATTGGAACTCTGAAAAACTTGTCATGTTTTTCCTTTATCAAAAATTCAAAGTCAATATGAACTTGTCTGTTGTTTTTGCCGGCATTGCCTTTCATTACAATTTTTGCCTCTCTGTCTACGGCTAGAATAAATGTTTTTTCGTGTATCATCGTCGCTAATAGTTTTGAATTGTTGAATGAATCAGGTAGAATTAGTTACTAAGATTATTATTTCATTATAGTACTATTTACCCCAATAATATTATGCCAAATTCATATATTTCGATATATTCATTTCTATTATTATACGTATAAAAGGATAAGTCCTATTAAAAATTCCTTAGAACGTAAAAATGGTTACATATTCTGGCCACGAAGTGCATTTCTTATGTTCTCAGCTCACTCCTAAAATACTCTGACAAAGTTGTTTGCCCCTTTTTCTCAACAACACCGGTTTTCTGTGCTTTGGCTTTTCCTTCGATTACGGCTTCCGTCATCTCAATAAATTTTTCAATTCCATCTTCCGAAAATTTCAGACTTTCCAGTGTTTTACTCCAATCTTTTCGTGGAATTTGCTGCGCTTTTACCTGGGTGTTTAAAATTTTGGAAAATTCGCTGGCAACATCGTCAGGAGTATATTTGGCAGGTCCATATAGTTCATACACCTTACTCGTTAAGGATTCATCGGCTATCATCACTTCAGCAATAAACTGCGCAACATCTTCGGGAGAAATCATGGAGATGGCGAAATCTTCCGGGAAAAATGTAGGTAGCGTTCCGGTCTCTTTAACCGAGTCAGCATATGGAAGCCAGTTACTCATGTAGTATGCTGGACGGACAAATATCTGTGGAATGTCTAGATCCGAAAACGCATTTTCCAGCATGTAAGACATTAACAAATTTCCTGTTCCTTCTGAATGTTGCGCGCCGATGGAAGAAAGGCCGACCAAACGTTTTACGGATGACGATTTTAGTGCATTCAAATAATTTTCGAGAACCAGCTTAGTTTTACCTAACACATCTTCGTCTGCTCCGCTTTCAGGCGTCAGCAAAAAAACGGTATCAGCTTTTTCAAATGCTTTTTTAAGCGCGTTTAAGTCAAGATTGTCGGCGACCGCAACTTTTGCACCTGACTGTATGAGGTTTTCAGCTTTTTTCTCA
>Ga0247806_10001544_pt1 | contig 11169 bp, 7 predicted proteins | sample UWRJL059202B1_FD_179935 | JGI IMG/M metagenome (GOLD analysis project Ga0247806, IMG submission 179935) | Plant litter microbial communities from Arlington Agricultural Research Station in Wisconsin, United States - UWRJ-L059-202B-1 | ecosystem: Environmental > Terrestrial > Plant litter >... | reverse complement strand
TATTGAATCATGGAATGATATCGAATTGATTATATTTAGCAGATCAAATTAATCAACTATGACATTATACAGAAGATGCTCATAAAGGGCAATTTAAAAAATTAGAGATGGATTATACTCCTTGATTTCTATCAAGATGATCTTGACCAAGATCATTATTAATATCTAGTGTCATACGTCAGAATGACCATCACATGAATGTTTAGTATCTAAAACTCCTAGTGTAGGTATAGTAGATACTAATATATCAGGACATATATCTAATATAGCTACTCCTGGTAATGACGATTCATTAGATTCTATAGTTTATTATAATACAAGTACATCTCAATATATATTAGAAAAAAAATATGGTTATATAATAGCTTGATTAAATCGTATAAGAGAATATAAACGTAATATAAGTTTTAGTGAATGAATTTTAAGAAATTATTTAAAAAATAATAAATTAAATAAGAATAAACTATTTATAAATATTACAAAAAGAGAAAATAAAAATAAAATGAGTGACTATATTAATTATTTAATTAAATTTAAAATTAATATAATAGACTATTGAGGTTTAGGTATAAAATTTTTTTTTAGTTTAGGTTCAGGTGAAGCTAAATTTCAAGGAAGTCTAGATTTATATGAACCTAATGGTATAGAAGAAGATAGATGAGATATATATAGTTTACTTGAAAAATTTAAAAAAAGAGGATTTTATATTTGTAAGATTTTAAATTTTTATTTAATGAGTAGTACTTGACATACATCAAGTTCTTCTATTGTTAGAAAAAAATTTATGTCTGAGAAATGATTCAAATTTAGATTTTTAACATGTGTTTATTATAAAGAAGAATGACATGATGATTATTATAGAACAAATTTTTTAAAAAATAGATTTTGAAGAAATAGAATATTTAAAACCTATTTTAGAAGAAGTAAATTTAGAAGAAGTAGATTTGCAGTTAAATTTTTTAAATTTTTTAATATCTATAAATATAATAAAAAAAGAGGTTTTATGGATAATTTTTCAGCTAGTTATTTAAATTCATCATCTTTTTCTAATATAGCATTTTCTTATGGATTTAATTATTTTAAAAAACATTTTTATACAACATTATTAAATAAAAATAATAATATTAATTATTTGAAAATTAATAAAAAAAATAGTTTTATTATAAAATGATTATTTTTTAAGAAAGAAATACATAGTAATTTAAATAAAATAATATATAATAATAACATATCTAAAGTAATTAAATTCAATAATTTATATAAAGTATTTTCTAATTTAAAAAATAAATTAAAAGAATTTGTGTATATAATTTATTCATATTTGAATTTTTATTATTCTTTTTGATATATAAATAGATTAGAGTATAAATTTATAAAAAAAACAAAAAAAAGACAAATCGTAAAAAAATTTAGATCTTTAAAAAATGTAACAAAATTTTTTAAACATGTAGATTCTTTTAATAAATCAATGCATCCATTTAAAAGATTTCATTCATGATTTTTAAATAAAAAAATATCTATAGGTACTTTAGATTTAATAAATTTCCAATTTTCCAAAATATTTACAGCTATTAGTTTAAATTATAGAAGAAGTTATTATAATTTATTTTTAAATCATAGAAGTAAAAAAGTAAAAGCTTTTAAAAAATATTTTAGAAAATTGAAAAGAAAAAATAGTTATGCTAATTATAGAAATAATACTATAGATACTTTAGATATTAAATATAATAAATTTAAAAATACAAAAGAAGTTAGAGATATTGTAGAAAAATTACATAAAAAAGTTAGATTTAATTATGCTATACAATTTTATAATGAAAAATATAATTTAAAATTACATGATAAAAGTAATTTTATACAAGTTTATAATATAGTAAAAAAAAAAAATAAACCAGCTATGCGTTTATTAAGTTTTAATAATATTAAATATAATTTTAGAAATTTTGATTTTTATCAAATAAGTAAAAAAGTTTACAATAAAAAAAAATTAAATGAATGATCTTCAGTAGATACAATTAAAAATGAAGATTTAAGTATTATTAAAGATAGAGAAGACATTGAATTACCTTCATTATTTTTTAAAATATTTTCAAAATCATACAGACCTACTTATAACTGAATATCAATACATAATTTAAAATATTTTAATAAAGTAATATTAGAAACAACTTTTGAGAAAATATATAGAAATATAAAATTTTTTTTAGCTAAAGCTAAACCATATAAAATAATAAATAAGGCACCTAAAATTAAAATATTATATTATTTAAAAAAATATTTTAATATAAGAAGAAGAATTTATAAATACAGTAAAATAATAAGAACTTTAAAAAAAAAATATAAAGCACATGTTAGAAGAGCAGGTTCTAAAAAAATAAATTTTATTGCAGGTAGAAATTTATTTAACTATTTTAATTTTATTAGATTTTGATCAATAATTAAACAAAATTTTTTTTTGAATAAAGGATTTACATTTAATATATGAGAAATTAATTTTAATAAAACATTAATAAAAAGACATAGAAATTTATCTAAATTAAGTTATAAATTTAATAATGTTATAAAAAATTATACATATTTATTTATTATAAGATATCAAAGTATTTATAATAAAAATTTAAGTTTATTAAATAATAATTTATTACAATTTAATAAATATAGTAGTAATATACCTAAAAAAAATAGAACATTTATATATGCTAAAGAATCAAAAAAAATATATTGAAATTAATAATGAAAAAAATAAAATTATTATTTAATATATTAATATATAACATATATAAAAAATATTATAATCTATTAATAGATTATAATATTTTTTTTAAATTATTTATTATTTTATGTAATTTTAAAAAAATTACAGAAGTTTTATTTTATGAAATTAATTGAGATATTAATATACTATCATTAAATTATAGTAATTTAATAATAAGATTAAAAAAATTAGGAATAATAAATAATTTAATTTTATTATTTTTTACTATTTTAGGTATAGTACCTTTTATAATTTTTATTTATGTTACATTTTTTTTAATAAAATATATTTTTAAATATATTTTATTAATTTTAGATTTTTTTTTTTATGAAGATAATATAAAATATAATAAAATTAAAAATCAAATTTTTAATTTTTTTGAAATAGTGCCTATAATTTTGAATAAAATTTATAAATTTTTATTTAAAAGTAATTGAACTTTTTTTTTCTTTAAAATAATATTAAATTATTTAAAGAAAAAAAAAGATAGATTATTAAGTTATATCTTTAAAAAATTTGATTATTTTATATTAATATATTTACCTAGATTGTTTTATAAATATAAGGATAAAGTTACAGATGATTATCGTATATTTATCATAATATCTTTTTATAAAATAAAAAAAAAGATATTAATAACTTGACCTTGACGTATCAAATTATATTTTATTAAAATATATAAAAAAATTCATTTAAGAGTATATAAAAAATATTATATATATACAAGTTTAAAATATCAATTAATTAAATTAAAATATAGAAAAATTTATATAAAAATATATTATTATACAAGATATAAATATACTTATGTTAAATTTAATCTAATATGATTTTTTAAAGTTTTTGTAAAAAGTGAAGCTTGTACTATGACTATTCATGCTTTTTTTAAATTAAATTATTTTAGAATTAGAGCTTATATAATATATATTCTAATGCATTTATATTATAGTATAGCTTATAATATAATATTAAATTTATATGATTTAAGAACAAAAATTTTTAAAAGAAATGTATATATTAATAAATATATATATTTTTTTATATGTTGATATAGAGAAAAAATAAAATACATGCCTAGTTTTAGGTTTCGTGTTTATTTAGCTATAGCATATCATTTATTTATATGATGAGTTATAATATTATTAAAAACTCATTTTTGAATTGATTTCAAAGATGAATGTTACTTTTTAGAATATGGTGATAGAAGTCTATCGTGATGAAATTTGAAATTATATGATATAGTAGTTACATTTTTTACAAAAGCATATATTACTAATTGAATTTTTCCTACTTGAGATTGAAAATATATTGTATACAAATCTAGATATTATTTTTGATTTTTTGGTAATTTATGAATATTTACTTGTGATATATTATCTTATACTTGAGATCATATAATATTAAGAAAACCTTTTAAAAAAGTAGAATTTAAATTTAATAGATTTGAATAGTTATTTATTAGAATGGGTTTAAAAATTTTTAAAAGTTTAATAATAAATTTTAGTGTTTAAATTATATAAATTAAATATTATATTATATATTTATGGAATTATGAATAGATAATAAATTTTATAAAATAGAAAAAAATACAAATTATACAATATATCAATATTGTGCTAAACAAGGTATTAATTTACCATGTTTTTGTTTTGCAGAACGCTTATCAATAGCTGCAATTGTAGAATATGTTTAGTTGAAAGTAATAATGCTTTAGTTGTAAGTTGTGCTACTTTAATATTAGATAATATGAAAATTTTTACGAAAACAAAACGTATTAATAAATCTAGAGAAGCTGTATTAGAATTTATATTAAATAATCATCCATTAGATTGTCCTGTTTGTGATGAAGCTGGTGAATGTGATTTACAAGAAATATTACTTAATTTTGGTAGTGATAGAGGTAGATTTTATGAATTAAATAAAAGAGCTGTAAATAATTTAAATTGTGCTGGTCCTTTTATTAAAACAGTTATGACTAGATGTATTCAATGTACTAGATGTGTAAGATTTGCTCATGAAATATCAGCTTTATATGATTTTGGTGTTATAGGAAGAGGTTTAAAAATGGAAATAGGTACGTATATTTTAAATTTTTTAAATGATGAATTATTAGGTAATATTATTGATTTATGTCCTGTGGGGGCTCTTATAAGTATGCCGGCATCTTTTTCTTCAAGATCTTGAGAAATTAAGTACACTCAAAGTATCGATATTTTAGATTCAATAGCAACTAGTATAAGGATAGGTATATCAATAAATAGTGTTAAGAGAATATTACCAAATTTAGAAGAATATTATGATGAATGATTAAGTAATAAAGCTAGATTTATTTATGATTCTTTTAATATACAAAGATTACATTACCCTAAATTAAAACTATTTTATAAGTTTGTTAGTATTAGTTGAAAAATTGCGTTATATTTATTTTTATATTTATTATATAACACAAATTATATAATACAATCTTTTATAGGTCCATATAGTTCTTTAGAATTAGTATATAATTTGAAATCTTTTTTTAATAATATAGGTTGTAATAATATTTATTATTATGAAATTGATAATAATATACCTGATTTCAATTACGGTTTTTTATTAAATAATACATTAAAAAATTTAAATAATATTAATGATCTACTAATAATAGGTGCTAATATTAGATTAGAATCGCCTTTACTTAATTCAGTTTATAGAAAAAATTATTTAAATAATTTAAATTTTAAAGTATATATTATAGGTTTAGGTTTAAATTATTTAAATTATAAAACTATAAACTTAGGTTCAAATTTAATATCTTTTAATAAATATATATTAGGTTTATTAATTGTTAATAAATATTTATTATTTAATGATTATTATAATTTAAGTTTTTTTACTAAAAATAATATTTTTAGTAAAAATATATTGATAGGTTCTTCTTCTTTAATAAGAAATGATTCTCATACTATAGTCTATTCAATATGGAATTTTATAAAATTATCAAAAATATCAATAAAAAATGTTAATATTTTATCTAGAAATTTAGGTAGAATATCAGCTTACGAATTTAATGTATTATATAATATTAAATCAATACCAAACATAGCTAAAATAAATAAAATAAATTATTTTAATTTTTTTATAGGTATTGATAATTTATGTAATAATAATAAAAATTATAAAAATATAAATATATTTTTAGGGTCTTTTTTTATTATTAATTTTTTTGAATTTATAAATTTAATATTTTCATCTACTATTTATGTTGAAGATATATTTAGTTATTTGAATTTAGAAGGAAGATTTCGTTACACTAATAAAGTAATTACTCCAGCTAAATATGTGTATTCAGATTATAAAATAATTAATTCTTTAAATATATTATTAAAAAAAATATATATATGAAATTTTAGTGTTATAAATAATTATAATAATATAATTTCGTATTTTATAAAAAATTATAATTTTTTTATAAATTATAATGTAAAATATAAGAATATAGTAAAATATTATTTAAATAATATTTTTATAAACACTAATATAATAAATATTAATATTTTAAATAATAATTATTATAATATGAAAAATATTAATACAGTTTTATCTAAAATAATATATAATTATTATAATACAGATATATTTTGTAAACTATCACCATCGGTATCTTTAATGGCATTAAAGATAAATTATAAAATTTTTAATTAGAATTTTATATAATAGTATTAAATAATGTTATATAGTTATAATATTATAACTATATAACATTATTTAATATTGTTTAACCTTGTTATAATTATATTAATTTTAAAAAAAGTATGTTAATAAATTTAATTTAAAAAAAAAAGTTTAAAAAGGATACCTTGATATTAATGAAAAAAGACGTTAAATTATTAACGATAAGTAGTAAGTAATAAAAATGTTTATGATAAATTACTAATATCTTAGAGAAAACTATATATAATTATAATTTATAAATTAATTTATAAATAAAAACCTAATGAATTGAAACATCTTAGTAATTAGTGGAATAAATACTAATAAGTATTTTGTATGTACTGGTGAGGGAAAGCGAAATAATTATAATTTAAATTATAAGGCCTTTAAATCTATATATAAAAATAAAAAAATATAAAGAATATTTCTAAAAAGGGTAATAGTCCCGTATTATAATAAAATATAGATTTTTGAGTAAAATAAATGTAAAATTGTTTAAATATAGCAAAACCATTTGCTAAGCTTTAATATTCATTAATAATCTATAGTGAAATAGTACTGTAAAGGAAAGGTGAAAAAGTATCCAAAAAAATGGAGTTGAAATAGTATTGAAATTTTAAATTTATAGTCAATTAAAGTTTTATTAAAACAATAATGTACCTTTTGAATAAGGGTCCAACAAGTTAATGTATATAGCAAGCTTAAGTTTTTTAATGTAGGCGTAATTAAAGTAAGTATTAAAGTACGTTAGTTATATAAATTAGACCCGAAACCAGAGGATTTAGCCTTGGGTAGATTGAAAACATTTTAAAAAATGTTGGAAGATTTAATCCGTATTTGTTGCATAAAATTGGAATGACCTGTGGCTGGGAGTGAAAGACTATACGTTTCTGGTGATAGCTGGTTTTCTGCGAAAACTATTTAGGTAGTACATTTTTAATAAAAAATTATATGGGTAAAGCACTTATTAATCTAGGGAAACGCTTAATAGGCTTTTTTGAAATTAGTGAAACTAATAATAATATATATTTGATTAAATATAGACAGACTTAGAGCGAGAAGGTTCTAAGTCAAAAGGGAAACAGCCCAGATCATTAGCTAAAGTCCTTAAATAAAAATTTAGTGAAAAAGGATTAATTAAATAATAAAATATATAAAAATTTTTATTACTATAAATTTGATAATTATTGATAAGTTGGCTTAGAGGCAGCCATCTTTTAAAGAAAGCGTAACAGCTCATCAATATAAAAATTAATTAACCATAAATTAAAAGGGACTATAAATTTTTTACTGAAGCTATGAATATATATGGTAGCAGAATGTTCTTGTATGTTGTAGGAGTAATATTGTTAAATATTATGTAAATATCAGAAGTATTAATGTTGGAATGAGTAACAATAATTGATGTATATTTTTTTAAAAAATATTAAAAACATCAACGCTGAAAAACTAAGGGTTTCATTATGAGGTTTAACCATGATGAGTTAGTCGGTCTCTAAAATTAAGGTTTTTATACCGTAGTTGATGAGTTTTATAATTAATAATTTATAATTTTCTTAAAGTGACTTATATATTAATATTAATAATTTTTTAAAAAGTTTAAAATTATTAATATATATATAACTAGAAAAAACTTTAAATAAAAAAACCGTACTTAAAACGAATTCACGTAGTTAGGTAGAAGATACTAAAGCGTATAAAATAACAAAATCAAAGGAACTCGGCAAAATAACCCTGTAACTTCGGGATAAAGGGTACTATTTATTTATGTAAAATAATAATTTTATTATTATTTGATTATAATAAGTAATTAGTGACACAAAATAGAAAGCGGCGACTGTTTATTAAAAACACAAGACAATGCTAAATAGTAATATGATGTATATTGTCTGAGACCTGCCCGGTGCCCTAAAGTTAAAATTAAAGGTATATGCTTTTGATACAAACTCGGTGTAAACGGCGGCTGTAACCTTGACGGTCCAAAGGTAGCAAAATCCCTTGTCAATTAATTGTTGACGTGCATGAATGGTATAACGACTGTTTTACTGTCTCTGGTTTTGGTTTAGTGAAAATGTAATTTCCGTGAAGATACGGAAGACCTATAATGGGACGGAAAGACCCTATGCAGCTTTACTATAGTTATATATTGTTTAGCAAAATGTAATTATGCAGTATAGATATTAGCTTATGATCTTTTAACGCTAGTTATTTAAGGGAGGCAACATTGAGATAATATTTTATTATATTTTCTAAACTCATTTTTAAGACAGTGTATAATGGGTAGTTTCACTGGGGCGGTGTTCTTTATTTTTTAGGGGAACCTTTTATAAGTAATTATAATTGTAAAATTTCGCTATATGCTGGAATCTCTGTTTTTTAAATAAATGTAATTAGTAAATAGATCTCTCAGAGATTTGACATATTTACTTGCAGACAATCAGCAGGAAACCAAATCTTTAGATAAAAAAAGAAAGTAGGATCCTCAACGACTACACGCGAAACCCCAATTTTACATTGGGTGATGATATAGTCTGACCTCATAAGCGATTATGAGCTCTTTTTAGAAGAGAATTTTAGTTAAAATAATAAAAATAATATAAAAAAGATAAAAAAATAATGAAAAATATATATAATGATAAAAGAAGAAAACAAATTTAATTTTACTGAAGAACAAAAAGAAGTTTTAATTGGTCTATTATTAGGTGATGGTCATCTAGAACAAATGTCAGAGGTAACTTATAGATTAAAAATAGAACAATCAGTTGAGAAATCAGAATATATAAATCATTTATATGAAATATTTAAAGATTGTTGTTCCAGAGAACCTATTTTGAAAATAAAACCAAATGGTAATAGAAGTCTATTTTTCCAAACAAAAACCTCTCTAAGTTTAAATTTTTATGCTAAACAATTTTATAAAGATAAAATTAAAGTAATACCATCATTATCAACTAGATGATTGACGCCAAGAGTATTAGCTTATTGATATATGGATGATGGCTCTCTAAAAAGTAAAGAATCAAAAGGAACTATATTAAATACTCAAGGCTTTACTAAAACAGAAGTGGAATTTTTAATAGAATTATTAAAAACAAAATTTAATTTAGAAGCAAAAATTAGATCACAGAAAGATGGTTATCAAATATATATATCTGGACATAGTTATGAATTATTAAAATCTTTAATCTATGAATATTTATTAGATTCAATGAAATATAAATTTCCATTGGATAGAAAAACTAAGATTTAACAAAAAATACGCCTAAATAGTAACGGAGAAGTTTAAAGGTAAATATAAATTTTAAAAAAATTTAAAGTGTAATGGCTAAAATTTGCTTGACTGTAAGATAGACATATCAAACAGGGACGAAAGTCTAACATAGTGATCCAATAGCGCTTAATGGAAAGGCTATTGCTTAACGGATAAAAGTTACGCTAGGGATAACAGGCTAATAATTCTTAAGAGTTCTCATTGCCGGGATTGTTTGGCACCTCGACATAGGGGTCTTTATGTGGTAACATATAAATGTTAATTAGCTGTATGCTGGAACATCCTAAAGTCTAGAATACCTCAGTGTAAAAATTTCTAGAATATTACAATGGACAATCAGCAGGGAAGTCTTAGTGACCCCTCAACGACTAAACGCTAACAACCTTTAAGGTTGATGATATAGTCTGATCTAGTGGGAAACCATTAGTGTAATTATTTTAATTACAGAAAAAATATAACCAAAAAATAAATATAAAATAAATATATAAAAAATATGCAAAAATTGAATAATAAAATAAAATTAACTGAAGAACAAAAAGATCTTTTAATAGGTACACTTCTAGGTGACGGTAATCTTCAAAGTGAAACTAGGGGTAGAACTTGAAGATATAGATCAATTCATAAAAAAGAACATTATGATTATATAAATCATAAATATATTATATTAAGTAATATCTGTGGAACAGAACCTAAATTAAGTAGAGTCTATGATTCTAGAACTAATAAATATTATGAAAGATATTTATTTTCTACATTAATAGAAAATAGTTTAAGATACTATGCCAATATGTTTTATAAATATGATATTAATGAAGATAAATTTAAAAAAATAGTTCCATTAAATATAGAAAAATATTTAACACCAAGAGCCATAGCTTATTGATATATGGATGATGGTTCTCTGAAATGAAAAGGTAAATCTAATGCTATGCGTATCTGTAGTGATGGCTTTAGTCTAGATGATGTGATGCGTTTGAAAAAAGTTATCAATGATAAATATAATATAAATATGCAATTAATAAAAATAAAAAAAAAAGATATTATTATAGGTTATAGACTTCAAATAAATGAAGCTAATAGTATTTTATTTAGAGAATTAATAAAACCTTATCTCTTAGAGGTAATGAGCTATAAAGTCTCAGATGGTAATAAAAATCATCTTTAAATAATTAGAATTTTTTCTAACAATAATGCGATGTCGACTTATCTTATCCTGGATAAGTAGGAGGATCCAAGGGTACGTCTGTTCGACGTTTAAAAAGGTACATGAGTTGGGTTTAGAACGTTATAAATATAACTGTAAAAATTTACGGCGTTGATATATAGTAATATATATCTAGCACTTGCTATATCGGTGAAACTTTAATAGGCAATACCGAGGGAACATCTTATCTAATATAACATATGCAATGTTAAAATCTAAAACTAATATTCTAGAAAATACAATTAA
>Ga0247806_10001540_pt1 | contig 11182 bp, 7 predicted proteins | sample UWRJL059202B1_FD_179935 | JGI IMG/M metagenome (GOLD analysis project Ga0247806, IMG submission 179935) | Plant litter microbial communities from Arlington Agricultural Research Station in Wisconsin, United States - UWRJ-L059-202B-1 | ecosystem: Environmental > Terrestrial > Plant litter >... | reverse complement strand
AACATTGCGGGCATCAAGGAAGCCAGTGGCAACATGGTGCAGTGCATGCACATCCTGCGCGACCGGCCCGAAGATTTCTTAGTCGTAAGCGGCGACGATCACCTGACCTTACCATTAATTGCCTGCGGCATGGATGGTGTGATCAGCGTTGCGGCCAATTGCTTCCCCAAAGATTTTTCGGAGATGGTGCGCCTCGCCTTAAAAAACGATTTCACTGCGGCACGGCCCTTGCACTACCGTTGCCTGGAAGGGAACGACCTGCTGTTTGCCGAGAACAACCCCGCCGGCGTAAAAGCATTTTTAGCCGAAATGGGTTTGATCGAAAATGTGTTGCGGTTGCCGGTGGTGCCTTTAAGCGAACCGGTTCACCGGAAAGTAAAAGCCTTTATCAAACAATTAAATTGAAAAGCAAGCCAACCATCTTTGCGCTATTCCCGTTCCGTGGCGACACGAACCGGGGGAATGTAAATGCCTTCGCGTTTTCCCGGCCAAACAATTCGCGTAGCGAATTCCTTCCCGTCCTTCCACCTTCCCGGTTAATAAAGCCGTTGGTCGGGAGACCAAACGGCGGAATAGTCCGTGGAGACAAGAACCGGGGCGACACGAACCGGGGCAGCCTTACCAGCCTTCTGCCTTCCCGGTTAATAAAGCCGTTGGTCGGGAGACCAAACGGCGGAATAGTCCGTGGGGACAAGAACCGGGGTGATACAAACCGGGGCATTCAAAACGCCTTCCCGTCTTCCCGGCCAAACAATTCGCGTAGCGAATTCCTTCCCGTCCTTCCATCTTTCCTGTTAAACATTTTTCCGGTTCGGGGCAGCCTTGCCAGCCTTCTGCCTTCCCGGTTAATAAAGCCGTTGGCCGGGAGACCAAACGGCGGAATAGTCCGTGGCGACACGAACCGGGGCAATGTAAACGCCTTCTCGTCTTCCCGGCCAAACAATTCGCGTAGCGAATTCCTTCCCGTTCTTCCACCTTGCCGGTTAAAAATTTTTCCGGTTCGGGGCAGCCTTACCAGCCTTCTGCCTTCCCGGTTAATAAAGCCGTTGGTCGGGAGACCAAACGGCGGAATAGTCCGTGGGGACAAGAACCGGGGTGATACAAACCGGGGCATTCAAAACGCCTTCCCGTCTTCCCGGCCAAACAATTCGCGTAGCGAATCCCTTCCCGTTCTTCCACCTTCCCGGTTAAAAATTTTTCCGGTTCGGGGTAGCCTTGCCGGCCTTCTGCCTTCCCGGTTAATAAAGCCGTTGGCCGGGAGACCAAACGGCGGAATAGTCCGTGCTCCCCGGCCAAATCATTCGCGCAGCGAACAACTTATCTTTCTTCCACCTTCCCGGTTAATAAAGCCGTTGGTCGGGAGACCAAACGGCGGAATGCCTTTCCGTTTAAAAAAATATTACTTCTTATTTTGTTTATTGTTTGGCGTTTTGGGAACAGCCGCACAGCCCGACCTGCGCATCGAACTCCTCAACCACAACAGTCATCCCGGCGATACCATCTTCATCGCCGGCAGTTTCAACAACTGGAACCCGGCCGACCCGGCGTATATGCTGCAGGAAAAGAACGGTAAACTCAGCAAGCGCATTAAAAACCTGCCCGCCGGTGTGTACGAATTTAAATTCACCCGCGGCTCCTGGGGCAAAGTGCAAACAAAGGCCAACGGCGGCGGTGTTGAAAACAACCTGGTAAAACTGACCGGCGATACCACGGTTCAATACGAAGTAAAAGGCTGGTCCGACGACTTTGCCGCAGCCCCCCGCCAGCATACCGCTTCGGGCCGGGTACACATCATCGACACCGGTTTTTACATGCCGCAACTGCAGCGCAACCGCCGCATTTGGGTATATCTTCCTAAAGGCTACGAATCCAACAAAAAGCATTACCCCGTGCTGTACATGCACGACGGGCAAAATATTTTCGACGATTACACTTCCGGTTACGGCGAATGGGGGGTAGACGAATGCCTCGACTCGCTTATTGCCAAAGGCAAACCGGCCTGCATCGTGGTGGGCATCGACAACGGTCCTTACCGCATGAACGAATACAATCCTTACGACTTCGATAAGTTCGGCAAAGGGGAGGGCGACGCCTACCTGGATTTTTTATGCAACAGCCTCAAACCTTTCATCGATCATAAATACCGCACCCTGCCGGCGAAAGAGCACAGCATCATTGCCGGCAGTTCCATGGGCGGGCTCATCTCTTATTACGCCCTGCTGAAACGCCCCGGCACTTTTGGAAAAGCGGGTGTTTTTTCACCCGCGTTCTGGACGGCGCCCGCCATCAAAGCCCTTACCGATAGCCTGGCGCCCGGGCTCGAAGGAAAATTATTTTTTTACATGGGCGAACTCGAAGGCGGCACGTATGTGAAGGACATGGAAACCGTTGCCGCATCGCTGGGCGAAGCTTCAAAGGCAATGATCTATACCGTAACCGACGAGGAAGGCCGCCACAATGAACAGGCCTGGCGCAAATGGTTCCCGGAGTTTTATGGGTTTATTATGGCGGAGGGGTTTAACCAAATCGTACATCTTCCGGAAATTCCGTAAATGAAGGGCTTGTTTTACAATTGAGTGTCGGAATTGTTTTGGGTTTGTTGTTTGGTATTGGGGGTATGAGGATACTAAATTTGTTCTGTACCGGTGTGCGTTATGAGTTATGAGTTATGAGTTATGGGTTATGAGTTTTTGATTTATACAAGAGGCAAAGTAATTGGTCATTAGTAATTGGTCATTAGTAATTATGCACTTTAGTATTATTCTCTTTCTTTCGTAAGAACCAAAAAAAAGTATAGCTGCAGGCATTACGATGGCGGGGTTGGTTCTCGTAAGTGGCATTACCCACACAATAGCGGCAGGAAACATGCACCAGCAATTCTTCTTTGTTAAAATCGAATACCGGCAATGAATCTTTAGGATACCGGTGAAAGATCTTCCGGTATGTTGAATCGTGCGTAACCGTGTAACTGGAGCGGGAGTATTTGCCAACTTTAAGTGCATCATTTAAATCGCTTACCCAAATTTTAGGCAGGGAAATGATTTTGTAGGTACTGTCTACTTTTGCCAGTCCCCATTGCATTTCAAAAGGAATATCCTGCGCGAAAGAGAAAAGGGGGAGGAGGACTACTATTAAAAGGATTTTCTTCATACCTGCAGCATTTAATCTTTAGGAAACGATGTTTGTTTGGTGTTTGTTGTTGGGCGTTTCGTTTGGTGTTTGTTGTTTGGCGTTGGGAGCATGATATTTAAAAGTACCCTCCTAATTCGTCATCCGTAATTAACCTACTGCTTATAATCAAACCAACCCATAACCCATAACTCATAACTCATAACCCATAATTATATTTTATAGCAGCTTCCTTCCAGCGCCAGTTCCGTATTTTCAAACACCGCCGCGGTTTCTTCCAAAAAGGCTTCCAGTGTTTCGTATTTTGAAGAAAAATGCCCGATCAGCAATTTGCCGGCACCGGCTTTCTGTGCGATGGCTGCCGCCTGTACGGTAGTGCTGTGAAAGCGTGCCGCCGCCCTTTCGTGCAGGGCTGCCAGGTAAGTAGTTTCGTGGTACACTACATCCACGCCCTTTATTTTTTCGGCGATCGTTTCATCGAAGATGGTATCGGCGCAATAGGCATAACTCCGGGCCCTGGGCGCCTCGGTGGTTACTTCCGAATTGGGAATGATGGTGCCTTTTTTGGTCACGTAATCATGTCCCTGTTGCAACTTTTCATAATAGGCAGCCGGTATTTCGTAACTCAGCGCGCGCTCTGCATCCAGCTTGCGCGGGTTCTTTTTTTCGCGGAATATAAAGCCCCAGCATTCGATGCGGTGCTGCACGGTAAAGCAATGCACCGTTATCTTTTTATCATCCACGATCAGACCTTCCTTTTCCAGCGGGTGAAAATGAAGGGTATAGCAAAGTTTGGTATCGGCAACTTTCAATTGAAGGTTGATGATGTCGATCAGCGCCGCCGGTCCGTGCAAATGCAGGTCCTGTGCGCGGTTCAGCAGGCTCATGCTGGTGAGCAAACCGATCAGCCCGAAATAATGATCGCCGTGTAAATGAGAGATGAAGATGTGGTTGATCCTGGCGCGTTTAACCTTGTACTTTGCCATCTGCATCTGCGTGCCTTCGCCGCAATCGATGAGGTAGCTTTCGTCCGCCGTTTGTAATACCTGCGCGGTTGGGTTCCGGTCGAAAGCCGGTATGGCCGAGTTGTTCCCTAAAATAGTTAATGCCAGCAAGTTAGTGCAGTTTAAATGTAGCTTTCGTTTGCAAAAAGACTGCCAAAGATGCTTAATAGCTGCACGGTTTTCGTTTAGCTGTCGATATTTTGTTTAGCCTTGTTGTTATTGTTTGGGGTTGTTTGGGGTTTGTTGTTTGGCGTTAGGAGCATAATCCAGCAGGAACCAAAGTCATTCGTAATTAGTCATCAGTAATTAACCCCTAAGCGTTTTTGTTTGGCGTTGGGCAGCATCCTACGACAAGAACCAAAGTAATTCGTAATTAGTCATTAGTAATTATTTGCTCCCCATTTCTAATTTCTAATTTAAAATTTCTAATTAATTAGTCCCATTCCCCGTTCATCAGTTCCCTTTCCACTTCCTCCATCTGTACAATGTCCCAGGCTTCGCTTTCGCTGGGTGTGGTGTTCATGGTGTCGAGCAGGTCTTTTTCAGACAGGATCTTTTTCAAAGGTTCCTGCAGCTCGCAGATCACGAAGGATTTATCCGATTCATAGAATTTTTGTTGCATATCTGCCAGCGCTTCCAGTACGGTGGGATCGGCTTCCTGCACCATGCTCATCTTCAATACAAGGTGCGGTATGTCTTTTTGCAGGTAAGGAAGCAACAGTTCGGAGAGTTCTGCTGTCATATTAGCAGGTAAATGCTCCACGTTCGGCGTTATAACAGTGAATTTTTCTTTGGTATCTATTTTGACATTCATATACAGGAAGTTTCAGGATCTTATTTACCGCTTCAGATGTTCTTTGTAAAGTAAAGTAAAATTTTCTTTTTTATTCGTGAATATTTACAATTCCCGCATCCTTAAAACAGGGCCGTAAAACCCTGGGGACAAAGCCTGTTAACCGTTGATTCACAATAAATTTAAAGGCTTTCACACTTTTCAACATATTAACATTTGAACTTCATAGGAGGGAATATCTTTCAAATTATCAGTATTATTGTACAAAGCTAAATTTAAGGAAATGGATAATAATTTTTCAGCACAGGTCAAGGAGATCATCTCTTACAGCCGGGAAGAAGCTTTACGGTTGGGGAATGATTTCATCGGTACGGAACATTTGGTTTTGGGATTGATCAGGGACGGCGAAAATACGGCTGTGAAAATATTAAAATCACTCAACATCGACCTTTTCGAACTCCGCAAGGAAATTGAAATGGCCGTGAAGGATAAAACCGGCAAAAACATCGCCTACATCAATTCCCTGCCACTTACCAAGCAGGCCGAAAAAGTGATCCGCATCACCGTACTCGAAGCCAAAGCGCAAAAAAGTGCCCTGGTGGAAAGCGAGCACCTGATGCTGTCGATCCTCAAAAACAAAGAAAACATTGCTACGCAGATATTAAATCAATTCGACGTGGACTACGACGTATTTAAAAATGAACTCGGGTTCGTAACCAGTAACCCGCCGTCTGCCGAATTCAGCGACGAAGGCGAAGACGATTTCGACGAAGAAAGAAAGCAGTATGGACAGCAGCCCAAGTCCCAACGCGGCGGCGCTGCCAATCAACCCAAAACAAAAACGCCGGTACTCGATAATTTCGGCCGCGACATTACCCGCCTCGCAGAGAACGGCTCGCTCGATCCCATTGTAGGCCGCGAAACAGAGATCGAAAGGGTATCGCAGATATTATCGCGCCGTAAAAAGAACAACCCCATTTTGATCGGTGAACCCGGCGTGGGTAAAACAGCCATCGTGGAAGGCCTCGCGCTGCGCATCGTGCAACGCAAAGTTTCCAGGGTATTGTTCGACAAGCGCGTAGTGAGTCTTGACCTTGCTGCACTGGTGGCCGGTACCAAATACCGTGGCCAGTTTGAAGAAAGGATGAAAGCCATTATGAACGAACTGGAAAAGAACCGGGATGTGATATTGTTCATCGACGAGATACACACCATTGTAGGTGCCGGTGGCGCCAGTGGTTCACTCGATGCTTCCAACATCTTCAAGCCCGCCCTTGCCCGTGGCGAACTGCAATGCATCGGCGCTTCCACGCTGGATGAATACCGCATGCACATTGAAAAAGATGGGGCATTGGATCGCCGTTTTCAAAAAGTGATCGTGGACCAGCCTTCGGTAGAAGAAACCATCGAAATACTCAACAATATTAAAAACAAATACGAGGATTACCACAACGTAACCTACAGCCAGGAAGCCATTGAAGCCTGCGTGAAACTGAGCGACCGCTATATGACCGATCGACTGTTGCCCGATAAGGCCATCGACGTACTTGATGAAGTAGGCGCCCGCAAGCACATTAAAAACATCAATGTGCCCGAAGCCATCATCGAACTGGAAAAAAAGATCGAAGACATTAAAGTAGAAAAGAACAAGGTTGTAAAGAGCCAGAAATTTGAAGAAGCCGCTTCTTTACGCGATACCGAAAAACGTTTGCAGGAAGAACTGGAAAAAGCCAAGGCCGATTGGGAAGAAGAAAGCAAGCACAAACGTTTCCCGATTGAAGAAGAGGACATTGCCGAAGTAGTACACATGATGACCGGCATTCCCGTGAAACGCATGGTACAGGCCGAAACCGATAAGCTGCGCCGCATGGGCGATGACCTGAAAGGCGCGGTGGTTGGACAGGCAGATGCGATCTCCAAAGTGGTGAAAGCCATCCAAAGGAACCGCGTTGGATTGAAGGATCCGAAGAAGCCCATCGGTACCTTTATCTTCCTCGGCCCAACCGGTGTAGGTAAAACTGAACTGGCCCGTTCGCTCGCCCGCCACATGTTCGACAGCGAAGACGCGTTGATCAGGATCGACATGAGCGAATACATGGAAAAATTCACGGTAAGCCGGTTGATCGGCGCGCCTCCGGGCTATGTAGGCTACGAAGAAGGTGGCCAGTTAACGGAAAGGGTCAGGCGCAAACCGTACAGCGTGATCCTGCTCGATGAAATTGAAAAAGCGCACCCCGATATCTACAATATTTTGTTACAGGTACTGGATGATGGTATGCTCACCGATGGCCTCGGCCGGAAAGTGGATTTCAAAAATACCATGATCATCATGACCTCCAACATCGGTGCAAGGCAGCTGAAAGATTTTGGCGATGGCGTAGGATTCGCCACGGCCAGCCGCATGGAAAATGCAGAAGAGAACAACAAAGCGGTGATTGAAAAAGCGCTGAAACGCACGTTCAGTCCCGAGTTCCTCAACCGCATCGACGACGTGGTGGTGTTCAATTCGCTGACCAAAGACGATATCTTCGAGATCATCGACATCCTGATGAAAGGCGTAATGAAAAGGCTGACCAACCTCGGCTTCTCCATGGAACTCACGCCTGAAGCAAAGGATTTCATTGCCGACAAAGGATACGATTCGCAGTTTGGCGCCCGTCCCCTGCACAGGGCCATTCAAAAATACCTCGAAGATCCTTTAGCCGAAGAAATTTTGAACATGACCATCAAAGCCGGCGACGTAATGATCGCGGGGCTGGATGAAGAAAAAACAAAGATCAAATTCAGCATCAAGGAAGAAGAAGGTGGCAAGAAGAAGGAAGCCGCTTCGAAAGCATAATCTTTAAACGTTAATTAAAAAGCCCGCGGTTTAAACTGCGGGCTTTCTAATACGGTAAACCTTTTAATGATAAGTTATGGGTTATGAGTTATGAGTTTTTAAATCAATTGCAGCTGGCTTTTCCGATGGGCACTCAATGTAAATAAGCTCATAATTGTCCGCAAGAAACAATGCGTTCAACAAAACTCATAACCCATAACTTATAATTCATAACTCCATTTCTTTTCTTCCTCATCATAGCTAAACCGGTAAACCCTTTCCTGCCTTTCTGTAGGCGCCGTTAAATTATAATTGAATTCAACGCCGTACACCAGCATTACGCCATTCTTATCGAAGCGGATGCGGCGGGCTTTGTCGTCGCCGCGCGGGCCGAGCAGGTCGAGCGAACATTCTTTCCGCGCTTCCCCGCTGAATTTGCCTTCGGCAGTCACTTTAACAGAATAAATATCACTGCTGCGGCTGCTGCCATAAAACAGTCTTTTTTCTCCTGTTATGCCTGCAACGCACAATCCCATGGCATCATGGCCTTTCCATTCATCCAGTACTTTGCCGGTGCCAGGATCGAGCAGGTAAAGAATGCCGCGTTCCTTATCCCGCGTGGAAGCCGCCACGCTGGCAGCATATAATTTTTGGGTGCTGCAATCATAATAAATGCCCAGCAAGCCAAACACATTTTCCGTAGCGGTTCTTTCCGCCACCGGCAGTTCGGCAAGGGGCGACATTTCTGCCGTCCGGCTGTCCACCTTGTAAATAATGTTTTGCTTTTCTATTGGGTTGTCCAGCAAATTGATCACCGGCACCGGCACCGTGTAAGCGTTACCGTTATCGTCGGTGCTGATCGGTCCCATCCAGCCAAATTTACCCCAGCTCGGGTGCTGCCATTTCTTTACCGTATCGTTTGCCGTAGCGCCTACTTCTTTCAATACCAAACCTTTTATATTTCTTTCCGATGTAGAAAATGCTGCTGCTTTTGGATTCAACCCGGTTGAAGACAGGAAAGCAGGTTGCCGCTGGCAGGGCGACAGGTTCACCGCCCAGGCATCTTCATCCACCGTTGCTTCTTCTTTGCAGGAAAAGATCAGCAGCGGGCAGACCGACAGCAGTAATGTATAAATACGTTTCATGAATTTATTTTTTTACCGGTACAAAAAGTGGCCCGCTCATGCAAGGGTAGGCTTTGGTTTTGTACACGCCTTTTTCCAGTACCGATTCGGCCCAGCAATATTCGCTGCCTGCCCTGTCGTCGTTCTTCAGCTGCGCCACGTACCACAGCACGATCTGTGTGTGTGTTAATGATTCGGGATGGGGCTCTATGAATTTTTCAGGGCCCTGGTGGTAATCCGTATTGCAGCAGGGGCCGATCGTTACCAGGTCGGATTCGCCTTCATCCTTGTCGGCATGAAAGCGGCTTGCATACACGAACGCATTGTCGCCCCGCCCCCCGTCGTTGAATTTTCCATTGCCCGGCGCCAGGTAAAAACCATTTTGTTCATCGCCGATGCGGTATTGATAACCCTCACGCGTGTACGCAGTTTGTTCGTTTTGCAATTGCCATTTTTCCTTTTCCCAGCTGGTCCAGCCGCTGCCGTTCCATTCGGCAAACTGGTTTTGGTTATTGGCGAATACAATCCTTGTTACCGGCCGGTAAGTGCCGTTGTTGCCACACCCGCGGCCCAGGCTGCCGCAGGCTATGCGGAAACTGCCGTCGTTGTAAAATTCGTATCGCTGTATATAATTGTAGTTGCAGGGGCGCGGCCATTGTTCGCTGCTGAAAGTTTGTTCCAGTACAAAACCCACAGTTTTGCCGCCATCTTCCAGTGTTTTTATTTTGGGTTCTGTTACCGCTACCACGGCCGCCTGGCTGAACTCGGGGCAACCTGCCGCATCGCTGTAGCCGAAGCCATCGGTGCCGCTGTAACTCACGTGCCAGTCCACCAGCTTGGCATTGTTGATCACCAGCTTTTCCTTGTAGTAAACTTCGCTGATGCGCAGGCCATCAGAACTCGTGATCACGTAATTCATTTTCCAGCCGTTGCGGCTAACGGATTGTACGGTTTTACAATTGCATTCCATGATCTTTTCGAACTGCAGTTTGCGTTCGCTGATCCTCGGTGCCGGTCCCGTGGTGCCTACACTTGTCCAGCGGATGCCCACCAGCTTGTGATCCGTCAGGTCAACGATCACCCACAGCGCCTTGTCGCCCCTGATGAAGGTAGGTGCCACGCACAGGTGCAGGCTCCGTTCGCATTTGGTGGCGTTCAGCGCCGTTTTGGTATTCGCCATCAGCGCTTCCGTTTCGTTGGGTTGATAGCCTAAGGCTTTGATCACTTCCGGCGAGCGTACCGCGATCTCCAGGGCCAGTTGTTTCAGGTGCGCAGGGATTTCGGGTTGCGTGCCGGGGATGGTATTGACCGAGATGACCGATTTACCCGGGAGGTTAACCAATGCGATTGTCGTAAGGTTCAGCGCATAGTTGTACAGTTCCACCCGGTACACGTTGCTTTCAACAAATCCCTTCGGTATTTCCTGCGGCCTTGCATTGTACACATTGAAAACTTCGTTGCGGAAAGGTTTGCCGCTGGTTTTATCGAACAGGTTTTCTTTTAACCGCGGGTCGGCCAGTGCAATGCTTTGTGCCATGGCCTGGTTACTATCGGTAACGGCTAGTTGCAGAACGGGAACGGGCAGGTTGAGCGCTGCATTGCTTTTTTGCAGGTAAGCGGCCAGGGCAGGGGAACGAGCGGCAAGCGCCGTATCGGTCGCCAATATGGATTCCCGCGCATCTTTTGCATCAACAGCCGTATCGACGCTGTTGTTATTATTGCTACAGCCTGCTGACAGCAATCCTGCAAAAAACAGTAGAGGTAAAAAAGATAATTTCATGTTGGTGTTATGTTTGCAAATTATACAAACCTTTTTAATTAATCGGGCGGCGCGGTGAATAAGGGATTCGTCAATACCGATGAATCCGTAAGACTGTACAAAAATGCCAGCAGCGAACGTTTTTCTTTTTCGCTGGCCGCGAAACCATGGATGCGCTTATCCTTATAAGGATTTTTTTTCCCGTCTCCCTTCCATGGACCTGTTGTTATATTTCTTCCCCCGCGGGCATATGCATCTATTACTTCACGGAGCGTGGCGGCGCTGCCATCATGAAAGTAAGGTGCTGTAAGGGCAGCATTTCTTAAAGAAGGGATCTTGAATTTTCCTTTATCGGCCGCGATGCCCGTTGATTCAAAAATACCCTCGTCAGCTTTGGGATAGTCTCCTTTGTTCAATACATTGTACAAACCCGTGTTGATGAAGATATCACCCGCAGGCGGTAGGGTATTTTTTACATTCAGCGTAAAAAGGGGAGGAGGGTGGCAACCGGCACAACCCGTTCTTTCGGATGAGAACAAAGCAAGTCCTTCGATG
>Ga0247806_10001539_pt1 | contig 11184 bp, 6 predicted proteins | sample UWRJL059202B1_FD_179935 | JGI IMG/M metagenome (GOLD analysis project Ga0247806, IMG submission 179935) | Plant litter microbial communities from Arlington Agricultural Research Station in Wisconsin, United States - UWRJ-L059-202B-1 | ecosystem: Environmental > Terrestrial > Plant litter >... | reverse complement strand
ATGGACCATTTCCCCTGGAATTTTTTTAAATCGCTTCGGATCAGTAATACTTTCAGTTTGTTCTCGTCGAACCCGAAGATCACGCAGTCAACCGAAAGCGCAATACGGTTGATACTTTGTACTTCCGACTGTACGGCGTTCAGGGTCTTTACATTCTTCACTGTTTTATCGATCTGGGCTGTTGCCATAGGTTTTATTTTTAGATTTTACAGGACTTATTGCTTAACAAATTTTACAAAATTTTCGTTGCCATCCTGTTCCAGGCGGATGAAATAAATGCCACGGGCCAGTCCCCTGATGTACTTACTGATGGATACCTGGTAACGGCCGCGGGTTTGAATGTTATTGGTCAGTAAGGTATGGATCTTCTGCCCCTGCGCATTCAGTAACACCAGTGAAAAGCTGCCGTTACCGGGGAGGATGAAATCTACCCTTGCCTCGTCCTGCGCCGGGTTGGGCGATACTTTCAGGCCAAGCCCCTTCTTAATATTCGTGATGGTATTCGTTCCGGTGGCTACAGCAGCTGTTGTGAACTGCGCCGCTGTATAGTTATTCACGGTTGCAGGTGCACAGTTGGAACTTACCCTCCAGTCGTACGCTGTGTTGGCGTTCAGCCCGGCAAGGTTTTGCGAACCGGTGGTGATGCCGGTGGCCAAACTGATCCAGTTCGTAGCTGTTGCGGCTTTGTATTCCACGGAATAATAATTACCGGCAACTACGGTCCAGTTGAGCACGACCGAAGTAGTAGTGATGGCCGTTGCATTCAGTCCCGCTGGTGCTGCAGGCGTAGCGGCGATCACCACGTTGATAGCGGCGCGCGGGCCTTCACCGCAACTATTGGACTGGCTTACGTAATAAGTGGTGGTACCCGCCGTGGCAGTTGAAGGAACTGGCGCTGTAGCATTACCAACTCCGCCGGCAGGCGTCGTGTACCACAAAAGATTGGTACCGGTTGCAGTCAATGCCACCGCGGTGCTGTTGCGGCAATAATTAACCGTGCCGGTTACCGTTGGTGCACCGATGGTGGCCGTAACATTTACCACCACGGGGAAACGCGCGCTTTCGCAACCGATGGTCTGGCTTACATAATAGGTGGTGCTGCCCGCGGTAGTGGTCAGCGGTACGGGGGCCGTGCTGTTACCGGTGCCGCCTGTAGGAGTTGTGTACCAAAGCAGGTTGGTGCCGGTGGCGGTTAAAGCCGTGGCGGTTGCACCCTGGCAATAGGCGATGGGCGTAGGCGCTACGGGCGCTGCCGTGGCACAGGTTGCCTGGTTCAGGTAAATATGGTATTCGCCCGGCTGCAAGGAAATCGTTTGTGCGTTACCGGTAGCGGTGATGGTGGCATTGGTGAGGTAATCCGTCCAGGTGCCCGCGTTTTGAAAAGTTACGCTGATGTTCTGCGCCGTCACGTCGAAGTTGGCGACGATGGTAGCGCTCCTGCCCGGGCCGGAAATCTGGAAAGATTTTACCAGCGATGAAAAGTTAGCGGTGTAATTGCTGCTGCTGAACAAAGCAGGATTGGCTTTGCGGAGACCGAGCACTTTGCCGATCATGTCGTACAGGTGGCGGCGGTTCGGGTCCTGCAGGTAATTCCAGCGGAAAGGTTTGCGGGCCGTCCTGCAATCGCCGTTGGGCGGCAGGCTACCGTCGGTACAGGTGTTGATGGAAAGATCGTAACCCAGTTCACCCATTTCGTAGATCATCTTCGGGCCTGGAATGGTGAGGAACAAAGCGTTGGCGGCTTCCATGCGTTTCAGCGCGGTCGGGATGTCTTTTACATTGTAACCACCGGCGGAGTTGCCGAAAGTAACATTCTTGTACATCAGCCTTTCTTCATCATGACTTTCCATGTAACCTACCAGGTTGGGTTGGTTAAAGTTCCTTGAAGGATGGTTGTACAATACGGGACCAAAATCCGCGTCTGTACCATAGCCCATGGTATTCTGGTTGTACTGGTAATTTTCATTGCCCCACAATAAAAATCCATAGTCCGCCAGTTCCTTGTCTTCCTGCTGCACGGCAAAATGTTCGAGGATCATGTAGGTGGAAGGTGATTTTTTCCAGATGCTGTCGGCATAACGTTTCCAGATCGCGATCCTCGATGCATCGTAAGCGCTCCAGGCATTTACGTCCGTGGTTACGCGTTGGGTAAAGCCCTTGGAAAGATCGAAACGGAAACCATCGATGCGGTATTCGTTGATCCAGTGTTCGAGGCTGCGCTGCATTAAATATTTTGTATCCGTCGATTCATGGTTGAAATCGTAGCCTACGTTGAACGGGTGCGCGGCAGTTGCATTCAGCCAGGGGTTGTTGGCGGCGGGTTGATTGGTGGCGCTGTTCCAGTACATACGGGCGTGCGGTCCCTGCCCGAACTCGTGGTTGAATACGATGTCCATGATCACCGCAATGCCGTTGCGGTGGCAGGTATCGATGAACTCTTTTAGTTTATTTTTCGTGCCGTAAAATTTATCCGGTGCGAAATAGAAAGATGGATTATAACCCCAGCTATCGTTGTTCTCAAATTCATTGAAAGGCATCAGTTCGATGGCGTTGATGTTTAACCGCTTGATGTAGGCGATGGTATCGATCAGCGTTTGCCAGTTGTGTGCCGCTACCAGGTCTCTTACCAACGTTTCGTAAATCAGCAGTTCGGTCTTTGCCGGCTTCACAAAATTATTTACCTGCCAGTTGTATTGCGGTTCGGCTGTTTGCAGTACGCTTACGATCTCGGTGGTCAATCCTGTTGGATACGGCTTCAGGTTGGGGTAGGTGGCATTGTCGATCTGCACATCGGCGAAAGGGCCGGGATCCAGTACTTTTTGCGTATACGGATCGGCCACGCGGATACTGTTGTCGATCAAATATTGATAACCATATTCCTGCCCGGGTGTTAAACCGGTGATGGTTTTCCAAAAGTATTTTCCATCGGCAGTCCTGTTCATCTGGTAACTCAGCTGCGGTACCCAGTTGTTGAAATCGCCGATCACGATCACATCGTTTTTTTGTGGCGCGTATAAAACCAGTGTAACAGAAGTATTGTTGGCATCGTAGTTAATGCCTTCGCGCACATTGGGGGGCAAGGGCGCAGTGGGCGGCGTTACGGTAACGAAAAACTGCACCGAATCCTTGCGGAAAGTACCGTTGTTAAGGTATTCTGCCCTGATCACCTGGTTACCGCCAACGGCGATGGTTGGACTCGCAGACAAGGTATTGGCGGCATTGGCCGTTGCTATTTGAGTATTGTTGAAAAACAATTTCAAATCTCCGGCGGGCGCCGATACAAAAGTGGCCGGCACCTGTTGACCAACGCTCAGGTTGATCGGTTCCAGCCAGGGCACGAAGCGGGGTTCAAAAAAAGGTTGCTTGAAGCGGATGGCGGTATCCAGTGCATTGTACACGGGAATGTACATATCGCTGCCATCGCTGTTGGATTGTTTTTTCACCTGTGCAGGATCGGCATTCGCATCGCGGAAAAGGATGCCTACCTTTTGGATCGTTTCCCCGGCCGGTACGCCAAAGAAACTGCGGATGTTAGTGATGGTATATTGATATTTATTGTTGCCCAGCGAAACCGCTTTCAAGGCAGGCGTAGTGCTTCCCCAGGAACCGCCCGTAGAGCCGTTTACGTACAACCATTGCTGGCCGCCGTTGTTGCTCAGGTTGGTGGTTACCCCTGTATGCACATATATATTATTCGGGTTGGCGTAGTTGAATAAACCCTGGTTGCCTTTGGAAGCATCCACGGTGATCACGAGGGTTGAATTATCCTGTGGAAATTCCGGTGACCAGGTTAATAATTGCGCGTGAACGCAGGCAGCAGTCAGCAGTACGACCGCCAGTAGCAGTATTTTCCTCATATAGCAAGATTTAATGTGTAAATTAAACACATTAAATTAGCATTTGCAAAAAATGTTGATAAAAAGGAATACCAATGGCTCAATTTGAGAATAACTCAATATGAAAATTGGAAAACCTTTAGCGGCAGTTATTTTCACATTTTCATATTTTCACATTGTCTTCATTTTACCTTATTTTTATAAAGTGTACTTTTTACACGAAACTAAACGATTGCTATGCCAGAATTATTAACCACCCACAAGCCAAAGCTGTCTCTTTCCCAGGTCATCAATATGAGTGTCGGTTTCTTCGGCATCCAGTTCGGGTGGGACCTGCAGCGTGCCAACATGGGACCTATTTATGAGCACCTGCACGCCAATGCAGATGAAATCCCTTTCCTTTTCCTGGCGGCGCCGTTGACGGGACTGATCGTTCAACCCATCATCGGCTATATGAGCGACAGGACATGGCACCCAAAATTCGGCAGGCGGCGGCCTTACTTTTTGATCGGTGCCATCATGAGTACGATAGCGCTTGTATTCATGCCGCACAGCAGCGTATTGTGGATGGCTGCAGGATTACTGTGGATAATGGATGTGTTTGGTAATGTGGCTATGGAACCTTTCCGTGCCTTCGTTGCGGATAAATTAAATGAAGAGCAGCGTACACAAGGTTTCGTGATGCAAAGCCTGATGATCGGGTTGGGTGGCAGCATCGCTTCTGCATTGCCGTGGATGATGACCAACTGGTTTTCCTTTGCCAATACAGCCGCTGCCGGCGTTATTCCCGATAATGTGAAGTGGAGTTTTTACATTGGCGCTTTCTTCTTCTTAACAGCCGTTCTTTATACCGTATTTACCTCGAAAGAATACCCGCCCGCAGATGTGGGTTTCAAAGAAAAAGTAACAGAATCCAACAAAGGTTTTGGCGGAGGTGTCAAAGAAATATTTGAAGCCATTGCCAATATGCCCAAACGCATGAAGATATTATCACTGGTACAATTTTTTACCTGGCCCGGTTTGTTCCTCATGTGGTTCTATTATAATACAGCCGTTGCTAGAAACGTATTCGGTGCTACAAATGAACTGGACCCGCTTTATGGAGAAGGCACCAATTTCGGCGGACTTACGCTCGCATTTTACAACGTGGTTACTTTCCTGTTCGCGTTTGTATTGCCTTCGATCGCCAGGAAATTCGGGAGAAAACTCACGCATTCGCTTTGCCTTTTGGCAGGCGCCATTGGTTTGATCAGCGTTGCGTTCGTAACAAATAAATACATGTTATTTGGTTGCATGACAGGCGTGGGGATTGCCTGGGCCAGTATCCTTTCCATGCCGTATGCCATGCTAAGCGGCGTTTTGCCGGAGAACAAGATCGGCGTGTACATGGGGATTTTCAATTTCTTTATCGTATTGCCTGAGATAATTGCTTCGCTTGGTTTTGGCTGGGTTATGAAAAATGTATTGAACAACGATCGCCTTGTGGCAGTGCAGATCGGTGGCGGGTTGATGATCATTGCCGCATTGATCTGTTATTTTTTAATCAAAGAAAAAGATTAACCGTGAAAAGAATATTGCTTTGCCTGCTGGTAGTAACTTCTTCTTTATTGGTAGCAGCACAAAATTACAAATGCTATCCCTCCAACTGGTGGGCGGGCATGAAGTGGAACAAGGTGCAGTTAATGTGCCATGCCTCCAACGGCTTTTTATTCCCCGATAAAATGTCGGTGTCCTCCAGTTCCAAAGATGTAAAGATCACCAGGGTGAACCGGGTAGAAAACCACAACTACATTTTTTTGGATGTGGAGATCAGCAGCACGGCCAAACCACAACAGTTGAAATTTGATTTTGCTATCCTTGCCCTGGGTGAAAAGTTTTCCATTCCTTTCGAAATAAAAGCAAGGCGTGCGGGTAAAAGCAGGGAGTTTGCACAGGGTGTTACCAACCGTGATTTCATCTACCTTATATTGCCAGACCGTTTCAGCAATGGCGACGAATCGAACGACCGCATCCCCGGCATGCGCGATCAAACCCTGCGCCGCGATACCGTTTTCAACCGCCATGGCGGCGACATGAAAGGCATTGAAAATCACCTGGATTATTTTAAACAACTCGGCGTTACCGCTTTGTGGCTGAACCCCGTGCTGGAGAACGACATGCCCAACCGAACCGAACACGGCTATGCTTTTACCGATCATTATAAAATAGATGCACGGCTCGGCGGCGATGCGGCTTACGAACAACTCATCGATGCCACGCACCGGAAAGGGATGAAAATTATACAGGACGCGGTGTACAACCATGTAGGCCTTTATCATTTTACCGTGCAGGACCTGCCGGAAAAAAGCTGGCTGCACCAATGGGATACGTATACCAATACGAACTACAAAGATCAAACGCTTTTCGATCCTTATGCAAGTACGAAAGATAAATTGCAAATGACGGACGGCTGGTTCACCAAAGAGATGCCCGACCTGAATCAAAACAACCCTTACGTTGCTAACTTTTTAATACAACACGCGCTGTGGACCGTTGAGCGCTTCGGCATCGACGGCTGGCGTATTGATACCTATGCTTACAACGACCTGGATTTCATGAACCGTTGCAATAAAGCATTGATGGATGAATACCCGGCACTCACTTTATTCGGTGAAACCTGGGTGCATGGCGTACCGAACCAAAGTTATTTCTGCCAGAACAATTACGACATTCCTTTTAAAAGCAACCTGCAGGCGGTAACTGATTTTCAAACCCTCTGGGGCATTACGGATGCCATGACCAAAGATTTTGGCTGGACGGAAGGTGTGAACCGCTTGTACACCACGCTGGCGCAGGATTTCGTTTACAAAGATCCAACACGCAACGTGATCTTTTTGGATAACCACGATATGTCGCGTTTTTATTCCATTGTGAATGAGAACATGGATAAATATAAATCTGCTTTGTCGTGGCTGCTCACCTGCAGGGGCATCCCGCAAATGTATTACGGGGATGAACTTGCTACCACCGGTACCACCAGCCCGAACGATGGCTATGTACGCCTTGATTTCCCGGGCGGCTGGAAGAAGGATACTGCCAATAAGTTTACGATACAGGGCCGCTCGCAAAAAGACCAGGAAATATACCAGCACCTGGCAACGCTGGCTAATTTCAGGAAAGGTTCCACCGCTTTAACCACGGGGAAATTTATGCAGTACCTTCCGGAAGATGGATTGTATGTATATTTCAGGTACGATAATGATCAAACGGTGATGGTGGCGATGAATACGGCGAAAACAGATAAGAAAGTTTCCATCGCTAAATTTTTGGAAAGAACGAAAGGCTTCACCCGCTATAAAGATGTGCTCAGCAAATCCATTGTGGCATTGGAAGATTTTTCGGTCGGTTCCTATAAAACAACCGTTATTGAACTGCTCAAATAAAGCATTACAACACATGAAACGCACTTTTATTTTTTTATTATTTACCTGCCTTATGCAAGAGATGAACGCCCAGGATTATAAGAGTTACCCCGTGTATGAAGGAAGCGACCTGGGGCTGGTGTATACGCCTGCAGCAGCGCAATTCCGCATCTGGAGCCCGTTGGCCGCCGATGCGCAGTTGTTATTGTATAAGTACGATGAGGACAAGATACCTTATCAAACCATACGGTTGAAAAAAGCTGAGAAGGGAACCTGGTTCGTCAAAGTAAATAAAAATCTCCAGGGTGTTTATTATGCCTTCAGGGTGCTGATCAATAATAAATGGAATGATGCCGTTCCTGATCCTTACGTAAAAGCGGTTGGCGCCAATGGTAAAAAAGGACAAGTGATCAATATAGCATCTACTAACCCTGCCGGGTGGACGAAAGATAAAAGTCCGGCCTTCTCGGAGCAGAATAATGCTACCGATGCGGTGATCTATGAGTTACACATCCGCGATGCAAGCATTCATGCCAGTTCGGGTGTAAAAAAGAAAGGAGGATTTGCCGGCCTTGCGGAAGCGGGCACCAAAACACCCGGCGGCACTGCAACGGCACTGGATCATTTGCAGGAACTCGGCGTTACGCACATTCACCTCCTGCCTTTCTTTGATTACAATTCCGTGGATGAAACAAAGCCGAACACGCCACAATACAACTGGGGCTACGATCCTTTGAACTACAATGTACCCGAAGGCTCTTACAGCAGCAACCCGGTCGATGGCGCAACCCGCATCAGGGAATTGAAGCAAATGATCAAAGCCTTTCACGATAAGGGCTTGCGGGTGGTGATGGACGCGGTGTACAACCACACCGGCGTTACCGAAGCTTCCAATTTCAATCAACTGGTGCCGGGCTATTATTACCGCCATAAAAAAGACGGCAGTTTTTCGGATGCTACAGCCTGCGGCAATGAAACGGCCAGCGAAATGCCGATGATGCGCAAATTCATGCTGGAAAGTGTGTTGTACTGGGTGAAGGAATACCACATCGACGGGTTCCGTTTCGACCTGATGGGCGTGCATGATATAGAAACCATGAACCTCATTTCGCGCGAACTGCACAAAATAAAACCCGATATTCTTTTGTACGGCGAAGGCTGGACGGCAGGCGATTCTCCCTTACCGGAAGACCAGCGCGCCGTTAAGAAAAATGCGTTTATGCTTGACCGTATTGCCGTGTTCAGCGATGATATCCGCGATGGCATCAAGGGAAGTGTATTCGATATCAAAGACCGCGGTTTTGCTACCGGTAAGGCAGGTATGGAAACCTCCATCAGGTTTGGAATCGCCGCCGCCTGCGATCACCCGCAGGTTGATTTTCAACAGGTAAATTATTCAAAGGCCCCGTATGCAAAAGCGCCATGGAATGTGATCACTTATTGCGAATGCCACGACAACAATACATTATGGGATAAGATCAGTTTGTCGTACCCCGCCGCTTCCGAAGCCGACAGGAAACGCATGCACCGGCTTGCCCTTACGATCGTACTTACTTCGCAGGGTATTCCTTTTTTGCACGCCGGAACAGAATTTTTCCGCAGCAAGGAGGGCGTGGAAAATTCCTACAAAAGCCCGGACAGTATCAACGCCATCGACTGGACGCAGAAAGAAAAGAACAAATCTTTCAACGATTATATAAAGCAACTGATCGCGCTCCGCAAAGCGCACCCTGCCTTCCGCATGAACACAACGGATCAATTAAAACAGCAGCTTCATTTTGAAAAATCCGAACCGGGCACCATCATCTATACACTCGATGGTTCCGCTGTAAAAGACAGTTGGAAAAAGATATGGATAGGCTTCAATGGCACCACCGAAGATGCATTTGTGAGCTTACCAAAAGGCGAATGGAAGGACGCCCTCGGTAAGGAGACTGAAATTTTAAAGGAGTTTGCAAAAATAGAAAGATACGGGTCTGTAATTCTTTACCAGCAGTAGTTTTAAGGCTGTGCTGCAACAAAAAACACAGGAGGCCTAAAAATCTTATTCAGCCAAATCTATGCTTTTTTACCCACTTTTGGCTGAATATAACTTTTCCTGTATCCGGCCAAAAGCTATATATTTATACCACATTTGGCTAAATATAAAAACATACCACCTCCTTTATTGATCGGCCGGGAAGAAGAAGCAGGCATCTTAACGGACTGCCTGCAGTCGGGTTCGTCAGAATTGGTAGCAGTATATGGCCGCAGGCGCGTAGGCAAAACTTACCTTGTAAGAACGGTTTATTACAATGACCTTTGTTTTGAACTAACCGGTATTTACAATGCCCCGCTGGCAACCCAGTTGTTGAATTTCAATGCCGCGCTGGCATCCGCTTCGGGTAAAAAAAGCAAGACCCGGGTGCCCGCCAACTGGCTGGAGGCTTTCCAGCAATTAAAGAAATACATCGAAGGCACCAGGACCAAAAAGAAAAAAGTGATCTTCTTCGATGAACTGCCCTGGCTGGATACCAGGCGTTCGGGTTTTCTCGGCGCATTTGAACATTTCTGGAATAGCTGGGCGTCCAAGCGAACGGATATCGTTATCGTCATCTGCGGATCCGCGGCCTCCTGGATGATCAAAAAGATAGTGAACAGCAAAGGCGGGCTGCACAACAGGATCAGCAGGCGCATCCGGCTGTTGCCTTTTACCCTGCAGGAAACCAGCCTTTATTTAAAAAGCAATAAAGTACAACTCGACAATTACCAGGTACTGCAACTGTACATGGCCATGGGCGGCATACCACATTACCTGAAAGAAATAAAGCCCGGCCAAAGCGCGGTGCAGAATATCGACCGCATCTGCTTTACCAAAGACGGGCTGCTTTTCAACGAATTCAACAACCTGTACTTCGCCTTGTATGATAATGCAGAGCGGCATATACTCATCATCAAAACGCTGGTGGCAAAAAAGGCAGGCATCACCCGCAATGAACTCATAAAAAGTACGAAATTAAGCAGCGGCGGAACGGTCACCACCATATTGGAAGAACTGATGGAATCCGGTTTCATTACGGCTTATGTGCCTTTGGATAAAAAGAACAAAGATGCCCTGTACCGCCTCAGCGATGAGTATTCCCTGTTTTACCTGAAGTTCATCGAAGGCACCAAAAGCACCGGTAAAAACACCTGGGTACAAAAATCGATGTTGCCTTCCTGGAAAAGCTGGAGCGGTTACGCTTTTGAAAATATATGCCTGCGGCATATACCGCAAATAAAAAAAGAACTGGGAATTGAAGGCGTATATTCGGAAGAGGCTGCCTGGAGAGGAGCGTACAGTGGCAAGGCTGCACAGATCGACCTGCTGATCGACCGGCGTGACCGCTGCATTAATATCTGCGAAATGAAATTTTCGGAAAATATATTTGAAATCAATAAAGCCTATGCTGCCGAGCTCGACAATAAAATAAAAACATTCCGTTCGGCCACGGGAACGAATAAGGCCATTTTTCTTACCATGATCACCACGTTCGGCATCAAAGAAAATATGTATAAGAACAGCATGGTCAGCAATTCGATTGAAATGGGCAGCCTTTTCCAATAAAAAAGGGAAGAAACCGGAAACTTCCTTTTTCTTCCCTTTGTTGGGTTACTAGGATTCGAACCTAGACAAACAGAATCAAAATCTGTTGTGCTACCTTTACACCATAACCCAATCGGGTTCCCAAATTTTGGTTTGGGAGTGCAAAAATAAGGTTAGAACGAAAATGAACCAAATGTTTTTGCAAAACGCATTCCTTACTAGGCCGTAGCGGTTTCGGCAGCTTCCCGGTCCTTTAATTCCCTGATCTTATCCAGCGCCCCGGCCACTACGTCGCACATGATCGTATATAAAGCGCCTTGCTGCGGGTTGGCGTAAATGTGTTCCAGCGCTTCGTTTTCATTGGCGATCGTCATTGTCGGCA
>Ga0247806_10001537_pt1 | contig 11186 bp, 13 predicted proteins | sample UWRJL059202B1_FD_179935 | JGI IMG/M metagenome (GOLD analysis project Ga0247806, IMG submission 179935) | Plant litter microbial communities from Arlington Agricultural Research Station in Wisconsin, United States - UWRJ-L059-202B-1 | ecosystem: Environmental > Terrestrial > Plant litter >... | reverse complement strand
CTCCATCGGGCCGTGCAGGTTGCGAGGCAGGCCCGGGATCAGCGGCCAGGACAAGCCCCCGACCAGGGAGGTCATGTCGCTGGTCAGGGCCGCCCGACCGGTCGAGACCGCCGCCCACCCCGTCAACGGCAGACCGATCAGGACGACGTAGAAGGCCAGATGGCTGAGCGCGGCCGTGATCCTTTCCCAGCGTGGCATCTCGGTCGGCAAGGCCGGCGGCGGGTTGGCGATGCGCCAGCCCAGCCGCACCAGGCTGAGGACAAGGATCGTGAATCCGAGCGTCTTGTGCCAGTCGAACCAGAGGTCTCGCGACGCCCCCCGATCCATGTCGCCAAACGTCCAGCCGACGTAGATCTGCACGAACAACAGGATCGCGATCAGCCAGTGAAGGCCGGCGGCGACGGCGTTGTAGCGCTTTGTCTCGGTGAACGGGGGGATCATGGCGGTCATCCTGAAGCGTGTCCCCAGACAGTGTCAGTCTGGAGCGGCGCACGCTACCATCGGCTTGTCCATCGACGGCCGGCGAACCCCGGTTCGGAGGCTGGGAATGCCTGAGACGCTGTCAGCGCTCAAAGTGGGCCACGATGTGCCGTGGGTCACCAGTTGGACCGGAGAGGCGCATCTCGGCATCGGTCGCTGCTCCACCGTGATGGGCCGCCTGGCGCTCTGTCAGGCTGACGCTCCTGGCATGGGCAAAACCCAGTACTCCAAGAACCATCTGGTCCGGCAGCGGCTTTCGGTCGTGCGAATGCTTTGTCCGATGTGTGGCGAGCCGACACTCGAGGATGATCGCTGGACACAGGTGGCCAGACCCATCGCCGCCGGCGCTCTACGGCAGAAGGGGCTGGTGATCGCCGCCGACATCGACCAGGACACCATCTTGCTGGACGCTGGCTCGATCGCGCCCCTGCACAAGCGCTGTGTGGACCGATCCCTGCGCCATTGCCCGCACCTTCGAGTCAGTCCCGACGTCCATGTCTCGAGGTTCCCGATGTTCTGGACAGTGATCCCGTTGATGGTGGACACCGACGAGATCGCGGGGCGAAGGCCCGAAGTCGTGGGTTTCCTGCAGCTTTGCGGCCTGACCCGCACCATCGACCGCCGCTGGCGAAGGACCGATTGACCCTTCGTCTTTTTCGCCGCCATCACCCGAGAACCTTGCAGCGTTGAGGATCTCGCGATCCAGCGCCGCCCGGAGACGGTCGTCGCGCTTACGACCGTAAGTCTACGGGATCGCCCCGCCCCAATCTGATCGCTAGATTTCGCCCGTCACCAACGCATTCCCCCCGCGAGAGGCCGGCTTCGCATGCCCGCCGTCCCTCACTCCCACTCGATTACTCAAATTCCCTTAGGCGCTTGTTTTTAAGCGCCTTTTCGTATGCGCAGCCAACTATGCCGATCAGCAAGCCGACAAAATTCTAGTATTCTGAAAACACTGACGAAATAGCTCGATGTAAAAAACGCGTGATCGCGATACCTTTCGAGATGTATTGACAACGCCGCGCGACCAACGCGCTACTAACTCAGACCGACAAATCAGCTTGCGCAAGCTATCACATGAGCAACACCTTGCGCGCTGCAGAATAGCTGACATTCATCATTCCTGGCAGAAACAGAGCTGATGCGGCTAATGCGCCGCCATCATCTCCGCTGCGGCCCGATACGCCGGATTCCCACGCCTACTATCGGGTCCCGGCCAATGCCCGCCACGTTTGAAGTCCACCTCTGCGGCGGAGTCAGGGGTCTACGATCGAAAGCCTAGGCTGAGGGCGCGGCCTTGGGGCGTTGCCCATATCCAGATAGTCCCAACCGGCTAGCGCAATCATCGCGCCGTTGTCGGTCGCCCATTTTTGAGGGGGTAGGCACAGCTCAACGCCCATCTCGTTTGCCAAGCTTGTGGCCGCCTCACGCAACTGTGGGCTCGCCGCCACTCCTCCTACGATGACCAAGCTCTCCGCATCGAAGGTGGTTAGGGCGCGTCGGCACTTAGAAATCAGGACATCGAGGCATGCAGCGACGAAGGACGCAGCGATATCTTCCTTCTGCACCGCACCTTCTGATTCCAACTGGCGAGCAACTGCCGTCTTCAAACCTGAGAACGAGAAATCCAACCCTTCTCGAATCATCGGTCTCGGAAAGGCGATTCGCGGCTTTCCAACCGCTGCGAGCCTGTCGACTGCTGGACCGCCGGGATAGCCAAGCCCAAGCATCCGCCCAACCTTGTCGTAAGCCTCACCCACAGAGTCGTCGCGTGTCGAACCCAGGAGCGTGATCGACCTGGCGTCGTCCATGCGGACCAATAGCGTATGCCCGCCAGACACGAGCATGATCAGCGCGGGATATCGGACCCTCCGTTCCACCAAATCGGCGCTACGGAGATGTCCGCGGAGATGGTTCACGCCAATAACCGGCACATCCCAAGCCATCCCGAGGCCCGCCGCCGTGTTGAGGCCAACGAGGAGCGGGCCGATAAGCCCTGGCCCCCGGGTGACCGCGATCGCCTGCAGGTCGCTGATGGCAACGCCAGACATCCCGATAGCCGCTTCGACGGTCGGGATGATAGTGGCCACATGCGCCCGGCTAGCCAGTTCCGGGTAGACGCCACCGTAGGCCTTGTGAACCTCTATCTGGGATGCCGTCACGCAGGACAGAACCTCTCCTTCGCGGGTGACAACCGCGACCGATGTGTCATCGCAGGACGACTCGATCCCGAGGATTGCAGGCACGGTCATCCTAGGTATTCCAATATCTCGTCCGCCGGGATTGCCCCCACGCGTTCAATGACCGGGGGTTCCTTTCGGCAGTTGACCAGTGTCGACGGGACGTCGGAAAGTTGGCCCCCGTCGATGGCCAGGTCCGGCGATCCGTTAAGTCCCTTGACGATCTCGGCTACACAATGAGCCGTCGGCTGACCATGCACATTCGCGCTTGTGACCAACAAGGGACCTGTCTGCTCCAGGACGTCGAGCATGAATTTGGACTTGGGAATTCTAATCGCCACTTCATCCCGACCAGAAAGCCATCTCGGCGCCCTGTCGCGATCAATGCCGAGTGCCAGGGTGAGGGGCCCGGGAACGAACGGTGAGGCGAGCAAACGCATCGCAGCCGGTGTCTGCTGAATCCCGATCGTACTCAGATCAAACGAAGCGGCGACCATTATCGGCAGGTTCCGTTCTCGCGGTCGTCGCTTCAACTCGTAGATTTGCCTGACGGCCTCATCATTCTCTGGTGATGTGGCAAGGCCGTAGACGGTATCCGTCGGCAACAGCGCTACCCCGCCGGATCGTAAGCAGGCGACCGCAGCTTTAACGGCCATGACCCCATCTGACTCTGGACTGACTTTGGTCATTATCGGGTCGCAGCACGCGGGGACGTGAGGTTGGACCCCACCAGCTCAAAGGGCTGATCGGAGTTCTCCATCAGGAACGCAATCACCTTCCGAACATCCTTGTCTCTTTGCAGAAATGCATTCCGCAGCACGTCCTCACCATTGATAGCCTCAAGGAGATTGTTGATTTCCCCTTCGTCTAATCGTTCAACAAAATCGCGCAAGAATGTGAAGCGATCACGCGCCTGCTGCGCGGTTCGTGAATCTCGAAACGCCGAGATGAGGGCTTGCTGTATCCTCGAACGTCGGCCGGAGGTGTCTGCCAGGTGTGAGGCAAGGATTGCTGCGTAATCGGTGGGATTCTCAAGATTACCGCGCAGGCTCTGGTCCGGCTCCAGGAAACCTGGCGGTTTGCTCGTCTCGACCATGACGCTGATGCAGGGAATCCGCTTGCCGAGCGCGTAACCAACTTCCTGCATTGTCCAAGGGCTCAGATGGAAATCATCTGTAACGAACGCCACCATCGCATGCATGGTTTCCAGGCCATCCCTAGTCGCTCGCCGCCACTCCTCCGTCGCCTCGATGGACTCATGGGCCACAAAGCAAGATATCTGATACCGGCCCAAGGCTGTGGCTAGTGCCTGCGCCGGGCCCCGATGCGTATCCCGGTGGCTGATGAACGCTCGAAGCTCGCTACCCTGCCAAAGCTCAGACTGCCTGCGACTAGACAGCGGTTCAGTGAGTTCCGTTCGGACCTTGAGCGTCAGCCTCAGTTCATAGTCAGCGAGCCTCTTCAGAGCCTCTGCTTCAGTGACCCGACCCTTCTCGGCATCGCCCCGGATGCGTTCCACGACGCTAGTGTCCGCCCAGACATTCGAGCCGAGTTCGCGCAACCGATGCTCAAGCCTCGTGGAAAGCGCAATCAAGACCAGTCGTCCATCGCGGCAATAGGGATGGTGTCCTGGAGGGCCACAATCTTCTCGAACGAGATCGCACCGGCACGGATCTGTCGCGCTTTGCCGCGTTCGACCGCGACCACTGTAGAGAGGTCGTGCTCGAAGTGGTCGCCTTGGATTGCCACCCAGCCGGCGCCCCCGAGGCGAATGACGCCATCGGAGACGATCCCGAGGGCCTCGTCAAAATCACGGACGGCTCGCCCGTCCCTATCGCGGATCGCCACAGAGGTAATCGGGTAGCCGCCGGCTGAGGCAATGTCGCGCTCAACGAGGCTATCCGGAATCCTCACGCCTATAGTGCGATCGTCGCTGCCCACGATGCCAGCGAAGAAGGCGTCCGGTATGGTCATATCAGGACTGTTGTCTGGCAGGTGGGCGGCACAAACAACCGTCACAGGTCCTGGAGTAAAAGTTTCCAGGATCGACTGTGCCAACAACTCGAGGTGCACATAGCGCTGCACTTCGAGGTAGCTTGCGAAGGCCAGTGACATTGGCTCATCGCCTCGGTTCAAGATCGTGTTCACGTTCCGGAAAGTGTCGCGACGCTTGGCGAGAGCGGCGAGCGTATAGCAAGTGTCGCTCGGCAGGACCGCGAACCCACCCCTTGCGAGCTTCGCCGTAACCAACTGCGCTGCGCGTGTGGTCAAATATCCCGCCGGTGTGCGTTCCGTTTTGGATACGATGAAGTCAGGTTTTGACATGGAAGAATGCCGATGTTTCGGTGAGCGGTTCCGCCTGTGTCCAAGTCCCGAGGGATTCGGCGGGTATCTCCTCGATCAGGGATAGAATGGTCGCGGGATCGGGCGCTTCAACTCCACTGTCGTGGACTACGCATTCAGACAACCAGCCGATGGCCGCCTTTCGGAGTCTACCCGCCGCCCAAACCTCTTTGGCGCAATTGAACGCACTGGCGATGGCGCCGGGTTCGCCAAACCGGGCCAATTCGACCGCGCCTGCCCGATAGAGCCCCAAGTAGACGTTCTCTCCAGCCGCTGGGATGACGCTCAGGATCGCTGAATGTGTCTGACCCGCTAATTCTCGGCCGGCAATCTCGAAGAAATTGAAGCCCTTTACCGGGATGCGCAGAGCGTACGTCAGAGCGTTGGCAAATGCGACCCCGCTTCGGACGGCTCCAAGGCCACCTGGCCCCGTGTTCACGCCGACCGCCGTCAACTCGCGTGCGTCGACTTTACCAGTCGAGAGGGCTTCTGCGACCAATGCCCCAATATCGGTGTCACCCACCGGATCAGAACGGATCGATGAGTTGAATACGACGACGCCGTCGACAGACAAGGCCACGGCCGGCAAGTTGCTGGATGTCTCAATGGCGAGGTATGCGCTCACAGCTTCCGACCCAATTCCAGTGCGATAGATTCGAGGTCGTCAGACCATCGGATGTCATCAGATTGAAGGGTCAGTTCCCTTTCCCCGTCATCCCCACCAGGAATGGCGTCGATTTGTATGTTGAGCGCATGCCTGAAGTCATTCCTCACAGCGCTCCCCCACTCAATGAGGCCGATGGAGGTTGGTAGATACTCCTCCAGTCCGAGGTCTCGGAATTCTGCCAGCGAACTGAGCCGGTAGGTATCGACATGGATCAGACGTCCACGGGCGGTGTCGTAGAAATGGGCAATGCCGAATGTTGGGCTGGTGATGACGTCGGATGAGTTTAGAGCCTGACCGACGGACTTCACGAAACTGGTCTTCCCAGACCCGAGAGCGCCATCCAGCAACACGACATCACCTTCACGCAAGTACGCCGCGAGGACCGATGCCACCCGAGCGGTCTCGGTCTCACTGCGCACGTGGATGCGAAAACAAGCCATGAAGGTACCGGTAGCTGAGGTGGGCGTACGCAATACGTCGCCGACCGGCTTGGCGTCCATGCCTGGTTTCCAAATCCGATTGCTGTCTAGGGTAGCTGATCACTACCAGGACCGATCGGACATCCTCGTTGCCGACGGCCCCCTGACGATACATGACGGCGAACCATGCGATGTCGAACATTGTGAGGTCGACAGCGCAAATTGTGACTTTGAACCTGGCAGCACTGTCGTCGCTGGCTACCTTCGCGTCGGATTTCAGCGAGCAATGATGATTGCTCGATTGGTCCGGAGGACTTGTATATAGCGCCTGGTGACGGTGACGTTCATTCTTGAGTGTGGTCAAGCAGAGAGGGCACTATTGTGACGCGAAGCACTGAGAAGCCGATGCCGGTTCCACCGGAAGGTCTTCTACAAGCCCGGCTCGCCCACCTGAACATGGTGCAGGCGATTATTGGGAGAGTCGCCAGTTATTCAGCGACGGTGAAGAACTTTAATTTGACGATTGCCGCAGCTTTAATCGCCGTGGCATTCGACAAGGAACTGCCGGTTCTACTTATGGCAGGAATGGGCGTAACGATCGTATTCCTTCTACTTGATGCTTACTACCTTGGCCTTGAACGCTGCTTTCGCGACCTCTACAACGACATTGCGGGTCGGCCATTTGATGAGGCGCTTAAACTAAACATTCAACACCGCCCCGTAGATATCAGGAAGATAGCTGGAGCCACAACGAGTATTTCTGTCTGGGGATATTATACACCTCTACTTGTTGGCCTCGCTATACTTGCGTATTTAGCTTGCAATGTTGCCGTTGAATCCTCTTCCGAAAAATACCCACAGGCTGCCAAGCCAACTTCCATTAGCAGGCCAGTCACCCCCGCCGGAGAACGAGATGGCTCGCTCAATCCACCTTCGAAGTCCGGCGTCCCTGTCGCTGCCAAAGCGGGTCCATAGCGCACCCAACCGGCTGTGAAGGAGCGCCAAAAGGCTAGGTGTCGGTGCCCCAATCTGCTCAGCGCGCGTGCGGCGATCACAGTCGTGGTGTAGGAAGCGCGTGGCGGGTTCCGGAACGATAGCGGTCGATCTTGAGCCAGGGGACGCTTCGGCGTCGGCGGCGATCGGCTGTGAAACGCCGGGCTTCCGTACAGAAGTTCCAGGCCCGCCCCCTCCCCTTCAGACAGGATCGATCAGACCCGTGCGGACCGCCAGCGCGACCGCCTCGATCCGGGTGCGGACGCGAAGCTTGGCGCAGACCTTTTCGAGGTATCCGGACGCGGTCGCCGACATGCTGAAGATCGCCCGTCATCGCGGCTGGGATCAGATCCGAGTCACCGGCGATACGGCCTTCCGGCGCGAAGTCTGGATCCAGGCTCAGGCCCTAGGCCTGGAGGTGCGGGGCCACCGGCCGCGCGAGCGCGACCGGCAGGCCGCCGGTCAGGACCGTTCGCTCCGCGACCCCGACGCCGCCCGGCCAAGTCCGGCGCCGGAGCCCCTCGCCGAGCGCCTGGCCCGCGCAGCGGTGGTGGTGGCCCGGCTGATTCCCGATCCCGTGGCCCAGAGCCGGCTGCTGGAACGGGCCTGGGCCCGGGCGGAGATGATCCGACCGAAGGACCGCGATGGACATCGCGACCTCGACCGGACGCGATGATGAACATCAACAACAGCCCGACGCCTCCATGCCGGCGCCGGCGCGATCTCTTCGACGCCCATGTTCATGATCGTCATGGGCTCGTACCGGTTGCGCCGACTTCGCCTACCCTTGCGGTTCCCGCCGTTGACGCAAGGGGCTAAGGTTTGCCGATGGGTTTGGGACAGCTTTTGCGAATCGACAGCGCGCGCCGGGGCGGGATCGCCGCCGGGATGATGATGGTCGGCCTGACCAGCGCCTGCGAGCGCGAACCCGATTTCGACCCGCCTTCCAAGATCCAGGTCGTCTGCACGGCGCCGACGACACCGACAGCCGCCCGGCCGTCGACCCCACCGTCGGCGCCGACGTCGCCCCCGCCGACGGCGGGGTCGATCGTGCTGGTCCTCGACACGGGCGATGATCGGGTCCGCTGGGCCAACGGGCCCGACGCGCCGACCGGCGTCCTGACGGTCGAGGACCACCAGTACGTCCTGGCCTTCACCCATGACCGGGCGAAGCCTTGGCGGGCGACGCTCAACCGGTTCGACGGGACGATGGTGCGGGAAGTGGGCAAGCCCGGCGCGGCGCGGACCCGCGAACTCCTTGCCTGCAAGCGCGAAGCCGAAGGACCCAAGCTCTGATGGCGAAGACGGCGCTCTATGCGGTCCTGACCGGCGACCTGGTGCGCTCGACCGGCTTGTCCCCCGACGATATCACGGGGGTGCGCAACGAGATCGTGGCCGGCGCCCAGGCCGTCGCCAGATGGCAACCGGGTCTGCTGGCCGGCGGACCGGAGTTCTTCCGAGGCGACGCCTGGCAGTTGGCCCTGTCCGACCCCCGGCTCTTTCTTCGGGTTTCGGTCTTTCTGCGCGCACGACTCCTGGCGATGAAGCCCCAGGCGGACACCCGCATCGCTGTCGGCCTTGGGCCGATACAACGGCTCGAACCGGAGGTGTCGCATTCGATCGGCTCGGCCTTCACCCTGTCGGGACGCACGCTCGACAAGATGAAGCGCAGGCGTCAGTTCGAGGCCGGCGCCACGGCGTCCAGCGACGAGTCCGTGCTCTGGCTGGCTCCGCTTCTGTCTCTCTGTGGTGCAGTGGTCTCCCGGTGGAAGCCGAAGCAGGCGCAGATCGCCTGTATGGCGCTCGATCCGGCTGCCCCGACCCAGAAGGAAATCGCCGACCGCCTTCAGATGACCCAGCAGGGTGTGAGCGACGCGGTCGTGACCTCCGATTTCCGATCCGTGCTCGACGCCATCGTCTTCCTTGAGGGCTTGGCGTGGGCGGATTTGGTCGGTGAGGACGAAGCCTGATGATCCATACAAGCCAAAAAGCTTGTTTTCATGAATACAAGCGATTTGGCTTGTTTTTGGAGATACAAGCCAAATCGCTTGTGAAGGCATCATGCTAGAAACCCTGCTCGCCCTCCTGGCTGCCCATCTCGTCGCGGACTTCGTCCTGCAGACCGACTGGGTCGTCGCCAGGAAACGCCGCTGGTGGGGCATGGCGCTGCACATCGGCGGCGTTGCGGCCATGACCTTCCTGGCCATCGGCCGCTTCGATCCGGCGGTGCTGGCCATCATCGTCGGCAGCCATCTGGTCATGGACCTGGTCAAGACCTTCTTGATGAAGGACGACCTCTGGCCCTTCCTGATCGACCAGGCCGTCCACCTGGTCGCCATCGTCCTGACCGCCGCCCTCTTCCCTGAAACCGTCGCCCAGGGCTGGTGGGGCCAGTTGCCGGCCGACCAGCAGAATGCCTACTACGCTGTCCTCGTCGGTGCCTCCGGCTTGATCCTGGCCGTGCCGGCCGGCGGCATCGTCATCGGCAAGCTGATGGCCCCTTTCGCCGGCTATGGCGCCACCGACGGCGTGCCCAAGGCCGGCCAGTACATCGGCTGGCTCGAGCGCGGCCTGACGCTGCTGTTCGTGCTCATCGGCCAGCCCGAGGGCGTCGGCCTGCTGCTGGCGGCCAAGTCGATCCTGCGCTTCAGCGACGTCAACACCACCCATCTGCGCAAGCACACCGAGTACGTCATCCTCGGAACCCTCTTGAGCTTCGCCTGGGCGCTGACGGTGGCGGTCCTGACCCAAGCCGCGCTCAAGCACTGGGCCTGATCGCGCGTTCTGGCGCCGCTCCTCCCGGTCGCAGCGTGATCGTGACTACGCCGCCCGCCTCACCAAGCGAGCCAGCCAGGGCGGAAGGCGCTGACTGACCGCCACCAGTTCGGCGAACGCCGACGCTCCGAGCCTCCGCTGGACGATGGTGATCGCCGACCCGGCCCTCTCCGGACCGAGCCAGGCCAAGGCCCGGATCGCCGCGCCCGCCGGACGATCAGCCAGCAGAAGTTGCCAGGCGGGCGTGCGCCTGAATTCGGCCGTCTGGGCGCCGAGGCTGAGCGACCGGTCTGGTCCGTCGGTCAGATAGATCAGGCGGACCGGCGCCTGGGTCGTCAGCCCGAGGGCGTTCGCCGCCGCCGCGCCGTGGGAGGCGACGACCTCTCGCCGCTGGTCGCTCACCGCCCGCACGACCTGGTCAATGGCCGGCGGGCGTAGGCCGAAGCGACCTTCTACCGGACGCACGTAGAGTCCGCGGCCGGCCCGGATCAGGCGGCCATGGCGGGCCAACTGCGACAGGGCCCGGCTCACCGCCGGCCGCTCGGCCAGATGCAGCAGCGACCCCGCGGTGATCGGCGTCCCCTCGGGGAGCGCTTCGGTCCCCGCCATGATCTGCTCGGCGAGCATCCGCATGTCCTCTCCGTGCCGAGGTATCGCCGCGATTCCGGCGCCTCGCAAGCGGACCCCATCCTGATCCGGGCCTCATCGCTCGCGCCCGGGCCCGTCCCGCTCGCGCCCGGCTGCTTGCCTCCGTAGCGCCTGGTCCCGCGTTTCAATGGCCGGCCGCGTGCGCACGAAGTGTTCGACCAGCGCCGCCAGCGCCCGATCCTCCGGCCGCTCCGACCGCGCCAGCGTCACGGCTTCGGCGACCAGCGCGCGGCGCACCGCCAGCTCCCGCGCTCGGATGGCCTCGAGCCAGGGTCCGTCCGCCCCGCCGGGCGCGAGCACCTCGCGATAGGCGGCAGCGAGCACTCTCGGCAGATCTCCCCTCCCCGCCACAAACCGTTCGCGCATCTTGCGCACTGAAGTGCGTTCGGCTTTGCGCGCCACGCCGCGGGCCCGTCGCGGCGTCGCCTCGGCCTCGACGGACCGGTCGCGCAGGGCGCGCGCGAAGCCTTCCCGCCAGGCCTGCAGGTCGGCCTTCCTCGGGTTCAGACGCTCGCCGTCCCGTCCGAGCATGCGCACGGTCAGGTGGACGTGCGGATGGCGTCCCTCGTCATGGAGCGCGAACACGTAGGGGAAGCGGTCGCCGAAGACATCGGCGGCGAACGCCCGCGCCGCGTCGTGCAACCGGAAGGCCTCCGTGCCCGCCGGCATGCTGAGCACCAC
>Ga0247806_10001535_pt1 | contig 11190 bp, 10 predicted proteins | sample UWRJL059202B1_FD_179935 | JGI IMG/M metagenome (GOLD analysis project Ga0247806, IMG submission 179935) | Plant litter microbial communities from Arlington Agricultural Research Station in Wisconsin, United States - UWRJ-L059-202B-1 | ecosystem: Environmental > Terrestrial > Plant litter >... | reverse complement strand
AACCTGGCGGGAGCATCCGAATCGGTGCTCGACGCCATCGCTGCCGCGCTACTGCTGGACGAGGCGGAACGCGCTCACCTGATCGACCTCGCGCGCGCAGCAAACGAGTCACCGGTCCGCGCCGCCAGGCGGACTGCCCCGCAGGCGATCCGGCCGGTGATGCAGCTCGCGCTTGACGCCGTCACCGCGGGTCCCGCGTTCGTGCGTAACGGCCGCATGGACGTGTTGGCCGAGAACGCACTCTTCCGGGCCCTCTACTCCGTGCTCTATGCGATGCCGGAGCGGCCGGTGAATCTCGCCAGGTTCGTGTTTCTGCACCGCGAGAGCGCCGAGCAGTTCTACCCCAACTGGTCGATGTCGGCCGACATGAACGTGGCGATTCTGCGCACCGAGGCGGGCCGCAACCCGCACGACAAGGCGCTGCACGACCTCGTCGGAGAGCTGTCGACCCGGAGCGCCGAGTTCCGCACCCGGTGGGGTGCCCACAATGTGCGCCACCACGCCTCCGGCGAGAAGGTGTTCCACCATCCCGTCGTCGGCGAGCTGCGGATGGTCTACCAGGCGATGGAGCCGATGGACCAGCCCGGGCTGAACTTCCTCATCTATACCGCCGAAGCCGGCACCCCGACCGAGGACTCACTGCGGCTGCTCGCGAGCTGGGCGGCCACGGCCGGCATCCACGCCTGACCGCCCGTCCGCGACCTGAAGGAGAACACCATGGAACACGCACGCCTCGGAACCACCGGGCTGAAGGTCAGCCGGCTCGCCCTCGGCTGCATGAGCTACGGCGACCCCAGCCGGGGTCTGCACAGCTGGACCCTCGACGAGAAGGCCTCCGCGCCGTTCTTCCGCCAGGCGGTCGACCTCGGAATCACTTTCTGGGACACCGCCAACGTCTACCAGCAGGGCACCAGCGAGGAATTCATCGGCCGGGCCATCCGCGAGTTCAGCCGCCGCGAGGACATCGTCCTGGCCACCAAGGTCTCTGGAAAGATGCACGACGGCCCCGGCGGATCGGGGCTCTCCCGCACGGCGATCCTCGAGCAGGTCGACGCCTCGCTCACCCGCCTCGGCACCGACTACATCGATGTGTACTACGTGCACCGCTTCGACCCCGACACGCCCGTCGAGGAGACGATGCGGGCGTTGGATGACCTCGTGCGCGCCGGGAAGGTGCGCTACCTCGGGGCGTCGTCGATGTTCGCGTGGCAGTTCGCGAAGCTGCAGACCGCGGCCAGGCTCGGCGGCTGGACCCCGTTCTCGGCGATGCAGGACCAGTACAACCTCCTCAAACGCGAGGAGGAGCGGGAGATGATCCCCCTCTGCTCGGACCTCGGCGTGGGACTGGTCCCCTACTCTCCCAACGGCAAGGGCCGGCTCGCCCGTCCCCGCGGCCAGTCCAGCGACCGCGCGTCCGTCGACGTCGTCGCGAAGGCGTTCGACAGCGACCTCGACGCTCCGATCATCGACGCTGTCGAGCGCATCGCCGCCGAGCGGAACGTGCCGATGGCAGCGATCGCTCTCGCCTGGGTGCTCCACAACCCCACCGTCTGTGCCGCGGTGGTCGGAGCGACCAAATCCACGCACCTCACCGACGCCGTGGCCGCCCTCGACCTCGAACTCACGGCCGACGAGATCCAGCGCCTTGAGGCTCCCTACACAACCCAGGAGCCGTTCTGGTGGTGACGGCGCTCCGCACCCGGACTGGCACACCGGGCCGCTGAGGGTCCCGGCCGGCCGGCGCTCGGATCAGGACGTCGAGTGCCGCAGCTGGGCCTCCAGCTGCTCGACGATCAGGTCGGGACGGGTGATGAACGGGTGGTGCCCAGCCGGCATCTCGACAACGCGCGTGGCTCGCTCGGCGTGGGAACGCTGCAACTGGGCCGACGTGCTGCGGTCCTGCCCGCAGACGATGTAGGTCGAGTCGACGCCCTGCCAGCCGGCGGCGGTGGTGGGCGTCATGAACGCTCCGACGGCCTGCACCGTCACCCGCTCCCAGGCCTGGCGCTGGGTGTCGGCGTCGGCATCCTGCAGGAAGCGGGCGCCGAAGGTGGTCACGTCGTAACCCGAGACGCCGAGCGTGCCGTCATCGTTGACCGCGACCCCGACCGGGTCGCTCTCACCGCTCATGATCGCGCCCTGCGACTGCCCGATCTCGGGCAGATAGGACGATACATAGAGCAGGTGCGCGACGGCGGGATGCGCGCCGGCCTCGGCGATGACGGTTCCGCCATAGGAGTGGCCGACCACGATCGCCGAGTCCACATCATCGAGCTCGCGACGAAGCGCCGCGGCATCGGCGATCAGGCCGCCGGCCATCTGCTCCGGCGTGGTCTCGCCGCAGGACGGCAGCGCCAGGGACCGGCTGCGGATGCCCGTGCGTTCCCGCAGCAGGTCAGCACTCCGCTGCCACCACCACTGCCCGTCTCGCACCAGGGCGCCGTGCACGAAGATCAGTTCCATGTCTCTCCTTCGATCGCGGTTCGAAAGTGGCGGCGGTAGCGCGTGAATCAGAGCGTCTCGACGGCGGCCCGTTCGACGGCCAGGCCCGCGGCGTAGCGGTCGAGGTAGCCGGAGAAACCGGCCACATCGACGGGGTCAGGGGCGACGGTGGCGAACTCCTGCCCCGCGAAGACCCGCTCACGCAGGTAGCCGTCGAGGTCGAGGTCCACACCGGATGCGACGGCGGTCGTGTAGGACGCCAGCACCGCGATGCCCCAGGCACCGCCCTCCGACGCCGTCTCGGCGACGGACACCGGCGCATCCAGGGCGCCGGCCAGGAACCGCTGCGCCACCCCGGCGGTGCGGAAGAGGCCACCGTGGGCGAACATCGCGTCGAGGGCGACACCCTCCTCGGCCAGCACCCGCATGCCCAGCGCCAGCGTGCCGAACACACCGTAGAGCTGAGCGCGCATGAAGTTGGCCAGGGTGAGGCGGCTGTCGGGCGTGCGCACGAAGAGCGGCCGACCCTCGGTGAGGCCGGCGATCGGCTCGCCGGCCAGGTGGTTGTAGGCCAACAGGCCGCCGGCATCCGCGTCGCCCTCGAGCGCCTCACGGAACAGGGCGTCGAAAACCGCGTCGCTGGTGACGGGGGTGCCGCTGGCCGCGGCGAAGCGGCCGAACATCCCTGCCCACGCGGCCAGCTCGCTGGCGCCGTTGTTGCAGTGCACCATCGCGACCAGGTCGCCGGCCGGGGTGGTGACCAGGTCGAGTTCGTGGTGCAGCTTGGTCAGCGGACGTTCGAGCACGACCATCGCGAAGATGCTGGTGCCGGCGCTGACGTTGCCGGTGCGCGGGGCGACGGAGCAGGTGGCGACCATGCCCGTGCCGGCGTCGCCCTCCGGCGGGCACAGCACGGCGCCGGGTCGCAGGGCGCCGGTCGGGTCGAGGAGCGCCGCACCGGCGGCCGTGAGTTCGCCGGCCGGCGCTCCGGCCACGAGCACCGTGGGCAGCACCGCGGCGAGGACGAGGTCGGGAGCGGATTCGGCGACAAGGCCGTCGTAGCGGGCGAGGAGTTCGGCGTCGTAGTCGGCGGTGGCGGCGTCGATGGGGAACATGCCCGATGCGTCACCGACGCCGAGGACCTTGCGGCCGGTGAGCTGCCAGTGCACGTAGCCGGCCAGGGTCGTGATGAAGTCGAGCTGCGGCACGTGCGGCTCCTGGTCGACAACGGCCTGATGCAGGTGGGCGATCGACCAGCGCAGCGGAATGTTCACGCCGAACAGGTCGGTCAGCTCGGCCGCCGCGACACCGGTCGTGGTGTTGCGCCAGGTGCGGAACGGCACCAGTTGGTCGCCGGCGCTGTCGAAGGCGAGGTAGCCGTGCATCATCGCCGAGACGCCGATCGCGCCGTAACCCTCGGGGCGCACACCGTACTGCTTCTCGATGTCGACGACGAGGGCGGCGTGGGCGGCCTGGATGCCCGACCAGACGTTCTCCAACGAGTACGTCCAGACCCGGTCGACGAATTCGTTCTCCCACTCGTGGCTGCCGACGGCGAGAACATCGGCCAGATCCTCGCCGATCAGGCACGCCTTGATGCGGGTCGACCCCAGTTCGATGCCTAACGACGTGCGCCCGCTGAGAATGGCGGTACGGACGGCGTCGAGGGCATCGTTGCTAGTCATATGTCGATTATGGCGGATGCCCGGGCACCTTTTGCAACGTTGTGAATCGCCGCCGGGCATTCCGCGGGACGCTCCGGTTGACGCGGGCGGGGAGGGCGGTTGGCGTGTGTCAGGAGACGGCCGACGTCAACAGCTCGACGAGTCGCTTCTGGTCCTCGGCGGTGAGCTTGGTCACCGCGAACGAGGTGGGCCAGAGGTTGCCGTCGTCGAGGTTGGCGTCGGGCTGGAAGCCGATGGTGGCGTAGCGCACCTTGAATTTGGCGGCGCTTTGGAAGAACACCACCACCTTGCCGTCGGAGTCCGTATACGCCGGCATGCCGTACCAGGTCTTGGCTCCCAGGTCGGTGTTGTCCTTCACCAGCCGGTGCAGAGTCTCGGCCAGTTCCCGGTCGGTGCCGGACATCTCGGCGATCGCCGCCAGGCAGGCGGCTTCGAGGTCGGCGCCCAGTTTCGCGGCCTTGGCCTCTGCCGCGGCCGCCCGCATGGCGGCCTTTTCCTCTTTGCTGAAGGTTTCGCTCATGATCTCTTCCTCACCGATGGGGGTTCTCGTCTCTGGCACCACTGTAGAAGCAACCCGGCACCCGTGCTTCTTCGATCCTGCTCGGTGCCCGCGAATGAGGCGCCGCAGCCGGTGTGAGCGCTCAGGGACCGCCGAGCCAGCTGTCGATTCGATGGTGGTCCGGAGTGAATCCGTGACCGACACCCCAGAGCACGGCCTGGGTGCGGCTGGCGACCCCGATCTTGCCGTAGACGCTGCGGATGTAGGACTTGACGGTGTTGGGACTGAGGTAGGTGAGCGCGGCCACCTCGGCGTTGCTCTTGCCCTGCGTGATCAGGGCCAGGATCTCGGATTCGCGGTCCGTGATTCCTTCGCGACGCCCGGGCCAGTCCAGTCCGGGCGCGCTGCCCGCGCGTTTCGGCGGATCGCTCACCACGATCTCGCCGGCGTGCACCGACTCCAGGGCCGCGACCAGGTCGCGGGCGGGCAACGTCTTCGACAGATACCCGCTGACGCCCCGTTCCAAGGCGTCGGCGATGAGCGCGGGCTGGAAGTTCCAGGTGTACACGACGACGCGACCGGCTCGCGGGTTCCGCACGAGGGCCGTCAGCTCGGAGAGATCGGACTCGGGCTGGGCGAAGGAGTCGTACAGGACGATGTCGGTCCTGTCGGAGAGTCCGGTGTTCGCATCGATCTCGGCGACAAGCACACGATCCCGGTAGTGATCGAACATGTGCGCCAGGCCCTTCAGCACGATGTCGTAGTCGTCGACCAGGGCGACAGTCACGGGCTGGGTCGAAGACATAGTAGGACGCTACAGCTTCGGCCCGCCCGGCAGTTACACCCCTAGGGGTGTGCCGCCGCCTCCTTCCGGGTGATTTGCTGTTTATCGCCCCGCAACCGCTGGGCACATCGGAGCCTCAGCCCCACCACACAGGAAGGAGACCACAATGCTTGGTCTCATCATCAGCCTCATCGTCGTCGGCATCATCGCCGGCGCCGTCGCCCGCCTCGTCGTGCCCGGGCGGCAGAACATCAGCATCCCGATGACCATCGTGCTCGGCATCATCGGGTCCTTCGTTGGCGGCTTCCTCGGATTCCTGATCTTCCAGCACGACCCGATGGACGGCTTCTTCCAGCCGGCCGGCATCATCGGATCCATCATCGGCGCGATCATCGTGCTCCTGATTTACATCCGCGTCAGCAGCCGTCGCAGCGTTCAGCACTAGCCGGCTCCCCGGTGGCCGTGGTTGCATCGGTCACCGGGGCCCCGCTGCGGGGCCGTCACCACATCTTCCGAATGACCTTGGAGAGCAGAGCATGATTCTTCTTTTCGGCACGCGCGCCTTCGAAACCGTGATCAATCTCGTCTCGTTCGTGTGCGGGTACTGCGGCACCCTGGCCGAGCAACAGGTCATCAAGCGAACGACACGATTCACCCTGTTCTTCCTCCCCCTGTTCCCCCTGTCCACGACCTACGTCAACGTGTGCGGCCGCTGTCACGGCAGCACGGCGTTGACCGCCGCCCAGGCCCGCCACTCCCTGGACTGGTCGCGCCGCGAGATCTAGGCGAGTGCGGGCGGAGTCGGCGCTGTCGTGCGCCGGCTGGACGCTCGTGGCTCAGCGGCCGGCGAGCCGGCTCGCCAGGCCCGGGTAGTCGATCACGATGCCGTCGGAGCCGACGGTCAACTCGGCCTGATCGTCGCCGTCGGCGCCGCGGTACAGTACCCGGCCGGGCGTCGACGAGGCATACACCTGGTCGCTCCGAAGCACCCGCAGGGACGGCACCTGGATCCAGGCCATCACCAGCGGGGTTTCCGGCACGTGCCGGTCCAGCAGTCGCAGGCGCCGGATCGGCATGGTGTTCGTCACCGGGCACAGGCCGATGTCGCAGTCCAGCGCACCGTCGATGCTGCCGGGTTCGGCAAGGCCGGCGGCCGGCAGTGCGGCATCGCCGTGCGACTGGGGGTCAACTGTCCACCGGCCGTCGGTCCCCCTGGTCAGGGTGAGGGAGCGGGTCCAGCCGGCGCCGTGCGCGCTGATGTCGAGAGTGCGGGTGCGCCAGGCGTCCGTGGCGTCCAGCGACCAGGCGGTTGCGTAGGAGCGGGTGACCGAGACTCCGTGAGCCTCCATGCCGCTCTCACCGACCTGGATCCACGCCCTGTCGATCCGGTCGGGGTCGTCGACCCCGCGCCAGGCCGCAACGGACTGTGTCATGCGCTCATCGAGGTCCCGGGCAGGGCGCCGCCGTCAGCGGCGGCGCTGCCGTGTGGCCGCTTGCTCGTCGAGGCGCTCGTTCAAGGTGATGGCGGCGTCGATGAGGGCGAGGTGGGTGAAGGCCTGCGGGAAGTTTCCGATCTGCTCACCGGTCGGCGCAATCTCCTCGGCGTACAGCCCGAGGTGGTTGGCGTAGGTCAGCATCTTCTCGAAGGTGAAGCGCGCCTCGGCGAGCCGGTCGCCTCGCGCGAGCGCGTCGACGTAGAGGAAGCTGCACAGCGAGAACGTGCCTTCGGAGCCGCGCAGGCCGTCGGGCGACGCGCTCGGGTCATACCGGTAGACGAGACTGTCCGACACCAGTTCGGCCTCGATCGCCGCCATGGTGTCGGTCCACATCGGGTCGTGCGGCGACACGAAACCCACCTGCGGCATCTTGAGCAGCGAGGCGTCGAGCACCGTGTCGCCGTATTGCTGCACGAACGCGCGGCGTTTCGCATTCCAACCCTTCGTCATGATCTGGTTGTAGATCGCGTCGCGCTCGGCGATCCACCGGGGCAGGGGCGCGGGGCGGCCGTACGCCGTGGCGAGTCGGATGGCGCGGTCGAACGCGACCCAGCACATCAGGCGGCCATAGGTGAAGTCCTTGCGCCCGCCGCGGGTTTCCCAGATGCCCTCTTCGGGTTGGTCCCAATGGTCGGCGAGCCACTCCAGGAGCTCCGAGATGGCCAGCCAGCCAGCCTGGCCGATGCCGGCACCGGCGCGGTCGGCGTTGAAGATGGCTTCCATGGCCTCCCCGTAGATGTCGAGCTGGAGCTGATCGGCGGCACCGTTGCCGACCCGCACCGGGTAGGAGCCGCGATAGCCCTCCCAGTCCGCGAGGATCTCCTCGGACAGGTTCGGGTCGCCGTCGATGCGGTACATGATGTTGAGCGGGCCGGAGTCGCTGCCCAACGGTTCCACGACCCGGTCGCGCAGCCACCGGCCGAACGCGGCTGCCTCGTCGGTGAAGCCCAGCCGCACCAGGGTGTTGACGGAGAAGGACGAGTCCCGCACCCAGGTGAAGCGGTAGTCCCAGTTGCGTTCACCGCCGATCTGCTCGGGCAGCCCGGCCGTCGGCGCGGCGACAAGGCCTCCCGTCGGTGCGTAGGTCAGCAGTTTGAGGGTGATGGCCGACCGTTGCAGCTCCTCACGCCACCGACCGACGTAGGTCGACTGGCCGACCCAGTCCTGCCAGAAGTGCGAGGTGTCCTCGAACAGACGCTGCGCTTCTGCCACGGGGACGGCCCGGGGGGTCGCGTCGCCGCCCGTCTCGAGAACGACGCCACGCATCTGGGACTCGTGAAGGCTGAGCGAGAAGTTCAGGTCGCCCTCGTTCGACGGCTCCACCCGCCCGAGCCGCTTGTCGTCCGGGTCGCGGATGAGGTTGATCGTCAGGGTGGTGTCGTCGGAAACGAACGCCGCCCCGTCATCGGTGACCGTCGTGCGGTGCGGTTGCCTGCCGTAGTCGAACCGGGGCGCGATTTCGATGTCGAACGTCATGGAGCCCCTGACGCACCGCATGATTCGCAGCAGCCGGTGGTGGCCGCTGGGTGCTCCGGAGGTCACCGGCATGAAATCGACCACCTCGCCCACCCCGTTCTCCGTGAGAAAACGGGTGATCAGGATCGCCGTGTCGGGAAGATAGAGCTGCTTCGTCTCGAACGTGTCGTCCTGCGGATGCGCGCTGAAATGCCCGCCCTTGGCGTGGTCCAGGAGGGACGCGAAGACGCTGGGCGAGTCGAACCGTGGGGTGCAGAACCAGTCGATCGTGCCATCCGTGGAGACCAACGCGGTGGTCTGCAGATCTCCGATCAGGCCGTGATCGGCGATCCGGGGGTAGTCGTTCATGGAGTGATCCTCTCTTCGCGCGGGCCCGATCCCGCCCGGGTCATGGTCAGGGTGTGTTCACGGCACCCGCCGGCGGGGCGGCGAGCTTCTGACGCCCGGGCAGGAAGATCGAGATGACGATTCCGCCGACCGCGATGGCCAGCAGGGGCACCAGCGCCGCGAGGTAGCCGCCCGCATTCGCGTTCGCGTTCAGAACGAGGAGGGTGCTCACGATGGCCGTTCCGAAGCTCGACCCGAGATTCGAGACGCTGCGGGACAGGCCGCTGATCTCCCCCTGTTGCGCCTCGGGGAACGCTGACTGGACGATGTTGACGCTCGGGGTGAGCATCAGCCCGATCCCGAGGCCCAGCGTCAGCAACCCGGGCGCGAACGCCCAGGCACCCGGCACTCTCGCCACGACCAGGAGGAGGATCAAGCCGATACCCGTGACCACGAAGCCGACCACGATCAGTGATCGCTGCGGGAACCGCCGCACCAGCGGGCCGGCGGCCAACGAGGACACCAGGATGCCGAGCGTGGCGGCGCTGAAGATGACCCCGGTCTCCACCGCGTCGTAGCCGCGGACGACCTGGAGATAGCTCGCCACAAGCATCGAAATGCCCATCAGCAACAGCCACTGGAAGTTCTGGGTGACCAGCCCCAGGTTGGAGACCCGGTTCTTGAACAGCGCGGTCGACAGCAGCGGCTCACGCCCCTTCCGCTCCAGCCGCCGCACCCACCAGAAGAACAGCGCGATCACACCGATACCGGCCGCCATCAGCGCGAGGGCCAGGACGATGTTGTTGTCCGAAGCCAGGATGCCGATCACGAAGACGATCAACCCGAGCGCCGACAGCACGGCCCCGACGACGTCGAACGGCTTGTCGGGTTCACGGGCGCGCGGATCCTTGAGCCGCACCGCGAGGATCAGGATGACCACAATCACGAGCGCCTGGAAGCCGAATGCCGCCCGCCAGCTGATCGCCGCGGCGATCCACCCGCCGATCAGGGGGCCGGTCGCCGCTCCGACCCCACCAGCGGCGCTGACCAGCCCGAACGCGCGAGCCCGATCCGCGACGCCGGTCCAATACATCGTGACCAGGATGTACACCGGCGGAATGAGCAGGGCGGTGCCGGCACCTTCCAGGATCGAATTGCCCAGGATGAGCACGCCGAGCCCTGGCGACACCGCGCTGATGACCGCCCCGACGCCGTAGACGGCGAGACCGAGGATCAGGCAGGTTTTGCGCCCCAGCTGGTCCGTCAGCTTGCCGAACGGGATCATCAGGGCCGCCATCACCAAGAGGAACAGGGTGATCGAGAGCTGGATGCCCTGAATTGTCGTTCCGAGGTCCTCGCTCATGTCGCTGAGCATGACGTTCATGTTCGAGCCCGCGAACGAGCAGATGAACTGGGCGAGCGCGAGCGGCAGCAGCGCCCACAACGTCGTCCCGCTCCGCACGTCCGCGTGCGATGTCATCGCGCCTCCCAGGTGACTACGTACTCGCACCTGAACCTTGCCTACGATCGCCCCTCTTCGCTATCACCCGAAACGGATGACACGAGCGGTATCGCCCTCTCCGCCGACCGTCGCCGCCGGCCCGGCTCGCTCAGGTGTTCTGCGGGAAGCCCAGGTTGATGCCGCCGTGGCTGGGGTCGAGCCAACGCGCGGTGACGGCCTTCTCCCGGGTGTAGAAGTTGATGCCGGCCGGGCCGTACGCCTTGGCGTCACCGAACAGGGAGTCCTTCCAGCCGCCGAACGAGTGGTACGCCACCGGCACCGGGATCGGCACGTTGATGCCGACCATGCCCACCTGCACCTCGTGCTGGAAGCGCCTCGCCGCACCGCCGTCGTTCGTGAAGATGGCGGTGCCGTTGCCGTACCGGCTGGCGTTGATGATCGCCACGCCGTCGGTGTAGCTGGCCACCCGCAGGACGCTGAGCACCGGGCCGAAGATCTCGTCCTGGTAGACGGCGGAGTCGAGGCTGACCTTGTCGAACAGGGTCGGGCCGAGCCAGAAGCCGGAGGCCTCGCCGTCGACCTCGATGCCGCGGCCGTCGACCACGACCTCCGCGCCGTCGGCCTTGGCGATGTCGATGTAGCCGGCGACCTTGTCGCGGTGCGCCTCGGTGATGAGCGGGCCCATGTCGCAGCCGCGCATGCCGTCGCCGACGGTGAGGCCCTTGACGCGCTCGGCGATCTTGGCGATGAGCTCGTCGGCGACGGGCTCAACGGCCACGATGACGCTGATGGCCATGCAGCGTTCCCCGGCCGAGCCGAAGCCGGCGTTCACCGCGGCATCCGCGGCCAGGTCGAGGTCGGCATCCGGCAGCACCAGCATGTGGTTCTTGGCGCCGCCGAGGGCCTGGACCCGCTTGCCGTGGTGCGCGGCGGTCTCGTAGATGTACTTGGCGATCGGGGTGGACCCGACGAAGGAGATGGCCTGCACATCGGGGTTGACCAGCAGGGCGTCGACCGCT
>Ga0247806_10001532_pt1 | contig 11201 bp, 6 predicted proteins | sample UWRJL059202B1_FD_179935 | JGI IMG/M metagenome (GOLD analysis project Ga0247806, IMG submission 179935) | Plant litter microbial communities from Arlington Agricultural Research Station in Wisconsin, United States - UWRJ-L059-202B-1 | ecosystem: Environmental > Terrestrial > Plant litter >... | reverse complement strand
CAAACATCTTCATGATGTTTCCGGGATTTACACGCTTTCTTCACAACCCAACAGCCGAATTGAAGAAAATTATATTGATAAAGTGTACAACAGTCCATACGCACACGATCCGTTTTTGTGGTTGTATCTGTATACAGATGAAGGAAGTCAGGGATTTACCATCAAAAATAACTGGATTGCAACAGAAAAAATCTTAAAAAATAACAACGGCCCGGAAGGCAATATTTGGGAAAATAATAATCAGTATGTCAGCACAAAAATAAAAGAAGCTGCCGGAATCAGATCACCTTATGCTGATTTAACAAAAGAAGCAATTGCTGATGAAACCTGGGGATTACAGGAATTACCAAAATCGGTAGCGATCGAAATGGTAGGCTCTGATTTTGATATTGAAAAAGTAAAATCAACTATAAAAGGTTTCCGAATTGTAGGCGAATCTATTTATCAATGGAAAAACCATTTGGTAATTTACGGAAAAATGAATCAGCCGGAAAGAACGAAAAAGAAGTTGGCGCTCGCATATCCATCGGCACAAATAAAAATTTACGAAAAACCGATTTATGATTTCCAAAACTTTGAAAGATGTAAAGATTCTAAACCAGCATCTGAGTGGGAAAATATTGTTTTAACAGCGAATTTGGTAAATGACGAAAAATTGCAGAAAGAGTATGTCGATTATCATACGACTCAATTTGAAAAGTGGCCTGAAATCGCAAAAGGTTTCTGCAACGCCGATTTTCAGCAATTGCAGGTTTTCAAAAGCGATAGACAATTAATGTTGATTATCAGTATTCCGAAAGGAGAAAATCTGGATAAACTGAATCCGAAAACAACAGAAAATAATCCGCGTGTAGACGATTGGAACGCCTTAATGAAAAAATACCAAACCGGAATCGAAGGCACTAAACCAGACGAAACCTGGATATTTTTAAATAAAGTAGAATCAAAATAATAACGTATCGGTTAAACCCGACAGGTTTTTAAAACCTGTCGGGTTTCTGATGAGAAAAATAACCAAACCATTTTTGATTTAGGTTTTAGACAGAATCTAAAATCTAAAATCAGCAATCTAAAATATAAATAGAGATGTTAAAAATTGCCATTTTAGGACTTGGAGAAGGTCGCAGTACAATGTCGGCAGCTTTAAAAAGCGCGAAATTGGAGCTTGTAAAAGTATGTGACCGAAATGAAGAATTGTGTAAACAAAGAGCGAAGGAATTTGATTTTCATTCGTACACAACCAATTACGATGATTTATTAAATGATAGCGCAATTGATATTATTGCCATTTATACACCGGATCACCTTCATGCCGATCATGTTAAACAAGCTTTACTTCACGGAAAGCATGTAGTGTGTACCAAACCTTTTATCGATAATTTGGCCGATGCGGCAGCGTTATTAGCTCTGAGCGAGAAAGCCGGAAAGAAAGTTTTTATTGGTCAGAGTTCTAGATTTTTCGAACCGGCAAAAAGACAAAGAAATGATTTTGAAGCAGGATTAATTGGCGATTTAATTACAATCGAAGCGCATTACCACGCAGATCACAGATGGTTTTTAGAAAAAGAATGGTCCTTATTGCAATCTTTCAAATGGCTTTACGGCGGCTTAAGTCATCCTGTAGATTTCATCAGATGGTATTTGCCCAATATTGAAGAAGTAATGGGTTACGGCATGATCAGCAGCAACGGAAGTGTAGCAGGTCTAAAAAACGAAGACACCATGCACTTTATCTTCAAAGCAACAGATGGTAGAATTGCCAGAGTAAGCGGAGTTTACACATCACCAACTCAACCGGCCCAAAGAGATAGCGGGATGAGTACCATTCTAAGAGCGACCGAAGGCGCAAGCCAGGCCGATTATCACGAATTGCGTTACGCTATTACAGACAAAACTGGTGAAGAAAAAGTAATAACCTGGGGCGATGCAACCTTAAAACACTATTTCCGTTTTGAAGGACAAAGTCACCATGCAGGAGAATATCAAAATTATCTGGAATATTTCGTAGACAGTATCGAACAAAATTTCACCGCTTATCCGGACATGAAAGAAGGTATCGGAACTGTGGCTTTATTACAGGCGATGGACAAATCTTTGCAAACCGGAATGCCAGTTAGAATAGCTGATGTTTTAAAAGAATATGAGCTATGAACAGTATCTACGATAAGTTAACAACCTTAGATTTTATCATTGTTGCCGTTTATTTAATAGCCTTATTAATTATTGGTTACGTAGTAAGTGTCAAACAAAGCAAGAAAAACGAAACACTTTTTCTGGCCGGAAATTCGCTAAAATGGCACAGCATCGGCTTTAATATGTGGGGTACCAATGTTGGTCCGTCCTCCTTATTGGCTTTTGCGAGTATTGGTTATGCGACCGGAATTGTAGCTGGAAATTTTGAGTGGTACGCTTTTGTTTTTTTACTGCTTTTGGCCATGGTTTTTGCACCGCGTTATATTGCGAGCAAAGTCAGCACCATGCCAGAATATATGGGAAAACGTTACGGCGACAGCACGCAAAATATTTTGGCCTGGTACGCCTTGGTAAAAATTTTGGTAAGTTGGTTATCGTTAGGATTATTTAGCGGAGGAGTTTTAGTACGTCAGATTCTCGGAATTCCGATGTGGCAAAGTGTTACTGTTTTAGTAATTTTTTCGGGGATATTTACTTTCGCAGGAGGATTGAAAGCCATTGCAAAAGTGAATGTTTTTCAGATGATTTTATTAATTGTCGTTTCATTGACATTATCCTATTTAGGATTGCAAAAAGTGGGAGGTATTAGTGCTTTAATTGCCAAAACACCTTCTAACTTTTGGAATCTGGTGCAGCCTGCAAGCGACGCAAATTATCCGTGGCCGGCTATTTTGTTGGGATATCCGGTTGCGGCGGTTGCTTTTTTCTGTACAGATCAATCGATGGTGCAGAGTGTTTTGGGAGCAAAGAATTTAGAACACGGACAATTGGGTGTAAATTTCATTGGCTGGCTAAAAGTACTGGCGTTGCCTTTGTTTATTTTACCGGGAATTCTGTGTTATGTTCTATATCCGGAACTGGGCAAAAATTCTGATCTCGCATATATGACAATGGTGACTAATTTATTCCCAAGTGGAATGAACGGCTTGGTAATTTGTGTTATGATTGCCGTTTTAGTAGGAACAATTGGTTCATCCTTAAACGCCTTAAGTACCGTTTTTACGAATGATATTTATGTGAAGAAAATCAACCCGACGGCGACTATTAAGGAACAAATTAAAATTGGCCGTATCACAATTGCGGCCGGATGTTTGTTCGCGATTTTGATTGCCGTTGCCATTGACAATATAAAAGGACAAAATTTATTTAATATTTTTCAGGCCGTTTTAGGATTTTTAGCACCTTCATTATCTGTAGTTTTCTTGTTGAGTATTTTTTGGAAACGTACCACAAAAAAAGCTGTAAACGCAACATTATCCTGGGGTTCTTCTTTTAGTTTATTTGTTGGTGTTTTATATTTATGGATTTTTCCTGCTGATAAAAACCCGGTTTGGCCTCACTTTTTATTGATCTCATTTTACATTTTTGCAACCTTACTGATAGCAGCGATTGTTATTTCTTTAGCAGATAAAACTCCGGAGGTTAATTTTTCAGATGAGACTGATATTCCTAAGACTAGTAAGAAAGTGAAGATTTTGTTTGGGTTGTTGGGATTGGTGATTGTGGTTTTGTATTTTATTTTTAATGGCAATTAATAATCTTAAGTAGATCCTTTTTTTTTAAAGAAGTTTTTATTCTTTTTTTAGATTACGCAAATGATAATAATATCAATTTTTCGGATTTCATAAATGAATTAAAATATTTTCGGATGAATAAAGTGTGAATTACATTAGAGAAGTATTAAAAGACTAACGCACTTTTTATTTATTATTTTTCTTACAAGAATAAAATTAATTAATTTATTTTTGTAAGAAAAAACTATGTATATTTTTAAATTGTTTTTGTCCTTTATATTAGCATTCATAATATTCGAATTGATTTTAAGGTTTTCGTTTGGATTTTGTGATGCACCAATTGTCGTTGCTGACGATCAAATTGAATATCTATATCAGCCTAATCAAAGTAGAGTTCGTTTTGGAAATCGTATAATCTATAATGAATTTTCTATGAGAAGTCTTCCTGTCAAAGAAAAAGATAGTATAGTGATTTTGGGATTAGGAGATTCAGTAATAAATGGCGGTGTATCAATTGATCAAAACGATTTGGCCACTCATATATTAGAAAAAAAACTGACAAATTATTACAAGAAAAATATTCGTTTTCTAAATATAAGTGCCGGAAGCTGGGGGCCAGAAAATGTATTTGAGTATATAAAAAAGTTTGGAAGTTTTAATTCAAAATGCTTTTTTTTATTTGTCAGCAGTCATGATGCCCATGATAATATAACACATAAAAAAGTGGTAGGGGTCAGTCCTAATTATCCAGATAAGCAAAATACTTTTGCATTGGTGGAGCTTATCGAAAGATATTTACTTCCAAAGACCAAAAAATTATTGTCTAAGTCCTCAGTGTCTTCTATAGATAAAAAAAATGAAGATGACCAGATTGGTAAGAGTAAACAATTTACTACTGGGTTTCAAAATATTTATGAATATTGTAAACAAAATGAAATTGAATTAATAGTCTTCCTACATGCGGAAAAAATAGAATTTTTGGCTAGCAAGAATAATAGTCAGGGACAGGAAATAATTAATTTTTGCAACAAGAATAATATTATATTAATTAATGAACTGGGTATTCCTCATAAAGAGGATGTTTATAGAGATAATATTCATTTAAATAAAAAAGGATAAAGGATGATTGCCGATACGATTTTTAATTATGTAAAGAATGTAAATTTAATAAAATCAAGGTAATAGCTTTTGCAATTATCTTTATCCCCATATAAAACTTCAATTTACTTTGGAGTTTTATATGGGGATAAAGCTATAAACAAAAAGCATTCACCAAACACTAAGTTCTTTTAATGAAATGCCTTTTTTCAAGACAATCCAAATACTATGTTCCTATCTGTATAAAAGAAAAAAAATTAATTCTCAATTTTCTTTCTCTTCTCCAAATTCGGCAAAAATCCAGTAATAACCCCAATTAGAGGAAGAAATGCGCAAATCTTAAAAACATATTCTATACTGGTTGCATCAGCGATTCTTCCTAAAATAGCAGAACCCAAACCACCCATTCCAAAAGCAAATCCGAAGAAAAGACCGGCAACCAAACCTACTTTCCCAGGCATCAATTCAGTCGCATAAACTAAAATGGCTGAGAATGCAGAGGAAAGAATTAATCCGATAATTACAGATAAAGTTCCAACCCAAAATAAGGAAACATACGGCAATAACATTGTAAAAGGAGCAACGCCAAGAATAGAAACCCAGATTACATATTTTCTTCCAAATCGGTCGCCAATTGGTCCTCCAATTAAAGTTCCTGCAGCAACAGCTCCGGAAAATAAAAATAAATAAACTTGAGACTGTTGAATGCTAATGTGAAATTTATCGATTAGAAAGAAAGTATAATAACTTGTAATACTGCTCATGTAAAAATATTTCGAGAAAATCAAAATCAATAAAATAATCAGTGAAGTAGTTACCGTTCTTTTTGATAAATGATGCGTTTCAATTTGGAGAGATGATTTGTTAGCATTTCTTAATGACAAATGATCACTGTACCAAATGGCAATTTTATACAAGGCAAAAATCCCAATAATCGCAATAATACAAAACCAGGCCACAAAAGACTGACCGTGTGGAATAATAATAAATGCCGCCAATAACGGTCCGATAGCACTTCCTGCATTTCCTCCCAACTGAAAAATAGACTGAGCCAATCCTTTTTTTCCGCCCGAAGCCAAATGCGCAACTCTCGAAGATTCGGGATGAAATATAGAAGATCCAATTCCGATTAAACTAACCGACATTAACAAATAAGTAAAGTTTGAAGCAATCGAAACAAGAAAAAGTCCAACCATTGTAAAACACATTCCAACAATTAAAGAATAAGGTTTTGAATTTTTATCGGTATACATTCCAACAAAAGGTTGCAATATAGACGCAACAATTTGATAGGTAAAGGTGATAATTCCGATTTGAGAAAAACTTAAATTAAAATTTTCCTTTAAAAGTGGATAAATTGACGGAACCACAGCCTGTAAAAGATCATTAATTAAGTGAGAAAAACTAATGATGAATAAGATCGAATAAGTGGTTTTTTTAAGTATATCAGGATTTGCTTTTAGAGTGTCCATGAGTTATTTTTTTGATTTTTAAATTGGTTTAAAAACAACAGCTGTATTATTTTTTACAAAGATCCAAAGAATTGTAATGTCAGAATTGCTATATTTGGACAATGAATAACCAAATTCGGACATATCGTTTAGCGCAAGATTACGGATACCAATTAAATCCGTCATTACCTGTTATTGGTTATACCGAAATGGTTACTAATGAAATGTGTATCTCGCACTCGCATCCCAGAGGGCAGCTTATTTATGCTACCCGCGGTGTAATGAATGTAGTTGTGGGGAATAACATTTGGGTTGTGAATCCGTTGCAGGGTTTATGGCTTCCGGGTGGAGTAGAACATCAGGTGACTTTTCAGAAAGATGTTAATTATTATAGCGTTTTTATCGATCCGTCTGCAATAAAAGGGTTACCAAAAAATAGTTTTTCTTTTGATATTCCGATGTTTTTAAAGCAGCTTATTTTTAAAATTATTTCTTTTGGAACAGATGGAAATTTAACACCGTCACAAAAAAGAATCAGCGATGTCTTTCTAGATGAATTGGCTTTAATTCAGCCAAGTGCAACTTTTTTACCTACGACAAATCACGAAAGACTACAAAAAGTAGTTGATCTTTTGCTAAATGACGTAGCAAGTAAAAACACAATTGATTATTACGCCGAACTTTCTTTTATGAGTACCAGAACTTTATCGCGATTATTCATTAAAGAATTGGGAATGAATTTCAGCGATTGGCGTACCCGATTAAAATTATTAGAAGCCATCAAACGTTTAGGTGAGAGGCAATCTATTAAAGAAATTGCTTTCAATTTAGGTTATGAAACTACAAGCGCTTTTATTTATATGTTTAAAAAACATTTAGGCAAAACACCTTCCAATTATATTTTAGAAGATCAAAATGATTCTGATCAATTATCGGCCTAAATTTTTAGAGGAGGTTTTTTATAAAAAGCATAATCGTGATAGTTTTCAATTATCATTCACGATTAATTCAAAAATTGGCAGATCGTTTTTTTTAATACTAAAAAAGGTATAACTCGTAATTTTTTCCTTAAATATTATTAAAGATCGCAATTTTTTGCAAAATAACAGGACACAGCAGGTTGTGAAATGTAAAAATAACACTTATCTTTAGCTCCAAAAAAGATAATATGCAAAGTCGATTTTCCATTTTAAGATTCTTGTTTATTTGTGTTATTTTATTTTTCACTACTTTAATATTTGCACAAGAAAAACCGAAAGAAGCGACATGGATCTGGTATCCGGGTGATTTTGAAGTTTGGTTGAGCAATAAAATGCAAGTTAGACGTACAGAACGCGAAGCAGTATTTCCACCGCTTTGGCAATATTACAGTCCGTATGCCTTAGTAACTTTTCAAACAGAAGTAGATATTTCAGAACCAGACGAATTAAAAATCTATTCAGAGGGATCTTTTCAATTACTCTTAGATGGTGTTCAGGTTTACGGGCAGCCAAAATCATTAAAAGTTCCTGCCGGGAAACACAAAATTTCATTTAAAGTATACAATCAGGAAGTGCTGCCGGCTATTTATATTGCTGGTAAATATATTAAATCGGATGCGTCCTGGAAAGTGACGAATGAAGATAAACTTTGGATTGATGAAAATGGAAAAGCACAACAATCAGGCACACCATGGGTACCAGTTGGTTCCTGGAATTTTTATTCACCAGAGAATAAGCCTTCAGCTTTTAAACTAACAACCAAACCTCTAAGTGCAAAAAAAACAGAAAAAATAGGAGCTGGTGCGTTGGTAGATTTTGGTAAAGAAACTTTTGGTTATATTAAAATTCACGGTTTAAAAGGAAAAGGTAAAGTCGCACTTTATTATGGTGAATCTCGTGAAGAAGCGCTGGATTCTGCCAAATGTGAGACACTCGACCATTTATCTTTTGATGGAAAACAGCCTGAAACCTATACACATGATGGATCGAAAGCATTTCGCTATGTTCAGGTACAAGCAGATGCAACTGTAAAATACGATTCTATTTCGATGCTTTATGAATATTTGCCATTAGACTATCGTGGTGCATTCAAATCTTCGGATGAACAATTGAATCAAATTTGGGATGTGTCGGCTTACACGATGCATTTAACAACCCGCGAATTTTTTATAGACGGGATTAAACGCGACCGTTGGGTTTGGTCTGGCGATGCTTATCAAAGTTATTTAATGAATTATTATTTATTCTTTGATTCGGCTTCGGTAGAACGAACGTTGTTGGCGCTGCGTGGTAAAGAACCTGTAACTGCTCATATTAATATCATAATGGATTATTCGCTGTATTGGTTTGTGGGTGTTTACGATTACTATTTACACACTGGCGATACGAAATTCATCAAAACTTTTTATCCAAGAATGAAATCATTGATGGAATTCTGTTTAGAAAGAAGAAACAAAAACGGATTCCTGGAACCCTTAGAAGGCGATTGGGTTTTTATTGATTGGGCAAACGGATTACCAAAAACCGGTGAGGTTAGTTTTGAGCAAATGCTTTTAGCGAGAAGTTTAGAAGCTATGGCGGTTAGTGCTAAAATTGCAGGTGAAAACGATGACCAAAAACAATATGAAAAATTAGCGGATGAGTTAAAAACAAAATTATTTGATGTCTTTTGGGATAAAAAAGAAAACGTAATGAAGCACCAGCGTATTGATGGTAAAATGCAGGATATTGTAACCAGATACGCTAATATGTTCGGTATTTTTTTCAATTATTTTAATGAAGAGCAAAAACAAAGTATAAAAAAGAAGGTATTGCTGAATGATAATGTTCTTAAAATCACAACACCCTACATGCGTTTTTACGAGTTAGAAGCCTTGTGCGCTATGGGTGAACAAGATTATGTGTTGAAAGAAATGAAAGACTATTGGGGCGGAATGTTAAAAGAAGGCGCAACTTCTTTCTGGGAAGAATACAATCCGAACAAAAAAGGAACAGAGCATTTAACTATGTACGGGCGTCCTTACGGGAAAAGTCTCTGCCATGCTTGGGGAGCCAGTCCGATTTATTTATTAGGAAAATATTATTTGGGTGTAAAACCAACCGCACCAGGATATTCAGAATATGAAATCAAACCAAATTTGGGAGGTTTGAAATGGATGGAAGGAAAAGTACCAACTCCAAACGGTGAAGTTTCATTGTATTGCAGTACCAAAGAAATTAAGGTAAAAGCAGGTGAAGGAGAAGGAAAATTAATTTTTGAAAGTGCAAGCAAACCAAAAACAAATTCAGGAACGATTACAGAATTATCGAAAAATAAATATCAGCTGATTGTAAAACCGAATGTGGAATATAAAGTGAGTTATAGGGCTTTTTAGTAATTAGTTATTAGTGGTTAGTCCTTAGTGATTAGTCCTTAGTGATTAGTCCTTAGTGATTAGTCCTTAGTGATTAGTTTAGTTCTTAGTGATTAATTTAGTTCTTAGTGATTAGCAGTTAATTTATAAACGTCTAGTTTGTCATTCCGAGTGAAAGGAGGAATCACACGCGTAACCATAAAGATTGTCACGTGAGTTTTGTCATTTCGACGAAGGAGAAATCTCCACAAGTAGCTCCACACAGAATGTCGCCAATCTTTGTAGAGTTTCTAATGAAGATTTCTCCTTCGTCGAAATGACAAGATTGAAGAAATTCTGAAGTCAATAAAAAATAAAAAACCAATGTTATCAAAAAATAAAAAATACAATTTTAAATTAAAAACTGCTTTCGTAATGCTGTTGATTTTCTGCATTCAAGTATCAGCACAAACTACCGCTTGGAAACCAGCATCTTTTGAAGTTGTAAAATCAAATTACAAAACATTCAAAACCACGCAATACGCTCATGTTTTTTCAGGAAGCAAACATAATATTGTTCGGTTAGCTCCCGAATTAGAAGGTTTACAAGGAATCGAACTTCCTTTGGATAAATATAAAAACGGAACAAATTCACCTTTACAGTTAAAGTTTAAAGATAATGTTCAGGTATTAATTGGCGTTTTTCAGGAAAAAGGAAATCCCGAATATCTTCAATTTAATAATTCGGCGAAAGCCAAATTAATATTAGAAAATGGGATAACAATTACAGGTTTGCCTCCCGTAAATGTGTATGCAATTTCCTATTCAAAAGGAACTCAAACTATAAATCCTGGAAAAGGTTTATTTACAGTTTTAGGAGTTGTAAAAGCTTCTCAGAAATTAGAAAAAAGAAACGCAGAACTTCCAGACGGAAAACTATGGAACCCAACTTTTATTGTTGAAGGATTTTCAGATGAAAAACCGCTTTTCGAAATTATTGGTGGCCAAAATAAACCGGTTATTGATGAAGGAATGTCTGGAACAGAAGGAATTCAAGGAGGATTTGAAGGTGGACGCGTGGTAAAAGTAGGTGATACGTATCATATGTTTCCAACGGAGAGAGCGGGCGAAATTGGTGTGGATTACTATTACGATCGGGTGAAGACAAAAATTGGACACTGGACAAGTAAAGATGCCATCACTTGGAAAAGAGAATCAACAATCTATCAGGCTAGCGGAACTTATGCTGTTACTGAAGATGATAACCCAATGAATGATCGCCGTGCCGCAATTTGGTCGTATATGCCGGTTTTTAACGAAAAGGCAAACAAATGGTACGGCTATTATTTGGCTTACACGGTTAGTAAAGAAATAGAACCAAATCACTCTTTTGGAAGAATTTGGAGATGCGAATCAACCGTAGAAGGAATCAACGGAATTGGTGGCCCTTATAAAGATATGGGAATCATTATGGAACCAGGATTGGATTCTCAGCCTTGGGAAGGACGTCAGGGAGTAGCTTCCTTTTTTCCGTATAAAGTCGGCGATAAATATTTTGGCTTTTACAGCGGAGCCTATCCATTTGCTTCTTGGGCAGATTATCCTAAGAAATCAGGAAAAGGCTGGTTTGTC
>Ga0247806_10001530_pt1 | contig 11217 bp, 9 predicted proteins | sample UWRJL059202B1_FD_179935 | JGI IMG/M metagenome (GOLD analysis project Ga0247806, IMG submission 179935) | Plant litter microbial communities from Arlington Agricultural Research Station in Wisconsin, United States - UWRJ-L059-202B-1 | ecosystem: Environmental > Terrestrial > Plant litter >... | reverse complement strand
CAGCCTCAGGCGGGCAGGTCAATTCAGGAGGCGTACATCCGCCGTTTACCGGGCGTTCAGGTCGCGGCCAGGTCAGTCGCGAGCCACGACGGTCGCGAGATCCGCACCGAAGGTGAACGTGGCCTCAACCGGTCGGCCGGCCAGCACTCCGGGCAACCACTGCCTGGCGTCGTCCCACATCTCATCCACGGGCAGGTCGGCGATGGTGAACCACTGCGGGTTCAGCTCGTCCGACTCCCTGGGGATGCCGCTGAACCTGTCGGTGACAAAAACGCTCGACTGCTGGCTCCAGGCCGGCCTGTGCGGAAAGAGGTAGGTGAGCACGCCCATCGGGGTGAGAGCGCCGGCCGTGACGGTGAGACCGGACTCCTCCTCGACCTCGCGCACGGCGGCATCAAGCGCGGACTCCCCTGGCTCGAGCTTGCCGCCGAGCCCGACGATGTTGCCCAGGCCCAGCCCCTTCTTCTTACGGCCGAGCAGCACCTGCGGCTCGCCGGCGTCGGAGAAGCGGGTGAGGTAGCACACGCACACCTGGGGCAGGTCGGTCATGGTGACAATCGTAGCGAGCGGCCGGACGCCGTGACTGCAAGCGATTTCACGGGAATCTCGGTTACGCTGGATGCATGAATTTTGTGCCTGAGACCGGAACTATCACGATGTTCACCACCACGTGGTGCGGCTACTGCTCGCGTCTGAAGACGCAGCTCGACAAGAACGGCATCGGTTACACCGAGGTGAACATCGAAGAGGTCGAGGGTACCCCTGAGCTCGTGATGAGCCTGAACGGCGGCAACCAGACGGTTCCCACCGTGCTGTTCCCGGATGGCTCGGCAGCGACCAATCCGTCGCTCGCCCAGGTGCAGGCCAAGCTCGCTCCCGCGGCCTGACGCCACTCTCCGGCTTTCCCACCGCACATCCCGCAGCACAATGCCCGGGCGGCCTGAGCCGCCCGGGCTTGTCAGTGCCAGGATTCGGGTTTAGCCGAAGAGCACTGCCGCTTCGTCGTAGCGCGCCTGGGTGACCCGGTTGAGGTCCATGGTGGCGTCGGCGATGCTGACGTTGGCGATGTCGGTGCCCTTGAGGGAGACCATCGAACCCCACTTGCCTTCCATGACGGCGTCGACCGCTGCCATGCCGAGGCGGGTGGCCAGCACCCGGTCGTAGGCCGACGGGGCGCCACCGCGCTGGGTGTGGCCGAGAACTGTCGCGCGGGACTCGATGCCGGTGCGCTCTTCGACCATCGGGGCGATGATCTCGCTGATGCCGCCGAGGCGGGGACGGTTGAACGCGTCCAGGCCCTTGTGCGAGTGGGCTTCGCCCATCTCGGCGAGCTGGAAGCCCTCGGAGACGACGAGGACCGGTGCGCGGCCGCGGTCGCGGACGCTCTCGACCCAGGCGCAGATCTGCTCGATGGTCTGGGGCTGTTCGGGGATCAGGATGGCGTGTGCGCCGCCGGCCATGCCGGAGTGCAGGGCGATCCAGCCCACGTGGCGGCCCATGACCTCGACGATCATGCAGCGGCCGTGCGAGTCGGCCGTGGTGCGGAGCCGGTCGATCGCTTCGGTGGCGATCTCGACGGCGGTGTTGAAGCCGAAGGAGTAGTCGGTGGCGGCGAGGTCGTTGTCGATGGTCTTCGGCACGCCGACGATCTTGATGCCGGCGTCGGTGAGGCGGCGGGCAGCGGTGAGGGTGCCCTCGCCGCCGATCGCGATGATCGCGTCGATGCCCTCGGCATCCATGGTCTTCTGAATGTTCTCGGGTCCTGCGTTCTCGCCTTCGAACGGGTTGGTCCGCGAGCTGCCGAGGATGGTGCCGCCCTGGCGGGAGAGGCCACGGACGCTGTGCCGGTCGAGCTTCATGAACTCGCCCTGAACCAGCCCGCGCCAGCCGTTGCGGATGCCCACGAATTCGGAGTCGTACGCGCGACCTCCCTTGAGGACAGCACCCCGAATCACTGCGTTGAGGCCTGGGCAGTCTCCACCGCTGGTGAGGATACCGATCTTCATATCTGGCTACTCCTTATTACATGCATGTTGTATTTCGGCAGATTGCCCGTCCACCATCATGGTGGCGGGTTCTGGCCTGGATCAAGTCAACACCGGCGGCGCTGCTCTGGGGTAGGGACTTCCGGCCCGGTGTTACAGCTCTCCGTCAAGCGCCTGCGTGAGCACGTAGACCAACGCGCTGGCCTGCACGGAATCTGCCGGTGAGACGTCTTCGTCTGCCCCGTCGAGCGCGCGCGCCGCGAGGCCCTGCTTGCTGCCGATGAGCTCGGCGATGCGCGCGTCAATTGTGTGTGCGGCGATGATCCGCCACGCGGTGACCGGTTCGGCCTGGCCGATCCGGTGCACCCGGTCGATGGCCTGGGTCTGCTCCGCCGCCGTCCAACTCAGTTCGGCCAGCACCACGTTGGATGCCGCCTGCAGGTTCACGCCGACGCCGGCAGCGGTGAGCGAACACACCACGATGGCGACCTCTGGGTCGGTGTTGAAGGAGTCGATCGCGGCCTGGCGGGCCAGGGCGCTCTGGTCTCCCCGCAACGACACCGTGCGCAGGCCCCGCTTGGCGAAGATCTCCTCCGCGGCATCCATCACATCGATGTGCTTGGCGAAGAACACCACCTTGCCCACCGAGTGGGCCAGCTGGGCCGCGTAGTCCGCGGCGAGCCCGGCCTTGGCCTGGCCGATCTTGCGCACCATGGTGAACACGTTCTCACCGGTGCTCGTGCCCTTCGACTCCTCGAGGTCGGCGTGGGCGACGGCGCGAATGTACGCGGCGCGTTCCTCGTCGGTGAGGGCCGGAGCCTTGACGCCGGGGTGGCGCGCGGCCACGAGGGCGTTGTAGCGCTTGACCAGGCGGGCACCGAGCTCGCGTTCGGCCTTCTGGATGGACCGGCCGAGTTCGCTGTCCAGCTCCACCGGGAGGTCGGCGATGCGCTTGGCGGGCAGGTCGGCGGCGACGTCGACCTTGCGGCGGCGCACGATGCCCATGTCGATGACAGCGGCACGCGCGGCGGTGTAGAAGCCGGCGTCCGCGGGGGTGAGCCCGGTCTCTTCCAGGCGGGCCATCAGCTTGGCGGTGGGCTTGTCGCCGTCGATCCAGCCGAGGAACTGCCAGATGGCGCGGAAGTCGTCGACATCGTTGATCAGAGGGGTGCCGGTGAGCGCCATCAGCAACGGGTTGTTGCCCGGGGTGCGGCGGCGGATCTGCTCAGCGAGGCTGAGCACGTGCTTGGACCGCTGTGACTGCAGGTTCTTGATGAAGTGGGCCTCGTCGACGACCATGCCCTTGAAGCCCAGGGTGCCGAGCCAGGCCAGGTGGCGGTCGAGCACGTCGTAGTTGACCACGACGACGTCGGCGAAGGCGTCGAGGGTGTCGCCGTCGCCGTGGATGACCGTGGCGCGGCGGTGCGGCGTCCACAGTTCGACCTCGCGCACCCAGTTCATCTTCACGACGTTGGGCACGATCGCCAGCAGCGGGTAGGCACCGGCGACGGAGGCGGCGAGCAGGCTCTGGGCCGTCTTGCCGAGGCCAGGTTCGTCGGCGAGGAGGTAGCTGCGGTGGCCGAGGCGGGCGCTCTCGATGAAGCGGGCCTGGTGCCGCATGAGCTCCATGCCGCGCGGGGAGAACCTGTCGACATTGGGGGCCTCGGGCAGGTCCATGCTGGCTGCCTGGCCGCCTGAGCCGTATTCGAACGCTTTGAAGAGCGGGCCGAGCAGTTCCCAGTTGGCCAGGCGACGGGCGGACGACACCGGCGCGGCCTGCACGGCACTGAAGTCGGGGGCCAGGAACGGGTTGGCCAGCTGGCGGGCCCGCACAGACTGCGGAACGACCTGATTCTGCGGCACCTCGGGCTTGACCTCGGGTTCGCGGGTGATGATGAGCTCGTCCGGGCTGAGTTCCGCGCCGGATTCGAGCAGCCAGTCGCGGCGGAAGCGCTGCGCGACGGTGGAGACGCCGGCATCCGGTTCGAGCAGGGTGATCAGGCTGGTGTCGCGGGCGGCGGTCTTCGCGAGGATCTGGGCGATGCCGTCGAGACGTTTGAGGAGTTCGGCGCGGTTGGCGTCGGTCAGTTCGTGGTCGGTCTTCACGCGAGCGCGTTCTTCGCGCATCAGCAGCGCGATGACCTGGTACTTGGTGCGGTTGGTGGGCCCGAGCTTGGTGCCGCTCTGGGCCTTGGCTTCGACCTCGCGCACCTTGCGGGCCAGGATCGGAATGATCGGAGCGTCGTCGTCGCGCGAGCGCGGGCGTTGACGTGTCCGACCGCTGCCGGCCCCAGCGCGGCCCGCTGGGTTGGGGCGGGTGTGTGCCATTTTTCTCCACTTCACACCAGCGCAGCACTCAATGCGCGCTCGTCGTGTTGCGCATCCGCAGGATGCCTGTGCGATCGATACGTCGAACCCCATGATCGAGGGGCGAGGCGCCGCTTCCTCAGCCCCGACTGCACTGATGGCTGCGGGGCCACGGTCGAGACCGGCTCCAGACGCACCCTTAGTCTATGCCCGCCCCCGGATTCAGCGGTGCATCGGCACCGGGACCTTCGTCCGGATCCCGACGACGATGAAAACCAGGGCCGCGATGAACTGCGCCGACACCCAACCCTGGCCGTGCAATTCGATGACCACGATCGGGTTCCAGAGCACGGCGATGGGCACCAGGGCGATCAGCCACCACCATGCCTTCGCCTGGATGACGAAGACGCAGATGATCAGGGCCAGGATGCTGACGATGTAGCGAATGATGACGAAGCTGCCGACATCGAGCAGCGCCAGCCCGGCGAGCAGGGCGATGGCTCCGAGCAGGCCCGGAGCCAGCGCGGAGCGGGTGTACGTGGGTTCGGCCGGGGTGCCCATCAGACGCCCCCTCCCCCGCCGCCGCCGCCTCCGCCGCCGACGGAGCCACCGCCGCTGGACCCTGAGCTGGCCGAGCTCGCTGCGACGCCCGAGGCCGCGGCCGTGCTGAACGCGGCGACGCCGGTGGCGAAGTACGCGGCGTTGAACGGCGCGGTGCCGACGAACCAGTCGGGCTGCTCGTGGGCGCTGGCGTAGTAGTCTCCGAGCACTCTGGACCACTCCTTCTCCTGGCCGGTGAGCACCGCGATCGGCAGGAGCCGTTCATAGAGTTTCAGCACCTGCACGGGTTCGGTTGTCACCGTTCCGCCGGCGGAGTCGGGCCGGTACGGCGTGCGCAGCGCGCCCTGGGGGCTCTGCAGCACGCGCAGTCTGTCGGCTTCGGCCAGCGAGATGTACACGGTGACACCCTTCAGGTAGTCGCGGAGTTCGGCGCCGCGAGCGGTGAGCGGCCGCACATCGGCTGTCACCACGATCGTAAGGATCGCGGCGGCCAGACCCACGACGAGGAACAGCGCCGGCCACGCGCCGGCCACCTCCGTCGCCAAGGCGATGATGCTCGCCACGAGAGCGAAGATGCCGGCGAAGAGGGCCGCACCGAGGAGCCAGCGGCGCAGCGAGCCGCCCTTCTTCTCGCGGAGGCCGTCGGTGAGCAGCTCCTTGCGGGACGCGGCGACCACCTTCTGCAGGGCGGGCCCCAGCTTGGTGCTCTTCTTCGTGAAGTCCCGCACCGTGCCGATCTTCTTGCTTGCCGGGAACAACGCGTCGAGGACCGCCCGTTCGGTGGGGTCGAGGCCCGCGCGGGTGCGTAGTTCGAGCAGGTAGTGGTTCTTGCCGTCGCCCTCGAGCACACGCACGTTGCCGCGCACCGCGAACTGCAGGAACTGGGCGGTGAGGGCCTTGCCGGCGGCCTTGCCGCCGAGCACACCGCCGGCCTGCAGCAGGTTGACGCCCTCCGGCGGCAGGTACTCGGCGATGATGGTGGGTCGGCCGGGCTGGTCCCGCCACCGGGTCGCGCGCGCGAAGACCGCCACGAGACCGGCCACCAGCGCGGCCAGCGCCGCGAGCAGGGCGATGGTGGGGAACGGGTTGGCGGTGAACGAGTCGTCCCTGGGCACGAAGGTGCCATCGGCGAAGCCCACGGCGAGGGTCAGTCCCTCCCCTCTGCCCAGATCGTTGGCGGTGGCTTCGACGACCCATCCGTCGCCGTCTGCCGCTTCGTCGAGCGAGTCGCAGGCCGCGCCGGAGGCGGACCCGCCCTGGTAGCAGGCGGTGCGGCCGGTCAGATCGGATACCAGCTCCGGCGCCACGTGCACTGTTGCGCTGACGGTGTCGAACGGCTGCGCCCAGCCGGTTCCGTTCACTTCCCAGTAGAACTCCTGATCGCTGGTGTCATCAGGAAAGAGGATGACGTGGGTCTGCTCGTAGGTGATGACGTAGGTCTGCTCGCCGTGCACGAAGTCGTCGTCGGCGATGGTCACCTCGAGGAAGTCCGCGTCGTCGTCGTCGGAGAAGTCCTCGGTCTCGTAGTCCCGGTCGGCGCCGGTTTCGTCGGTGACGCTGACGATGGACACGCCGGTGGGCTGGCCGCGATAGTGGGTGGGCAGGTACCGGCGGATGCCGTGGTTCTGGTCGGTCTCGGGAAACCGCGCCACGAGGGTCTCAGCGGTGGTCAGGGTGGAGTGGCCCTCGTCATCGCGGCCGAGCTGATAGTCGGCGTGCATGGACGCGAAGCTGAAGTCGTCGACCCCGTGCCGGAGCGACTCGGTCGCCGGCTGAACCGCGGCCTGGGCGGTTCCGCCCGCAGCCTCGGGGGTCGCCGCAAGCGCCGAGGTGGCGGCCAATCCCGACAGGCCGACGAACACAGCCGCTGCGAACGCCAGGCAGGACAGGGAACGTAACGATCGGCGCATGCTCTCATGGTAGCCACGCCCAGTGCAACGAGCGGGATCCAGTGCCGCTCCGCGCGGCATCAGCGTCAATCAGGCGGGGGTTCTGCTGATGGATGTGGTTTCCAACGGCTGTTCGAGCAGGTCGGTGATCGCGGGGCGAAGCTCGGAGAGCCACACCACGTAACCGGCCTCGGAGAGGTGCAGGCGGTCGGTGGACCATTCGGTGCTGAGCATGCCCTCGCTGTCGGCCAACGCGGGCCACAGATCCAGGTAGCGAGCCTTGACTGTCGGTGCGAACTGCCTCAGGTGCCTGTTCACGGAGCGGATCACGTGCACGAAGTCTCTCTCCCGCGGTGGCACCGACTGCACGAGCAACCGGGCGCCGGGAAGTCGTTTGCGCAGGGTGCAGAGGATGGTTTCGATGTTGCGCACGATGTATTCGTCCGACCGGTTCCAGCCCACATCGTTTGTGCCCACCTGCAGCACGATGGCGTCGGGGTCGGCGTGGACGACCTGGTCGAGCCGGCCGATCACCTCGTCGGTCGTGTCTCCGTTCACACCGAGGTTCTGCACCTCCAGCTCGGGAAACCGTTCTTCCCAGCGTGCTCCGGCGCTGAGGCCATCGCCGACGAACACCACTGACTGGGACATCTCGACTCCTCAACGCTCGCTAACCATAATGCGCCGCTCGGGGGGCTCTGGCTAGGGTCGAAGCTGGCAAGCTCCCGTCAGCTGGCCCCGGTGTCGGGCCAGGGCGGATGGTCAGGCGACGGTGGCGTTCTCGGTCTCGGGTGTCTCAGGGGCGGCGACAGGAGTGTCCGCAGGGGTGTCGGCAGGGGTCTCGGCAACGGCGTCCAGCACGGCGGCCTCGGACTCGGCGGCGGCGGTGATGCGGTTGGCCATCCCGCTGAAGATCACACCGTGGAACGGCAGGATCGAGAACCAGTACAGCCGGCCGCCCAACCCGCGGGGAAAGAACACCGCGCGCTGCCGGTAAACCGAGCCACCGTCATCCGTGGGTTCGGCCCGCATTTCGAGCCAGGCCCGCCCTGGCACCCGCATCTCGGCACGCAACCGCAGGAAACTGCCCCTGTCGATGCGTTCGACGCGCCAGAAGTCGAGCACGTCGCCGGTCTGCAGCCGGTCCGGATGCCGGCGCCCGCGGCGCAGGCCCACTCCGCCGACGATCTTGTCCATCCAGCCGCGCACGGCCCAGGCCAACGGGAACGAATACCAGCCGTTCTCGCCGCCGATGCTCTCGATGACCCGCCACAGGTCGGCCGGCTTGGCCGAGGTGCGCTTCTCCTTGAGGTCGGTGTACACGAGGTGGCCCGCCCAGTCGGGGTCGCTGGGCAACGGGTTGCTCGACGCCCCCTCGGTGGCGGCGTTCTGCCAGCTGGTCTCGACGTCGCCGTCGCGCATCCGGCCCAGCGCCAGGCGCACGGCGCGGCGGTAGGTGGTGAGTCCGCCCACCGGCGGTGGGATCACGGCATCGATGTCGTGCTCGTGCATGACGCAGTCGTACTGCAGCGAGGCGATGATCGGCACCGCGAGGCTGCGCGGAATGGGCGTGACCAGGTTGACCCACTGCGAGGCCAGCCACGGGGTGAGCACCGGCAGTGGCGCGATCGGGCGCTGGTGCAGGCCCGCTTCGACGGCGTAGCCGTTCATCATCTGGCCGTAGCGCAGCACATCCGGGCCGCCGATGTCGAAGGTGCGGTTGACCTCCGCCGGCACGTTCGCGGCCGCGACCAGGTAGTAGAGCACGTCGCGCACCGCGATCGGCTGGATGAAGTTGCGCACCCACCGGGGCGCGGGCATGTACGGCAACACGTCGGTCAGGTGCCGGATCATCTCGAACGACGTGGAACCCGACCCGATCACCACCCCAGCCTGGAAGGCCACCGTCGGCACCCCGGAATCGAGCAGGATGCGCCCGACCTCGGCGCGGGACCGCAGGTGCGGCGAGAGGGTGTCACTGTCGGGGTGCAGACCGCCCAGGTAGACGATGCGCGAGACCCGTGCGTCGGCCGCGGCCGCGGCGACGTTGCCCGCCGCCACCCGTTCGGTCTGCTCGAAGTCGCCCTTGGCTCCCATCGAGTGCACCAGGTAGTAGAACACGTCGATGTCGGCACTCGCCCTGGCCACAGACGCCCGGTCGCCGAGATCGCCCTCGACGATCTCCACGTCATCGGCCCACGGGACGTCGGTGAGTTTCTGGGGCGAACGCACCAGCACCCGCACCGTGTGGCCGGCCTCGAGGAGCTTGGGAACCAGTCGGCCTCCGATGTAGCCGGTGGCTCCGGTGACCAGGACGCGACGTGCTGTCTTCTCAATCATTGCGTCAGCCTAGGGCCGGAGTCTGGGCTGGACCTGCGGATTCACCGCCGGCCGCACGCGCGACCGCCCTCTGCCTGTGGATGAATCCGGCGGCGCCGCTCAACCTGGGGGAAGATCGCCGGATGATCCTACGACTCGACCCTCGTTATCCCCTCGTCTGGCGCACTCCCGACACCATCCAGCTCGGCATCGACCGACCGCTGGCGATAGTGCCGGGTGTGACGGCGCCGCTGGAGAACGTGATCGCGGCGCTCCGGGTGGGGGTCCCCAGGTCGGGTGCGTTGATGCTCGGGCGGCAGTCCGGTGCCACGGATGCGGCGACCCTCGCCTTGCTCGACGCGCTGGGCCCCGCGCTGGTCGGCCTCGACTCCGAGCAGGCGCCACCCGGCACAGAGCCTCGCGCGGTCCTCCCGTTCGCCGGCAGATCGGCAGCCCCGGTGCACCCCGTTGACCACCCCGTGGAGCGCCCCGTCGTCTGTGTTGACGGTCACGGGCCCACGGCCGACCGCATCCGGGGCCTGCTCGCCGAACTGGAACTCACCGTGCTGACGCCGGAGGACCGCGCGCCCGGGGCGTCCCAGCTGCCCGATCTGGCCGTGATCGTGGACCACTTCGTGCTCGCGCCCCAACGGCACGGCCGCTGGTTGCGGCGTGATGTGCCGCACCTGCCGGTATTGTTCAGCGACACCGAGGCGCGTCTCGGTCCGCTCGTCGAGCCCGGCGCCGGCCCGTGCCTGACCTGCCTGGAACTCGACCACGTCGACGCTGACCCGGCCTGGCCCGCGATCGCCAGCCAGCTGCTGCATCGCACGGCACCCACCGAAACACCCCGGCTGGGCATCGCGGTGGCCGCCACGGCGGCCGGCATCGCGCACGAACGGGTGTTCGCGGCCTCGCACGAATACGCGGCCGTGTCGCTGGCGATCGACGCTGAGTCAGTGACGCTCAGGCGCCGCGCGCACCGGCCGCACGAGCGGTGCGGATGCCGATTTCTGCCAGAAAGCGTGATCGTTCGCGCGGGGAACGTTGCTGGTTTCCGGCCGCGGACCAGCTGAGCGCCAGCCGTTTGCGGGCGCGGGTGACGCCAACGTAGAGCAGCCGGCGTTCCTCGTCGACCTGCTCGAAGGTTCCGGCGTAGCTGATCGGCACGAGCCCCTCGGACAGGCCCACCACGAACACGGCGTCCCATTCCAGGCCCTTGGCCGAGTGCAGTGTGGCCAGGGTCACTGCCGCGACGGTGGGTTCGTGCTGGCCGGCCTGGCGTTCCATGAGTTCATCGGTGAACTGGCGGAAGGTGGTGCCGGGCGCCGCCTGGTCGACGAGGCCCATGATCGCGTTGAGCGCCTCCCACCGGTCCCGCACGGCCCCGCGGGTGTCCGGAGCGGTCTGGCTCCAGCCCAGGCCCCGCAGCACGTCGCTGACCGATTTGAACAGCGGCTCGCCCATGATCGAGACGGATGCCGCGCGCAGCGACATCACCGCCTGCTTCACCTCGGGCAGGTCGAAGAACCGCTTGGAGCCGCGGATCTGGAAGCTCACCCCGGCATCCCCGAGCGCGGTCTCGAGCAGCGCGGCCTGCACGTTCACCCGGTACAGCACCGCGATGTTCTCCGGGGCCATGCCGGATTCGATGAGCTCGAAGATGCTCTGCGCCACCCCACGGGCCTCGGCCATGTCATTGGGGTACTCCCGCACGGCGGGCTCCACCCCGGTCTCGGCGACGGCGGCGTGCAACGACAGCGCACCGGGCCGGCCGCGCATCAACTGGTTGGCAGTGGCGACGATCGCGGCGGTGGACCTGTAGTTCTGTTCCAGGCGCACCACGGTGGCGTCCTCGTAGTGTTTGGGAAAGTCGAGCAGGTAGTCACTGCGGGCGCCCGCGAACGAGTAGATGGTCTGGCTGGCATCGCCGACCACGCAGAGGTCCCGCCGGTCGCCGAGCCACAGCTTGAGCAGGTCGTACTGCAGCGGGGAGACGTCCTGGAACTCGTCGACGACGAAGAACCTGTACTGCTCGCGCACCTGCAGCGCCACGGACGGTTCGGCCTCGATCATGCCGGCCATGGCCAGCAGCACGTCTTCGAAGTCGATCTGCTTGCGGTCGTCCTTCAGCCGCTCGTAGCCGGCCTGCATGT
>Ga0247806_10001528_pt1 | contig 11218 bp, 10 predicted proteins | sample UWRJL059202B1_FD_179935 | JGI IMG/M metagenome (GOLD analysis project Ga0247806, IMG submission 179935) | Plant litter microbial communities from Arlington Agricultural Research Station in Wisconsin, United States - UWRJ-L059-202B-1 | ecosystem: Environmental > Terrestrial > Plant litter >... | reverse complement strand
GCGAGACTGCGCCAGGTAGGGAGTGGCTCATTGAGAACTTCTTCGTCAATGCTATTAAAGAAGTTGACTCAACGGTTCGTAATAAAATTAACCGCGTATTTGTCTACGAACCAATTGCCCGTTACGCCGACCCAGCGGCTGAAAAGAAATTCAAACGAGCCATCCGTGCTCAAAAGAACAGCTAAACGTGCTTTCGGCTACTGGCGCCATTGTGCCAGTAACCACAAAACTCACATACGTATTGCTGCAGCTCTTTGGCGGGTGAAGAAAGCTCAGCTTCAAGCTGGGTTTTGTATTTACGCTTTTTCTTATCGCCAACCAAGCAAAAATGGGCCGGGTTGGGCTGAAGCGGGAAGGCGGGGGAGCGTTTGGGGTGTTTCACTATATTTAATTATAGCCTACTACACCACTTTACCTATGCATTTGCAATTTTTAATGAAAAAGACTATAAAAGAATATAGACTTACACCCCTGTTTGTAGAACATTCAAATCAAAATCCTAAAGATTGGATTCAAATTGTCTGATACATCTGATCAAAATGAGTTGTCCGACGAGGAGAAGCGGTACATACGGCTTAACTCACGAGCAACGTACGAAGCCTTAAAACGGCTAGACGATGAGAAAAAGCTCGAAGCACAAAACACTGTTCCTTCAGGAACAGTTCCGCTGAACATTGTCCCAGAACCTACCGAACCAGTTGAAGTAGAGCCTCTTCCGGAAGCTAAAATCCTGTATCGGCACCGCTTGCATTGGGTGCAGCTGCTCGGTGCGCTAACTATCGTCAACATTCTGATTGTTGCCGTACTGAGCTTCGGCGTTTGCTGGGTACTAGAGATTGTCGTACGCGAAAATCTCGAAAACACCCTACTTGCACGAACACCCGGACTGGTGACTTACATATTTCCATTGCTTCCTGCAGTTATTACTGTGGTGGTCGCAATAATCCGACTCAAGGAGGACTGGCGTCAGAATCTGCACGATTTAATCATGTGGTTCTCCGAAAGATGGGTTATAGATACATACGAAATTAGACACATCGTCAACGTTCCTGGAGTTTTTCTTAACTTCGTGGGCCAGATTGAAGATATCGAGGCTAAAATTCCCCGTTCGGCGGTTATTGACCCTTTAGTAAGTCAAAGCTGGGTAGGGGAAATACTCGATTTTGGAACGCTTTCGCTAGGAAGCGCTTCCGAACAGAACACTCAGTTCAAAAACATTCGCTACTTACCACGTCCGAAGAAACTTAAGGAGATACTTGGTCTTAACCAGGGGGAATAGTCATAGGGCTGTGCAGAAATGCACAGCCCTATTTCATAATTAGAATACTATATTTAACTTAACGCAAAATGATTGAATAATATTAAAAGAAGAGTATAATTTATAGCAAATAGGCACTAAGCGTAATTTTTAATAAGATTCTTATTCGATTACAGACCTAAATTCTGATGGATTAGCTTTGTAACCGGACAAGAATCCGGCTTAATATTCTCCTCCGGGATTGAGTGTTAGGAAGCGCACCTTTACAATTTGATACATGTAAATGTGCCCCATGGATTCCAACAATTTCCTCACAGAAATGGATACCACATGTCAACGACAAGCAACGGTCAGGCAGCATGGCCTTCGGCTGGTACCATCGAGCCGATACCCGAGAAATCTCACAACAAACCGCCCGAAATCTCGTCGGAAACAGTTCCCACGCCCGAAAATGCAACGGAATCGGATACGACGACAGACACGACAGTAAGTGAACCGGCAACTGAAACGGTAGAAAAACCATCATTTGAATCAACCTTACCTGCATGGGTGCTCGACTTTAAGCCGAAATCCAAATGGAGCGTTGGGCCAAGAATCAAGTGGTGGCTTTACACAAGGCTAAACTTGTTCACGAAAGATTGGATCACGCCACCCGAAACGCTCACGCGTCGCGATATGCGTGCCGAAATCCTCGAAAACGAGAAGTACGTCAACGACAATCGACAGATTGTCTTCATCACCGGAACCACCTCTTCAGGAGGTGGCAAAACCAAGACGACAGTCACCGGTACGGTTGCAGCTTATACCAGTATGTGTTGCCGCAACGGCGCTGCACTCATCGGTCTCGACCTCGGGGCAGATAAGACAGTGAGCCGTTTTCACATGGAGGAGAAGAGGGTTTTGCCAACTACCAAGCTCATCAGTGACTTGGAAAGTGGCATTCATTTCTATCCTAGCGATCTCGTGCCATATACTGACAGCGACGCCGACACAGGACTCATCCTGTTCAAGGCAAAAGCCGAAGAAGACACCGAGACGCTCGACTACAAGCAGTACCAGGTAACTGGATTGCTGAAATACATGAACCTGCTGTATCCGATGCTTTTTTGCGACGGCGGCCCCGGACTGAACCTCATGACCACCAACGGTATGATTGAGGCGGCGGATATCTATATCCTGCCGCTTAAAGGAATATCGAATGAGTCAGGAAGTGACGTCCGCAAGGTTATCGAACATCCGCCCTATGAGCTGAAAGCTCAGAACGACCGGATTATCGTAGCCGTCAGTGCAGTGCTTAGGAGCAAGCTCAACACGCGAACTCAGTGGGAAATCGCTGAGAAGTGTGGAGTTGATCCGAAGCAAGTTGTGCTGATCCCGCAAGACTCGTACCTCGATGATCAGATCGCGGTAAACTTGAAGCGCGTGAGCATCCCCGCCCTCGCGCTAAAGACCCGCCTTATGTACTCGAGGCTGATGAAGCTAAACGTACAGATCGCAAAATCGTTCCAACCCATTGTTCACGAAACCATCGTTGTGGAGGAAAAACATGCTTAATGCAAACGGGCTGATCGTCAGCCTCGCATCAGTACTGTCGTTTGAGACCGAGCCGGATGATCCTTCGGGGTTGATTCCGACCGGACCGAACTTCGCTCTGTTCAGCGGACTTGGTGGCGCTACCCAGCTCATCATCGGGACCGTTCTGGCGATTCTTTTCATCGTCGGGCTCGTGCTGCTTCTTATGGGCATCGGAAAGTTCCGAGTAGGAAACAGGGACTCCGGACAGGGTGCAAAGGGCGTTGGATTCATTTTCAGCGGCCTGATCATCATGGTGGCTGCCTTCATAGCGATTCCGGTGATTCAACTCATCATCGGAATCGCGCAAGGCGCCGGCGACCAAATTTAGTCGTACACGAGGGGGCTGGCAACACTGTCAGCCCCCTTACTAACATTCGGATAGGACTATCATGTACCTTCCTACTGACATTTGGACCGATATGTTTGGCTCTTCGGTTGATAAGTTGGAGGAGATTATGAAAACCGTCAATGACATTTCATTTCCTTCGCTTGATTCAAAAGAGTTCCAAGACTTCTGGGAGCTTAACTTCGGGTTCGCCGTGATGGTTGCAATCTTTGCAGCGATTATATCGCTGTTTAGTTACGCAAAGCAAAGAGACCTCGCCATCGTTCTGAACGCAGGGTTGACCCTGATCACCACCTTCATCATTGGGTACTTTTTGCCCCCGGCGCTTTACTTGCTGACTTGGTTCTCCAAGAACCTATCTTTGATAGCAGCGAAGATAGTTAACGGGACAGAAGGAAAGGACGGAAATGTTTGGTACCAGATTTATGTAGGATTCATGAATCTTAAGAACCCGATAATGGTTCTTGGGAACAGAATGTTCGGTGAATTGCTCACTGGATTACTCGATTTTCTTGTCTCCTCGGTTGTTACCAGCATGTTCTTTTTCGCCTTCCTAACGCTTGCAGCTTTTCCAGTACGCCTTATTGGATTCGGTTTTACCGTGTTCAGAATCGGCATTGCAGGACTACTGACAACAGTTTTTTTGCAACCAGTGGTGCTGTTTGTGTTGGCGATTGGTGCGGTTTCTTTGAAGTTCTCAGGGCAAGACGTAGGCAGCTTCGACAACTCGCTGGCTCTCATCTTGGCCTTGGCCTGCATCATGCCAATCCTATTGTTTTTTACGCTCTTCCGTAGACTCCAAAAAGTCGCGATCGAAGGTCCACTGTTTAACAAAAACATGAATCCTTCGTTCGGCTCAACGGGTGGTTTTTCGCTAAATCGGCCCCAAAACCGTAACTACGCCGGAAACATTCCACAAGCTGGCGAAACGATGGAAAGTGTTGCATCGAAAGCTAGCTGGGTGGGGAACAAGCTTGCGCTCGCCTCTAAGGCTTTAGCAGTAGCTGCACCACACGCTGCTGCCATTGTTGGCGGAACTGCCGTGGCGGCTAACGCCGCAGCGACAACTGCCGGCAACCGTGCCGAGAAAAGTAAAGCAAATGCCGAAGCTCACTCATCTGGAGATTCCGAAAATCACACCTTAACCGGTGCGACGGTGGTAGCTGCAGATAACTTCAACCAGTCTTCAACAAGCCAAGACACGAGCACTCCAGAACCGTCGGATGCGCCCACGAAAACCCCCAAAGGTACTGTGGTCCGTAACGGCGCTTCGAAAGTCGCAAGTGCAACTTCGTCTGCTGCATTCGCGGCAGAAAAAGCGGCTCGCTGGACGAGTGGCGCCCAACGCAAGGCCAAGAAAGAAGTCGACCGACAACTCAGGAGGTGAATATGCCGTACAACGGGCCCTCGTGGCTGATAGGTAACCAACGAAAAGTACGACGGCGACACCTAGAGGCACTCCACATCCTGTGGATTGTCGGCTTCTTGATGGCTAGTTTCGTGCTTTTCCTCATTCCCGCTACTCAGTCGTTGTGGCTGTGGGTTCCCACAGCCCTGCTACTTCTGTTTGGCGGAATACCGCTTCGAGATGGACCCGGTTTCCTTGTCGCCTGGGACTGGTACGAACACGTCACCAGGCGCAAGAATCCGGAGCTAGAAAAGGTAAGGCCAGCAAAATCCAAAAAGGGAAAGCAGGCTAATACAGCCAGTGAAACAGAGGCGAAACAGCGACGTCAAAAGCGCACACCTCCTATCAATGCCGTACCGATGGAGTACTACAATTCGAATACCGGCAAGCACACTGGGGTCTTGTACCTGCCTCCGAGGATCGCCGACGCGTCAATCATCGTTTCAACAGGGTTTGACGGAGCTCTTCTGGGCTCTGAAGAATTCTTTGATCGGATGGATAGCATGTCGGAGAGTCTCATCGAGGCAGCAAGGGCGTCGATTGAACCAATTGGTATCCTCCAAGGGTTTATGAAGCGTCCGTACGACATCACCAGAAGTCGCGAATGGCAACTCAACAACGTCCCGCCGCAGATCATGGCTTCGGTGCCGGGTACGACCTGGCAAGAAGTTCTGCAAGGGAAGCCAGTTGAGTCAGTTATCGCTGATGCCTCAAAAAAGCTCGAACGGCCACTAACCGCTGAAGAGTTCCTTCACAAAGAGATGACCGAGCGTGATGTTTTGAAGCAAAAGCGTGCATCTGACGCCTATAGCTTCTACGGCCTAACAGTCCCACGGCCGCAAGACTGGCCATTGGGAAATAGGGGAGTCATTTCGAGGATGCTTTCACAGCAGCAGCTTAATGAAGCACCTATTGTCAGGCTGACGAGTCTCGTCGAGCAAGGCCTCATATCCAATGGGGCCTTGGGTGTTCAAACGCTCGATTTGGATGGTCTCAATAACCATCTAAGGAAAGCGTGGGACATGAATCCAAACACTCTACATTCGTGGAACGAAGGGTTGGACGTAACTCAAGAAGGGAAACCGTTCGACCCAACCAACCCGTGGCCTCCTTACGATTTCTTTACCGGAATCGACAAAAAGAGATTGCCGTTTACAAATTACGGCAATACGCTTCACCGGACGTACCTCGTTACCGGTATGGAGCAAAGGCTCATTCGACCACGTCAGTACCGGGAACTTTTCCAACCAGGCTATCTAGGTCCGACTGATGAAGTTGGATACGCGGCGGCGCTTGTTGGCGAAAGTGTCCTCGCAAGCGAAGAAGCTCGGGCTACAACCCGAGCGATTCGTCTCAAGAAGGCAATACGGAGAATGAGCGGTGCCGATAGTGGCGACCGTGACGAATCCGCACTTGAGCGCGAAGAAGCACGGCTTCTTGAAAACCAACGTGATGAATTTGATTACGGTGGAAGCCACGGGCTTGTCATGAACTTCTATATCACCTTGTCGGTGTACGGAGAAAATGACCAAGCTCGGTTCGATCGACTCATGAAAGTTGATGAGTTGTTCCGACTGGTTTCAAGGAACCTGCGTGTCAACATTCAGTCCATCCGGACTGCACCACATATGAACCGATCTTTCTGGACGATGTTCGGAGGAACGGGAATGATGTGATCCATGTATCAAACAAAGGTGCGCAAGGTGGGGGAGGCTAAAACTTCCCCCGCCTAAGCGCATCAACTATGTTGTGAACCAATCACAGTATTGTTGAGATGCTTAAATCTCATCTTGAAACTTAACAACCTATCCAGCGCCACAAGAGAAGGGCACACTAATGTCAAAATTGACTGCGAGAATTTCTCGCTCATTTAAGGCAATTCAAGAAAGGCTCTCCAGAACATTTCGGCGTCGGCGTTCATCCGTAGCTTCAATCACGTCAACTGCACGAGCGGCACTAAGTTCGCTCAGTTCGCAGTACACCGGCTATGCTGGTGGTGACGAAGAAGCTATTGCCCTCGTAAGAGGGACTGATGTTCCGTTTGGGTTTGACCTAGAAATGATGATGCACAATGGCGAAATCGAAGCCATGGTTGTTGTCATTCTTGGTAAAATCAATTCGCGAAAAACAACGCTGGCAAAGAACCTGCTTCTCGTACGTCTTCGGACGTCATTCGGAGGCAGGCAGCCACGAGCAATCGTGGAAGACGTCATCGTTAGAAATGGCATCCCGGAATGGCAAGAAACAGCTAACAAGCTGCGTGTCGATCCGGTGCCTATGCACGAGCCGTTCAACCCAATTTCCGCATCGTACGGTATGACTAGAGACGAAAACCTAATGACGATCGAAGATCTCATTACGGCCGGCGGCTTTAAGCGACCGGTAGGTATTCACGACTATGCAAGCCGTGTCGCATTCTTGAAAATGTACTCCAAGTATCCGAAGTTCGCTTCGGTGCCTACCTTCAGCCAAACGCTCAAGAAGCTTAACGTTGCTGATGTTCTGGAATACGGCACACAAATCGACGACGAGTTTAAAAGCCACGTCGAAGAGGAAGCCGAAACCCAGGACGACGCAATGCCAAGCGAGCTTCAAGAGCTGATAGAAAGAGACTCCAATGTCGACCCTGAAGATGTAATCAAGGCCGCCATCGAGGTGCATTATGACCTCGACAAGGTCCTTGAAGGCCCCCTGGGACGCATGTTCGCCGGTACAAAGTCAATCGAAAAAGGGTTCCGACAGCGCCTGGTTGTACTAAACTACACCCAGCTTCTGACGAACCCGGCAGCGGTTGCCTTGGTTAAGCGTTTCGTTCGTCGATTCCTCGAGTCGGCGAAAAACCGCAACGACCTCCGGTTCATGTTTCAAACCGACATCAGCGACGAGGCGTACAAAATGCTGCGGATTGGTGATGAAGCCGTCTCCACAAGCGACGACATCAAAAGCATTCGCAGCACCAGCAAAGCTAAGATCATTCTTAGCCAGCGTACTCGAGACTTCCAGGTTATCGGTAGTTCTGACAGTATCGAAAGGAATGCGTCCGACAACCTCTTAGGAGATGTCAGCGTGTTTTTCATCGGACGCCAAGGGAAGAAAGATATCGCGCTTCTTCGGGAGACGATCGATCTGACCGTGGACGAAGAGGCAATCATCGTCACTCAAGAGCGGGGTCAATTCCTCGTGAAAATTGGCGAAAACCCCGGCATTCCTATTGATACGAATCCGCTGTTTAACGACTCTCTTGCAGAAATCAGTCAATCGAATTCTGCACTGGACGAGTCCCTCGACCGCAGCAATATCAAGGAAGATGCCTTCATTCAGTAACAAGGAGGATTCCCGTGGCACGTTCAGAACCGAAGGCGAAGAAGCTGTTTTTTGCAAATCACCCTTTCATATCCTTACTGTGCTTGGTGGCCATCCTGATGCTGATAACAGCAGGGGTGGCCACCGTCGTTCAGCAAGCTTTCTTGAATCAAAGCTCGGCCGAGTCTCCACAAGAAACTCAAGGCGAGGGCGCGGTGTCCCCAGCGGATACCGCACCCACGCCACCGACAACCGACCTAGAAACAGGAGATGAAACTGACAATACAAGCTGTTTGGCGGTTCTCCCGCCCGAACAGTTTGCCCAGCTTTCAACCCGCATTCTTGATTTCGAGGAAGCCCGGCTACAACCGGATTTCTACGAAGACCAGGCTACCATGCGAGTACATGCGACGGAAAACTTCATCGCAAACAACCTCAGGACAGAAACAGTAACGGAAGTTTCCGACATTTCAGCCATCCTTGATCGTGAACAAACGGTCATTGCATGTTTTGTTATATCGGAGACTCGAGTTATCGTACAAGCCGTCGATGCGTTTTCAACGTACCGCACGGACAGCTCCGGGGCTAGCATACTCGTAAACCAATTTACAGGCGAAAACCCATCACCGGTACACAATACCGGGTGGGAACTGCAGAATGGTGAATGGTATGTAGACTCCGCACAACGATAGGAGGCGCCATGAAAAAAACTGGCGTTATCGTCGGTTGTGCTTTAGTGCTACTATTCATGATGTTACTCATGACGACTACGGGCGGAATTCAATCCGAAGTCGAGCGCTGCTACGTTCCTCCTGTAGATTTGGGGGGGCGAACAAAATCAAATGCAACACAACAAATTGAGGATTCGTCACTGTTTGGGAAATTCCAATCGGCACCCTCTTTCTCAGCTGCCGACCGCGTCGAGCAGCGAAAGAACGCAGCAACCATCGTTAGTATCGGAAGCAAGCATGAAGCGAAGTTTTCGGATCGCGACATTAGCGTTGCTGTCGGAGCTGCGTTTCAGGAATCTAACATGCTCAATCTCCCTTACCAAGGAGATAAAAACGATAGCGATAGCCTGGGCTTGTTCCAGCAACGTCCTTCGCAAGGGTATGGCACGGCAAGCGATATTCTAGACATCGACAAATCAATCGATGCCTTTTACGATCGTCTTGCCAAGGTGGCTGACAGAGACAATATGTCTCTTATCGAGATCGCCATCAAGATTCAAATTCCCAATAGGGAAGCGTACTACTCTCGGTGGGACTGGGACGACCTTTCAAAAGAGGTTGTCGCAACCTACAAGTCGGACGTTCCGACTAAAGAGAACTACTGCGCTTCTGCTGCAGGAGTAGAGTTGAGCGGAAGTGCTAAACTTCCGGTTGATTCTGGCTATAGTATATCGTCTGGATTTAACGATCCCAACTACGTCGCATCGAAACCTCACAAGGGGATTGATTTGGTGTTTTCAGGTGGTTCGTCGGGTCGGCCGGTCTATTCAGCGCTCTCTGGAGTAGTCATAGAGTCGGGGTATGGTAACGGCTGTAATGGTAGCAGCAATAACCCTGTTACCATCCTGACTGATGACGGCATTAAGGTCGGGTATCTGCACATGAACGGATCAGACATCTTAGTACAAAAAGGTGACACGGTTACCTCGGGTCAGCGAATTGGCTCGATCGGCAATTGTGGCCAGTCAACAGGGGCTCATCTTCATTTTGAGTTCTCGCCCGCAGAAGGGCAGGCTGGTTGGGTGAGCGGTATTCTTACCGTGCAGAAGTATGGACAAGCCTGGCTTGACCCAGCTGCTATCATGCAACACTACGGTGTTGCGCTCATTCCTTAAAAAAACAGTCGCGAAACTGCCTATTCGCAACGGTCGTAAACCGTATTTTACATGGCGTGAAGCTTAACCAAGCTCCGCCACCCTGCGCAAGCGGGCTGCTCCCGAAAGGTGAGCGGCCCGCTACGCAGCAGAAGCACCCAGCAATGGGTGCTTTTTAAATTTCACCCAACATAGCTATAGCGCGAAATGATATACTACGGCCATGAATATTGAAACCGAAAGACTATCTCCCCGACACCCACACGTAAAAATTATCCGTCACATTATCCCTGCCGAGATCGAACCGGCCGTTAAGCCATCTAAGGATTCTTTTCACCGCATCTCAATGGTGGTATCTGCGAAGCTTGGTTCGCCAATAGCTTTCTTATTGGCTATTCTTCTTATTGTTGTCTGGATTTGTTCTGGGCCAATTTTCGATTTTTCTGACACGTGGCAATTAGTTATTAATACCACGACAACTATCGTGACGTTCCTTATGGTATTTGCCATTCAAAATACTCAAAACCGCGACGCCCGCGCTATGCAACTTAAGTTGAATGAACTCATAAAAAGCAGCCATGGGGCCCGTACGGAATTTGTTGATATTGAAGATCTTACCGACACCGAACTTGATGTTATGCAAGCGCAATTCAAGCTCCTTCACGACCAGCTTCTTGAGAAAAAAGCCAAACTTTAAACAGCTTTTGCCAAACAAAACCCGTCAATGCTATACTATTTAAAACGTTAGCACTAAGGAGTTTAACCCGTGATAAAAATAAAACGAAGCAGTATTCTGGTGCTTGGTATGGCCTTCGTTATTGCGCTACTTCCAGTCTCAACCTACGCTCAGGCCGTTGAAAATGAGCCTATTACTAACGAAGAAGCGTCTAACGATGCGTGTAACGTTGCCAAGCAACGAATCGCTACGCAGGCAAAGAAAATTACGACACTTCAAACCGACCATAGCGCTAAATACGCTACTATGAAAGGTCGTATTGATACATTTGCCATAACTGCTGCTACGGCAAAGTACACTGCCATTAATGAACTTACTGCCACCCGCGACGGGCTGACGACCGCCTTGAGTGTGTTCAATTCTCAAGCAAAAATTTACAAAACAAGCCTCGAAACCGCCCAAGCGGCTACCTGTGGTGAGGAAGATGGGCAGTTCACTCCAGCGCTTGAAGCTGCTCGGGCAGAGCTTGTCAGTTTACGAAGCACTGCTACCGCTGTTAAAACTTCAATTAAACAAAGTGTCGTTCCGGCATTACGTGACTACGCCAGTTGGCTAAAGGCCACCGCCGATACTAATGAGGAGAAATTATAATGAACCCAATTCCAGAAGAACCAAAGACACCTTTAACTGGCGACACTAAACCTACTCTTGATCCAAAAACGTACGTACCAGAAGATTCATCACCACAAACCGACTCAGCTGCGCTTGATGCTATTGGGGCGCTTGAAGCTGAAGAAGACACTATTCGACCGATTCAGCCCACACAA
>Ga0247806_10001526_pt1 | contig 11235 bp, 7 predicted proteins | sample UWRJL059202B1_FD_179935 | JGI IMG/M metagenome (GOLD analysis project Ga0247806, IMG submission 179935) | Plant litter microbial communities from Arlington Agricultural Research Station in Wisconsin, United States - UWRJ-L059-202B-1 | ecosystem: Environmental > Terrestrial > Plant litter >... | reverse complement strand
CTGTAGGATCCTGAATTACAATTTCATTTTTAATTTCAACAGAACGGTAAATTAATTCGTCAAAATCTGCATAATCAAGTGCTTTTAGATCTAAAAATTGTTTCCAGTACGAAGCGTCATATATTAAACCATGCTTTAGCATTTCTGCTAAACCTGAACGCATTTCGCTTTGTGGCAAAGTCTCAAGATATTCAGTGTCAATCAAAACCATTTGTGGAACATTGATAACACCAATTTGATTTTTAAGGTTTCCAAGATCAACGCCTGTTTTTCCTCCAACTGAAGCGTCAACCATGGATAATAGAGTAGTTGGAATATTTATAAAATTAACTCCCCGTTTAAATGTTGAAGCCACAAATCCGCCCAGGTCTGTTACCACTCCACCGCCGAGATTAATTACAAGTGATTTTCTATCTGCTCCAAGTTCTGTTAAAACATTCCAGATTTCAATACACGTTTCGATGTTTTTATTTGCTTCACCAGCTTCAAATTCGATAATTTCAATCGTTAAATCAGTTTCCAGTAAAGGCAAAAACTTAGGCAAACAATATTCATTAGTTTGATTATCAACTATCACGAACAAATTAGAATATTTATTTTCTTTTAAATGTGTATTTAAAGCTTCGTATGCATTTTGGTTAAAATGCACGCGATAATTATTGGCTTGAATAGATTGCATATTACTTGGTTAATTGAAACCGCAAAATAAGGCATTTTTAACTAAAATATATTCAAACTTTATCCCTAATTTGTTTAAAAATTAATCATTCTAAATTAATTTAAAGAACAGAACCTATTTGCAGACATTTACTATTAATGGTTGGGCATTAGAATAGTTTTTACCTTTTGATCTATTTAGGTATTTGCAGGCATTTGTTTTATCACCTACTTCTAAATAGCAAATTGCCAGAAAATATTCTGTTTTCCCGTCATTTAGACCTGGGTATTTTAATGCATTCAATAAATAGTTAATTGCCTTTTTGCTTTTGGCTGTTTTTAAATAGTAGAAACCAATATTTTGACATGCATAAATATTTTTAGAATCAATTTTCAAGGCTTTTTCATATGATTCAAGTGCCTTGTCCATTTTTTTCTGTTCTTCAAATTTTTGACCTTCTGTTATATAATCTGCAATCAAAAGATCATTTTTATGTTTTAGAATCTTCTCTGAGTTGGAATTTTCATTGTAATTTGAAATTAAGAGCAGTTTTTTCTTCTTCAATAAAATAGTGTCTTCAGGAAATTTTTTTAATCCACTTTCAACAATAGCAAGCAAATTTTTATTACTGTATCCTGCACTCTTTAATCCATTTGATACAGTATTCCACGTTTCGGACATTGGTCTGTACTGTGAAAATAATTTATGTTGTTTTAATATTTCTAAGGTGTCTTTTTTTGTTATCGCATATGTGATAGCGGTTTTAAATAGATCATAATTTCTTGGGCGAAGATAGAAGGCTTGTTTTGCATAAATATAAGCACTATCAATATTTCCTTTGTTTTTAGAAATAACTTGTTTGTAAAATTCTATACGGCCAGAATAGCCATTAATTATTTTCGCTTTTGAAAAACATTTTAAAGCTTTATCATATTTTTTTTCTCGCACATAATAAATACCGGCATATTCATAAAATGACTCCGAAGATTGAAAAACGTTTGGGTACATTGGCATTTTCTGTAACACTTCGTCTCCGTTTAGCAAACCTTTATCATTCATGCTAATATCGTCGCTGACGATCAAATATTCTAAATTTGAAGCCTTATAGATTATGTATGCAGAATAACTAGTTATTATTGCAATGACAATTACAGTTAAGAATGCACTCTTAAATGAAGACGTGTCGATCGCATCTTGGTCTGCCTGTTTTTCAGCATTATTCAGCACAGTTAAAGCTAATAAAAGGCTAAAAAAGATTTGCATAGTTGGCCTGTACATTGGAAAGTTAAAAAAAGAATCTACTCCATAAACAATTAGAATCATCAAGGTTAATATTGCAGTGCTTCTTATTTTCTTGCTAGTTGATTTTAGTATATTTCTTAAATTAATAATTAAAATAAAAATAAAAAGAGATAAATATATTAGACTGTTTAAAATACCTGTTTCAGCCATAATTTCTAGAAAATCATTGTGAGTATGCAAAGAAACAATAGAGTCATCGCTAGTTGTTAGTTCATAAGGAATAGATTCAATCCGATAATTTCCTAATCCTATTCCTGTTACCGGATTTTTTCGACTTATTTTTAAAGCATTATTCCAGTATACAAGTCTTGCTTGAGAAGAGGCATCATTTGTACTAATTTTTTCAATTCTATTTTCCAATGAAGTATATCGTTCCTTATCTTTTGATTTTTCAAAAATTGAATTAGAAAATATAAAAGAAATAGCTACAGGAATAATTATGTACAAAATTTTAATAATGGTCGATTTTTTGAAAGAGAATTCTCTAAAAAGAAAAATGCTGTAAGCTGAAAATATTAAAAATAAATTAAGCAAGGAAGTTCTGGCTGCTGTTAAAAAAATAACAGATGTTGCAGAAAACAAAGCCGCAAGTAATAAAAGCTTTTTGTAATTCTTAAAATGAGAAATTCCAAAAATAATAAACGGAACTTTAACAGTAAGACTTGCCGCCAGAATGTTTATATTTCCTGTATTTCCCTTCATTTCTCCCAAAAGATTTAAAACGGAAGCGTGCTTAGGTATAATAATAAAATTGTAAAGTTGTTGCCATGACTGAATAAAAGCAGCGATCGAAACTATAAATGCAATCTTATAAAGCAAATTAAGTTTACCTTTTAGTAAAACACATAAGTTTATAAACAAACACAGTACAATCAGTATTTCTGTAAATTTGGTAAGTACCAATGAAATATTTTTTGCAGAAAAAATAGAAACCGCACAAAAAAATATAAAAGCTACATATAATTTGGTGACATAACTTTGCTTGAGTAATGGAAATAAAGTGTAAGAAATCAAACTAGTATTAAAATAGAAATATACACCTATTATAACATTAAGGATTGATAAATATAAAAACTGGGGATTGATGATTTCCATACTTTTAAAATAGGGAAGAAAATCAATTACTAAAATTGAAATTACAAATACTAAAACTAGAAAATCTGAAAAACCGGCTTTTCCATTTGTTTCATTTAGTATGTTATTTATCTTACTATTTTTCATGACCTTTGAATTTTCGGCAAAAATACGCAAAAAAGAAAGTTAAATCTCACATTTAGATAAAAAAGATTAATCTGCTAAATTGCTAAAACAAAAAAATATGATACTCTTTAGTAAATAATATTCAAAACAGTCTATATCTTTGCACAAAAACTAAACTTAATGGAAAAAATATTCGATAATACTCAAGTTGCTTTTTCGCTAAAAAGTGATACAGAACTTGATAGAGCTTATTTTCTTTTTAAAATGATTGACAGCCAACCTCTTGTAAGGATAGGAACTGCTGTTACCAATTTTGCCATAAAAGCAAACCTTCCGGTAGAAGGATTAATTCGTGCAACAGTTTTTGATCATTTTTGTGGTGGTATAAACGAAAACGATTGTATTACAGTTGTAGACAAAATGTTCACTAAAGGAGTTTCATCTGTTCTGGATTATTCAGTTGAAGGAAAAGAAGAAGAAGAGCAATTTGATGCTGCTTTGCAAATGACTTTAAAGACTATTGAATTTGCTAAAGAACGTTTGGCAATTCCATTTGCGGTTTTTAAACCAACTGGTTTTGGACGTTTTGAATTGTATGAAAAATTAGGAGAAAAACAAACTTTAACTCCTGCCGAACAAGCAGAATGGGATAGAGTAGTAGCACGTTTTGACCGTGTTTGCAGTGAAGCTCACAAAAAAGATGTGGCTTTACTGATTGATGGTGAAGAAAGCTGGATGCAGGATGCTGCTGATGATTTAGTTACCGATATGATGCGTAAATACAATAAAGAAAAAGCGATTGTTTTTAATACTTTGCAGATGTACCGTTGGGATCGTTTGGATTATCTGAAAAAATTACATGAAGTTGCTAAAACTGAAGGATTCTTTATTGGAATGAAGTTAGTTCGCGGCGCTTATATGGAAAAAGAAAACAAAAGGGCCGAAGAAAAAAATTATGTTTCACCAATTTGTGTTTCTAAAGAAGCTACTGATATTAATTATGATGCCGCTGTGCACTATATGTTAGATCACTTAGATATGATGTCAATTTTTGCTGGAACTCACAACGAATGGAGTTCGTATAAATTGATGGAAATGATGCAGCAAAAAGGCATTTCTAAAAATGATAACAGAATCTGGTTTGGACAATTATACGGAATGAGTGATAATATAAGTTACAATCTGGCAGAAAACGGTTATAATGTAGCAAAATATCTTCCTTTCGGACCAGTAAAAGATGTTATGCCATACTTGATTCGTCGTGCTGAGGAAAATACTTCTGTTGCAGGGCAAACAAGCCGTGAATTGTCAATGATAAAAGCAGAACGTAAGAGAAGAAAAGGGAAATAAATTTCAGTTTTCATTCTCAGTTTTCAATAAAAAAAATCCATTCCGCATCACGGAATGGATTTTTTTTACTGAAATTTGGAATTTACTTTTTAAGAGTTACTAAACTGAAGATTACTTAGATTTTTGTAAATTCCGTTCTCCAGGTTTATTAATTCCTGATGTGTTCCTTCTTCTGTAATTATTCCATTATCCAAAACTAAAATTTTATCAGCATTTCTAATGGTTGAAAGACGGTGTGCGATAATGATACTTGTTCTTCCTTCCATCAAAACTTCTAAAGCTTCCTGAACCAATTTTTCGCTTTCGCTGTCTAATGATGATGTTGCCTCGTCTAGAATTAAAATACTTGGATTTTTAAGTAAAGCACGCGCAATTGCAATACGCTGACGTTGTCCGCCTGATAATTTTACTCCGCGCTCTCCAACAAGAGTTTCGAATTTTTCAGGGAAACCTTCAACAAAATTTAATGCATTGGCTTGTTTTGCTGCCAACATTATTTCTTCATTTGTTGCATCTGGTTTTCCGTAGGCAATGTTTTCTCTGATTGTTCCTCCAAATAAAATAACATCTTGAGGAACAATACTCATATTACCACGGAGATTTTCCAAATCATAATCGTAAATACTTTTTCCATCAACCAAAATTTCTCCCGATGTGATATCATAAAAACGCAATAACAGAGAAGAAATAGTCGATTTTCCAGCACCACTCGGACCAACAATGGCAATTTTTTGACCAAATTCAGCCTTAAAATTGACATTTTTTAAAACCTGAACTTCTTTACGGGAAGGGTAACTAAAAGCAACATTATTAAAACTTACAACTCCTCGTAGTTTTTCGATAACAGATGATTTTTGAGTAGCTTTTATATCTTCCGGAGTTTCTTCTAATAGTTCAAAAACACGTTCTGTAGCACCAACAGCTTTTTGAATTTGTGCATACATTTCGGCAATTCCACCAAATGAAGCTCCAATAAAAGTAGTATAAAGTACAAAAGAAATTAAATCACCAACGCCTTCAACTTCACCTTTAATGGTTAAAGTAATTCCATACCAAACGACGGCAACAACACATCCAAATAGGCATAGAATTATAAATGAAGCAAAGTAACCTCTGTATTGACCGCCTTTGATAGCAATTTTTACAATTTCTCTAATCTTATTTTTATAACGCTGAATTTCGTACCATTCGTTTGCGAAAGCTTTTACGTTGCTGATTCCTTGTAAAGTTTCTTCAACAATTACCTGACTTTCTGCTACTTTATCCTGAGTTTTTTTTCCGTATTTACGAATAAATCTTCCAAAAACTACTGCTGCCACAGCAACAATTGGAACAATAGCCAGCATCATTAAAGTAAGTTTTGGACTAATGCTTCCCAATATAATAAAACCTCCAATAATCAAGATAAACTGACGTAAAAACTCAGCGATTGTTGTTGTAAATGTATCTTGCAATTGTGAAATATCAGCGCTGATTCTACTGTTAAGTTCTCCAACTCGTTTTTGAGAATAAAATGACATTGGAAGTTTTACCAAATTCTCATACAATGCAAAACGAATATTTGATAATGAATTTTCGGTAAAATTTACAAAAAGTGATATTCTGAAAAAGGAAAAAACAGCCTGTAACATCAATATAACCATTAGCGCAACTGCAATTTCATTTGCTCGGGCAAGGTTCTTATTTGTAACACAATCTACCAGCATTCCCATTAATTTTGGAAAGGCAAGGGCAGTGGCACTAGTTAGGAGCAAAAATAGTAAGCCAAGAAAAAATTTCCATTTATGATTTTTACCGTATTTAAAAATGCGGAGTGCTTTTTGAAGTGAGTTAGAGTCTAATTTAGCTTTCGGTAAATCGTTTTCTTGATATCTTGCCATTTGAATATACAATTAAGGTATGCAAATGTATGACTATAGCAAACGAATACAAAAGAATATTATAAATTCAGCTTTAAGATTTCTTATTTTAACTAAATGATAAGTAAAATGTAAAATTATTTATTTTTTAAAAAGCTGAAAAATAGATTAATGAATAATAAACTCAAAAAATATTTCATTTTATTTCCAAAAACGCTTGCAAATATAAATTCTAGCTGTATATTTGCACTCGCAATCAGCAATGATAGCAACCTAATAAAATAGGGCGATTAGCTCAGCTGGTTCAGAGCACCTCGTTTACACCGAGGGGGTCGGGGGTTCGAACCCCTCATCGCCCACCACGAAACTCCTTAAGAAATTAAGGAGTTTTTTTATGTCTATTTTTTTTGAATCATTGTGTCATGTAAAAATTACAAACATGTGTCTTCGAAAGTTAAAGAGATTTTACGTTACAGTCGCTCATGATTGATTTATATTTAAAAGTTATTGATTGATTGATTGATTGATTGATTGATTGATTGAAAAATAATTAAGACAATTATTTTTTTTCAAATCTTAAAATTAAATAGAAAACAAGTTCTAAACTCTTCTATATTACAAATTCTGTTTTTAACCTTAATTTGTAATTTACAGAACATATACTTACAAAACGCTGTTATTATTTTTTACTACATTTGACATAGATTTTTTATTTGGCAAGTTTATTGTTAAAAAAAAGAAATCAGTCATCAAACCCCAAATTTAAAATGAAAAAAATAATAACTCTTTTATTTATAGTTACTGCAATAAATATGTTTGGTCAGACGCCAGAAACATCAAAAACTGAAAACATAACTGATGCCACTAATAAAGTTTCAACAATTAGTGATGCTGTGACGCATAAGGTAATACATCCGCTTGCAAAAGTTCCACTGGATGCAGTATCAATTCTAATTTATGATTACGATGGTTCCCTTATATCATTTGATTTAGAAGCAGAACATATTAATTGGACTGTAAAGGCTACAGATGCGTTTACAGAAATGTGTGCAAATAAAATAACATTACTTGACGGAGTTATCTATATTCCGTTTATCAATGGGGAAATTTTCGCAGTTGATAATCAGGATGGTACTATTTTTTGGAAATCAAGAATAGGAAATAGTACTGATCAGATTGTATTGAAAAATCAAATTCCAACGATCAGCAACGGCAAACTCTATGTAACTGCCCAAAACAGTACTATTTATGCCCTGAATTTAAAAGATGGCAGTTTACTATGGAAGTATAAGTTAGATTCGACCAATAATGAAATACCGGTTCTGTTTTTTGACAATAAAATTTTTACACAAAGCGGATCTAGTTTTTATAGTTTTGATGCAAATACAGGAAAACTAATTTATCAAAAAACTTTTGAAAACCTCATTTCAGGTAAACCTGTCACTGATGGCGAAAATGTATTTATTGCAAATGAAAAAAATACACTTTATGCTTTAAGTCCTAATAAACCAGATATTTTATGGGAGTTTAAATTAGACGAAAGTCAAAATGATAATAAAGAACGTATCCTTTGCAAAGACAAAAAAATATTTTTAGCGGCGCAAGGCCCTGAATTTTCGTCTATATACGCTGTTGATTCAAAAACAGGAACTCAGTTGTGGAAAACTGATTTTAAAGGGGATCATGTTGAATACATTACAGAACAAGATGATAATCTTTGGGGATATACTCGCAAAGCAAGGCTTTTTCAATTAGACATAAATAATGGTGAAGTAGCATCTGAAACAAAATTAACAACAAAACCTATCTCAAATTTTGAGTTTCCGGTTGATGATTCCTTGTTCTATTATTCTGATGCAGCTTTAATTCAATTTGATTTAAATACGAAAGACGAAAACGAAGTGTATCTGCGAACTACTATTAAAGATGATGTTTACAGCGCCTACCTTAAAATTATTCGATAACAAAAAAGAAACTGCCTAATTACACAGCTTCTTTTTTTTATATATTTATAATCAACTTATTAGCTTAAATAAATGATTATGACTGACACAAAAACAACTATCAAACCGTTTCTTACAGTAAGCGATGGATTAGAAGCGGTAAAATTCTATACTTCGGCTTTTGGAGCTGTTGAAACAAAAAGGTTTGATATGCCAAATCAAAAAATATCTTCTGTTGTTACTATAGAAAATGCTGAATTCTATTTAAGTGATGAAGAACCGTGCAACCATGATTTAACCCAAAATTTAAATTCTAGTCATCCCGTCAGAATAATTTTAGAAACTAAAAATGCTGATGAAATTTTTGAAAAAGCATTAAAATTTGGTGCTTCAGAAATCTGCCCGATGAATACCGAAGAGGATTGGAGGATTGGAAAATTGAAAGATCCATTTGGGCATGTTTGGGAAATTGGATATGCATTATAAAAATCCATTAAAAATAAATTTGCAATGAAAAATATTTTCCACAATCAAATTATAGCTGTAATTTTCTTTTTTACAACGGGCAATATTACTGCTCAAAAAAAGGATTTAATGGTCCGTATTGCGGAAGTTGAAATCTTTTCAGAATATGTATCAGACTATAAATTGATATTAAAAGAAGAATCTTCGGCTTCGGTAAAGTTAGAACCTGGAGTTCTGGCAATATTTCCTATGTACCAAAAAAATGATTCAACACAAATAAAAATTATAGAAATATATCAGGATAACGAAGCTTATCAATCGCATTTAAAAACACCTCATTTTCAAAAATATAAAACGTCAACAATTAAAATGGTAAAGTCATTAAAATTGATTGACATGAATACCATTGATCCGGAATCTATGAAAATATTGTTTAGAAAAATAAAGGAATAATAAACGAAATAAACATATTAAATAATTCCTTCATTTCTTCTGGCAATCTTCTCTTTTTGTTTATCACTTAAATATTTCCTTAGTGGAATATCATAAAATACCATTACTAAATAAGCAAATACAATTAAAGATATTGTACCAAGAATCACAATCAGTGTTAGTTGCGTATTATCCGGTTTGTAATTGGTATAATAATTTCCAAATATCCATAATACAGCATAATGCGTCATGTACAAAGGGTATGAGATATTTCCTGAAAACAGACAAACTTTCCTGAAGCTTGAATTTAATGTAGCGCCTGCGCCCAAAGCTATCAGCAATGGAAAATAAAATAGCACAAGTAAAGGCTCAATTATCCAGTTAAAATTTGAAGATGGAACAAGAAAAGCCAACAGCAATAAGACAGAAAGCCCAATAAATCCCAATTTATTTTTGATAATCAAGTTAGAACGGTAAATAAGCAATCCAGCTAAAAAGGAATAGGATATTCTTGCAAATCCATCAAAAAAAGTGGGTCCGCTCCAGCCGCCTAATAAATTGCCGGAACTGTACCCGACATAGCAAATTGCTAATGCTGAAATAATGGTTAATAACAACAAATAGCTTCTTCCAATGCGATAAAGTACAAGTGCATACGCGATATTGGCAATATATTCCCAAAATAATGACCATGCCGGCGCATTAAAGCTAAAGAGATTAAAACCACGATCTGCTATTACAGGTAATGGAATCATAAATAGGGAGCAAAAAAAAGTTAAGATGATTTTGCCTGTGCTGTACAATTCAGGATGACCGCCAAAAGGATCAAACAAAAAGGCGAGCAAACCTAGTACAGATCCTGCTATTACAAGAGGATGCAGCCTGATTATTCTGGACGTAAAAAACTTGCGAAGTCCCATTTTTGCAATACGATCATCATAAGCGTATCCAATTACAAATCCTGAAAGACAAAAGAAAAAATCAACAGCCAAAAAACCATGTCCGATAAAATCTTGACTTGGATCAGTAAAAATCCATTCCATAAAATGAAATAGTACAACGGCTATGGCGGCAATGCCTCTTAATCCGTCCAGAATTTCGAAATGTTGTTTTGTTGGCAGAATTACCGAAGAAGTTGTAGTTGTAGTCATTCTAATATAGCAATCGGATTATGTTGAAATGGCGGTATTGCCTCATCTGATGTGCCCGCAAATTATAGAATATAATAATTAAAACAAAATTAGAATTACTATAAAAAGTTGATTGAAATAAAAAAGAACAAAACCTCCAAAATCAAATTATTAAGGAGGTTCTGTTGTTATTTAAGTGTGATAAATTATTTCATCAGACTGATATTGGTTAAACCGCCATCAGATAAAATTTCTGTCCCAACGATAAAAGCCGAATCATTTGATGCTAAAAATACAGCTGCATTTCCAATATCAGATGGAAGTCCTTGTCGGCCAACTGGTGTAATATCGATCCAAAGTTGTTTTACCTGCTCTAAATGTTCTTTTGGTACGAGTTTTCCAAAAACCGGCGTATCAATAGAACCTGGTGAAAGCGCATTAACGCGTATTTTTCTTTCTAACAAATCCAGCGATAAACCTTTTGCTAATGATATAATTGCCGCTTTAGCTGCTGCATAAATAGCCATTCCCGGAGCAGCGCGATGTGCCGCACTCGAACCGATAAGGATAACAGAAGCCCCGTCATTTAAATATGGAAGCGATTTTTGTACCGTGAAATAAGCACTTTTGAGATTCAAATCCATATACTTGTCATAACTGTCCTCTGTTGTATCACTAATGTTTCCCATGGCAACACCGTCTACAACACCACCGGCATTTACTACTAATACATCAATTTTTCCAAACTTGTCAAATGTTTTTTTGAAGATGTTTTCTAAATCATTTGCATTCGTAACATTACCAGTAATACCAATAAAATTTGTACCCAACGCTTCAACGGCAGTATTTAATGTTGTTTGGTTTCTTCCTGTAACTGTTCCAACAGCGCCTTCACG
>Ga0247806_10001525_pt1 | contig 11239 bp, 5 predicted proteins | sample UWRJL059202B1_FD_179935 | JGI IMG/M metagenome (GOLD analysis project Ga0247806, IMG submission 179935) | Plant litter microbial communities from Arlington Agricultural Research Station in Wisconsin, United States - UWRJ-L059-202B-1 | ecosystem: Environmental > Terrestrial > Plant litter >... | reverse complement strand
TTTTCATAATCGGCTATAAATCAGTTTTTTAAAGTATGGGTAACATTCGGGTAATTTATGCAATTCGAGGAATTCGTGTTTGCAAAAAAACAAAATTGCTCATAATAATCGATAAATTGCCAATCCGGGTTCGATTATGTAGCTAAAAAAACGATTTTCAAACTGTTATTATAAAATTCCCGTAATTATCGGGCATCGTTTTCTACGGCCGGGGTATCTAAACCCGGGAAGGGGTGAAAAGCCGGGTATACGTGGGAAACTTAACGGCGTGAAAAGCCCGGTTTCAGGGGATAAAGCTTAATTTCGCGGCTGTTGTCCACACAATTTACCAGGTAATATTACGTTTATCAACTACCCCCAATAAATAAAACTAACCTGAACGATATTATGAGAAAATACATCCCGGGCGTTCTTTGCCTGCTCTTCCTCTTTCCTTTACTGAGTTTCAGCCAGTTCAGAAAATACTCCAACGAGTTTTTGAACATCGGCGCCGGTGCCCGTGGACTCGCCATGGGCGGCTCGCAGGTAGCTTCGGCCAACGACGCAACCGCCGGCTACTGGAATCCCGCCGGGTTGATGGGACTGAAGACCACCAACGTAGGCCTCATGCACGCTGAATATTTCAGCGGCATCGCCAAATATGATTACCTGTCCATCGCCACGCCGGTGCAAAACAACAAAAGGGCGCTGGGCTTTTCGGTATTGCGCTTTGCGATCGACGACATTCCCAACACCTTGTTCCTCGTAGAACCTGATGGCAGCATCAACTACGGCAACGTACAATCTTTTTCATCCGCCGATTATGCCTTCCTGGTTTCCTTCGCGCAGCAACTGAAAAAAACAGAGAACAAAAGCATCAGCTTCGGCGTGAATGCGAAAGTGATCTACCGTAAAGTAGGCAAATTTGCTTCGGCCTGGGGATTTGGATTTGACGCGGGTTTGCAGATGCACGGGAAAAAATGGCATGCCGGTATCGTGGCCAGGGACGTGACCACCACTTTCAATGCCTGGTCGTTCAAATTCACCGAAAGGGAAAAAGAAGTACTGTACCTCACCAAGAACGATATTCCAACCAAATCAACCGAATTAACAGCCCCGCGCTTAGTGATTGGTGGTGGTTACGATTTTAAGATCAGCAATTCGATCAACCTGATGGCAGAAGCCAACGTGGACGTAACTTTCGACGGTAAAAGAAATACGGTACTAAGTGGCAACACCATCAGCGCCGACCCACGCATAGGCCTGGAAGCGAGGATCAAAGACGTGTTCTTCGTAAGGGGCGGCATCAGCAATTTTCAACGCGCCCTGGCCGATGAAGATACCGTGAACCAAAAGCGGGTATGGATCTACCAGCCCAGCCTGGGTGCCGGTTTTAAGATCAGGAACGTGATGATCGATTATGCCTTCACCAACCTGGCCAACCAATCAAACCCCTTATATACCCATATCATTTCTCTCCGTTTGAACATCAACCGGAAAGGAAAAGACACAGAATAAACGCTTAATACCACCGAAGTATGAAAAGAATTTTATTGACCCTGGCGATTGCTTTTTTTGCGCTGGCAGCCCATGCACAGCTGAACAATAGCTGGATAGATTATAGCAAAACCTATTACAAATTCAAGGTAGCCAGCGACAGCCTCTGCAGGATCAGTCAACCGGCATTGCAGGCCCTCGGTTTGCAGAATACCCCCGCTGAACATTTCCAGTTGTGGCGCAATGGCAAACAGGTGCGCCTCTACACCAGCGTAGCCACCGGCCCGCTGGGAACGGGCGACTTTATAGAATTCTGGGGACAGATGAACGACGGCAAGCCCGACCTTGATCTGTACCGCGACCAGGATTACCAGTTGAGCGATAAATACAGTCTCAACACCGATACCAGTTCTTATTTTTTAACGGTGAATACCGTTGCGGCCAATAACTTACGGTATACACAATCGGCCAACGTGATCACCGGTACGCTTACCGCTGATCCTTACTTTATGCGCAGGGTGGAAGAGAATTACAAAAACCAGATCAACCGGGGTTATGCCGCCGTGATCGGTGAGTATGTATACTCTTCTTCTTATGACATCGGCGAAGGCTGGACCAGCAACGGTGTTTTTAGCGGCTTTTCCCTTTCAAAAGAATTTACTGGTCTGAACGTTTACACAGCAGGCCCGCCCAACAGCCTTTCGGTAGCGGTTTCCGCAGTAGGGGATGCCTTGTACACCCGCGATCTTGTAGTGAAACTTTACAATACCACGGTTACACCTGTGCCTAATCCCATGCCTTTCTTTAACTATAAGAAAGATACGATGCGCAACCTGCCGTTATCCTATTTGTTGAATCCCAATTCACTGCCGGTATCGGTTGCAGGCAATTCCACCAATGCCAACGACAGAATATTGGTAGCTGCTATTTCCGTTACCTACCCCGCTACTTTCAATTTCAATGCTCAGAAGAATTTTTATTTTGAACTCCAGCCCAAGGCTACACCCAGCTACCTGGTGATCAATAATTTTAATAACAACGGTACGGCACCCATCCTGTACGACATTACGAATGGCCGCCGCTATTTTGGCGACATCAGTACAGCGGGGCAGGTGAAGTTTGAACTGCCGGCTTCCACGGAACCCGTGCGCAAATTCCAGCTCATCAGCCAGGACGCTTCCAATATGATCAATATTGGTGCGGGCGCTTTTACAACACGGAATTTTGTAAACTACGCCAATATCGCTAACCAGGGAGATTACCTCATCATCAGTAACCCGGTTTTATACAACAACGGTTCCGGCGTGAACAACGTAGACCTTTACCGCCAGTACAGGGCTTCTGCCGCGGGTGGTAATTTCAACGCCAAAGTGTATAACATCGAAGAGCTGAACGACCAGTTTGCGTTTGGTATCCGCAACCATCCTGCCGCCATCCGCGATTTTATCCGCTATGCCGGCAGCAGTTTCAGCGTAGCGCCGAAATATACTTTCATCATCGGGCATGGCATCAGCTACCGCGATTTCAACGATCATAAGAATGAACCACAGGTAAACCAGCTCGACCTGGTACAAACCTTCGGCTGGCCTGCATCGGATATCCTGCTGGCCTGTCCCCCCGGCAGCAACGTGCCCACCGTTCCCATCGGCAGGCTGGGCGCTGTAAACGGAACAGAAGTTGGTTATTACCTTGATAAGATGAAGCAGTATGAACAGTTGCAGGCTTCACCCGTGCACACCATTGCGGAAAAAGGCTGGATGAAAAACATACTGCATACCATCGGCGGTGCCGACAGTGCAGAAAATGCAGAGTTCACCATTTATATGAACGGGTATAAAGATGTTGTGGAAGACACTTTGTACGGCGGCGTGGTGGAAACCTTTGCCAAAACCAGCGTGGCCGCGGTAGAGCAGCAGCAAAGCCAGCGCATCTCCCAGTTGTTTACCACGGGGTTGAGTTACATCAAATATTTCGGTCACTCTTCGGCAAACGAACTGGCCATCAACCTCAACTATCCTGAAACCTATAACAATGCCGGCAAATACCCGTTCATGCACGTGAGTGGTTGTACGGTAGGTAACTTCTTTACTTATAACGTGAACCGCGTTGGAGGTTATGCAGGCATGTCGCTCTCGGAAAAATACCTTTTGCAAAATCAGAAAGGCAGCATCGGCTTTTTGGGAAGTTCCCACTATGGCATCGCGCCTTTCCTGGATGTGTACAATGCGGAACTGTACAAGAACTTCAGCCTGCGCATGTACGGCAATACCATCGGTAACCAGATCAAAAAAACGATCGAGGATTTAGGCAGCAGCCCGGGGCTTGACTACTACACCCGTATTCACCTGGAAGAAATAAACCTGCATGGCGACCCGGCGTTGAAGATCAATTATTTCGACAAGCCTGATTATGCCATCGAAGACCAGTTGATCAAATTCACGCCCAACATCATTTCTGTTGCGGATAATAATTTTACCGTGGATGTAAAGATGGTGAACCTGGGTATGGCCACCGGTGATTCCATGCGCGTGCTCATCAGGCAACGGCTGCCGAACGATTCCATCAGGATATTGTACGACCAGGTACGCCTGTCTGTAAAAAATGCGGATTCAATTACGCTTACGGTGCCCATCAACCCGATTACCGACAAAGGTTTGAACAAATTGCTGGTATCGCTCGATGAAGGCAACAGGGTAAACGAACTATCAGAAAGCAACAATACCATCAGTAAGGATTTTTACATCTTTGAAGATGAACTGAGGCCTATTTCTCCTTACAATTTCTCCATCGTGAATACGCAGAACATCCCGTTCTATGCCAGTACGGCCAACCCGCTCAACAGCATGCGGCAGTACACCATGGAACTGGATACGACAGAGAATTTCAATTCGGCCTTCAAAAAAACATACAGTGCAAACGGTGTTGGCGGCGTGATCCAGTTCAGCCCGGGCAACATTAACTTTACAGAGAATACCGTTTACTACTGGAGAACGGCTACCATTCCAACCGGCACTTCGCCGATCATCTGGAACAATTCTTCCTTTATTTATTTAGCTAATGGCGGTACAGGTTTCAACCAGTCGCATTACTACCAGCACCAGAAATCAACCGTAAAAGATATTAAACTCGCTACGGATAATAAATGGAAATTCGATGTATCTGTAGCTTCTGTACAAATGAAGAATGGTGTGTTTCCAACGGCTGCCAGCCAGGCCCAGGATTACCAGGTGAATGTGGATGGCGCTGTGATTGTGCAGAGTGTGTGTGCTACCGCCGATCAGCTGGGTATCGCCATCTTCAACCCGATTGGATTTGAGCCGGTGCTGAATGCCCTTTCCGGCCCTGGCCGTTTTGGCAGCGATCCCGTATGTGGTGTAACAAAAAGATATAGCTTCTGGTATACCCTGTCCACACCCGCAAAAAGAGCGGCTGCAAGGGACCTGCTGAGAAATTCAATTGCAAACGGGTACTATGTGGTGGTGATGAATTTCGCCAACGCCAATGCCGCCGCCAACACTTATGCCGAAGACTGGAAACAGGACGATCCAGGTGGAACGAACACTTTATACCATGCGCTTAAAGAAGCAGGCTTTGCACAAATAGATTCTTTCAACAGGCCAAGAGCCTTCAACTTTATTTACAAGAAAGGTGACAACAGCTTTACACCTGCGTGGATACTTTCCGATGGTCCAACAGACAAAATTAGTTTTACCATCAACTGTAACAGTACAAAAGCTTCCGGTACCATCACTTCGCCTGCATTCGGACCGGCAAGAACATGGAGCCAGTTCCATTGGAGAGGCAACCGCCAGGAAGCTTCAGGCGGGGCTGATTCCCTGTCGTTCGATGTGATAGGTATTACACCAACCGGTACGGAGTCGACTCTTTATACCGTGGATTCTACCACCAAGGATTTTGATATTTCAGCTATTGATGCAGTTTCTTATCCAAGGATCAAACTTAAAATGTTCAACCAGGACAAAGAAATGGGCACCCCTTATCAATTGGATTACTGGAGGGTAAACTACACACCATTGCCCGAAGGCGCCGTGGCACCGAATATTTTATTCACCATGAAGGATACGGTGGAACAGGGAGAGAAGATCCAGTTCAAACTGGCCTTTAAGAACATCAGCCCGATCGCGTTCGACAGCCTCATGAAGATCAACTTCGTGATCACCGACCGCCTCAACCAGCCGCACCCGATCAGCATTCCGAAAGGCAAGAAACTCATAGCCGGCGATACACTGGTGGTGAGCTACGAAATAGATACGCGGAATTTCCCGGGTGCCAATACCATTTTTGTAGATGTGAATCCCGATAACGACCAGTTGGAAGAATACCATTTCAACAACGTACTGTACAAGGATTTCTTTGTAAAAGGCGATGTGTACAATCCTTTGCTGGATGTTACCTTCGATGGCGTACACATTTTCAACCGCGACATCGTTTCGGCCAAACCGCATATCCTGGTGAACCTGAAAGATGAAAGCCGCTACCTGGCACTGGCAGATACCGCGTTGCTGAAAGTACAGGTGCGTTATCCCGATGGGTCGCTGCACAATTACCAGTTTGGCGATTCCATGCGCTTTACACCGGCCAACCTGGCAACAGGACAAAACAGTGCCACCATCGACTTCCTGCCGCATTTTCCTGAAGACGGCGAATATGAACTCATCGTTTCCGGTAAGGACGTGATGGGCAATACCGCGGGCAAACTCGATTACCATGTCGTATTCAACGTGATCTCCAAATCGATGATCTCGAACCTGCTCAATTACCCGAATCCGTTCACCACTTCTACTGCTTTCGTGTTCACCATCACGGGCAGCGAAGTGCCGCAGAACATACGCATACAGGTACTTACCATCACCGGTAAAGTGGTGCGCGAGATCACGAAAGATGAACTGGGCCCGATACACATCGGTAACAACATCACCGAGTTTAAATGGGATGGTACGGACATGTACGGCGCCAAACTCGCCAACGGTGTTTACCTCTACAGGGTACTCACCAACCTCAACGGCAAATCGCTGGAAAGCTACAATGGCCGCAGCAGCAGGCTCGATTCCAACGGGCAGGCCACCACGGTTACCGAAGGCGTAAGCGGCACGGATAAATTCTTTAATAAGGGTTATGGAAAGATGGTCATCTTACGATAATTACTAAATTACGAATTACAAATTACCAGAGGAGCTGTTACGAAAGTAGCAGCTTCTCTTTTTTCGCTTACTCCAAAGTAATCAGTCATTCGTAATTAGTCATTACTAATTCCGTTTATGAAAAATGCAGCCCTTTATTATTACTTAACTTTGTCAAAAAGACAAGAACAATGGCGAAGATCGCAATCAACATAGCAACCGGCAGTCTGCAACAGGAAGAACAGATCGTAGGGATCGACCTGGGTACGACGAACAGCCTGGTGGCCATCATTCACCCGGAAAGCAAACAACCGGTGGCATTGAAAGAGCATGACAGCAGCTCACTCGTGCCATCCGTGATCCATTTCAGCGACAGCGGCTCGGTACTCGTAGGCGATGCAGCCAAACCCTTCCTGGTAAGCGATCCCGCCCGCACCATCTTTTCTGCCAAAAGACTGATGGGCAAAACCTACCAGGACGTAAAAGCAAATGTTGGCTCGCTCGCTTATACATTGATCGATGAAAAGGACCGGTTGCTGAAAGTACAGGTAGGCGGCCAGTTCTATTCGCCCATCGATCTTTCTTCCCTCATATTAAAAGACCTTAAGCACAAAGCCGAACATATTTTAAAAACGCCCGTTACCAAGGCCGTGATCACTGTGCCCGCCTATTTCAACGATGCACAGCGGCAGGCCACCCGGGATGCGGGCAAACTCGCCGGCCTGGATGTATTGCGCATCATCAACGAACCTACGGCTGCCAGTCTTGCCTACGGTTTTGGCTTGAACAAGGCCGAAGAAAAAACCATCGCGGTGTACGATCTCGGCGGCGGCACCTTCGACATTTCCATACTCACCATTTCCAACGGCATCTTCGATGTATTGTCCACCAACGGCGATACCTTCCTCGGCGGCGACGACCTGGACGCTGCCATCGTTGAACACTGGATGAAAACCTACGGCTTTGCGGAAAACAGCAACGCGGTGCAACATGCACAGGTGTTGCGGTTGAAAGCGGAAGCGGCGAAAAAAACTTTGTCAACCGAAGATATTTTTACCACCCAATACGAGGGGCTGAATATTGAACTGGACAAAACACAGTTTGAAACACTCATCAAACCAGTGATCGAAAGAACCATAACGTGTTGTGCCAATGCGTTGAAAGATGCCGGCATCGACAGGAAAGACATTGATGAAGTGATCATGGTAGGTGGCAGTACGCGGGTACCGCTCGTGAAATTTATGGCCAGCGAATTTTTTGGCAAAGCCGTAAACGACAGCGTAAATCCCGATGAAGTGGTGGCCCTCGGCGCGGCCATACAGGCAGATGTGCTGGCGGGTAACAACAAAGATTTTTTATTGCTGGATATAACACCGCTTTCGCTCGGACTGGAAACGATGGGCGGGCTGATGGATGTGCTGTTGCCCCGCAATTCAAAGATACCTGCCAAAGCTTCGCGACAATACACCACGCACAAGGATGGACAAAGTGGCATGAACATTTCCGTGTACCAGGGTGAGCGGGATATGGTAAAAGACAACCGGCAACTCGCATCCTTTGTTTTATCCGGCATTCCCGCCATGCCCGCAGGTTTACCCAAAGTAGAGATCAGTTTTCTCATCAATGCAGATGGCATTTTGATGGTAAACGCCAAAGAGCTGCGCAGCGGTATCGAACAATCCATAGAAGTGAAACCCCAGTACGGTCTTACGGATGAGGATGTAGAAAAAATGTTGCTGGAATCCATGCAGTTTGCCAAAGACGATATGCAGGCCCGCGCCCTTGCCGAAGCAAGAACGGAAGGGGAGCAGTTGCTGCAAACCACGGAAAAGTTCATACAAAAGAACATGGCACTGCTGACCAGGGAAGAACTGCTGGCTACTTCACTGGCCATGCAGTCGCTGCAGTTGTCCATCGATATGTCGGACAAGGATCTTATCCAGGCAAAAACCGAAGAGCTCAATAATATTTCGCGGCCATACGCAGAACGGGTAATGGATGAGGCGATTTCGGTGGCAATGAAAGGAAAGAAAGTTTAATTTTAATTGATGGAGTTTACCACGCAGCATTATCCCTGTAGTTTATGCAAAAATGAAAACGGAAATACCTTGTTTGTCAAACAGGATTTCCCGATCGTTCAATGCACTCAATGCGGGTTTGTGTACGTGGACCCGAGGGTCAATGATGAAAGCCTGGCAAAACTTTACCAGCATAATTATTTCCAGAACAAGGATTATGGTTACCTTAATTATGACCAGGAAAAAAGACTGCGGATACAGAATTTCAACAAATGGATAGAAGACGCGAAGCCTTTTATTTCCGCAGGTAAAAAAGTAACAGCACTCGATGTAGGTTGCGCCGCAGGTTATTGTCTTACGGTGATGAAAGAAAAAGGCTGGGAAGCAGACGGACTTGAGTTGGACGAGGAACTTTGTGCAGCACTCCAAAAAAACGGCTTACCTGTTTTTAATACCCCGCTAGAAATATTTCAACCTTCGAAATTATATGATGTGATTACTTTGTTCGATGTATTTGAGCATATACCGGGTGTGGACAAAGCCTTTCAAAAATTAGGTGAATTGCTTACCGGGGATGGCATCGTTGTGATGGTTACGCCCGATCACAACAGCTTGCAACGAAAGCTAGCCGGGAAAAAATGGTTCCAATATAAGCCCATCGAACACATCCAGTACTTTACACTCGATACGCTTGCCCGTTTTGCAGATCGAAATGGCTTTGAGATCATACAACACAAACGCAGCGGCCAATATGCTGATGCGGATTTTATTAACAACCGCCTGAAGTATTACCGGTTTACGTTCCTATCAACTGTTTTTAGTAAACTCACCGGCTTATTACGGCTGAAGCATAAAATGTTTTATACCGATACCGGTAGCCTCTTTGTTGTGTTAAAAAAAATCCGATAATAGTGAATACTTCCTTTAGCTGCCAGGATCACCAGTAATGGATAAATGGAAAGAAAGAACCTGTTGTGGTAATCATCGCATTGCAAAATGATTGTAAGCGCGTACAACAGGATCGTTACCAGTATAAAAGCCATGATCCCTTTTCCAAATTCATTTGCCTTGCTGAAGATGCCGATAAGGCTGAGCAGGTACAGCGGTATAAGATTTACAAGAAGAAAAAGGTTATGGGTAAAGCTATAATAGGGCCTTTTCATCAGGAAAAAGTACCTGAGTTTTATTCCTGCAAAATGTATAAAATGATTAAAGTTGTGCACGAGGTAATAGTATAATTGATATACAGGACTACCGGTAGCGGATAAGTCCAGCTTTTCGTAAGGCCCTGCCGCCGGGAGATCACAGATAATACTTTCCTGTTCAAAAGCCTGCGTAATGGTCCAATCCCTTATGGAATTGAAAACAGCATTGATAGTAAAATAGGCAAGCGTTGCAAGCACCACTGAACAACCTGCAATGACAAGCTTCATTTTCTTTGAAGCATGTATAAAAAGGTAAACATACCATCCACCGCAAAACAAAATTCCCAATGGCCTTGAAATAATCACCAGTAGGAGGCAGGTGCCCGCCAGTATGAAATTTTTCCACCGGTCCGGCGGGTACAGGATCAGGGCTGCCGTGAAAATAAGAATACTACTAAAAAAAGCAGATTCAGTAAAAAGAAACACAACCCAGCTTTGGTAAGGCCAGAATGCCAGTAAATAAAATATGACCAGCAAGGCGATGAACTTACCCGGGAAAAGTTTTTGCAAAGCTTTGTAGAAGAACAGGTAAGCAAAAAGATTGAGCAATGCCTGCAGGATGAAAGCCCCCGTCATACCTACCTGTAACTTAATGGAGATGATCATGATGAAAAGCGTTACCGCATAAAACCAGTATCGGGGTGCTGAAAAAGCGCCATTGTCGATGTAACGGTGTGCTTCCTCGATGTACTTTCCTGCTTCGAGGTTGGTTACAATGCCAAAGTAATATAAGTACAACAGCGTCGACAATACCCAGGCTCCTGTAACGATCAGTTTGCCATGCTTTTGAAGGGCGACGCTAAAAGATACTGGTTTCATTTTTCTAAGTTGGGTTGAACCTGTCCGGGACGTGACAATTTTTTCCTTATCAACTTTGCCAATGGCTGTTCAATTGTTTTATAAACAAGGTAAGCAATGAGTACCATTATAATTAAGGTGATGAAAATATTTTTACTGATGAACTTATAGATATAGGAAAGTACAAAAGTTGTGTGCAGCAGGTAGAACGAATAAGTAGCGTTGCCAAGTTTTACGATAAAAGGTATGGAGAAAAAACGTTGCAATAAGGTTTTGTAATACAAAAGGCTGTACAGGAAAAGGAAGATCGCAATAGGGAAACAAATATTGTTGACGAAAATGCCCGGCCACACTTCGTTTGCGTGTGCCACGCCGTAATAACCGGCGATAAAATATTGAGCAAAAAAGCAAAGCCCGATTAGCAGTGGCCCCAGGTAAACAGTTGACGGGCCGATGGTCGAAAGGAATTTATTCGTCTTTAATCCCATATAAAGTTGCGCCAGGTATATACCGGCGACAAATTCAAACACCCGGCCAAAAAAAGTAAAATAGAAAGTAAACACATAGCTGCTGAAGAAACCTTCGAAGTCAACCCTGCTCA
>Ga0247806_10001523_pt1 | contig 11260 bp, 23 predicted proteins | sample UWRJL059202B1_FD_179935 | JGI IMG/M metagenome (GOLD analysis project Ga0247806, IMG submission 179935) | Plant litter microbial communities from Arlington Agricultural Research Station in Wisconsin, United States - UWRJ-L059-202B-1 | ecosystem: Environmental > Terrestrial > Plant litter >... | reverse complement strand
AAGATCGGCCACAGCAGCAGCTACCTACGCACCAATAAGCACAACCGTAACCACAAACACCACACAATCAGTAACCGGTGCAAAAACGTTCACAACTCCTTCCGTTATTGGGTTGTCAAGTGGTTCTATTGACGATAGTCTGCTGGTTGCGGATCCTACCACAGGAGCGGTAAAAAGAATTTCAAGCAGCAGAATAGCGAGCGGCGGAGGCAGTTTAAATCCGACAAATAACGTAATCCCCAAAAAATCAGGTTCAGCTTTCGTTGATAGCCGGATTACGGACAATGGTTCTTCTGCCATTGATATTAATGCAGATATCGCGATCAACCAATCCATCAACACAAGAACTGGTAACGACCTTCAATTTCAAATTGGTGGTACGACGATAGGCAGTACCTCGTTTATAACCGGTATACATTGGGGGATGAGTTCCTCATCCGGATACAGATCAATATCTTTTGGAGATAACACGGTGACAGGTCAAAACGCTGTGGCGCTGGGCTTCGGAGCTTTTGCAAATAATAATAGCTTTTCGGGAGGTGTTGATGTTTATATCACCGGCATCAGATCAGCAGGCATGGGTAGTCTTATTACAGCAACACACAATAACTCCTGGGTAAATTCTGAATTAGGTTCAAACTTTGATACCAAAGCAGATAACACAGGATACCTTGTAGCTCCTACAGTTGAGGTTTGGGTCAGCAATTCTATCAGAGCGACCAAAACCACAGCAGATGGTTTTTATATAAACGCTCTGCCACCATCAATTGTATTGGGGGCAGGGGCAGGGGCAGGGGCAACATCTTCTGTAACCGGTTCGAATAACCAATACACAGTTACAGTCAATACTGCAGGAACTCCTTCCACTTCAGCTACTATTTTTACGGCAACCTTTAGTGGAGCTTTTGCTGCCGGTACAGGATCTCCTAAGCCAGGGCTTGCTCCGAATAATCAGAACGCTGCCTCTACAATGGGCGGTTCCCAGGCGGTATGGGTGGATGCTCCTACAGCTACAACAAATACTTTGTCATCGAATACTATTGGATTAACTACCGGAACCACCTATATTTGGACAATATCTAACACTCCGAAACCATAATGAAACAACTACTTTACATCTTCTTGATTGTATTCTCAGGCAAATTTGCCTGTGCTACTGTAATGCAATCAACATCTTGCATGGCGCAGCCTACATCAAATATTTCAGGTGGAGCATTCGTGAACCAAGTCGGTACAGTTCAGTCCAGTATCTCGACACGAAGTCTTCTCCCCGCCTATTCCATTCAGGATGGGGTAAGGGTTTTCATCCGCGATGAGAGAATGGCCGTTGAGTGGAGGGCATCGGATAGCACATGGCAGAATGTCCGCGCCATTGATTCAACGAAAATAACCATGGCGCAGGCAATGAATCAATTTTGGAGTAAAGCTGATACCGTGCCAATAAATGCCCTGATGACTAAGAGTGCTGCAGAGACAGCAATAGCCTCAATAAAATCCAAAGCAGCATCAGATAGCGCGATGCTACAAACCGGGGTAAACGGGAAGGTAAACAACAGCGATACGGCTAATCGATGGTACCCAAGATTTGGTAATCCTGTGGGGTATCTCACTGCTGTACCTGCTCAAGCCTTTTCGAGTTTAACCGGAAAGCCTACAACACTGGGCGGATACGGAATAACGGATGCTTATCCATTATCGGGCAACCCTTCAGGTTTTCTTACCAGCGTTCCTGCACAAACGTTTGCAAGCCTCACAAGTAAACCTACAACGGTTGCAGGATATGGGATTACAGATGCTTTGAGCGTCCCTGTAACAAATGTTGTAACCAGATCGATAACCGGAACCACTTTCACAATTTCTACTACTAAAATTGCCTGGGTAAATTACTCTGTGGCTATCACTTGTACTGCAACCATCGGATCAGCAAGCTCAGGTACAGTTTCATTACAATATTCGACGAATGCCGGTTCTACCTGGGTTGATGTTTGTCAGGTCAAGAACTCCAACACAGTAACACTTGCAGTTGTTTTAAACAGCGTAACTATTCAGCAGGCCGTGCTCAGCGGAGTAATACCGGCAAATGCATTGGTTCGGATGACGCAAGCGACAGCAGGAACAACAGCTATTTCCTATGTAAATGGCCAGGAAGCATATTAAAACCGTATATAAAATGAAACTACTTTTTACTACCGCATTTTTACTATTTTTAACTCTATCCCATGCTCAGCAAGCCTGGGTGAAGACCAGTACGGACACAACCTCCTGGAAGAACATCGACACCCTGAATAAAACGTCTGAAACAGCAGGATGGGTATACGGTGAATGGGCTAACGCAGAGTGCCTGATACCGGATTCTGCGACAAAATACGTGCGTAAACAAGTCCAGCAAAGGCTTGGTAAAACAAGCGGATTTGTGCAGCAGAGAAGCACTTTGAATATTTACTATCTCAAACCAAAAGAAAAAACAGAGTTTGAAAAATACATCGACAGTGCCTCGAAGAATTAATCATTTTCACCAACTCAATCTAAAGAAAAACAATGAAAGAGATACGAACCAAAATAGGGCAACTGCACCTTTACGACCTTGTGAAAGCTGCCTTTATTTCTGCAATAATCGGTCCTATGGAGCTGATGTTGGAAACTTTGGACAAAGGACAAATCCCGACAGACATTAACTGGCTTGCCATGGGTAAAATAGTTGTGTCGGCTTTTTTCGCTTACATTATTAAACAACTTTTAACCGGTAAATCCGGAAAGATTTTAAATAACAAAACAATGAATTACGCACATCAAGTAAACAACTACACAGACATCGAGCAATCATCGATGGATTCCGCTACAGTTTATGCAGGGAACAATGGTTTAAGTGTCATCGACGGGGAGGACGGCTTACCAAACATTTGTCAGATAGGTGGCTCTCAGCCTTCACCGCTGCAGTTCAGAGACGCTATCACGAATCAGCTGTACATGACAACTGTTGTAGGTTATTTAGGTACTCGCCCTCCCGGCCGTTAATCTGCACAGATATGACTGAAAAAGGAAAACATACGGTGTACGGACTTGCTTTGCTCGGAGGACTTATTAAGTTCGCCACGGGTATTCTGTACACCGTTTGGGACGTAATGGGGGTATGGTTTATAGGCAATGCCATATCTCACGTTCTCTTCTGGGCAGCTTTTGTGTCACTTTTCCAGAAAAACAGGAAGATGCACGATTTGGCAACTTTCTTCCTGTTTTTAAGCGTAAATGACCTGATTGATGAAATGTTTTTTGATAATACAGTGTTTGGGGCGAATGAAATGCTTTTCTTTGCCTTAATATGCTTTTGGTACATCAGAAAACAAATTAAACTGTGGCGTTTAAAACATGGCTCTTAGATTTTTTTAGCGGGATGCCCCCCGACATCGTTCCCTTCTTTAGCAAAGTGGTAGCGTGTTTTTTCTATGTACTGTTAGGATGGCTTGCATTGATCGGGGACAACCTGAGAAAAAATAAGTCAATCTGGAATCTACAGTTCTTAGGCGTTACACTTCTGTCCTGGTTTATCGGAACGATGTCCTGTATCATCTCTATGAAGAACTTCCCGGAGAAAGCTGCTTACGTTACACCGTTCTGCACATTATTCAGCGAGAAGATTTTTAACATAGCTTCTGATTGGATTGTGAAAAAAGCAAAGAGATTTACAGAAAATACTACCGATGTTTAAATCAGACCTTTGGCTAAAAATATTAATCATCGCAATAATTTTATATTGCTTATTTCTTACACAATAAATTATGACAACTCAAGACATAATAACCGAGTCACAAATTGAGGCTTTACGGCCACAGGTAGAAGCTGCGAATCTCAATTTTGAAGCAACCGTTGAATCTGCTTTTATGCAGGCCAATTCCCGGCAGTTCGTTGCCAAGACAGAACCGGATAAATCAGAGATAATCTCTTTCGTAGTTAACTTCATTCTGGGCATCCTGAAGGAGAATGTCAAGCCAAAGAAGAGAGGTTGGCAGATATTCTGGGCTGTGGTGACTTTCGGCATTTCTGAAGCCTTTAAAAAGAAGAAATAGATGAAAACCTCAGAAGCAGGAAAACGAATGATTGCTGAGCTTGAAGGCATCGAGCTGAAAGCATATAAGGTGAATGGAAAAGGAAACTGGACCATAGCTGTTGGAAATGAGACCTACCTTGATGGCTCTCCGGTGAAGGAAGGCGATACGGTGACAATGGAGGAAGCCATGGAACTTTTTGAGAAATCACTGCCTTCCAGGGAAAAGGCGGTAAATGTGGGCATCAATAGTGAGATTAACCAGAATCAGTTTGACAGCCTTGTAAGCCTGGTATACAACATTGGTATAGCAGCTTTTAACGGCAGCACGATACGCAGGAAAATCAATATCAACCCAAACGATCCATCTATCCGGAAAGAATTCGCGAGATGGAACCGTTCAGCGGGAGAGGTTGTTGAAGGATTAATTTCAAGGAGAAAACGCGAAGCTGATAATTACTTTGCAAAAAGCCTCACTTAATCGGTGAGGCTTTTTATTTACGATTCTAAACCCATGTCAACGTCCTGATCAGGATTGTAGTTATTCCGTTCAAATATCTTACTTACACAGTACCGCCAGTATCGGTGACGCAGGGAGTTGGTGTTTCTGTGGTTTTTTATAATATTCTGATGCCTTCTTAATTGATGAGGCTGTAAACTGTCCCATTCTTTTGTAAAGTGGTATTTATACCAAAAGGTTATCGCTGTGTAAGCTTCAATTCTACCCCATACCCATTGTAGTCCTGAATAAATATGTCCAAATGGGAGTAATATAAAAAACAAACAAAAGGCTGCTATTCGTTTCCAGCCTTCGTAATCATCTCTTAATTCCTCAAACTGATTGCCAACACAAAAAGCGGAATAAATCAGGTAAATTTCTATTAATATTCTGTATGTCATTTCTTTAATATTCAGTAGCCTGTTTCCGCTTTAAAGTGAATATTTTAAAAGTTATCAAAAAAGCTGCCCAAAATACCCCTGAAAAATCCAGGATATACTTATAGCAGGGAACCGAGTAATACGCGAAGCCTATGCCGTAAAGCAGGGAGAAAATTGCAATTGCAAGGCAGGTAAGAGATATGTTTTCCAGGTGTTTCATTTGTTTTTGATTAAAGGAGTAGGCTTATTTAAGATTTTAAAAGAATCACAATAATAATGCGAGCTACCGTCAAGGTAAAAACTGCTTTGGTGTGTGCAGATTCTTTCTTTGCAAGAGCTTAACCAACATAGGGTAAGGATTAGGATGAGGAGTTTCATGTGTTTAAGGGGTTAAAATCGGGTAAATAGTCTTAATTTCCGTTTGCTCCTTCGTGAATACCGAAGTGCCTTTTTCTTTTTTAGATTCATAAACGGGATGTTATCAAACTTTCGTTTCTCATCTTTAAGAATTTCTATAAACTCGTGTTCTGTCATTTTATTTTGTTTTTATGATTTGAAGATTGTTCGCTGCGAGGTAGTCCCCCAAATAATCAAAGTCGGATTCTATAAACTCGCTATAAACATCAATAGCTTCTGCATCGACTATTTCAACTTGTTTTGCGTCTCTAACCTTAAATTCAAGCCCGTTGTGCGAATATTCTGTTTTGCTGTGTTCTATTAAATACATCTTAGTCATACTTTTAAATTTTCGTGGTTAATAAGGGAGGTGATGGATTCTTTGTCGATATGCCTAACACAACATCTATATTCAGCACAATCCTCATCCGTGCCTGAAAGTTTCCCTTGGGATGCCGCTGTTTCAAGTGCTGCCTCTATAGCGTTTCTCTGAATGTCCTTAACGGCTACAAGTAATAACATTTTGGCTTGCGCAGACAGCATTCTTAATCCACTTGCCTCGATATCATTTATCCAGCTTTCTGCTGATTTAAGTTTAGTCATTTTGCAGGGAGTTTTTGAGTTCGATTAATTTATCTTCCAATACTATTCCTAGACCGACATACCTGTTGTAATCTTTGTCAGAATTATTATATCTATGTGACGGCATACATTCTATTTGAATGTCATTCTCTTTAATCATTTCTTCAACTACAGCAATCTTAGCTTTTATTTTCTCCTGTTCAATATTAGCTGCTTCATATCCTGCAAGGAAATCAGCTTTAATTTGAGGTTTGTTGGCATCCATTTCGCTATACCCTCTATACCTTGCGTATTCTTCTGCTAACTGCTGCTTATCCATTTTGTTGGGTTTGATAGAGTGAATAAAGATTTTCGGTTGTAATAAATGTTGTGTAATTATCAAGCCTACAAGTAAATTCAGTTTGGCTGCACCTTACACAGTTTATATCCACCCATTCCGCAAACGCTATTGCGTCCAGCTTTGAAATTTCAGCACAGGATTCAGCGGCTTTAATATAGGTTCTGCCTAAAATAGCTTTAAAAAACTTTTCTTGTAGTGTATTCATCTGATTTGTGTTTTAGGATTTAACCGAATGTTTCAGAAATATTTGTGTAGAATTGTTCGGCAGATTCTTGATTATAGGCATCGAATTGATTATCTCTGTCTGATTCATCATCATATCCTGCCGACATCGTAGGAGTAACGCCATCCAATTGTGTAGTCATCTTTAAAAGATACATTCCTTCATCATCTGTATCTTTTGTTACTAAAACCTGTCCTCCCGAAACGGAGAAAATCTTTGCAAAAATGTTGCTCATAATAATCTAATTTTTAAGTTCGTAAAGTAATTGTGTATTTGTTTCAAGTAGGTTTAGTGATGCGCAGAGGGATTGGAGAATGTGAATATGATTTTCTGAAAGGCATTCGTGAAACGGCATTTTTGGATTTATATATTTAGTCCCGCCTATTTTATCAAATATTTTATCCGCAACCTCTGCTTTTACCTCTCCTATACTTCCTGCTAGTGTCCAAGAACCGTTGGGTAGCTTTAAATATTGAAGGTCTGCGGTTAAATTATTGTATTCTGACGCGGATTGGTATTGAAGTACTGGCACATTCTTGAAAGAGAAAAGCGGCTTGTTATGCAGCACATCAAGATACTCGGAAAGGTCTTCGTGTAATGTTGCGGAATATCTTATTCTCGTTGCATCCTTTGGCACTTCGACAAACAATAGGTTCGCCTTTTCCGTTGAAAATTGTTTAATGTTTTCCATTATTTGGTGGTGGGGGATTTAACGTGAGAATAAGAATTGTCGGGGTTTTTCGTCCAAACGCGCGCCTTGTTTTTAGCTAGCTTTTTCTCGAAGGCTATAAAAATACTTTCAGGCGTTATGGCTTGCCGACCTGCGCTATCAAATAAGCACATTAGGCAATCCGCGTATTCTTCTACATCTTTAACCTCGTCTAAAATATTTTGCTCTACTTCTTTTATCTCTGATTTTAATTTTTCAAGAGAAGATTGCGGTGTTGCTTCAGGGAATGTTTTTAAACTCCATTCAAGCCTTTCAGCTTCTAATTTTAGGATATCAATACTCATAACTTAAATTTTTTCTATTAAAAAAGGGTTAACAAATGTTTCATCTATACCGTGGGATATGAGCCAGCTTTTGCCGCTTTCGGTGGCTGTGTGAACAATACATTCGATAAACGGCATCTTGAAATTAATATATTCACATGAACCTATTCTCCCAAAAACAGATGTAATTATTACGCCCCATTGTTCTTCTGTAAGGTCTTTTATGAAGCCTATCGTCTTAAAATTGCAATGCGGCAGTTCATAACTTTTCAATCCTACTGTTTCACCAACGCTGTTAAGTCTTGTCACCAAGAAATTACCGCTGATATTTATCGGATGTCTGTTAAGCGGCAAATCAATTACGAGGTATTCTCTACCGTTACTTTTTAGTTCTACTGTTCGCATATTTCTTTCAACATTTTAATTCTCATTAATAAAGCCCGGCGAACCTGCGACATGCTTTCACAGTGGAAAGGCGTTTTGTGCCAATATCTGCAAGCGTGAAAACCCCACCTGTAATTATCAGTGATAAAAGGTTTGCTATGAATATCAATTTTCAATATTGCATCCGACAAATTACACAGCCCATGAATCATGTGATTCTCTGCCAAATAATTCAATGCTTGGCCAAATTCTACCGGCATAAGCGAGTAGTGGTGCTCGTAATGAGCAAGCAGCTTTTGTATGATTTCTTTGTCTTGCATATTATATAGGGGAGATTTTAAATAAAGCCGGAGACTAACCAAAATCCCCGGCTTTCACGAGTACACAATCTGCGCAGATGTTCCAGGGTTGATCTCGCAAACATTTTTCGGACCTTTTACATTGTAGTAGCTTTTTTATCTCTCGTTAGAGGATTCAAAGATACACCGGCAATCTTAATTACACCAAAAGTTTATTGTTATCAGGATGTTATTACTTTCTCAATGTAGGCTTTCACAGCGTCCAGCAGGCTATCCTGCGTCTCTGACTTATCATCAAGCCTTGCCATAACAAGCTCATCCACTGTTCCCTTGGCAAGGTATCTCAGGTTCATCACGTGGTCGTGCTTCTGTCCTCTCCTGTGAACCCTCTTCACCCCCTGCAGGTATTCCTCAAGGCTCCATGGCACTCCATACCATCCAACCAGATTACCGCCAAACTGTAAATTCAATCCGTGTCCGCCGCTCTTGGCGTGAAGCAGCATCAACGGTATTTCACCTTTATTCCACTTCTCTATCGCCCCGTCTTCCTTCACATTGACAGGCTTCAGATGTTTGAACCGTTCCATTATCCTTGCCTGGTCGTGCTTGAACTGGTAGAACAGCAGGAAAGGTACACCGTTCGCAGCCTCAATGTCTGCTTCCAGCATTTCCAGCTTCTCGTCATGCACGAGATGCCAGCTCCTATCTTGTTCGTTGTCATAGACAGCCCCGTTTGCATACTGAAGCAGTTTGTTCATCAAAGCAGCGGCATTTGCAGCCGTTATTTCCTGCCCGCCTATCAATTCCATCACCTGTTCCTTTTCGAAGGCTTTATACCCCGCCATAGTCTCAGCCGATAAGGTTATCTCCCTTGTCCGGTCAATGCGTTCAGGCAGCTTCACATAATCATCAGTTTTCATTGAAATGCAGATGTCAGAGATTTTATCATAAATCTCCTGTTCACCAGTTTTATCTTTCAGTTTGTAGTTGAAGATGGTGGTGGCATTCCGCTTATCAGGTATGAAGAAAGTATCAGTGAACTTCGTCATCGTCAGTCCCAGCCTCGTGCCTTCATCAAGTAACCATATCTGGCTCCACAGATCCCGTAATCCGTTAGGAGCAGGAGTACCGGTAAGGATATACAGCCTTTCGATGTACGGCCGCACTTTCTTCAATGCTTTAAAGCGTTGGGACGATGGGTTTTTGAACTTCGAACTTTCATCGATTACCACCATATCAAATGGCCACTTAGCCTGGTAGTAGCTCACGAGCCAGCTGATACTGTCGCAACCGATGGTATAGATGTCCGCTTTCGCTTTCAAGGCTGCAATCCTTTGCTTAGGGTCACCGGTAACTACAGACACAGTCAGGTGTTTCGTATGCTCCCAAGCCAGTATTTCATCAGGCCATGTCTTCGTAGCAACGAGTTTAGGAGCGATTACCAGTACTTTTGATACTTCGAATGTCTGATAAAGTAATATATCAATGGCTGATAATGAGATAATTCCCTTGCCCAATCCCATGTCCAGTAGTAGGCCGTAGCAGTTATTATCCAGCATCTTCTGAGTAGAGTATATCTGGTAATCCTCCAAAGGTTTTCCCTGAGTAAGTTTTATGCTTTTACGGAGCAGTTCAAGTGTTTCGTCAAGCATTTATTTGAAGTATAAATCTGAATATTCGGATATACGATCTTCTGCTATTTTGCAATATTCAGGAGATATCTCACTTCCTATGAAATCCCTGTTGTTGAGGATAGCCATCTTCGCAGTAGTTCCGCTTCCCATAAAAGGATCGTAAACTAAATCGCCTTCATTGCTCCAACTGAGGCTGTGATCGTTCGCGAGTTGTTCAGGGAAAACTGCGCTGTGCGAAGTCTTACTCTTTCCTCGGCTTATATCCCAAACATTGAATCTTCGGGAATGGCTCCCAACGGTTCTTGTGCCTTCTTTATACTTTCTGTCTTCTTTACAGCTTCGCGTTTCCTTTTTAGAAATTGCACCAGCGGATTTATTTTCTCTGTCTTTTAGCAGATTAAGTGTTTTAGGCTTACCCTTACTAAAAATAAACATGTATTCAAAAACATCATAGTACCTGCCCTCAGTTGGAGCCTGGGGGCTTGGCTTTCTCCATATCATCGTATCATATAGAGTAAATCCCATTTCTCTGAAATATAGGGCTTGCTCAAAACTTACCATGCTCTCTCCGCCTTTAACGCATTGGTCCTGACAGATCCAAACTAAAACTCCACCTTCTTTGGTAGCCTTAAATATTTTTCTCGCAAAACTGTAGAAATCAAAAGCGAAACCGTTGTATTTTCTCAAATTGCCGTATGGCGGAGATGTAACGGTGAGATCGAGTAAACCTTCAGGCATTCTATCCAAAGTCTCTAAATTATCTTCGTTGTAAATTTTATTTAGTTGCATATTCTTTAATCTTTAAGTGATTTTCTAAGGCTCTCTAATCTAATTTTTACGCTAATCATTTCGCGCTCAATTGCTGTTGCGATATGGGCATCCTCGGAAGTATAGGCGTCCTTACGTTCTTGTTGCGCTTCTTTTATTCGGGCGATTGTTTCATTAATTACAACCTTGATTGCTGCCCTTGCTTGCTCTATCGTCTTTGCCATAAAGTTATTTTGAAGATATTTTGAGCCATAGGGAATTGGCAGGGGCGTGTGTATCAAAGTGTGCTATCTCACAACCCTGTCTGTATTCGATAAATTTTACAGTATGTACCCCACCATCTACAACATTTCCTAAGGTGTTTAAGGCTTCTTGAGTAAATTCTACTTTATCTCCTTCTTTTAATATTCCGACTTGCATAATTTTTTTTAAAATATTTCTTTTAAACAATTTTCAAGTGATTCTTCTGAATCGATGACAAAGTACCGGAACCCTAACCCTATGAGCAGTTTCCGCATTATCTCCTGCGTTGGTCGCAGCTTCTTACCGGTAGTCTTGATCTCAGCAAAGTAAATCCTGCCTCCCGGTAACAGGATAGTCCTGTCAGGAAATCCTGTGATCGATACCGCAACCAGTTTATAGCATTGCCCGCCTGCTGCTTTTATCTTACGAACCAGCTTAGGTTCGAGTAGTTTTTCAGAGGCCATTATGTGAGCAATT
>Ga0247806_10001520_pt1 | contig 11276 bp, 8 predicted proteins | sample UWRJL059202B1_FD_179935 | JGI IMG/M metagenome (GOLD analysis project Ga0247806, IMG submission 179935) | Plant litter microbial communities from Arlington Agricultural Research Station in Wisconsin, United States - UWRJ-L059-202B-1 | ecosystem: Environmental > Terrestrial > Plant litter >... | reverse complement strand
AACGCATGCTGCCCTATTCTTCCATCGCGCAGGCGGGCTTCATGCTCTTTGCTTTGTTTGCGGTAGGCGACAAGGCCAAAGACGGTTTGATCTTGTATTCCGCCGCTTACAGCCTTGCCAGCATCGGCCTTTTTGGTATCCTCATCAAAATGAAGGATTATACCATCGACGGTTTCAACGGGCTCGGTAAGCAACAACCCCTGGCTGCCTTTGCCGCTACCATCTTTTTATTGTCACTCACCGGCGTACCGCTCACCGCGGGTTTCATGGCCAAGTTCTACATGCTGTATGCTGCCGCTAATGACGGTCACCATACCTGGTTGATCATTCTTGCCGTACTCTGCGCCGCTTCCAGTGCCTATTATTATTTCCGCATCATACAGGCCATGTATTTTAAAGAGGCCGATGGCAACAGTAATACCACCTGGGACATCAGTACCGGTTTTAAAGTATTACTCATCATCATCGTATTGCTGATCATCACGCTGGGCATTCAGCCGGATTTGTTGATCGACTGGTTGTATTATGACCCGTCTGCATAGTAATTGGTAATTAGTCTTTAGTAATTACCAATTACCAATTACTAATTACTAACTTAGCCCTGCACATGACCTTCAAGGACACCATCACGCTTTCTTACCGCAACATCGTGAGCAATAAATTGCGATCGGGCATTACCATTGCCATTATTGCCCTGGGCATTTGTGCGCTGATCTGGTTCCTTACCGTATTGAAAGCCGCGAATACCAGTCTCACGGCCAGCTTTTCCACCATGGGCGCCAATGCCTTCAGTCTTCGGTTCAAAGAAAGGAATATCCGCATCGGCGGCGGCCGGCAAAGCAATACCAGCAAGGTGAGCAAGTCTTCCCTGAAAGTAAAAAAATCAAATACCGGCAAGATCATCACCTACGAAGAAGCCAAGGCTTTTAAAGACCGTTATCCCTTTCCTGCAAAAGTGAGCCTGGCAGTACGCGGCGCGGGTAATATCGTAGTGAACAATGACCGGAAAAAAACGAATCCCGACATCAACGTGCTCGGCGGCGATGAGAATTACCTGGAGCTTAACGGGTATAAGATCGCTTATGGCCGCAACTTTACCGCAACGGACGTGGAAACGGGGCGCAACGTGTGCGTACTCGGCAGCAGCGTAGCTCAAAAATTATACCCCGACAATGTGGCGAAAGCTGTAGATAAAATGGTGAGCGTGGACCATATTCCTTACCGTGTGATCGCCGTGCTGGAAGACAAAGGCTCCAGCGCCTTTTTCAATACGGGGAAAATGGTGCTCACATCGTATAATAATATCCGTCGCCTGTACGCAACACAAAATGCTTCTTTCAACATCGGCGTATCGGTTACCGACCTCAAACTTATGGATGTGGCGATCGGCGAAGCCAAGGGCACGTTCCGCCCCATCAGGAAACTGGATGTAAAGGAAGAGGATAATTTTTATATTGACAAGAGCGATAGCATCGCCTCCACGCTCATCAACAACCTGGGCTTTTTAGAGAAAGCGATCATTGGCGTTGCGTTGATTACGCTCCTGGCCTCTTCGATCGGGCTTATGAACATCATGCTGGTAGCCGTAAGCGAACGCACCAAGGAAATAGGATTGATCAAGGCGCTGGGCGGCACGCAGAAAGACATCCGCAACCAGTTCCTCTGGGAATCTATCCTCATCAGCCTCATGGGCGCCATCGTAGGTATACTGGTTGGCATACTATTGGGAAACATAATTGCTTTGATATTGCAATCCGGCATCGTGCTGTTGTGGGGGTGGATTGTTGGTGGCATATTTGTTTGCTCGGCGGTTGGACTGGCTGCAGGTTTGTACCCCGCGTACAAGGCGGCGAAGCTGGATCCGATCGTTGCCCTGCGGTATGAATAGCCCATTACAGAACTGGTTGAATAGCAATATTAATTAAGGATTTTTTTTTATTCTTTTTATGTAAAAACAACGATTGCGCATCCCCTAAAAAATAATCGAAAAAATATATTGGGCATCTTGTTGCTTTCAATTATTTTATTAACTTGTGGGTTCACTTAAGCATGAGCCTGCGCGATAAACAGCTATATTTTTGTGTAGAAATAAATCAAACATTAAAACCTTTAATCAAAATTTTCACTAACTAAAAATTTGAATGTCATGGCAGAAACAAAACCGACTGCAACTGTAAAATCAACAACTTCAGTACAGGTAAAAAAATCAAGCAATGCAATTTCGTACCTGGCGCCTATTTTATGTATTCTTGTAGGTTATCTTTTCTGGCGCTTTGTGTTGGGAGATCCTTCCGGTTTCACCAAGCCTGGAACTGGATGGTTTTGGCCTTCCCATGATGGTCCTAAAGGTGATTTGAACAAAATATACCTCGGAGGTATCATCGTACCGATCCTGATCGGCTGTTTGTTAACGATGTTGACTTTCGTGGTTGAACGTTTCCTTACCATTTCAAAAGCTACCGGTACTTCAAGCAATGCTGATTTTATCCGCAAAGTGCAGTTTCACCTGGCTAATAAAAATGTTGACGCTGCCCTGGCAGAGTGCGACAAACAAAAAGGCAGCGTAGGTAATGTAATGAAAGCAGGCCTGCACCGCTACAAAGAAATGATCAACAATACCGAACTGGCTACCGATCAAAAAGTAATGGCGATCCAGAAAGAAGTGGAAGAAGCTACTTCACTTGAACTGCCTATGTTGGAAAAAAACCTCGTATTCCTTTCTACCATCGCTTCGGTTGCCACCCTGTTGGGACTGTTGGGAACGGTATTGGGTATGATCCGTTCCTTCTCTGCACTTGGTGAAGGTGAAGGCGGCGGCGATGCGGCGCAAAAACTGTCAGTAGGTATCTCCGAGGCCCTGTACAATACCGCGCTTGGTATCGGTACTTCAGCCTTCGCGATCATTTTCTATAATATGTTTACTACTAAGATTGATGGCATTACTTATGGTATCGACGAAAGCGGCTTTACTTTAACACAAAGTTTTGCTTCCCTGTACAAATAAGGATATGGATTAACATCCGTATTGCATCTAAAAAAGAGTAAATAAAAACATAATTATGGCAAGAGCGAAAATACCCCGTAAGAGTACCAATATCGATATGACGGCGATGTGCGATGTCGCGTTTTTATTGCTGTCGTTCTTCATATTGGCTACCAAGCAAAAGCCACCGGAAGCAGTAGCGGTTACCGCTCCTAGTTCGGTGTCTTCAAAAGCGGCTCCCGAAAAATCGATCCTTATCACCCTCACCGCGGAAGGAAAAGTATTCCTGATGCTCGGCGAGGATACCAAAAAAGCAGCCATCATCAGCGACCTGAACACGACAAGGGGACTGGGTCTTTCTCCTGCTGAACTGAATAAGCTGACGAAAATGACAGTGATCGGTTTGCCGTTCAATATGATGAAAGGTGTACTGAACATGAACGAAGAAGTACCAGCCAGCAAATTGCCGGGTATTCCTACGGTGGACAGTACCAATAATGAACTGGTGGACTGGATGAGGAGCATCACCAATGCTTATAAAGGCGAAAGCCAGAAAGAGCTGGAAGAAAAGATACTCATCAAAGGCGATAACATGGCGAAATATCCAACTTTTAAAAGCATCAAATATGCTTTCAAGAAGAATGACATTTTGAAGTTCAGGATCGTAACGAACAGCGAAAGCGTTCCTGCGGGTTCTGACCTTGACATCAAGAACCGTTCAGAAGGCAAGTAGCAACCAATTTAATTAAGTAATTAAAAATATTTTTTATGGCAGAAATGGATACCTCGTCGGGTGGCGGACACAAGAAAGGCCCCGGCGTCAAGAAGCCCAAAAAATTATCGACCCGGGTGGATCTTACCCCGATGGTGGATCTTGGTTTCCTGCTCATCACCTTCTTCGTGTTTACCACTACCATGAGTAAACCAACGGCGATGAACATGAACGAACCCAAGGACGATCCCAACAACGAGATGAAAGTAAAGGAATCCGCGGTAATGACGATCCTGCTCGGCAAGGCCGATAAGGTATATTATTACTTTGGTAACCTTACGGCTGAAAATGCTTCCGACATCTTCAAAAGCACCACGTTCAAAGAGGTAAGGCAACTCATCCTCGATAAGAAACGTTCGGTTCCCGATGGCGACAAACCTAAAAGTGACCTGATGTACATCATCAAGTCCGATAAGGAGTCCACCTTCAAGAACGCGATCGATATCCTCGACGAAATGAGCATTGCCGCCATTCCTCCCGGTCACTATGCCGAAGTGGACATTAACCCGGTGGAACAGATGCTGATCCAGAAAACGGAAGAAGCCAACGGCGTGAAATAATTTTATGGAATTGGTTCAAATTTGAATCTTAATCACAAAGGAATTACAATGGACATAAACAAAATTTTAAGCGCCGACTTCCTGGACATCCTCTTCGAAGGAAGGAACAAGCAGTATGGTGCTTATGAGCTAAGAAAATCGTACAACGGCCGCCTGGCCAAGGCGCTGTTGATAACGGCAGCCCTGGCGCTTCTTGTTTTTTTAGGGACGGTATTTGCGAGCGTATTTGAAGCAAGTACAGACAACAAGCTGGACGTGCTCGATACCCAAATGGCAGAGATCAAGCAGGAGGTACCGCCTCCGCCCGTTCCACCACCACCACCACCACCGGTAGCGCCGCCACCTCCCGAGATCAACCAGGTGAAATTTACACCGCCGAAGATCGTTAAGGATGAAGAGGTGAAAGCCGAAGACAAGATCGAAGAGATCAAGGAAGACCAGGTGATCAGCACCAAAACGGTGGAAAGCGACAACAAGGAACAGATTGTACAGGCACCGGTAGAAGACAAGGGAACGCAGATCGCTGCCGCCCCCGCTCCGGATGATGAAAATAAAGTGTTCAACAAGGTAGAGGTAGAAGCAGCTTTCCCCGGTGGAGAAGGCGCCTGGCGCAACTACCTGCAGAAAACACTCAATGGTAGCGTACCGGTCGACAACGGCGCAAACGAAGGTACTTACACCGTTACGGTTAAGTTCATCGTGAGCAAGGATGGCAGCCTGAGCGATGTTACCTGCGAAAATGATCCCGGTTTTGGCATGTGTGCCGAAGCGGTAAGGGTAATTAAAAAAACAAAGAACTGGACCCCCGCTATTCAAAATGGCCGTAACGTGAACGCCTACAGGCGCCAGCCCATTACGTTCCAGGTGGAAGCCAACTAATATCAGAATTTTAATCAGGAGTATCCCGGTCAACATAGTTGACCGGGATTTCTTTTACCGGCATGGATCAGGATTTAAGAATTTAAGGATTTACAGAATTAAGTTCATTATTACAGAAGTTCATTTGCTTAATTAGAGTCTCTTAAAATTTCTAATTTCTAATTTCTAATTTCTAATTTGCATGCATGAATAAACTCACTGGTTGGGAAGATACCATCATTGCACTCGCAACGCCACCCGGTGTGGGCGCCATCGGTGTGATCCGGTTGAGCGGCGATAAGGCCATCGGCATCGTGAACACATTATTTCCTTCCAAAGACCTTACCCGGCAGCCCTCGCACACCCTGCATGTGGGCATGCTGAAAGAAGGCGAGGATAACCTTGATGAAGTGGTGGTTTCCTTGTTTAAAAATCCAAAAAGTTATACCGGTGAAGACGTGGTGGAGATCAGTTGCCACGGCAGCGCCTATGTACAGCAGCAGGTGATGCAGGCCTGTATGAAACTGGGTGCCCGGCTGGCCCGCGCCGGGGAGTTTACCCAACGCGCTTTTTTAAAAGGCAAACTCGACCTTACGCAGGCCGAAGCGGTGGCCGACCTCATCGCTTCCAATACAGCCGCTTCGCAGAAAACGGCGCTGCATAATATCCGTGGCGGCTTCAGCGCCCGGCTGAAAGAATTGCGGGAGCATTTCATACAGTTTGCCGCGCTGCTGGAACTGGAACTTGATTTCAGCGAAGAAGATGTGGAGTTTGCCGACCGCCATAAGTTTTACACACTGGTGGAACAGGCGGCTGCCGAAACCAAAGAACTGCTCAACTCTTTTCAACTCGGCAACGTGATCCGCAACGGCGTGAGCGTGGCCATCATCGGCAAGCCGAATGCAGGTAAGAGTACGCTGCTGAACACGTTGCTGAACGAGAACCGCGCCATTGTAAGCGAGATCGCCGGCACCACGCGGGATACGATTGAAGAACTGATCAACATCGACGGCATTCTTTTTCGCCTCATCGATACCGCGGGCATCCGCGAACACAGTGCCGACATGGTAGAAAACATCGGCATTGAACGGTCGCTTGAAAAAATGCATTCGGCGGATGTAGTGCTGTACCTGTTTGATGTGAACCAAACTACGGCAACCGATCTTGAAACCAGTGTGGCTGCTTTTGAAGCGCAACAGTTCAACTATTTACTGATCGGTAACAAGGCCGACCAGTTGCAGCAACCAGCTAACTATCCCGGCAAAGAAGTGTTGCTGATCTCTGCAAAAAATAAATCAGGTATTCGCGAACTGAAAACAAAACTGTTCAACAGCACCGTAAGCCAGGCGCCCCAATCGGAAAGCAGCATCGTTACCAATGCCCGGCACTACGAATCGCTACAGCAGGTGGACGAGGTACTGGTGGACATCCGCAACGCCCTCGACCAGCAGGTAAGTACCGAATTGCTGGCGCTTGAGATCCGCCGCTGCCTGCAATACATTTCGGAGATCACGGGTGATGTGACCAATGAAGACCTGCTGGATTATATTTTTAGTAAGTTTTGTATCGGGAAATAAATTAAAGCCACCCGGTAAACCAAAAGCCGCGCGCGTATTATTTACGAGAAGTGATGGCAGTTATTTTCTTCTTACCCCATCAGGCCATTTCCCAATTTCTCCTCCCTTCTTATATTTGCCCACATGAGACAATTCTTTGCCATCACTGCATTTTTTATCACGGGTTTTACCACTTCTGCCCAACAAACCAATTACAGCCCTGCTGCCGTTAAACGCATTGCCGATCTCGGCCGTGTATGGGGCATGATCAATTATTTTCACCCCGCCATGGGGAATGGCAACATCAATACCATGCAACTGGTGGTGCCCAATGCAGCGGCGCTGGCGGCGGATCCATCGGCTGCGGGGTTTACAAAGGCCGTGAACAATATGATCGCGCGACTGAACGATCCTTATACAAGGCTGCTGGGTGTAGGGAAAAAAGATACGGCCAAACTGTTTACCGGCGCGCACAAGGCAAGCGTACACCGGCTGGCTTCGGGCTACTGGTACATTGCGCTGCCCACGCAGGCGGTTACCAACAGCGATGTAACGGCGGTGCCGGGGATACTGCCCGCAGCATGGGATAGCGCCAGGGGTATTTTGCTGGACCTGCGCAACGCGGTGGACATACCTTTTGGCGACGAGGATTTTATTTGGGATGCGTGGCCACTGATAGAACAAAAACTGGCGGGGAAAGAAACCCTGCCGGCGATATCGGAACGGATTGCCTACCACACCGGGCTGGTGCCGCAGGAGAACGGGGAGAACAATATTTATTACAGCGGCTGGCAAACCATCAGCCAGGCAACGGCTAAAAAGCAACCGGCCATTTCATCTATGGTGGGCAGCGTGTACAACAAACCCGTTGCGTTTATTATTAACCGGGGTACTTCCTATGACCTGCTAAAAAGACTGCTGGTGCTGCGGGCCACTGGCAAATGCCTGCTTATATATGAAGGAGAAGGCGGCTATGCCACGGGTAAAACAATACAGGTACCGGTGGCAGACGGGCAGCGCCTGCAACTGCGGGTGAGCGACCTGTTGATCGGCAGCAACGGCGCGGTGCCAAAGGCGGACCTGGTGGTACCGGTGATCGGCGATTTTACGGGAAACGGATCGCTCCTTACGCGCTGTACACAATTGCTGCAGGAAGGGTTAAAACCGGTGGCCGCGAACGGGCAATCGCTTTCACTTCAATACAGCATCCCGCGTTTTGAAGATACCAACACGGGCTACATGGTACCGGTGGGCGAACGACTGCTGGCGCTGTACAACCACTGGAATGCCATCCGTTATTTTTATCCGTATAAAAAACTGCTGGCGAAAGACTGGAACAATGTATTGGAGGAGCAGGTACCCGCTTTTTTAAATGCAAAAGATTCGGTGCAGTACAATTATGCGTTGCGGGGCATGATCAGCGAGATACATGATTCGCATGGCTTCTTCTCCAACACCAACGGTACCACGCCCGTGCGCTACGAGCTGGGTAGCTGGCCGGCGATCGATGTAAAGTTCGTGGGCGAAAAGTTGTACGTGGTGAATATTGGTCCCGATAGCTTAACCGGCAAGAATGTACAATTGTGGGACGAAGTGACAGCCATAGACGGCATTACCATTCCACAAAAACTGGCTGACCTCCGTTGGTATATAGCTACCAGCAATGAAGCTACCTATAAGCGCGACATTGCACCGATACTGACCGGGGGTAAGTACAACACAACAGTAACGCTTACCCTTAAGCGCGGCAACACAACGATAAAAGAAACATTCACCCGCTCGGGCCGCTACATTCCTAAAACAAACCCGCTGGATTTTAATACCAAATACCCGGTGCTGAAACTGCTGGACAGCAATACGGGCTATGTGAACATGGGGGCGCTTACGGGCGTGCAGGTGGATAGTATGTTCCGGCTTTTTAGCAATACCAGGGCCATCATCTTCGATATTCGCAATTACCCGAAAGGTACCGCCTGGAGCATAGCGCCGCGGCTCACCGGGATAAAAAAGCCGGCCGTAAAATTTCATTATCCCTTTATTACGTACGATAATATTTTAGGCGGCGAAAGTGACTTTATAGCGGAAAGTTTTTTTACGGTTAATCCCGATACGACCAAACCAACCTATAAAGGAAAGATCATCGTGTTGTGCAATGCCAGTACGCAAAGCCAGGCCGAATACAGCATTATGATGTTGCAGGGGGCCACGGATGTAACGGTGATTGGCAGCCAGACGGCCGGAGCGGATGGCAATGTGACCACGCTGATCCTGCCGGGCAACTACCGCACTTCTTTTAGTGGGCTGGAGATACTGTACCCCGATGGCGGCCAGACCCAACGAAGCGGCATCCGCGTGGACATTAAGGCAGAACCTACGCTGAAGGGTTTGCAGCAGGGGAAGGACGAAGTGCTGGAAAGGGCGCTGGTATATTTGAGGACGGGGAAGTGAGGTTGACGTTGAAGGTTGAAAGTTGAGGGTTGTTGAAAATAGTTGAAGGAGATCCTGGGTTTAGAAAGGTTAAAAGTTAGAGGGTTTAGGGCGTATTTTGGCGCCTGGCATAATCCACGTAATAATATGCAGTAAAGACTTTAGTAAGCAAGTTGCCGGTGGTGACTTGCTTTTATTTTTTATTTAATGTTTTGGAATACCGGTAAGCATTGGCTACGATGCTGACAGAAAAAAGGGTGATGAAAAGGATGGCGTTGAAATAATCATATTCCGGCGTGTTGCGTTGGTTGATGACCATGATCACGGTAATTCCGAGTGCGATGATGCTGAGTATTAAAAAGACAAGGTGCCAGGTTGATTTTTGCTTTACGTTCATGGTTAGTGTTTGGGGAATGGATACAATTAAGGTGCCGGACCTTTATCGTTTACAATATCTTGTTAAAAAATTCCCGTTAAGCACCATCCTTAGTGTAATAAGGCAGAATTGCCTGGCATGAAAACTCCGCAGGCACAAAATTTGCCTTCTCTCCCGAAAATATACAATATGAAAAAGATAATGCTGGCGGGTATATTCATCACAGGGGCTATGCTACTCACTGCAGGTTCCGTACAGGCGCAGGAGGAACCAAAAGACACCACCACCATCGGGCAGGACCTGAAAAGCGCCGCGCAGAAAACCGGGAAAGTGATAAAGGAAGGCGCGCAGAAAGTAGGGAATAAAACGGCGGAAGTGGCTTCCAAAAGCAGGGCGGCCGTGGTAGATAAATTGTATGCGGACAAAGTAGCGCCAAACGGTGAAAAAGTGTACATCGACAAACATGCGAATTATTACTGGATCGATAAGAAAGGAAAGAAACATTACGTGGATGAAAAAGAGTTGATCGATAAAGTGGAATAAGTTTTCGCGCAAAGATGCAAAGCAAGGCAAAGACGAAAACTATTTAATTTGCCGGGAAGACGGCAAGGCGTTTTGGTTTTAAAGAAGTAAATCATTTTTAAATACTAAAACAGCTTTTACATTCATAACTCATAATTTTCTTCCAGGGAAATACCCTGCCGTGGGTATGATTATAATGACCGGGATGCAGGAATTTAGTGCTTTGGAATTTATATCCACCACGCACTAAATGTTAGATTGATTTATGAAAAGGATTTGCTTCTACCTGTTCTTTGTTTCCCTGGTTTTAAACAATTTTTCTTTGTTGGCACAGGATCCTGTTGAAGCCGTTGCCAGGCCCGATTACTGGTACCCGGTAGTGGTGAAAGGTAAAATGGGTTATATGGACAATACAGGTCAACTGCGCATCAGCGCCGAACTGGACCGCCTGGAAACTTATTTATTGGAAAACGTAAAAGACCAGCTGATAAAAGTAACGGTAGATGGCAAGATGGGCTTGTTTGACCGGGCGGCAAAACAAATATTACCCATCCAGTACAGCAGCATCTACATCGATGTAGACAGCCGGCTGATCAGGATCTCGAAGGAAGATCCTTCTTCCATGTTCAGCATCGGTGGCATCAGCGGCTTTGTAAATTATGAAGGTAAAGAAGTGATACCGGTACGCTACAAAACGCAAATGTTCAACGGCGGCTATTCGTTCCAGGAAGGCTTGTGGTGCTACGAAGAAAATGATAAGCAAGGTTACATGGATAAGAACGGCGTGGTGCAGATCAAGCCGTCTTTTTATGCCGCTTCGGATTTTAAAAATGGATTGGCTGCGGCACAAACTACAGCGCAAGGCGGTTATGGTTACATCGATAAAAAAGGAAGTTTTAAGATCAGTCCGCAATTTTATTCAGCAGGAGATTTTAATGCGGCGGGCTTTGCATTGGTACGGATCAAAGAATCCGATCCTACATACAGCATCATCAACAACAAAGGAAAATTCATTGCGAAGAACCTGCCTTACCGGCTGATCGGCGCCGTAATGAGTACACCGGAATTTTACAACGGGTTGATTACCGCGCTGGATACGGTTAGGAACAAGTATGGCTTTATTGACGAAAACGGCAAACTTGCAATACCACTGCAGTTTGATTACGCAGAAAATTTCGATAAAGATGGACTCGCCATTGTAAATACCGGTAGTGTAACAGAA
>Ga0247806_10001518_pt1 | contig 11278 bp, 10 predicted proteins | sample UWRJL059202B1_FD_179935 | JGI IMG/M metagenome (GOLD analysis project Ga0247806, IMG submission 179935) | Plant litter microbial communities from Arlington Agricultural Research Station in Wisconsin, United States - UWRJ-L059-202B-1 | ecosystem: Environmental > Terrestrial > Plant litter >... | reverse complement strand
ACCTGTTGCGTGGTTACCGTTTGATGGTAGAAGGTTTTGTTCAGCCCTCTCAATATCTGCCTGAACTTTTCATCGTCGTTGATGACCTGCCGGATGGCGTGGATCATGTTGCCGGCCTTGTAATACATATCGCCGCTGCCTTCCTGGTTCACACCGTAATACCCGATGATCGGGATATCGTTCCTGATGTTCCTGCGCGTGCCGATCACGTAAGCATTACCGGCTTCCTTGCCGTAATAATAATCGGTGAACAGGGTTTCGCTGTAATTGGTAAACCCTTCATGTACCCACATGTCCGCGATGTCTTTGGTGGTGATGTTGTTGGCAAACCATTCGTGGCCGCTTTCATGTACGATGATGAAATCCCACTTGAGGCCCCAGTCGGTACCGCTCAGGTCGCGGCCCGAATAGCCCATCTTATAACTGTTGCCGTACGCGATGGCGCTCTGGTGTTCCATGCCTAGGTGCGGCGCGTCTACCAGTTTGTATCCGTCTTTATAAAAAGGATAGGGGCCAAACCAATGTTCAAAGGCCTTCATCATGCGGGTGGCATCGGTAAATTGTTTTTTCGCTTTTTCGAGGTTGTAATCGAGTACCCAGTAATCCATGTCGAGCTTGCCGTTTTCCCCATTGTATGTTTCGCCGAAGTGAACGTATTTGCCGATGTAGGGTACCAGGTTGTAATTATTGATGGGATTGATAACGGCCCAATCGTACGTAACCGTTCCATCCGCATTTTCTTTTTTACCGCGGAACCGCCCGTTACTTACGCAAACCAGGCCGGCAGGAATGGTGACGTGCATTTCCGCGCTGTCGGCTTCATCGCCCTGGTAATCCTTGCAGGGATACCAAACGCTGGCGCCCAGTCCCTGGCAGGCAACGGTGATCCAGGGGCGCAGTTCTTTATCCTTTTTCCAAACCAGTCCACCATCCCATGGCGGCTGGCGTGCTACCTTGGGGCGGCCATGGTAATAAACAGTAAGGTATTCAACCTGCCCGCTGCGCATAAAAGATCCGTACTTAAGAAACCATGCATTCCCTTCATGCGTAAGATTTGATACCGGGTAACTTGTTTTTTTACGGGTAAGATTTGTGGCACTGAAAATACTGTCGATCACAAGTCCATCCTGCAGGTCGATCTGGATAATGCCGCCTTTTTTTAATGCTTTTAATTGTATTACGTTGTACCCGCTAACGGTACTGTCTTTTTGGTTGAACTGTACATGCAGGTCGTATTTCAGCACATCCCACCAATCCCGTCCCGGCCCGTTACTGCCGCGCAGGGTATCGGCACGGGTGAAGCGGGCCTTCTGGCTCAACGGTTGCGCATAGCCGCTATTCATGTAAACGCAGGCGGTTAAAAAAAATAAAACGGCGGTAAGATATTTGATCTGCATATAATTGTGCTGTTATTAACCGCTAATTTAGTTTTCTTTGTGCTCAGTGCGGAACCACTCAACAAATAAATATCATTATTTACTTCTCCTGGCCGGAACCATCTTCCTGTTTGCCTGCAGGAACAAGGCTGCGCACGATAAAAAGATATTCCGCTACAACGAAAGCAGCGGCCTCGCTTCCCTCGACCCGGCGTTTGCAAAAAACAAGCAGGTGATGTGGAATGTGCACCAGTTGTACAATACGCTGGTGGAGATCGACAGCAATATGCAGGTGAAGCCTTCGCTGGCAGCCCGCTGGGATATTTCGGCCGACAACCTGCTGTTTACCTTTCATTTACGGCGCGATGTTGACTTCATCGACGATCCCTGTTTTACCAACGGCAAAGGCCGCCCCCTCACCGCGGGAGATGTGGTGTACAGTTTCAACCGCATCATCGATAAGGCCACGGCCAGCCCGGGTGCCTGGATCTTCAACAACCGCGTGGACAGTACTGAACCCTTTACCGCTATCGACGACAGCACTTTTCAATTGAAACTGTTGCGGCCCTTTCATTCCATCCTGGGCATCCTCAGCATGCAGTATTGCTCTGTGATCCCAAAAGAAGCGGTGGAAAAATACGGCACCGATTTTCGCCGGCATCCAGTTGGCACCGGGCCTTTCCGTTTCGTGGCCTGGGAAGAAGGGCAGGCGCTGATCATGGCAAAGAATGATCGTTATTTTGAAAAGGACAGCACAGGCACAGCGCTGCCTTACCTCGACGGCATCAAGGTTTCGTTTTACGACAGTAAGGCGACGGAATTTTTGGAATTTCAGCAAAACCGGCTCGATTTCATCGACGACATCGATGCTTCTTTCAAAGATGAAGTGCTGACGAAAACCGGCAACCTGGAAAAGCAATGGATCGGTAAGATCAATCTTAATAAACATCCTTACCTCAACATCGAATACCTCGGCATACTGGTGGACAGTTCAAGCGAACTGGTGAAAAGCTCCCCATTGCGCCTGCTCAAAGTGCGGCAGGCCATCAATTACGGCTTCAACCGCCGGAAGATGATGTTGTACCTCCGCAACAGTATTGGTATTGCAGCCGAAAGTGGTTTTGTACCCGCGGGCTTACCTTCCTTTGATCCAGTATTGGTAAAAGGCTATCATTACGATCCAGCCAAAGCGCGCCAATTACTGACCGAAGCCGGTTTCCAGGGCGGTGCCGGTCTGCCAACCATCAAACTGCTGACGATCCCCATCTATGGCGACCTCGGTTCGTACATCGCGAATGAGTTGCGGCAGGTAGGCATCAACCTGCAGGTGGAAGTGATACAGAAAAGCCTGCTGATGGAACAAACGGCCAAATCGCAGGCGCCTTTTTTCCGCGGCAGCTGGATCGCCGATTACCCAGATGCTGAAAATTACCTCGGTGTTTTTTACAGTAAGAATCCCGCGCCACCCAACTATACCCGCTATTCCAATCCGGCCTACGATGCGCTGTACGAAAAGGCTTTGTCGGAAAAAAATGATTCGGCACGGTACGTACTTTACCGGCAACTCGATCAACTGCTCATCAACGACGCGCCGGTGGTACCTTTGTGGTACGATATGGCGATCCACCTTGTACATTTAAATGTTATAAATTTTAAACCCAATGGTTTGAATTTGCTGGAGCTAAGGAGGGTGAAGAAAGATTGATTTGAAGATTTGGTAATTTGGAAATGTGATGATGTAAATACATGGAGGATTTTCTGGTTTTGAATTTTAACTTTTGACTTATACGACATGAAAAAAATTAACGTACTGGGTATGCTTGTCTTATGCTTTATTATCGGCATCGCGGCCATGGAAGCGCCTTACGACAAGCCGAGGAATTTAAAAGTATTGCCGAAGAATATATCGGAAAAGGCGCTGGACAGCATCATGGACAAATTCAATGCCGACCTGGGGGTGCAATGCAATTTCTGCCATAAGCAGGATAAAAAAACACTCGAATTCGATTATGCCACCGATGTAAAAGGAGAGAAGGGAATTGCCCGCAAAATGATGATCATGACGAACGAGATCAACAAAAAATATTTCAACTTCAATGCGGCGGATAAGAATGCGGTACAGGCAGTAACCTGTTTTACCTGCCACCGGAATCAACCAACTGCTTCTTTTTAATGACCAATGACTAATGACCAATTACTTTTGGAGTATAAAAAAAGACAGCAGTTTTATTACGGGTAGCAAAGTAATTGGTCATTGGTAATTAGTAATTATTTTCAACTTACATTAACAATTCTGTTCAATCTTCCCGAATTAGCTTTGCGTACGTATTTCAAACTAAAAAAAGATGATCAGGTTATTACTCATATCAGCGATAAGTTTACTCGCATTTCCATCCTGCGCACAAAAGGATAAAACAAAAACGAAAAAGGAGACAAAAGTCATGAGCAGCGCAACATTAGACACGGCTACTTTTGGCACCGGTTGCTTCTGGTGCACGGAAGCCATTTTTCAGCAACTGGAAGGCGTGGAGCAGGTGACGAGCGGCTACAGCGGCGGTCACGTTGCCAATCCTACCTACGAACAGGTTTGCGGCAAGCAGACCGGTCATGCCGAATGTTTAAACATTGAATACGACCCCAAAAAGATCAGCTTCGACGAATTGCTGGAGATCTTCTGGCAAACGCACGACCCTACAACGCCCAACCGCCAGGGTGCCGATGTAGGTCCGCAATACCGCAGTGTTGTATTCTACCACAATGCCGAACAAAAACAAAAGGCGGAACAATATAAAACGGAGCTGAACAAGAGCGGCGCTTTCGATAAGCCGATCGTTACCACGCTGGAGCCGTTTACCATCTTCTACGCAGCGGACGACTACCACCAGAATTATTATAAGAACAACCCCGGCGAGGGCTATTGCCAGATCGTGATCAGGCCGAAAGTGGAGAAGTTTGAAAAGGTGTTTAAAAACAAGTTGAAGAAGAATTAATTTAAAAATAACTCAATCCGAAAATTTGAAAAAGGGGCTTGCCGGTAAACGGTTAGCCCCATTTTCATATTGAGCTATTTTCAAATCGTCACATTTGCATTTTCGTACCTTTGCGAAGAATAAAAAAGAAAGGACGAACAAGAAATGAAATTTTTCCCGGAATCGGCATTGGTGCAACTGGAATATGAAAAAGTGAAAGCGTTGCTGGTATTGCAGTGCAGGACGGAATATGCCAAAGCGAAAGCAGGCAGCCTGCGCATTCACACCAAAAAAGAGTTCATACAGCGCGAACTGCAACAGAGCAACGAATTTAAATACGTATTGCAATCAGGCCTGTATTTTCCCAATGAATTTGTACTCAACCTGCAGAAAGACCTGAAACTGCTTGCTATCCCCGGCGCCGTGCTGGCAGGGGAGCAGTTCCTGCAAATCAAAAAACTGGCGGAGAACATGTCGAATGTTTTTCGCTGGTTCGACAATGAAAAAAGGATCGCTTACCCGGGTCTCGCTTACGTGATCCGCGACAGTTATTATGAAAAAGCGATCATCGAACTCATCAACGAAATACTGGATGAAACCGGCGCGGTGAAAGACAATGCCAGCGAAGAACTGGCACAGATCCGCATGAACCTGTACCGGAAACGCAACGAATTGAGGAAGGTATTCGACCGCATCGTGGGTAAACTCAACAAGCAGGGTTACCTGGCCGACATCGAAGAAAGTTTTATGAACGGGCGGCGCGTACTGGCCGTATTCGCAGAACAAAAGCGCATGGTGAAAGGAATTTTGCACAGTGAAAGCGATAGCCGCCGCACAAGTTTCATCGAACCCGAAGAAACCACCGGTCTTAACAACGATATTTTTTCACTGGAGCAGGAAGAGAGCAGGGAAGTGTACCGCATCCTTAAAAAACTAACCGGTCAGCTCAGCGTTTATGCGTCCCTGTTAACACAATACCACGATATCGCCGGGGAATACGATTTCATCCGGGCGAAAGGAAAATTTGCAATCGATATCAACGGCGCTTACCCGGTGCTGCACGACAAAGCACATATACAACTCATCAATGCGTATCACCCGCTGTTGTACATCTACAATAAGGCCAATCAAAAACCCACCATACCGGTAACGCTAACTTTAAACGACAAGCAACGGATACTCGTGATCAGTGGTCCGAATGCCGGCGGTAAAACCGTTACGCTCAAAACCGTGGGCCTCCTGCAACTGATGCTGCAAAGCGGTTTGCTGGTGTCGGTGCACCCCGACAGCGAGATGGGCATCTTCCGGCAGGTGATGATCCACATCGGCGATACGCAGAGCATCGAATTTGAACTGAGTACCTATTCTTCGCACCTGAAGAACATGAAGCATTTCATGGAATCGGCGAATGGTAAAACCTTGTTCTTCATCGATGAACTGGGCAGTGGGAGCGATCCCAACCTCGGCGGCGCCTTTGCAGAAGTGATCATGGAAGAACTGGCGCACAAGCACAGTTTCGGCATCGTAACCACGCATTACCTGAACCTGAAAGTGATGGCGAATAAAGTGCCGGGCATCATCAACGGCGCCATGCAGTTCGATGAAAAGAATTTATTGCCCATGTACAAACTGGTGGTGGGCAAACCCGGCAGTTCCTATACTTTTTCCATCGCGGAAAGGATTGGTCTCGAAAAGCGGCTGATCGAAAAAGCGCGCAAACTGGTGGACGAGGATCATTTTACGCTGGATAAACTGCTGAACCGCACGGAGCAGGACCTGCAGCACATCGACAAAGAAAAATCCGAGCTGCAAAAATTACTGAAAGAGAACAGCCGTCTAAAGAAAGAAATGGAACAGGTGATGGACAAGGAACGGCATCGCCAGGAAGTGGAAAAATTGAAGCAGCAGAATAAAATATCGGAAGACAAACTCGCTTACCTGAAGGATATGGAACGCCGGTTGAAAGCCATGGTGATCGAATGGCGCAAGGCCGAAGACAAAGACAAAGTGGTGAAGATGATCCATGCATTACTTTTTGCACAAAAGGAAAAATTTACGGTAGAGAAGCAACAGAAAAAACTCAACGAAAAATTTGAAGAGGTAGGCGGCGACATCAGCATCGGCGTTAAAGTAAAAATGAAGCAGAACCGCCAGGTAGGCATTGTAAAAGAAATAAAAGGGAAAAAAGCCGTGCTGCAGGTAGGCGTGATGCCCATTACGGTCGACCTGAAAGACCTGGTGGTGGTAAAGGATAAGGAATTGTAATTATGAAACCTGAGCTATGAATTATGAATGTATAGTGCCCTCACTGTACAAATACTTTACCTTTTTCCAATCCTCATTCATGTAATATTTTCCAGGGATTCAAGGTAGCAGGCTTCGCTTTTTTTTAAACTTGTGGCCCTTACGTGTACGCCGAAAACAGCGCAGCGTTGGCCGGCAAAGCAGATTTTCTTATAAAATATTTGTGCAACGAACCTGTTGCACGTATATTTGCAACAGGTTCGTTGCAGGTTCTAAAAAATTAATTATGAAACGAGATGTTTTCCAGGCGATCGCCGACCCTACACGCAGGGCCATCCTTACTTTGCTGGCAGTGCAGGCCATGACACCCAATGCTATTGCCGCGCATTTTACCTGCACCCGGCAGGCCGTTTCGCGGCATATTCAAACGCTTTCGGAATGCAAATTGATAGATCAACAACAATCCGGCAGGGAAATTTATTATCATTTCAATGCAAAGAAAATGAAGGAAATAGATAGCTGGCTGGAACCTTTCCGGGCACAATGGGAAAACCGGTTTTCCCAACTCGACAACGTATTAAAAAACCTAAAAAATAAATGACATGGCAAACAATCAAACGGTACTGACCAAAGACATCGCCGGAAAAAAATTGCTGGTGACAAGGGAATTCAACGCGCCTGTGGAACAGGTATGGAAAGCCTGGACGGAAAGTGAGTTACTCGACCAATGGTGGGCGCCCAAACCCTGGAAAGCGGAAACCAAAACCATGGACTTCAGGGTAGGTGGCCACTGGCTTTATTGCATGGTTGGGCCGGATGGTACAAAGCAATGGTGCCGCATGGATTATAAAAACATCAACCCTCAACAAAATTATTCGGCCAGCGATGCCTTTTGCGACGAGAACGGTAAGGCAACGGGTGAAATGCCGATTATGAACTGGAATAACGAATTCAAGACAACGGCTACGGGCACAAGGGTAGATGTGGAGATCAGTTTTGATGATGAAGGCGACCTGCACAAGATCCTTGAAATGGGCTTTGAGCAAGGCTTCAGCATGGCACACGATAACCTCGATGAATTACTGGCGGGTAAGTAAAAATGATACCGGGTTTTTGAATTAGCTATAAGGAGTAGTCTTTATAGCTATTTTCTTGCCTTTAACTTTTATGAAGCGTAAAACAGCCCCGTCGTTAACGATCAGCCGAAATACCAACAAGTTTTGAGGAGCCCTGTTTATTTTACCGTGCTGCATTTTTCTTTAAAAACTCTTCCTTTAATTCATCGATGTATTCATCATAGCCCTTCCTGTCTGTAAAAGCAGCAGGATTGTAGACATCACCAGGTTTGCGTTTGGTATGAAGGTCGAACTGGCCGGCGTGTGAAGCTACCCAGATATCAAAGGATAGTTTTTTCATAGTGTCTAGCGTATAGGCGTAATCGCTGGCAATACCGGGGTACTCTGGTATCTCGGAAAACTTTTTTTCGGTGACGATGGAAGGCATGTTGGCGATCAGTACGCGCCAGGTTTTGCTGCTGTCTTTTACATCAAACAAAAAACTGCATGAACCTTTTGTATGCCCGGGATGATGCAGCATCACCAACTGCTGGTTACCCAGCTTTATGGTATCGCCATCGTGCAATAAACGATCGGCCTTCACCGGCTCAAAGCTGCTTCCCTTGCCGCCCAATGCATAATCCGAACTGCCACCATCGGCCAGTACTTCTGCATCTTTTTCATCTACCATCATTTGAGCGCCGGTAGCTTTTTTAATGGTTGACATGGCGCCCATGTGATCGTAATGAGCCTGCGTGGTCAGCAAAATTTTGATATCCGCCATTTTAAAGCCCAGGGTTTCCATATTTTTTTTGATCAGGGAAGCCGAATTGGCAAGGCCGGTGTTGATGAGGATATTGCCTTTCGTTGTTACAATAAGATAACTGGCCAGGTCGTAAGTACCAACATAATACAGGTTGCCGGCGATGCGGAATGGCTGATAGGGCTTCGACCAATCGCCTGGTGTATTGGTGGGTTCGGCAACGGTTTGCGCCACTGCGGTGAACATACACAACACGAGACTGGTTGAAAGCAGGAGCTTTTTAAAAGAATGCATGGTACTTTAATGATTATGAAGGGTGAGTGGTATTAATTGGCAGATAAATATGGGTGAAAACAAAAATACTTGAATTATTTGAAAAGAAAATTTCGGTAAATGGCTAGAGGTAAATTCAAAGTATGTTATTGTTTAATATTATATTTAGTTTGTAAATGCCTGGCTTTAACCGGCTGTGTTACATAAAAATAATATAAATACTTATGCATTCTTACAAAGTTAACATCGTGTTCGACAGGCTTATTTGTCAAGAAAAAACTGATGGCAACGGCAAGGCGGAAACCTTTATCCGGGCAGCATTTTTGAAAATAAAAAAAATATTGAACGCAGGAAATCCTATTCAATTACTACTAATCGCAATGATTATGACCGCAGCATCTTCATCCAGTGCACAACAACTGAAACCTGCTGACAGTGGCTACGCGCCAGCTAATGGCATCAAGGTTTATTACGAAGTTTACGGCGAGGGTAAACCCATCGTTTTGCTGCATGGCGCTTATTATACCATTGGGATGAACTGGGGGGAATTAATACCTGAACTGGCAAAAACAAGAAAAGTAATTGCTATAGAATTGCAGGGGCATGGACATACGGCCTTTTCTGACAGGAAATTATCACGGGCCACTTTAGCAAGTGATGTAGAAAAAGTAATGGATTACCTTAAAATTGACAGTGCAGATATAGCGGGATATAGTTTTGGCGGCCAGGTAGCCTACCAGTTTGCGATACAAAGTCCTCAACGGTTGAAAAAACTGGTCATCATTTCTTCTGTCCATAAAAGTGAAGGCTGGGTAAGCGGCATAAACGATATTTTTAAAAGTATGAAGCCGGAGCACTTTGCAAATTCACCCCTGCAAACCGCTTACGAGGCCGTAGCACCGGATAAAACAAAATGGAACAAATTCCTCGAACAGATGATTGCCGCGGCCGGCGAACCATTTGATATGGGCGACAGCAATATTGCAAAGATCACCGCACCTGTATTGATCATATCGGGTGACAATGACGGCATGGATAAAATAGAACTGGCAAAAACATATAAATTGCTGGGAGGCGGTATTGCTGCCGGCCTGCAACCAATGCCAAAATCGCACCTGGCCATTGTTCCCAACCAGGACCATGTTAGCCTGATGGGGCAGACAAAAACAATATTCGGTTATTTGGATGTTTTTTTACAATAAGCTATGCAATAGCATTTGTGCGGATAGAAATAAAGAGGAAAACAATAATTGAAGTAGCAATAGAAATTGGGTTTCACTTTTGCTGGTAGTAAAAAAAAGCGCTGATTTTCAGCGCTTTTTGTTTTTTTTGCGGAGAGCGAGGGATTCGAACCCCCGGACCTGTAACAGTCAACAGTTTTCAAGACTGCCGCAATCGACCACTCTGCCAGCTCTCCGCGGCAAAAGTAAGGTTCAAATCTTTCTCTCCCAAAAAATTTAAGCAGAAGCTGCCAATCATTTTCAAATCTTCACTTTTTCACATCTTCATATTTGAGCATCTTCATATTTTCAAATTTGAACATTCGTGTTTTCTTTCCCCTTCTTTGCATCTCTTGTATTCTTTTGCACCGCGATGGCGGCGAAAAGGCTCAGCACAAACGACATGGCATAAAATCCTTTTTCGCTCCTGGTCATTTCGGCGTTCCACAAACCAACGGTGAGCAGTACAATAGCGAGGAGTGTACAAAACCACGAGAGGCCATAATAAATGTTGGTAACGGGAATGCCTTCCAACTGGTCGCGCACCGCTTTCTGTACGGAGATGGCGGCGAAGAGCCCAAACATCAACACGGTAAAATAATAGCCCTTTTCATTCAGTTCCATTTCGGCATTGTACAGGCCGATCAGAAAGGCGATAAGGCCGATAAACAGCGCGGCCCAGGAGGCGGCGACGAAGGCAGCGGAAGGTTGTTGCTTTTGTTGTTCCATGATTTTATTTGTTTTCAACAAAACTAGGAACGGCCAGGAGCAGTGTTCTTGACATTTATCAAAAACCATAACAGGAGATGTTAAAACCGGCTGCGGATGCGGCTCAGTGTTTCCGCGCTGATCCCCAGGTAGGCTGCAATATGTCCCAGCGGTACGCGGGTAAGAATATGCGGCGTTCGTTCCAGCAGGTCGTGGTAACGTTGGGCAGCGGTTTTGAACTGCGCATTCACGAAGCGTTCTTCCAGCCGGATATAATATTTTTCGTAACCGATCCGCACCATTCTTTCTACTTCGTGGTGGCGGGAAAAAAGACCGGTGAGCATTTCCTTGGCGATACACAAAAGGGTAGTGGGCTCCAGCAACTGGATGTTTTCTACCGCCGCTTCGCCCGTAATGAAACTATGAAAAGAAGTAACGAAATCATTTTCAAAGCCAAACCAATGGGTTACTTCTTTTCCATCGAGGTTATAAAATCCGCGCAGGGCTCCCTGCTCCACGAAATACAAATGACGGCATACCTGGCCCTCGCGCAGCAGGTAATCGTTTTTAGCAAAACTGACTTTTGTAAAACAGGTTTCCAATGCTTCTATGGCTGCGGGGCTGAGTGTGCTGTACTGTTTAATATGATCGAGCAGGACCTGCATAAGGA
>Ga0247806_10001517_pt1 | contig 11295 bp, 9 predicted proteins | sample UWRJL059202B1_FD_179935 | JGI IMG/M metagenome (GOLD analysis project Ga0247806, IMG submission 179935) | Plant litter microbial communities from Arlington Agricultural Research Station in Wisconsin, United States - UWRJ-L059-202B-1 | ecosystem: Environmental > Terrestrial > Plant litter >... | reverse complement strand
TAAGTTTAAAATAAGATAAATGGTCACTAACGTGGTTTTCGGTAGCGGTAGATATTTCCTGGTAGAAAGGAAACTCCTTGGCCATTTCTTTCCGTCTTGTGCTTCTAACTCACGTACTGTCACGGAATCTGTATTCCTTTGAAGGTTAGCAATGTATATACCAAAAATGGATACGGCCAAAAGAATAGATTAAAAAAAAGTGAGCAGTAAAATCCATGCTACGGATGAGGCCACTATCCTGTAAAGGGGGACTTGGTAGCACCTATCATGCAGGCAGCGCAGAAGTTTTATTGCGGCCTAAACCGACGCACAAGAAATTTACGAGACGGAGCATTTTAGATTGTAAAGCTTGTTTCATATAACGCTTAGCAATGATCCTTTGAAGATAAAGGCATGGATGAAAAATTTTGCTTCCCAAAACGGATTCTTTTTATTCCACCTATCTGGCAATCATACCATTGTAAGGAAAACGCAAGCCAATAAAAAATCCGTAACACACCATGTAAATGTATACATGATACAATCACTGGCATGAGATTTTAAATGCATAGCCATCTAATCATTTAAATCGGTAATGTCATGCAAAATCAGGAAAGTAAGAGGAGGGAAGTAAAGAATGCAGATGAACTTGGAAGTAAAGATCAAAACGGCACTTACGCAAAAGCGGGCAGCGAAGAAACGGGAGCGCTTCCAAACGATCCGGCAGAAAATGCTAAAAAGACTTCACCTGAACAGGATGCGGGTGAAAAGGAAGATACCAGATTGTCAGCGGATAGTTAAATAGGTAGAATGCTGGGTGTTTGAAATCTTGGATAGGCAACAACGGAGCTCATTTTCGTGACTCGTGTCAGCGCAGGACTTGAAGCCGAAGGCTGTCTATTTATCAAGCAACAAGACAATTTAAATGTTGTATTTCGTACAAACTCTCTCAACCTCATTAAGTCGAAAGCAAACAAGGTCAATCATATTCATACCAGTAATCAGCGTACTACCCGAAGATGGTTGAGGTATTTTGTTCTCAGAGACGGAGCCTTTAATCTTGATCAACTGGCATGAGGAATGTAAAGAAATTATCTGAACAATGTGTTTAAAACATGGGTTGCCCTTACCCGGGAGTACGAAGCTCTGAACTTAAAAGTTGCTCATTCTTTTCAAGGAATGGCTTTCTTCAAGAATAAGTACACATCGCTCAGAGAGAAAAAGTGCAGAATCTTCTTCGCCGTGTTCTGAACGGAAACGGCGAAGAAGATTGTTAGCTTGGTCTATTTATTCTCGACCGCACCTTTATCTGGTTGCTTTACGGTGAGTCCTTCCTCCGGCTTCCACTTATCATACTCCATATAGCGAGCCGTTTGGGTGGCTATGGCCTGTCCTTTCAGCTTGGCGACTACATGCAAGGCACCATCAATTCCTGCGGAAACACCGGCAGTCGTGACGATTTGTCCATTATCCACAAAGCGGGTATCTGACAGAATCTGTGCTTTGGGCGTTGCCCGTTGCAGCTTCTCAATGTAAGAATGAAAAGTAGTAGCCTGTTTACCGTCCAGCAGTCCCGCTTTGGCCAGAAGCCCGGCACCTGTACAAACCGACAGCATGACTTCCGCATGTGTAGCAGCGTTTTTTATCCAGTCAATCAGCAGCTTATTCTCAATGAACGGACCGGTATCACCACCGGGTAAAACCACAATATCAGGCTTGGGGCAATCAGTCAGACTATAGCCCGGTGTAATTTTAATAAATCCCTGACTGATGATTGGTTCTTTGGAAAGCGAAACAGTATATACATTAAACCCTTCAGTTGAAGCAAATACTTCACTTGGTCCGGCGAAATCCAGAATCTCAACACCGTTGTGAATAAATATTGCCACATTTCGTTTTTTAGCCTGGTTCTCGCTTCGCGTCAGTGCGTCTGTAAGTTCAGGACTTCCTTCGACTAGAGGCATTCCACAATGCTTACAATTGCCGGGCTTTTCGTGTCGTTCTAGATCGCAGTCACTGCGGCAGGGTTTGCAATAATACGTCGTCAGTATTTCTCCCTGAGATATGTTTTTTGCCAAAAGTGGGCTACAAGCGGCAGCGAGCCAGCAAGCAGCGAACAGGAAAGATGGGTAACGAAGAATGGCGTTCATAGGCTAATGAAATTAAGTTGAGGTAAAAGATCCTGTGTTGTTTTTAAGTTTATCTTTCTGCCAGATCCGGCGTAGCTGGCGGGCATCCTGAAAGCCACACTTTTGTGCAATGGCTTCCATGGTCATGTCAGGATTATGCCTCAAGGTTTGTGCCAGCTCCAGCCGCAGTAGGGTGGTGTAGTCATGAATGGAGATCCCGGTCTCTTTTCGAAATGTTCGGGTCATATTGCGGGTACTCATACCGGCGATTTCGGCGAGCGAGTCCAACGTAAACCTGGTTTTAAGATTAGCAATCAGCCAGTCCTGTACTTGGTGAACGGCCACATTCATGTGATTACGATAATCAAGGTAAACGCTTTTCTGCGAATGATGGGGACCGCGGCGCAGATAAACAACTAACTCACGGGCTATCTTCGAGGCGAACAGCGGGCCCTGCTGCTCTTCCAGAATTGCCAGTGCCATGTCTATACCTGCCGTTATGCCTGCGCTGGTATAAATCCCGGCATCGTTCACGAATAACCGGTCATGCTGGGTCACGATTTGTGGATAAGTTGTTTGGAGCTCATCAACGCGCTTCCAGTGCGTAGTGCATTTCCGGCCATTCAAAAGGCCAGTCTGGGCCACAATAAAAGCGCCTGTACAGACAGAGCAAATGATAACTCCCAGATGGTGTTGTACACGAAGCCATTCAAAGAAATCGAACCCGGCTCTAAATTCTTCTGACCGGATATAGTGCATGTCCATTCCAGGCACAAAAATCAAATCTCCGCGTTGGGGTAGCAGCTTGGTAAAGTGCTGAATCAGACCGATAGGAAGACCTGCTGAGCTTGTTACCTGATTTTGTAAACAGCAATACTGTAACTGATACGGAGCACCATACTCAGCAGCTTCGTAAAAGACCTGGATTGGTCCGGTCAGATCTAAGACGTGTACAAAGGGAGGTACAACAAAAATAACTTGCTGAGTTTGCGACATGGATAACTGATTCAGATTGTAAAATTAGAAGATATCTAGTATTTTAATGAGCCAAATATCGGACATTTTAGGCCAACAGTTGGTTACTCCGCTAAGTCATTTAGGTGGTTAAGAGGTCAGACGCGCCTGTCTTGCAGTCATAATGAAGAATTCTGACCCGATGATTACGGTAGCTCGGAAATTTTGGGTTTAAGATTTTTATCTTCTTGACCAATTTAAGAAATTGATCAAGAAGATAATATGAAAGCTGATAATACGATGATGGTTCCACTTGCTACCAACATGCCCGGATCACTTATTCCCATGTCTGCTCATAAGAATGATGAAATTCTCAGTTAACTCAAGAAGAGGCAAGGTGAAACATCTGGACTCTGAAGGCTCACTGACACCATCTCCAATCTGGGTGGATAATGATAATGAACGCAGGCGTAAATATTTACCATTAGAAAAAGGCCTTAGAAGGGGCACATTGGAAACCCAGCAGATTTTCATTAGGCTGGAGACGGCAGATTTTTTTTTAAAGTTCAGTTCTCTGATTGTGAGAAATGTAAAGCAATATTCGTTGGATGAAAAGTTGAAGACAAAGATTACACTCTGAAAATGCAAAGTGATACCTGGGTGATGGATCTGCGCTAAGAAAAGTGGCAAGAAATCCTCCTTCCTGAGGGGGCCAGCTTAAAGCTGCGCCATGTGTTTATCAGGTCGGGATGAAAAAGAAGTACTCAGCCTTTCGGAGTAAATAGTTCTGCGCCTGGCTTCACACCTACGATCTGTCCGGGCGCGCTACAAATACCGTAGTTTTTTACTGGTAGTAATAGTGACTTCTCCCATACCGGATCTTATTATTCTATATATCGTCGACTCTTTTTTTAGAGTGCAGAACCTGATTTATTTGATTAAATCAAAAAGACTAATTGTTTGGATTGTATGTTTTACTTGAATTCTTGCCATTAATTTTCCTAACTCGAAGCAAAATTCTATATCCATTTTTTCCATATCCTGAATCGCGGCATAATTCGCTAAATTCAATTGTATATTTTTCTGGTAGTGGCTCAGGACTTTGGTTTGCCAGTCCTTATCACGGCATGCATTTAAATAGAGAATATATTTTGAGCTTTCGATTAGCGCCAAAATCTTATCCAATTCAGAGTCTAAATCAACCATTCGCCCTTCATTAGAATCCAATTTTTGCGCATGCGCTCTAGCGGAGCTGTGTTGCTGATAAGGTGTAGCGATAAACCCTCTCTTATCGGGAACCCCTGGCCATTTCAGACGTTGAACTACCAGGAAAGGAGTATTTCTTCGCAGAAAGTCTTTCAGCAAAGGCAAATTTAATAGCTCAAATGGGTTGTAAGGCACAGACATTAATACTTGTTTTAATTGATAGCGTAGAAGGACTTATTTGAAATTGCGCCCTGAGGGAAATATTTCGGTTTGGATCGGCTTTCTACCTTGGGTTTTCCGGTTGACAGCCTGGGAAGCATACTCGTCTTTTTCGTCAGCCCTGGAAAGGGTTTGCACCGGCGGGTCCTGGTTGGTCTGGTTCATCTCCCTTAAAAGGTGTGACATATCAAAGCAGCGCTTGACAACCACGTGGGTGACTTCCCCTTCTCTTTGCAGTTTTCCTTCCACCATCAGAAGGCGTGCGCGAAGTATCTCTTTTCGGTAAGTTTCAAAAAGATTCTGAAAAACCACCAAGTTAGCAAAGCCTGTTTCATCCTCGATCGTAATAAAGCAGACGCCTCCTGCCGTGCCGGGCCGCTGGCGGACCAGCACAAGACCCGCTACCCGGATGATCATCCCATCTTTGTAGTGGGATAGATTTCCGGTAACGACTGTGTGCTGTGCTGAGAGTTTCTCTCTTACAAAACTTACCGGGTGTGCTTTTAAAGAAAGCGATGTCGAGGCGTAGTCAAGCACTACATGCTCAGAGTCAAGCATCGCAGGAAGCTGCACCTGGGGTTCAAATTCACTGGCTGACTGCTGACCTCGGAAAAGCCCCAGCGGTCTGTCTGCCAGCGCGGAAGCTTCCCACATCGCTTTTCTTCTATCCATGCCCATGCAGCGGAACGCGTCAGCATCCGCCAGTTTTTCAAGCGTAGCCTGCGATACGCCGGCGTCTCTGATCTGATTTATATTTTTATAGGGCTGATTCCGGCAGGACAAAAGCATCCAGATCTCATCTTCGCGCAGTCCCCGCACTTGCCTGAAACCAAGCCGCAGCACATGATATTTACCTTCTTTTTCTTCAAGCACATTATCCCAATAGGAATTATTGATATCCACAGGTTTTACCTGGACACCATGCTTCTGGGCGTCAATAACAATCTGGGCAGGCTGATAAAAGCCCATGGGCATGCTGTTTAAAAGCGCAGCGGCAAAAATCTCCGGATAATAGCATTTGATCCAGCTCGAAACGTAGACAAGAAGCGCGAAGCTGGCGGCATGGCTTTCGGGGAATCCGTAGCTTCCAAAACCTTCAAGCTGTTTAAAAACCCTTCTGGCATATTCTTCAGTGTAGCCGTTTTTAACCATGCCCTCCACAAGCTTTTTTTCGTACTGAACCATAAGCCCTTTGGCTTTAAAGGTAGCCATACTTCGTCTAAGCCCGTCGGCTTCCGCGGGCGTGAACCCGGCGGCAACGATCGCGATTTTCATCGCCTGCTCCTGGAACAACGGTACGCCTAGCGTTCTTCCCAGAATTTCTTCAAGCTCTTTGGAGGGATAGGTAACAGTTTCTTCCCCATTTCTTCTGCGAAGGTAGGGGTGCACCATATCACCCTGAATAGGCCCGGGACGCACAATCGCAACCTCGATGACAAGATCATAAAAGCATTTAGGCCGCAGCCTTGGAAGCATTGACTGCTGTGCCCTGCTTTCAATCTGAAATACGCCGACAGTATCCGCATGGCTGATCATCTGATAGACCTCCGGATCATCCTGCGGAACATTAGCCAAGGTCAGGTCCCGAGCATAATGTTTTTTAGCCAGATCAAAGGCCTTTCGGATGCAGGTCAGCATACCCAGCGCGAGCACATCGATTTTAAGAAAACCAAGCGCGTCAATATCATCTTTGTTCCATTCAATATTGGTACGGTCAGGCATCCGTGCATTGATGATCGGACAAAGGTCTGTGATCCTGCCTTGCGTGATCACAAACCCGCCCGTATGCTGGCCAAGTTGCCTGGGAAAGCCCATAAACTGCGAGGTCAGATCCAGCACTTTTCTTAAATGCGGATCATCTGGGTTAAAGCCGTGTTCGCTGATGCGTTTGCCTTCAAACCATTCGTCGGTAAATTCCCAGATCGAACCTGAAAGACGGTTGATCGCATCTATGGACATACCCATTGCCTTGGCTACATCGCGGATCGCACCTTTTTGGTGAAGCTGGGTGACTGTTGCCACAATTGCCGAACGGTGACGGCCATACTTACTGTAAATATATTGGATAACTTCCTCTCGCCTTTCGTGCTCAAAATCCACATCGATATCCGGCGGTTCATTTCGGGCAGAGGATATAAAGCGCTCAAAAAGAAGATCAAATTTGGTAGGATCGACCGAGGTAATGCCAAGGCAAAAACAAATTGTGGAGTTGGCAGCAGAGCCGCGACCCTGGCAAAGGATGCGCTGCTCTCTGGCAAACCGGACGATGTCATATACGGTGAGAAAATAAGCAGCATAATCCATTTCTTCTATAAACTTCATTTCATGGTGAATCGAGGAAACGATCTTTTCGGGTAGGACCTCACCGTAAATTTCTTTGGCACCCTTCCAGGTAAGAAAAATAAGCTCCTGCATCGGGCTGCGGCCCTCGCTGGTAATTTCTTCTGGGTACTCGTATTTTAAAGAGTCTAAAGAAAACTGGCAAGCCTCAGCGATCTGACGGGCGCGCAGGATCGCATCCGGATATTTTCGAAAAAGCCGCTGCATCTCCTGGCTGGTTTTCAAGTGCCGCTCCGCGTTTTGATGCAGCCGGAAGCCAGCATTATAGATCGTACATTTTTCACGGATGCAGGTCATCACATCCTGCAGCTGTCTCCGATGCGGATGATGGTAATATACGTCATTGACCGCAGTCATGGGGACCCCAAGCCGATCGGCTAATTTGCTTAAACGGTACAGGATCTTGGAATCATCACCTAGGTAGGAGCGGCTGGCTCCTAAAAAAAGCGAATCACCCAGCGCTTTTTTATAGCCGCGAAGGCTTTTTTCAAAAGAGGGATCCAGATCAAAATGCTCATTTAGACGGTCTGGCGGAATGGCAATAAAAAGCATCCCTTCGGCATGTGAAAAAACATCCGCCTGATACAGGTCACATTTTCCTTTCTCGGTCCGAAGGTTTCCCAAAGACAAAAGCCTGGAAAGCCGGGCATAGGCATCTTTACCGGTAGGGTAGGCAAGAAGACTTGGGCCGTCAAGAAGGTTCAGCCGGCAGCCGACAATGAGCCTGATGCCTTTAAGCTTTGCTGCCGCATGGGCTCTTACAATACCGGCCAGCGTGTTGTGATCGGTGATGGCCAGCGCGTCATAGCCCAGCTCGAACGCCTGTTCGACGAGCTCTTCGGGATGCGATCCGCCACGAAGAAAGCTGAAATTGGAAGTGATCTGAAGTTCAATGTAGCGCATAATGTTTTGGGCTGCTTAGGAAAAAAAACCATGGATAAACCAGTCTGGGTTATGCTCGCCATAATGGCCAGCCCGAAAGATCCAAAATCTGGCGCCGTGTTGATCTTCAACACAGTAGTAATCCCTATGAAGGCCTTCCTGGATCCACCATTCCTGCTCAATGCGCTCAGGTCCGTCTGCTTTTGTGATGTGGTGCACAATTCCTTTGTAGCGGAAAAGCATCGGCGGGTAATCCGGGACAGGCGCCGCTACCTGGATCAGTTCCGGAGCTGCCAGAAGACTGACAGGCCGTGGCCGGTCGGTGCGCCATGCGCAGCTGGGCTGCTCGGTCAGTGAGGCTGCCGTTTTAATCGAGCGTTCGGGCCAGTAGTGCTCATCAGGCAGGTAACGGTGCACAATATCCATTCCGCCCCGGCCGGTAAGCCGGTCCAATAGCTCTGCAATCTCGGTCATATCGCCACTTCCGGAAACGCTCCATAGCGTTTTTTGAACGGCATCGAGTTCTTCGGTAACAGGTGCTTCCAAAATAAAAAGCTCGAAGCCAAGATCGGGACGAAGGCTTGTAATTTTAAGCTGAAATAGCTTAAAAAGATGCTCTAAATTACAGGAAGCACTGTTTGTGCCAATCTCGATGGACTGCAGCGCACCATCCATTCTAAATCCTTTAAAAACAGCTTTTCGAATTCCCTTGCCCTCGCCGGCAAGCTTGGCGCAAAGTGCTTGCAGAAGTGTACGCAGCGCTATCTCGATGGCTGGCGCGGTTCTGATCGGTTCCAAGCATGGCAATCTCTCTTGATAAGGTTCGATGGGCACGATCGGGACAATATTTTCCTGCATAGCGCCAAGGGCCTGGTCCATGCGGTTTAAAAGCTGTTGCCCAAATCTTCTTCGCAGCACCTGGCGTGGCATATCAATAAAACTTCCGATCTGGTAAAACCCGAGTTTGCTCATGCGTTCAAGTACGGCATCATCCAGTCGGAGTGCTGCTGGCGGAAGTGTTGCCAATGCCTGCTTCTGGGTCTGTGGATCAATCACAGGCGTGATCCTTCCGTAGCGGCAGATGGCCCAGGCCGTCCCAACCGTATCTGCCGCAGCTGCCCTGACATTATAACCTGAGCCGCGAAGTCGGTTTGTAATATCTTTCAGGTACGCTCTTTCGCTGCCCCAAAGATGCGCGCAGCCGGTGATATCAAGAATCAGTCCACTGCCGGCTATATCTGTTGCCACTACGGGTGAATAGCGAAGCGCCCACTCGGCCAATCCATTTAAAAGTTTTTCTGCAAGATCAGCACGGTGCTCAAAAACCTGGAGTTCGGGTTGCACGGCACGTGCATCAGCCAGCACCATGCCTGAACATATGCCCTGCTTCTCAGCTTCTGCACTTGCCGCTTTGATGACCATTCTGCCGCGCTCGGGGTATGCCATCACAAAAGCAGTGTCCTTCTGCGCTGCATGCCGGATCACCCAGCGGTCGGTGATAAGGTGCCGAAACCAGATTGAAACAAATCGCCTTGCCATATCATCCTGTTTTTAAAAGGTCCTTACCCGTAGCAATCTGCACTGCTATTGATACGTGCTCAAACAAACCGGCCTTCCACTGGATCTGCCACTGGCCGGTCTGGCCGTTACGTACTTTCAAAAGCTGGACATTCCAACGGAAAAAACCCATTCCCGGCATTTCATCTTCCAACGTGCTGGCAACCGGCGAGATTTTCCACCGGGCTGCGCAGGCCGTATTGCCCAGCATTCTCGGATTGATCCGGTGCAGTAGTCCTGTCACCCGGCTGTGCTCGACGGCAAGCTGCAAGCGGCGGGAGGCTGTCAGATCAAGGTCCTTTATTTCTGCAATTACAGCCGAAAGCGCCTGGCATTTGAGCGCTTCCTCGGTCATCCAAAGAAGGTCTTTCTCATTTTTCACATCGATGAAAATAACACGGTCAGGATCTATGCCGAAAAATTTAAGCGCTGGTGGATAAAGCGTTCTTTTCTGGCTAATCCATAGGGCAAGGCTGCCTTCCTGCATCAATTTTCCTAAAAGCGCCGCCATAAATCCAGTGGTGGCCGCAGCGTCTTGCGGGGCGTTACTAATTAGCTCATGAACGGCACCAGTTGTGAAAACATGGTTAGGAAAACCTTGCTCAGCTGTACCCAGCCCAAATTTGACCCTTTTACCCTCACTGGGGGGCGCGAACCCCTGCAGGGAAAAAATCTGCTTTTGCAAATTTTCAAAAATGTCGTTTTTGATTGCTGTTTGTTTCATAACTAACTTTTTTATTTTATATTTGATACGATTTGTATCAAACTGTTGATTGTAATGATAACAAACTTAAGATGAATAGTCAAAATATTTTTTTTGGAAGCAACATTAAGTTCCTTAGAGAGAGGCGTAAAATGAACCAGGAATCACTCGCTGAAAAACTGTCGCTAACCCGCTCCAAGCTCAATGCCCTGGAGAACGGGCATACCAAAGCCCCTCAGCCGGATGACTATCTTCGGTTCTCTGATTTTTTTAAAATCAGTGTGGACAGCCTTTTGCGCGTGAACCTTACCAGGCTCTCCGAGCTCAAACTCCGGGAGCTGGAAGCAGGCAATGATGTGTACATGACTGGCAGTAATATCAGGGTTCTGGCCATTACCGTCAATGAGCATAATAAGGAAAATGTAGAGTATGTTCCTGTCAAAGCGAAGGCAGGTTATAGAAGCGGTTACAGCGATCCTGAGTATTTGGCCAGGCTGCCCCGCTATAATCTGCCGAATCTTCCCAGGTCCGGAACGTTCCGTATGTTTCCGACCGTGGGTGACTCGATGCTTCCTATTCCCGAGAAAAGCGATATTATCACCGAATATGTACAGGACTGGAAAAGTATGAAACCGCAAACGCTTTGCATTGTGATTCTGAGGGGAGAGCAGGATTTTGTTTTCAAGCAGGTCACGGTGCAGCAGGATGCCAGTTTAATGCTGCGCTCATTAAATCCGGTTTATGCACCTTACAGGGTAGAGGCGGATGATGTAATTGAAATATGGAAATATCATAGTTATCACAGCAGGACCCTGCCTGGCGCTGCCACAAATCAGGATCAGATTATGAAAGTGCTTTTGGATCTCCAGCAGCAGCTGGAACAGATAAAAAATGCGGTTCGCTAACTATTTCAAATGCCAGATTTTGAAGGTCACTAAAACGCTAACAATCAATTAAAATAAGAGATAAATCGTAAGAAAAGTAAAGTTGCTTCGGTTATATGCTAAAAGAGTCCTGGACGGTCTTTACTATATGCTTCAACAAGTTCTTGCCAAACGCTTTAATTTAAATGTTAAATTTTTTTAATGCTTTACTCTCTTGAAAATAACGAACGTATTTACTTGAAACCCAGAGTCTCGGTTTAACTGCTGATACAGCGAAATCTGCCGTATCAATGGTTGCAAGTGTATAAAGACTTACTGAAAATTACACTGCTTTCTTTTCGATGTATTATACTGCGGTACGCATGTACAGGAAAGGTATTTCAAGCAAGGCTACTTTTCATTTCATTTGGAAATGGCTGTCTTCATTCATGATTCATGTTCC
>Ga0247806_10001515_pt1 | contig 11310 bp, 10 predicted proteins | sample UWRJL059202B1_FD_179935 | JGI IMG/M metagenome (GOLD analysis project Ga0247806, IMG submission 179935) | Plant litter microbial communities from Arlington Agricultural Research Station in Wisconsin, United States - UWRJ-L059-202B-1 | ecosystem: Environmental > Terrestrial > Plant litter >... | reverse complement strand
GGCGAGGAGTTCGACTCGTCCTGGAACCGGGGCCAGTCGATCAACTTCCCGCTGGGCTCCCTCATCGCCGGCTGGCAGCAGGGCATCCCCGGCATGAAGGTGGGCGGCCGACGCAAGCTCACCGTGCCCGCACACCTGGCCTACGGGCCCGCCGGCTCCGGCCACCGCCTGTCCGGCAAGACCCTGATCTTCGTCATCGACCTGCTCGGCGTCAGCTAGATCGTTCGATCCCAACCGGCCTGAGCCGACAGTGGCGGCCCCGGAGAATGCCGACGGCGCTCCGGGCGCCCGTCGGGTGTGAGTGCGGGGGAGGCCCTCGCTTTCACCGCATCACGCACCGATAATGGGGCATGATCACAATCGACTGTGCCCGTGCTCTGCAACAGGCCGGATTGTCCTGGCATCCGGCATCCGGTGACGCTTTCCGCATCGAGCGGCCGGGTTTCGACTCCGAGGTCTTCACGGTCAGCGAGATGACCATTGAGGCGCACGAGTTCGACACCGGCACCATCCTCGGGTTCAACGGAACGACGGAGTGGGCGCTTGATTCGCTCGCGCTGGAGGACGCGCTCTGGTTACCGCGTGAGGACCAACTGCGCGCGCTCCTGCGCGGCACGTTCCGCACCCTGCAACGACTCGGTGACGAGCGCTATCGGGTGAGCGTGCACGTGCGCGGCGTCGACGAGGTCTTCGAGGCGGCCACAGCGGCGGATGCCTACGGCATCGCGGTGCTGATGCTCATCGGGCTCTCCGGTGAGGGCAGGGTCGCTCCCGCCGCTGCCAGCGACTAGTACCGTTCCGGTTCCGGCTGCAGGTCGAAGCGTCGTCCGCTGAGCTCGGTCGGGGTGATCTCCACCCAGATGTACTTGAGGGTGGGCACGAGCGGCCGCAGCGGAAGCGCGTTGGCGGCGTCGATCTCGGCCTGGGTGTCCAGGACCCGGGCGATGCCCTTGACGACGACGCTCCAGGCGTCGGCCCGGCCGATGTCGTCGGTCTCGAGGGCGACCTTGTTGTTCACGGTGAGGGCCAAGAGCTTGGTTCCCTCCGCGGTGCGAAACAGCAGACGCTTGTCGGCGGCGATGAAGTTGAGTGGGAAGATCTCAATGTCGTCCGCGACGGCAGCTGCGAGACGGCCGAAGCTCGAGGAAAGCAGCAACTCCCAGCATTCGTCCTCGTTGAGAATGCGAACCGGATCCGGGTCGTTGATGTCCATACCTCATAGTCCCACTTTGCGGTCCACTCGGCGACTGCCGCCGGGTGGACCGCGGCGTGTTGCCCTACGGAGTTGCCCTACGGTGTCGACCTACAGCCGGGTGGCGGTGTCCTGCTCCGGCCCGGCTGAGGTGGTCTTGACCCGGTCGGACCGGCGACGCAGCAGGATGACGGCGAAGAGGATTCCGCCCAGGAGCACGGCGCCGGCGGCGATCATGAACACCGGTTGGGCATCCGTGCCGGTCTCGGCGAGTTCGGTGCCGTAGCCGTTGCCCGTGCCGCCACCGGCGACGGGGATCAACGGGCTCGCGTACGGGGTGGCCGACGGTGTGGGGGTGGGGCTGACGGGCGGTACCGTGGCGCCCGGCGTGGGCGTCGGGGTTCCGGTCGCGACGGGCGTGGGCGTTTGGGTGGGGACCGGCGCCGTGGTCGGGGTGGGGATGACCGAACCGGCCGGCAGGACCCGGTGGGTGAGCGAGGCGGTGCACGTCAGCGTGGAGCCGCCGCCGTTCACGGAGTCATTGCACTGCCGGATCGTCACGGGAAGCGCCGTGCTGACGGTCGACGGATCGACGGTGCAGGTGACGCGGAGGGCCGCTCCGCCGCCGTTGACGGAGGCGTTGCACTGCGTGATGGTGGCCGAGGTGGTGGCGGATACCGGGTTGCAGTTCAGCCGCGGTTCCGGTCCTTCCGAACCGGAGCCGTTGCACTGGTCCACCGTCGCGGGGGAGGTGGTGGCGTCGCCGATGATGTTGTTCACCACGGTCACGTTGCAGGTGGCGATCGATCCACCGCCGTTGGCGGAGTTGTTGCACTGGTCGACGACGGTGGTGGCCGTGGGGAAGCTCACCGGGATGGTGGTGCACAGCAGCTCGCCGACGGCGCCTTCACAGGTGCGCACGACGATGTCTGAGCGGGACAGCCCGGTGGTCAGGTCGATGTAGTTGGTGACCGTGACGTCGCAGGCGATTTCGTTGCCGCCGCCGTCCTGGATGTAATTGCACTGGTTGACCGTGCCGGGGACCGGGGCCGCGGATGCCGGCGCCTGGGTGGTGCCGAGGATCGCGGTGGCGACCACCACGAGTCCGAACATGACCGCGAGACCGCGGCGCATCAGGGAACGGGAGGGGCTGCCGTCCCGGACCGTCCGGATTGATGAGCCGGCGGTGCCGGCGATGTCGGTTGAAGAATCGGTCGATTGTGCCGTAGCCATAGTGGCCCCCCTTGGCGGGGACAAAGCCACCCCCGTAGGAGTCACGTTATCAGGTGCGGCGGGACCCAAAGATTACGTGACGATGACGCTGCGGCGAGGGGCATCCGGCCAGTGCCCAAAGCCGGGCGTTCAGGCCGCTGGAGTGTTCCGTGGCGATGCGGCGCTGACCCGGGTCAGCGTTCGCTGGCGGCGCGGACCCTGTCGATCAGGTCTTTCCAGGCGCCGTGCACCTGCGGTTCGGCGAGCACCACCTCGTGCGGCGCGCACCGGATTCGGTACACGTAGCGGTCCGGCGCCGGTGTGGTGTCTTCGGCCTCGTCCCAGGGCAGGTCCTCGAGGAACTTCATCCACGCCGCAGCATCCGGTTGTTCGTCGACCTGCAGATCCCAGGTGACCCGGAGCCCAGCGAACCCTCCGCTGCGTGAGACGACGACCTTCATGGCCCCATGGTACGTCCGGCCGGGGAACGATCGGGGAGGTTGGGATGATCGGAGGTGGCTTCCCAGTGAACGCCGAGCGATAGCCCTCAGCTCAGGAGGCCGCCTGGAGCGGATCGAAGCCCAGACCCACGCCGTCCCACCCCGCAAGAACGGCGTCGTGCTCCGCGGAGCCGGAACCGTAGCGGTCAGCCGCTGCCGTCGCCGTCGCTGCGGCGAAATCGGCGAAGTCGGCGGTTGCGGTGAGGTTCGGCCCGGTCAGCGTGTCGTACCAGATCTGCCCGGGTGCCTCCCAGGCGTTGCCGCCGATGGCCTCGGCGACCAGGTAGAACGCCCGGTTCGGGATTCCCGAGTTGAGGTGCACCCCGCCGTGGTCGTCTTCGGTCTCGATGTAGCCGTCCATCGAGGCCGGCTGCGGGTCGGTGCCGAGCACGTCGTCGTCGTAAGCGGTGCCCGGGGCCTTCATCGACCGCAGCGCCTGGCCCTGCACCTGCTCGGTGAACAGCCCCTCGCCGATCAGCCAGCTCGCCGACTGGCTGTCCTGGCCGGCCGCGTACTGTTCCACGAGCGCGCCGAACACGTCCGACACCGATTCGTTGAGGGCGCCGGACTGGCCCTGATAGGCGAGGTTGGCGCTGTACTGGGTGACACCGTGGGTGAGTTCGTGCGCGATCACGCTCAACGAGATGGTGAACCTGTTGAAGACCTCGCCGTCGCCGTCGCCGAACACCATGCGTTCGCCGTCCCAGAACGCGTTGTCGTAGTTGCGGCCGTAGTGCACGGTGGCGTCCAGCGGCAGGCCGCGACCGTCGATGGAGTCGCGTTGGTACCGGCCCCAGTACAGCGCGTGGGTGTCGCCGAGCCCGCTGTATGCCTCGTTCACCGCCACGTCGGCGACCGGGGGCTGCCCTTCGGTGCGCACGGTGCGGCCGGGGAGCCGCTGCAACTGACCGGCGTCGCTGATGGTGCGGGTGGTGACACCGGGTACGGCCGGCACGGGCACGGCCTGAACGGGCAGGGCGGGCAGGGCGCTGGTGCGGCGGTCCACCCGCAGGCTGCGGATCGGCTCGTCCAGGCGCAGGGACCGCCGGGCGGCCTCGGCAGCCGCCTGGAAACGCGGGTCCTGCACCGTGGCGAGGCGCTCGAGCAGATAGGGCGGCACGACGCCGCAGCGGGAGGGGCAGGCAGCGCGACGCGGCTGGCCGGGGAACGGCGCGCCGTTGATCGGGACGCCGTTGATCGGGACGGGGCTCTGGGTCTGCTCTGTGCCTGTCATGCGGTGAGTCTGCCAGCACCGTCCGACATCCGCACCCCTGGTCACATCGCCGACCAGCCGCCGTCCGAGGCCAGGACGATGCCCGTGACGTTCGCCGAGTCCGTGCTGGCGAGCCAGGTGATGGCGGCGGCGAGCTGCTCGGAGGTGGCCACCGGCGGCAACACGTGCTGGAACACGGGGCCCAGCACCGACCCGGCCAGCGGGGAGAGCATGGGCGCCTCGATGTTGGTCTGCACCCCGCCGGGCGCGACGGCGTTGCACCGGATGCCCTGAGCCGAGTACATGACGGAGGTGTTGCGGGTCAGACCGATCACCGCGTGCTTGGACGCCGTGTATGCCACCCCCGCCGCGCCACCGCGAAGGCCTGCTTCCGAGGTGACGTTGACGATGGAGCCGCCGCCACCGGCCACCATGACGGGCAGGGCGGCCCGGATCAGGCGCATCATCCCGGTCACGTTGATGCCGAAGACCCGCTCCCAGGTGGCGTCGTCGACCTCCGCCGCTGGCAGGAAGCCGTCCATGACGCCCGCGACGTTGGCGACCACGTCGATGCGGCCGTTCGCCGCGGCGACCAGCCGGGTGGAGGTGTCCTCGTGGCTGATGTCGCCGTCGACCGTGACGATGTCGAGGTCGCCGTACTGGTCGAGGAGCTCCTGCAGGCGGGCGGGAACCACGTCGCCGGCGATCACCCTGGCGCCCTCCTGGGCCAGGCGCACGGCGCTCGCTTTGCCGATCCCGGAGCCGGCTCCGGTGACGATGGCGGTCTGGCCGGCGAACCGGCCCGGGGTCACGGCGGTATCCATCGGGTGCTCCTTTGCAGTCCTGACGCGGGGGAGATGCGGGGTGTGCCGCGGGCGTGCAGCCGCGAACGCACCATTCATAGCACCGTCTGGGCGGGGCGGGGCGGGGCGGCCCGGGGATGGCACGATGGAGACGGCGGGGGACGGCGAGGGGGGTCGCGGCCGAACCGGTTTGTAGACTTCGGGTATGCGCCATGGAATCGTGATCCTGCCCCAGTTCGAGTGGCCGGAGGCCCGCCGCAAATGGCAGGCCGCCGAGCACTTCGGTTTCGACCACGCCTGGACGTACGACCACCTGTCTTGGCGCAGCCTCGCCGATCAGCCGTGGCACGCCACCATCCCCACACTGGCGGCCGCCGCCGCGGTCACCGACCGGATCCGGCTGGGCACCTTCGTGGCCTCTCCGAACTTCCGGCATCCGGTGCCGTTCGCCAAGGAGATCGCCACGGTCGACGAGATCTCCGGCGGTCGGATGCTGCTCGGGGTGGGATCGGGCGGAACCGGATTCGACGCGTTTGTGCTCGGGCAGCCGACCTACACGCCGCGCCAACGACACGAGAGGTTTGCCGAATTCGTCACCGACCTCGACCTGCTGCTGCGCCACGAGCGGCCCGGCGCCGGAGGCTTCAGCTTTGCGGGAGAGTGGTTCACCGCGGTGGACGCCCGCATGGTGGGCCGCCCGGCCCAGACGCCGCGGGTACCGTTCGTGATCGCCGCCAACGGTCCGAAGGGGCTGAAGCTCGTGGCCGAGCACGCGGCCGGCTGGGTGACCACGGGCGCCGACGGCGCCGTGGGCGAGGAATGGTGGAGCGCGGTGTCGGCGCTGGTGCACCGGCTGGAGGACACCCTCGCCGCCGCGGGCCGGGAGCCCGGCACGCTGGACCGCTACCTCTCGCTCGACAGCGGCGGTGCCTACTCGCTGCAGAGCATCGGCGCCTTCGACGACGCGGTCGGGCGCGCAGCCGAGCTCGGCTTCACCGACGTGATCAGCCACTGGCCACGCCCCGACGGTATCTACGCCGGTTCGGAGTCGGTCCTCGACGAGGTCGCCGCCCGCCTGCCCTGAGCGGCCCGCCCTGGCCTCATTGGCTCTGGCCTCTTCGCCGACTTGCCGCAATGTGCCCCTTCAGCGCGCGTGAAGGGGCACTTTGGCGCGACTCGGCGCAGCAGAAACTGCCGACTTGCCGCAAACATCCCCGTGACGGCGCGCGGACGGGGCGGGTGCGGCAGCGTTCTCGGCTAGACGTCGATGCGGTAGCCGCGCTTGATCACGGTGGCGACCAGCGCGGGCACCGGCAGGGCCTGGCGCAGTCGGCTGATGGCCACATCGACGGCGTGGTCGTCCGAGATCTCGGGCAGCGCCGCGGTGAGGTCGGCCCGGGAGAGCACCGACCCGCGTGCGGCGAGCAGGGCGCGCATCAGCGTAAGTGACGTCGGCGCCAGCAGGGCGGATGCGTCGGCGACGGACACCCGCCGGCCGCGTAGCTCCACGAGTCCGTGCCGGCTGTCCAGGCGCAGAACCCGCTCGTCGACGAGGTAGTCGCAGACCAGCTTGATCAACGCACCCATGCGGAAGCGCTCCGGCACGATCGGGGTGATGCCGGCGGCCACCAGGGGGGCGGCGGTGACGTGGCCGACCGCGGCGGCAACGACGGGCCCGCGCAGGGCCTCCTGCAGCGCTTCGAGCCGGCCGACGCCATCCGCTGCGCCGAACAGCGCCTCGACGGCGGGTGCGCTGGTGAAGGTGACGGCGTCGAGCGACCCGGTGCAGACGGCGTCGATGAGCTTGAGGACCCGGCTCGAGTCCTCGGGCAGCAGCCAGCGGTACGGGGCCACGGTGAGCACCGTCGCGCCGGCGTCCTGCAGTCGCTGGATCTGGGACTCGTCGGTGAACCCGTGCAACTGCACGGCAACAGTGAGCCCGGCGGCGCCCTCGCCGAGCACCTTGTCCACGAGCGAGCGGGTGGTCTCCTCATCGCTCATGCCCGAGTCGTCCAGGTTCGCGGCGCGGATGGCGCCACGCGCCTTGGGCCCCCGCACGAAGATGCGGCTGTGCTCCAGGGTGCTGGTGAGGTCGTGGCCGAGCCCGGCCGCATCCGCCGCTTCGAACCAGCGCCGCACGCCGTACGACGTGGTCGCGAGCAGGATGTCCGGGCGGCCGGCGATGATCGCGGCCGTGTCTGCGGTGATCTGCGAGTCGTCCGCGGCCGCGGCGATGCGGATGGCCGGGGCATGCAGAACGTCGGCGCCGCGGCGTTCGAACGCGGCGATCAGGTCTTCACTGCGACGGTCTGAGGTGACGCCGATGCGGAAGCCCTCGAGCTGGTCCGGTCGGAAGCCGGGCAGCCCCGCTTCGATTCCGATGTCGTTAACGGTGTCTCCGATGGTCTGGGGCAGAGTTGTCTGGGGCGGCGTGGCGAGGGTTACCTCTGGCCTGAGAGTGTAGCGGCGTTTGCGAGCACCGCCACTGCCGCTGCGTCGTCGCACTGGGCCAGGCGCACGACCTCGCCGATGACGAGCACGGCGGGGGAGCGGGCGCCGACCTCGCCGGCGACCCGCACCACGGTGTCGATCTCGGCCACGGTGGTGCGCTGCTGCGCGGAGAAACCGCGTTCGATGATGGCAACGGGCATGTCGGCGCGCATGCCGTGCCTGGCCAGTCCGCTCGCCAGGTGCGGCAGGGTGCCCACGCCCATCAGCACCACGATGGTGCCGCCAAGGCCCACCAGGTGGGCGAGCTCTTCCTCGCTGAGCGGCACATGGCCGCTGAGCACCGTGAACAGGCGGGAGACGTCGCGGTGGGTGACCGGGATGCCAGCCAGGGCCGGCACGGCGATGGCGCTGGTGACGCCGGAGATGACGGTGACCGGCACGCCGGCCGCCCGGCAGGCGGCCATTTCTTCGCCGCCGCGGCCGAACACGAACGGGTCGCCGCCCTTGAGCCTCACCACGGTGAGGCCGGAGAGGGCGCTGGCCACGAGCATCCGCTCGATCTCGGCCTGCGGTACGGCGTGGTGGCCCGGATGTTTGCCCACGTTGACCTGTTCGGCGCCCGGCGCCCAGTCGCCCAACCGTTCGTGCGGGCCGAGCCTGTCGTAGTAGACGATGTCCGCGCCGGCCAGAGCGGTGCGCGCGGCGACGGTGAGCAGCTCGTCATCGCCGGGGCCGCCGCCGACGAGGGTGACGTGGCCGGGCCGGGAGACGGGGGCGGCCGCCTCGCGGGTGAGCCAGACGGAGCCTTCGGCGCAGGCGGCCACGAGCAGCGGCTGGGCCTCTGCGGGCAGGTCGACCGCCACGACGAGGTCGACGGCCGACACCAGGTCGCGCCAGCCGCGTGGCGAGTGCGGCCAGGCCACCGGGCGCACCAGCGGGTTGGGCACCTCGTAGGTGTCGGCGGCCAGATAGACGACGGCGCCGGCGGCGACGTAGCGGGCGATGACCCGGCGCGCGGGCCGGCTGCCGCCGATCACGAGCACGCGGCGGCCGGTCACATCGAGAGAAATGTCGAGGGACGGATTCGGCATGGTTCTATTCTCCCTTGTCGTCTGCGCCGGCGGCGGCTGAGTGTCGTCCGGCGTCGCTGCGCCCGGTGTCGGTACGTCCGGTGTCGGTACGGTCGGCGGGCCGCATCGGGATGCGGGCGCCGGCGAGCAGCACGGGTCCCGTGGCCGGGGCGCTGTCGTCGGGCTCGTTGACGCTGACTCCGAAGAAGTCGGCGCCGGTCTGCACGGCGCCGGTCTGCGGTTCAGCCGTCTGCGTGTGGGCCGGCTGCGCCGCATGCGCCTGCGCCGCGCGCTCGTCGGGCCAGGCCGGGCGCGGCTGGCCGCGCTCGAGCACCTGCACGATCGCGGGGTCCGTGGTGGTCGGCGCATTCACGAACGAGCGGAACCGGCGCAGTCGCTCCGGGTCTTTGAGGGTCGCCGCCCACTCGTCCTCGTAGCTGCCCACGTGTGCGGCCATGGCCAGTTCCAGCTCGTCGGCCAGGCCCAGGCTGTCGTTCACGACCACGTCGCGCACGTGCTCGAGCCCGCCGGGCAGTTCTTCCTGCCAGCGCGCGGTGCGCTGCAGCCGATCGCCGGTGCGGATGTAGTACATCAGGTACCGGTCGATGTAGGCGATCAGGGTGTCGTCGTCGAGGTCCTGGGCGAGCAGCTGCGCGTGCGCCGGCTGGTAACCGCCGTTGCCGCCCACGTACAGGTTCCAGCCCTGATCGGTGGCGATGATGCCGATGTCCTTGCCGCGGGCCTCCGCACACTCGCGGGCGCAGCCGGAGACGCCGAGCTTGAACTTGTGCGGCGAGCGCAACCCCCGGTACCGCAGCTCCAGCTGGATCGCCATGGACACGGCGTCCTGCACCCCGAAGCGGCACCAGGTGCTGCCGACGCAGCTCTTCACGGTACGCAGCGACTTGCCGTAGGCCTGGCCGGACTCGAAGCCGGCGTCGACGAGGATCGTCCAGATCTCGGGCAGCTGTTCGAGCCGGGCACCGAACAGGTCGATGCGCTGGCCGCCGGTGATCTTGGTATAGAGGTTGTACTGCTCGGCCACCTCGGCGATCACCTTGAGCTTGGCCGGGGTGATCTCGCCGCCGGGGATGCGCGGCACCACCGAGTAGGTGCCGTCCTTCTGCATATTGGCCAGGGCCCGGTCGTTGGTGTCCTGCAGGCCGCCGCGGCCGGCATCCAGCACATAGCCGTTGGTCTGGGTGGCCAGGATCGACGCGATGGTGGGCTTGCAGATGTCGCAGCCCAGGCCCGTGCCGAAGCGCTCCATGATCTCGTCGAACGAGGTGAGCTGCAGGATGCGCACACTCTCGAACAGTTCGCTGCGGCTGAACGCGATGTGCTCGCAGAGGGCCTTGGAGACCTCGATGCCGGACTTGCGCAGCTCGGTCTCGAGGATCTTCTTGACCAGCGGAACGCAGGAGCCGCACTGGGTGCCGGCGCGGGTGCAGGCCTTGAGCGGGCCCAGCTCGGTGCAGGCCTCGCCGTGGTCGCCGCGGATGGCTTCGCGCACGGCGCCGACGGAGACGTTGTTGCAGGAGCACAGCTGCACGTCGTCGGGCAGGTCGCTGCCCGCCGGCGGCTCGGCGCCGGCGGCGGAGAGGTAGGCGCCGGGCTCGGCGGGGAGCTCCCTGCCGAGCAGGGGACGGAGCGACGTGTACGGCGAGGCGTCCCCGACGAAGATGCCGCCGAGCAGGGTCTTGGCGTCGCCGGTGACGACGATCTTTTGGTACAGGCCGCGGGCGGGGTCGGCGTAGACCACCTCGAGGCAGTGCTCGGTGCGGCCAAGGGCGTCGCCGAAGCTGGCGACCTCCACACCGGAGAGCTTGAGCTTGGTGGCGTCGTCGATGCCGGGGAAGAGCGCTTCGCCGCCGTGCAGCCGGTCGGCGGCTACCTCTGCCATGGCGTTGGCGGGGGCGACCAGGCCCACGCAGACGCCGTTGATGTTGGCGACCTCACCGATGGCCCAGATGCCGGCGGCGGAGGTGCGGCAGTCGTCGCCGATCACGATGCCGCCGCGCGGGCCGAGCTCAAGGCCCGCCGTCCTGGCCAGTTCGTCGCGCGGGGTGATGCCGATGGAGAACACCACGAGGTCGGCGTGCAGCTGGCTGCCGTTGCTGAGCGAGACGCCGAGCACCCGGCCGGTGGGGGAGCGCAGGATCTCGGTGGGCCGGGTGCCCAGCGCCAGGGTGATGCCCTGCGCGCCGATCAGCCGGCCGAGCGCCTGGCCGGCGCCCTCGTCGAGTTGCGCGCTCATCAGCCAGTTGCCCGAGTGCACCAGAGTGGATGCGGCGCCGAGCCTTGCGAGTCCGCCGGCGGCCTCGAGGCCGAGCAGTCCACCGCCGACGACGACGACGTTGGCCGGACGGCCCAGCCGTTCCTTCAGCCGGGCGACCTCGCCGACGAGGAAGTCGACGTCTTCGAGGGTGCGGTAGACGTGGCCGGCCTCGGCGCCGGGGATGGGCGGAACGGTGGCCGCTGACCCGGTGGCGAAGACCAGGTCGTCGTAGTCGACGCGTTCGCCGTCTTCGAGGGTGATGGCCCGGGTCTCGGCGTCGAGGCCGACGACCTTGCTGCCGCCGCGGTAGCTGATCGCCGCGGCATCCCAGAGGGTGGTGTCGCCGAGGGTGAGGTCTTCGGAGTCGACCAGCCGGCGGGACAGCGCCACCCGGTCGTAGGGCAGGTGCGGTTCCTCGCCGAACACCGTCACGGTGTGGGCGACGGTGCCGGCGGCGGTCGCGCGGGCGGCCATCGCTTCGGTGAACCGGTGGGCGGCGGGGCCGCCGCCGATCACCACGACACGTCGGGGCGTGCCGGAGTGATCCGGGGCGGGGGTGACGTTGTCCATGGGATGGCCTTCCGAGTGGTG
>Ga0247806_10001514_pt1 | contig 11318 bp, 9 predicted proteins | sample UWRJL059202B1_FD_179935 | JGI IMG/M metagenome (GOLD analysis project Ga0247806, IMG submission 179935) | Plant litter microbial communities from Arlington Agricultural Research Station in Wisconsin, United States - UWRJ-L059-202B-1 | ecosystem: Environmental > Terrestrial > Plant litter >... | reverse complement strand
TTCACCGCCAGGCCGACATGCCCCATGTTGCTGGCCGCAACGACAAAATCCCGCGCCAGGGCGTCGTCGCACTTGTCGATATTGATCTCGCCGCAGAACCCGCCGCAACCGCGCTGATAATATCGCCCGTTCCACGCCAGCGGCAGGCGCATTTCAAACTGGATCTGGGACTGGATGATCCCCGTCACGCGGCAAAAAGGTGGCAGCTGCGGATCATCGTCCACCACTTCGGACGTCATCAGCATCGCCGGGTATTCGAGCTGCTGCAAATCGGTGCGGTGGAATGCCTGGCAACCAACCGCCGGCGCAATTTGTGCATCGACCTGTGCGCGCGTTGCGGTCTCTGCGCGCACATCCACCGCCGCGCCCATCAGCGTTGCCATCGGCAGAAGCCCCACCGCCATTCGCCATATCATCATGTCCGACCCCTTTTTTCGGTTATGCGCTGACCCGCGCTGTCTGTTGTCCCGTTGCCCGGCCGCCAAGCCGCGCATGCACCATTTGTAGCCATCCGGACGCTACCACCGGATCATGTATGTTTGTCATACATAATACATCTTGACGCAACCCGCCTTGGCTATATTGTGCATCCAGTATACAGAAACCAACGTGCCGTCGCAGGGGAACGAACCGCTTTAAAAAAGGGTCAGTTCATGAAAAACAGCACGACATTCGGGGATAGCCGCAGAAGCGGCACCTTGATCAGGATTTCAGCGTCAAGCCTGGCGTTGGTCACGGCTATTGCGTGCGGAGCTCCCGCTGCACTGGCTCAAGAAGCTGCGGTGGCATCGCAGGCGGATACCGCCATCGAGGCCGGGGAAATCATCGTGACTGCCACCCGGCGGGCCACCACCACACAGGACATCCCGCTCGCGATCGACGCGGTGACCGGGGATGCCATCAACACGGCGGCCGCGTTCAGCTTTGAAAGTTTCGCGCGCCTCAACTCCTCCGTCCAGGTGAACAACCGCGGCGTGGGCGACAACCAGATCGTGCTGCGCGGCATCTCCTCGGCCGGCAAGCCCACCGTCGGCCTGTACTATGACGAAGCCATCATCACCGGCCTCGGCCTCGACGGCGGCAGCGACAATCAGCCCAATATCCAGTTGCACGATGTGGAACGGGTGGAGGTCTTGAAGGGGCCGCAAGGCACGATCTTCGGGGCCAGTTCGATGAGCGGCACCGTCCGCGTTATCGCAGCCAAGCCCAACCTGACCGAATTGCGCGGTGGCGCCACGGCATCGGCGGCTACGGTGAAGGGCGGCAACGCGTTCTATGTTGGCGAAGCCTTCATCGACGTGCCGATCGTCACCGACCAGCTGGGCCTGCGCGCCGTCGTCTGGGGCGACACCGGCGGCGGATATATCGACCGGGTCGGCTCTCTGGCGGGCGAGAACGTCAATGATCAGGAAGTCTGGGGTGGCCGTGCCATCCTGCTGGCAAAGCCGACCGAAGCGCTCACGCTGACATTCACCGCGCTCCATCAGCAGAGCCAGGCGGACGGGTCGCAATATTTCGAATTCGACCAAGGCCCCTACATTGCCACGTCGCCCAGCCGCGAGACATTCGACGACAACATCGATCTTGTCAGCTTCGTCGCCGATATCGACGCCGGGATCGGTGTCGTCACGGCGACCACCTCCTACATGAACCGCGAACTGCTCCAGCGGCGGGACAGCACGCCGACGGCGCGACGGTTCGGCATTCCGGGCGTGCTCGCCTATTCGGAAGTGCAGGATCTTTCCAACTGGACCAACGAACTGCGCTTTTCTTCGGACCTGTCGGGTCCGCTGCAATTCGTCGTCGGCGGGTTCTATGGCGAACAGCGGGCCGATGATTCGACGGCGGCCCTGCTGGCCGATCCGCAGACCGGTCTGCCGCCGTGTATCGATGCCCGCGACTGCCGCAGCCTCGGCTTCGGCACCTCGGATATCAATTCCGGCTTCGGTGCCTTCGACATGGATCAGTACGCCTTCTTCGGCGAAGGCAATCTGGAATTCATGGACGGGCTGACCGCCACCGTCGGCGTGCGGTACTACAACGCCACGGTCAAGGAACGGACGATCCAGACGCAGCGTCTGCGCTTCCCGACCTCGCCGGTGCAGACGCAGGAAGTGCTGACGCTCGACACCGACAACACCGAAGACAAGGTCAGCTACAACTTCGCCCTGGCATGGGAAGCTTCGCCGTCCACGACCTTCTACGGCCGCATTGCATCGGGTTTCCGTCCCGGCGGATCCAACAATGCCGCCGCCGCAGCCGATCAGGGGATCTCCGTACCGTCGTCCTACGTGGCCGACGAGCTGTGGAACTACGAACTCGGCGCCAAGACCTATCTGATCGACCGCATGCTCTATCTGGAAGCGGCCGCCTATCGGATCGACTGGTCCAACCAGCAGATCTCGGTCACCGATCCGGGCGGCACGTTCGTCTATATCGCCAATGCGGGCAAGACGACGGTCAACGGCGCGGAACTGAAGCTGAATGCCAGTCCGGTGGATGGGCTGACCTTCAATGTCGGCGTGACCTACACCGATTCGACGCTGGCCGAAGACCTCCCAGGCGATCGCCTGCCCTACACGCCGAAATGGGCTTTCGCCGGCCAGTTCGCCTATGAGGCGCCGGTGTCCGATTCGGTCACGGGGTATTTCAACACCAACGTCAATTATCGCGGATCATCGGCAACCGCGTTCAACGACACCGACTCCAACTTCGCACGCCTCGACGATTACGTGCTGGTCAACGCGCAGCTCGGCGCACGCTTCGACATGGTCGATGTGGCGCTGTTTGCGGACAACCTGTTCGATGCCGTGCCACAGATCGGCCTGCGCATCAGCGGAGACGGGTATCGCGTCTACACCACGCGGCCGCGGACCATCGGGCTGCGCGCTTCGGTCGCCTTCTGATACCGCTTGATGCTGTTTGAGTGACTACTGGGCCGGGCTGGCAGCAGCCCGGCCATTCTCTTGCAAGAGTGATCCACATGCCTGACGCCCCTGCCAACCCGCCCCGCGTGTTTTACGGGTGGGTCATCGTGGCCGTATGCCTCTTGGGGATTTCCTCGGGCCCTGCGGCCTTCGGGCTGGCCTCCATGGGGCTGTTTTCGGATTCCCTGGCCACCGAATTCGGCTGGAGCAGGACGGAGATCAGCCTGGCGGTCTCGGTGATGATGCTGTCCACCGCGGTCTCGATGCCGCTGGTCGGCCGGCTGGTCGATCAGGTGGGTCCCAAACGCGTGTTGGTGCCGTCCATCATCATGCTTGCGGCGTGCTTGTTTGCGATGCCGTATGTTACGCAATATTGGCAGTTCCTGGCGGTCTATCTCGGCATGGGCACGATCGCGGTCGGCACCAATTCGGTCGCCTATATGCGCATTCTGACATCGTGGTTTGATCGGTCACGCGGCTTGGCCATCGGCATTGCGGGCAGCGGCACCGGGCTGGGCTTTGCCTATGTCCCGATCCTCACCGAAACGCTGGTCTCCAACTACGGCTGGCGGGCGGGCTATATGGGCCTGGGTTCCATCCTGCTCTTTATCACCGTCCCGCTGGTGTGGTTCGTCCTGCGCGAGAAGCCGCAGGACATGGGGCTGGCCGTGGATGGCGATATGAGCCGTCACGCGGACGCAGCAGCACACGACAGCGAGGGGATGAGCGTGGCCCAGGCGCTGCGGACACGCGACTTCTGGGTGCTGGCGCTGATCTTCGTCGGGCTGGCCTTTGTCCTGTACGGGCTGATCCCGCACCTCGTCCCGATGCTGACCGATCGCGGCATATCCGCCGGCATGGCCGCCACCATCGCGTCGATCTTCGGGCTTTCGGCCTTTGCCGGGCGGTTGGTGATCGGGTTCATGATCGATCGGTTCGATGCCCGGAAGATCGCCCTGGTGTTCTTTTCCTTGTCGGCTCTCGGGCTGCTAATCCTGGCGACTTCCGCGCCGCCCGCCGTGCTGATCCTCGTCGCCATCCTGCTGGGGGCGAGCCTTGGCGCAGAGGTCGATATGCTGGCCTATCTCACCAGTCGCTATTTCGGGCTGCGGTGCTTCGCGCAGATATTCTCGTTCCTGTTTTCCGCGGTCATGGTGGCGATGGGCCTTGGCCCGCTGGCCTTCGGCATGGTGTTCGATGCGACAGGTTCCTACACCTCGATCCTGGCGCTGGGCGTGCCGATCTGCGTGCTCGCGATCGGGCTGGTCCTGCTGCTGAAACCCTATGCCGAACAGCGGCGCGGCGGGGCGGTATCGCTCACCTGATGGCGCACAGGAATTGATTGCTGGCATAAAAAAGCCCCGGCTGGACAACTCCAGCCGGGGCTTTTTTTGCCAGATGACCGCCGGGTCAGGCCTGCGGCGTGCCTTCGATCTGCACGCGATAGCCGGATCGCGTTTCGGGGAAATAGTCCCAGATCGCCAGATGCTGCGTGCAGCGATTATCCCAGAACGCCACCGAATGCGGTTCCCAGCAGAACCGCATCTGGAAATACTCGTTGGCGCAATGCTGATAGAGGTAGCTCAGGATGGCATCGCTTTCCGGTTTGGCCAGTTCGTTGATCTGGCTGGTGAAACCGGGGTTGACGTAGATCACCTTGCGGCCCGTTTCCGGGTGCGTCCGGATCACCGGGTGAACGGCGATGGGATAATCGCCCTTCGGGTCAAAGCGCCCGAATGCCAGCCGCCCGTCATGCGTGGCGGTCAGCCCTTCGAGATAGGCCTTCATGCGGTCGGACAGCCCGTCATAGGCGGCATACATGCTGGCAAATGCCGTATCGCCGCCCAGGCTGGGCAGCGTGTGCAGGTACAGGATGCTGCCCATGGGCGGGGTTTGCGAACAGGACATGTCCGTGTGCCATTCCTCGCCCGCGACATGCTTCGACGTTTCGTCGGCATGCAGCTTGCGCACCTCCGGGTGGTCCGGCAGGCCCTTGAGCGCGTGGCGCGCGAGGTGGCCGAAATGCTGCCCCACCCGCTTCAGCGATGCGGGATCGAGCCGCTGATCGCGGAAGAAGATAACCTGATAATCGGCCAGCGCCTGCTTCAGATCGGCGACCTGCTGCTCCGAAAGCGGCTGTGCCAAATCCACCCCGTCGATCACCGCACCGATCCGCGGTGTGATCGGCTTTGCTCTCAATGTGTCATATTCCATGAACGGTCGACTTCCCTTCTGTATGGCGTAGGCCGCCTGATTGTCATACAAAGTGCTTACCGATCGTGCCGGCCCGGCACAAGCATATTGTATACCGAATACAATCTTCGAATCGCCGGGGATTGGCGGCCTGAAGCTATTGCTGCGGGACGGACCGTGCATTACCAACTGGCATCCACGATCGGGCAGGCAAGGGGACAGAACTTTGGCGCGTGCGCAGGACCGTATCACGCCGGGCGAAACCCTGCGCGACAAGGCTTATCGCAAATTGCGGGGCGACATCCGCGCCGGGCAATTTGCCCCGGGCGAACGGTTGGTGGAGCTCGATCTGGCGGAACATTACGGCGTGTCCCGCACCCCGATCCGGGAAGCCTTGCTGCAACTCGCCCGCGAAGGCTTCATTGCCAAGGCGGAGCGGGGCTTCATCCTGCCGGTGGACGACCAGCAGATCACCATGCACCGGCTGGCGGTCCGCGAATTGCTCGATGTGGCCGTGGTGCGCAATCTGGCACACCTGGCCGACGAAGAATGCACGCGGGGGCTGGAACACCTCTATGTGAAGGCGCAGCGCGCCCACGAAGCCAATCGCGCCAAATCCTTTGCCACCGCCCAGCAGGAATTCCGCCAGTTCATGCGCGAAAAATGCGGCAATCCGGTGCTGGCTCATCACAACGAGATGATCGACGACAGCTTCCAGCAAGCCCGCGCCTATCTTTACGAAGACGCCCGCAACCGCGAAATCACCCTCGCCGGCGATCGCACGCTGATCGATGCCATTTCGGGCAATGATGCCGACGGCGCGGAAGCCCAGACCCGCCGGTTTCTGGATCGGGTGCGGTCGTTTTACCGCACCGGCGAGGGGTGAGGCCCAAGCCCCGCCCCCTGCGGCCCGCCTGCCTGATCAGATCTTCTGGCGCGCCCTGACCATATCCAGCGCCACGTCGGTGATCATGTCCTCCTGACCGCCGACCATGCGGCGTCGGCCCAGTTCCACCAGGATCGCCCGGGTATCCAGATCATATTCCAGCGCGGCCTTTTCCGCATGGCGCAGGAAGCTGGAATAGACCCCCGCATAGCCAAGGCTGAGCGTCTCTCGGTCCACCCGCACCGGTCGATCCTGCAACGGCCGCACGATGTCCTCCGCCGCATCCATCAGGGCCATCACGTCGCAGCCGTGCTTCCACCCCTTGCGGTCGGCGGCGGCGATGAACACCTCGAGCGGAGCATTGCCCGCGCCGGCGCCCATGCCGGCCAGGCTGGCGTCGATGCGGACCGCGCCGCACTGCGCCGCCACCAGCGAATTGGCCACGCCCAACGACAGGTTGTGATGGGCATGGATGCCGCGCTGCGTGTCGGGCGACAGAACCCGGTCATAGGCGGCCAGCCGGTCCCGCACACCATCCATGTCCAGCGCGCCGCCGCTATCCGTGACATAGATGCACTGCGCGCCATAGCTTTCCATCAGCGCGGCCTGTTGCGCCAGCAGCTCCGGCTCGATCATGTGGCTCATCATCAGGAAGCCGGCCACATCCATGTCCAGGTCGCGGGCGATACGGATATGCTGGCGCGACACGTCCGCCTCGGTGCAATGCGTCGCCACACGGACGGAGCGCACGCCCAGATCGCGCGCGCGGCGCAGATCTTCCGCCGTGCCCACGCCGGGCAGGATCAGCGTGGTCAGAACGGCCCGCTCGAGCACGTCGGCCACGGCCTCGATCCACTCCCAGTCGGTGTGGGCCCCAAAGCCATAGTTGAAGCTGGCGCCGGACAGGCCATCCCCATGCGCGACCTCGATCGCGTCGACGCCGGCCTGGTCCAGCGCCCGAGCAATCGCGCGCACCTGATCCAGCCCATACATATGGCGGATGGCGTGCATGCCATCGCGCAAGGTAACGTCTTGAATATACAGCGCCTGCTTGGCCGGATCGAATGTCACGCGGTTACCTTTCTGCTCAGCATGGCGCTGGCGATGCGATCGCCGGTGGCCTTCGCTGCGGCGGTCATGATGTCCAGATTGCCGGAATAGGACGGCAGGAAGTCGCCCGCGCCTTCCACTTCCAGGAAGATGCTGGTCTTCAGCCCGGCAAAATCGCCCCGCCCGGGGATGTGCAGCCGGTTATTGTCGCCGAAGTGTTCGAACTGGATATCCTGCTTCAGCCGATATCCGGGTACATAGGCCTGAACCTGCGCCACCATCGCCTCGACCGAGGCGCGGACCGCGCCCTCATCCGCCATGTCGGACAGCACGAAAACCGTGTCGCGCATGATCATCGGCGGTTCCGCCGGGTTCAGGATGATGATCGCCTTGGCATGGTCGGCGCCGCCCACCTGCTCCAGCGCGCGCGCCGTCGTCTGCGTGAATTCGTCGATATTGGCACGGGTGCCCGGTCCCGCGGATCGCGAGCTGATCGACGCGATGATTTCCGCATAGCGGACCGGCGCCACGCGCGCGACGGCGGCCACCATGGGGATCGTCGCCTGCCCGCCGCAAGTGACCATGTTGGCATTGGGGGCATCGATGATCTGATCGCCATTCACCGGGGGCACGATGAACGGGCCGAGCGCGGCCGGGGTAAGATCGATGATCCGCTTGCCATCGGCCCGCAGCACGGCATCATGCGTGCGGTGCGCGCCGGCCGATGTCGCATCGTAAACCAGCGCGATATCGCCGTATTCGGGCAGGTTGCGCAGGCCGTCGATCCCGTCGGCGGTCGTGGCAACGCCCCGTTCCCGCGCCATCGCCAGCCCGCTCGACTGGGCATCGATACCCGCCAGCACCGCCAATTGCTGGGGCCCGGGCGCCTTCAGCAACTTCAGCATCAGGTCGGTTCCGATATTGCCGGAACCAATGATGGCCACCTTCACCCGATTCATCCCGATCTCCACATTGCAATCCGCCTGTATCCGGATATTGTATTATCATCATACAACATTGTCGAGGTGAAACGATGACACGCAGGGCCGGGGCCGAACGCATTGCCATGATCGGGTATGGCGCAATCGGCATGGAAATTTCCGGCGCGCTCGATCGGCTGGGCGAGACCGACCGGTTGGTGGCCACGCTCGTGCGCGCAGGCCGATCCGCGCCCAAGGCGGTATTCGACAACGCCGGATTGCTGGCCGCCCGCCCGGATTGCGTCATCGAATGCGCGGGGCATGAAGCTGCCGTGGCTTTTGCGCCAGACTTGCTGCGGGCCGGTGTCGACGTGATCCTGTCATCGGTGGGCATTCTGGCCGATCCGGCCAATGTCCGGGCCATCTGCGATGCCGAACAGGCCGGCGGCGGACGGGCCTTGCTCCCCGCCGGGGCCATCGCCGGGCTCGACGGACTGATTGCCGCATCACTGGCCGGCACCGACACGGTAACCTACACCTCGTGCAAACCGCCGCACGCATGGCGCGGCACCCCCGCCGAAAATCTGATCGATCTGAACCACGAGGAAGACGAAGTGGTCTTCTTCGAAGGGACCGCGCGCGAAGCTGCCGCGAACTACCCCAAGAATGCCAATGTGGCTGTCGCCGTGGGGCTCAGCGGCATTGGCCTCGACCGGACGCGGGTCAGGCTGGTGTCGTCGCGCAAGGTTGCCGACCCGCTTGGCATTATCGAAGCCGAAGGGGCGTTCGGCCGGTTCCATTTCGACATCCTGGCCTTGGCCGCCAAGTCCAACCCGAAAACCTCGGCCCTCACCGCCTATAGCCTGCTGCAATGCGCGCGGCTGGGTTGCGCGCTGCCGATTGGGGAGTTGATCCGCAGCAAGGATCGTAGGATGGGATAACAATAATACGATGATACGGGCTGACAATGCGGCCCGGGATGCAAGGATACGGGACAGGGCGATGAAATCCGAAGACCTCAAGATCGTGGCCAATCCGACGCTGGTTCGGGACCACGCCGTTGAAAAACTTCGGGGTGCGATCGCGACGGGGCTGTACAAGCCCGGCATGCGGCTGGTCGAACGCGAATTGTGCGAGGCACTGGGCGTGAGCCGTACGTCGGTGCGCGAGGCCATGCGCCAGTTGCAGGCGGAAAACCTGATCACCGTCGGCCCCCGCCGCAACATCAGCGTCACCATCCTCACCCCGCAGGACGCCTATGACATCTACGAACTGCGCGAAACGATCGAACGGGTGGCGACCGAACGTCTGGTCCGCATCGGCAACGCCGCCGCGGTCAAAGACCTGAAGCGCATCTGGAAAGACATGCACAAGGCGATCAGCAAGAACGACCTGCCCACGCTGGCCGGGATGGCCAGCCTGTTCAGCGAAACCGTGCTCGAAGGGTGCGGCAGCCGCGTGATCCGCGACACGGGGATGCAGCTGCTCAAGCGCGTCAGCTACCTGCGGATCGCCTCGATGTCCGAACCCGGCCGTCTGGAAGACGGAATCGCGGAATGGGACGCCATCATGCATGCCGTCGAAGCCGGACAGGCGCAGAAGGCGGGTGAGGCGATGGCCGTCCATGTCCGCAAATCGCAGCAAGCGCTCGTCGCCCGGCTGGAAGCCGAGGAAAGCTCCAAGCGCCAAGCCTCCTGACACATTTGTATGATTTTCATATTGTCATACAAACTATAGCGGAGTAACCTTCCCTCTCTCGTCGGAAAGGGAAGAATATGGCGCAAGCTGATCGGGTTCTGATTGTCGGCGCCGGGCCGGTGGGGTGTATCCTCGCACGGGCCTTGCGGCAGGCGGATATTCCGGTGCTGATGGTGGAAGCCCTGCCACGCCCGGAAAAGGATTGTCGCGCCGCATCCTGCCACCCGCCGACGATCGAAATGCTCGCCGCGCTCGGCCTGCTCGAAATCGGCCAGGAACAGGGCCTGATCTCCCCCGTGATGCATTATCACGACCGGGTGTCGGGCGAACTGGTGGGCAGTTTCGATTTTGCGCGCATGCAGGATCCGCCCAAATACCCCTATGTTCTGCAGTGGGAGCAGTACAAGATTTCCGGCACGATCCTGGAGCAACTGGCCAGCGATCCCGGCGCCGAAATCCGCATGGACACAAGATTGCTCTCGTTCGTCGAGGACGACGACGGGATCACCGCCACCGTCCAGACCGGCGATGGCGCGACGGAAGAACTGCGCGCCCGGTTCCTGGTCGGATGCGACGGCGGGCGCAGCACGGTGCGCAAATTGGCCGAGATCGCGTTCGAAGGGTTCACCTGGCCCGAACGCTTCCTGAAGATCGACACGCGGTTCGATTTCTCCACCCTCGGCCCGCACATTGCCAACCGCAATTACTTCTTCGATCCGGAAGAATGGATGAACCTGTTCAAGGCCCGGGGGGAGGACGGCTCCGGCCTGTGGCGCGCCGTCGGGCCGACCCTGCCGGAACAGACCGACGAAGAGATCCTCGACCCCGCCTTCATCGAAGCGCGGCTACAAAAGTTCCTCCCCCGGGACGAACCGTACGAAGTGGTCACGGTGGCCCTCTACAAGGTGCACCAGCGCGTGGCCGAAACGTTCAACAAGGGCCACGTCCTGCTGGCCGGCGATGCCGCCCATGTGAACAATCCGGTTGGCGGAATGGGCATGAACGGCGGCATCCACGATGCGGTCAACCTGGCCGCCAAGATGAAGGCGATCTTCCACGAGGGTGCGGAAGCCAAGCCGCTGCTCGACCGCTACACCCGCCAGCGGCGCAAGGGCCAGATCGATGGCGTCCAGGCGCAGAGCATCGACAACAAGAAGACCCTGGCCGAGGCCGATCCGGAGGCCCGCGCCCGCAAGCTGGCGGAAGTGCGCCACGCGTCCGAAACCCCGGACCTGCACGACGCCTTCATCCGCAAGGCCTGCATGATCGACAGCTTTGCCGCAGCCGACGCGGTGGAATGAGGAGCAACCGGCAATGAACAGCATAGCACGCCACCCCCGCCCGGCGGAGATCGCGGACTGGTCGCTCGACCAGATCATGGACCGCTACGTCGCGAAGTTCGCGGACCGCGTTGCGGACTGGGATGCCTTTTCCGACGCGAACATCGACGGATATCGCCGCGCCCAGCATCGCTTCGTGGGCGCGGGCGCCTCGGGCAAGCATGACGATGCCGGCATTGTGCCTGCTGGCGCCTTCACGCTTTCGATCATGCTGGTGCCGCCGGGCCAGGGCAACGCCCCGCACACGCACGAGGTGGAGGAGATCTTCTTCGTCCTGCAGGGCCGCTGCGTCGTGTTCATCGAA
>Ga0247806_10001512_pt1 | contig 11325 bp, 12 predicted proteins | sample UWRJL059202B1_FD_179935 | JGI IMG/M metagenome (GOLD analysis project Ga0247806, IMG submission 179935) | Plant litter microbial communities from Arlington Agricultural Research Station in Wisconsin, United States - UWRJ-L059-202B-1 | ecosystem: Environmental > Terrestrial > Plant litter >... | reverse complement strand
GTCGGTGGTCGCGGCCGGAGCGTCCGGAACCTTCGACGCCTTGTCGACGACTTCGCCGGTCCGCAGGCCGGCGGCGCGGCCGAAGACGACCAGATCGGTCAGCGAATTCGAGCCGAGACGGTTGGCGCCGTGCACCGAGACGCAGGCGGCCTCGCCCACGGCCATCAGGCCCGGCACCACGCTGTCGGGGTTGCCGTCGCGCAGCGTCAGCACCTCGCCGTGATAGTTCGTCGGGATGCCGCCCATGTTGTAGTGAACGGTCGGCAGGACCGGGATCGGCGCCTTGGTGACATCGACGCCGGCGAAGATCTTGGCTGATTCCGAGATGCCCGGCAGGCGCTCGTGCAGGATGGCCGGATCAAGGTGATCCAGGTGCAGGAAGATGTGGTCCTTGTTCGGACCCACGCCGCGACCTTCACGGATTTCGATGGTCATGGAGCGCGAAACCATGTCGCGCGGGGCCAGATCCTTCACGGTCGGCGCATAGCGCTCCATGAAGCGCTCGCCTTCCGAGTTGGTCAGATAGCCGCCTTCGCCGCGCGCGCCCTCGGTGATCAGGCAACCGGCGCCGTAGATGCCGGTGGGGTGGAACTGCACGAACTCCATGTCCTGCAGCGGCAGACCGGCGCGCAGCACCATGGCGTTGCCGTCACCGGTGCAGGTGTGGGCCGAGGTGGCCGAGAAGTAGGCCCGGCCGTAACCGCCGGTGGCCAGGATCACCATCTTGGCGCGGAAGCGGTGCAGGGTGCCGTCGTCCAGCTTCAGCGCCGTCAGGCCGGTGCAGACGCCGTCCTGCATGATCAGGTCCAGGCCGAAATATTCGACGAAGAACTCGACCTCGCGACGGACCGACTGGCCGTACAGGGTATGCAGGATGGCGTGACCGGTGCGGTCGGCGGCGGCGCAGGTGCGTTGCACCGGGCCTTCGCCGTAGTTGCGGGTCATGCCGCCGAAGGCGCGCTGGTAGATCTTGCCTTCATCCGTCCGGCTGAAGGGCACGCCCCAGTGTTCCAGCTCGTAGACCGCCTTGGGGGCCTCGCGGACCAGATATTCGATGGCGTCCTGGTCGCCCAGCCAGTCCGACCCCTTCACGGTGTCGTACATGTGCCACTTCCACGAGTCCTCGCCCATGTTGCCGAGCGAGGCGGAGATGCCGCCCTGCGCCGCGACCGTGTGCGAGCGGGTCGGGAAGACCTTGGTGACGCAGGCGACCTTCAGGCCCTGCTGGGCGGCGCCCAGCGCGGCGCGGAGGCCCGAGCCCCCGGCGCCGAGGACCACGACGTCATACTCGTGGTCGATGAATTCATAAGCAGCAGCCACCGGTCAGGCTCCGATACCCGCCGGGAGCGGGGCCGAGCCCAGCGCCAGACGCACGATGAAGAAGACACTGGCCGCGGCCAGCGCGAGGAAGACGAGGTTCAGGCCGCCGATCAGCAGCGTCCTGGTCGTCGGCTGGTGAACGTAGTCCTCGATGATCACCTTCCAGGCCAGGCTCACGAAAGTGAACAGGGCCAGCAGGGTGACAATCAGCAGGCCCGCGTTCAGTGGGCCGGTGAACCAGACCCGCAGGTCGTCATAGCTTGAACCCGCGAGGGTGAACGCCGTCGACAGCACCCACAGCCCCAGTGGGATCAGCAGCGCCAGGGCGGTGCGCTCGATCAGCCATTCGCCCGAGCCGTGACGCTCGGAAATCTTGACCTTGTTTCTGAATTTGGCCGGACCGCTCACAGCGAGACCCTCCCGGTGGCGAACAGCAGGACCCAGAACAGCACGGCCAACGGGATCGGCGCCCAGACGGCGATGTTGGACAGCAGGTTGGCGGACTTCAGCGTCAGGCCGTTGCCCGTGTCGTTGAACAGGTGGCGGGCGCCATTCAGGATGAAAGAGAACAGCACCACCGTCAGGCCGAAGCCGATGAACAGGCCGAACGGCGAGCCAAGGCAGGCCGCGACCTTGGCATAGGCTTCCGGTCCGAACGCCAGGGCAGCCAGCCAGCCGACGGCGATCACGGCGGCGACGCTGATCGCGCCGATGGTGACCCGGAACAGGATCGAGGCCGCCATGGTGACGTGCCAGCGCCAGATCTGGAGGTGGGGGGACAATGGCCGGGTGCGGCCGTTGGGCTGACGCACGAAACGGCCGGTGCGATCGGTGACCGGGGCGTTGGTGGCGTCGCCCGGCAGAGGGGAGCTCGACATATTGCGAATGGTTCTCAAAAACCTGAGCGAAATCAGGCGCTCGAAATCGGTGAACAGGCTTTAGTCAGCCGTGGCGGGGGGGTCAACGCGGCCAAGGTGGGTGATTGCCTCGCAGGCGCGTGATCGGCGCGTGCGGCACATCACGATTTCGCGTGTGGCACGTCTGCACTAGGCGCGGACGCCCTTGCACGGCAGCTTTTGTTTCATGTCGGGGTTCATCGTTCTCGCTTTCGCGGGCGCGCTGCTGCAGCAGTCCGCGCCGCATCCATCCACGCAGACGCTTTACGCGGCGCCGGCGATCCGGCCGTTCGAGCCCGCGTCCGATTTCGGCCGCGAGCAGGCGCAGGGCGACGCCGAGACGGAGGCGCATCGCCGCCCGCTTGAGACGCCGGTCTCCGTCGAGGCCTATGTCCGGTCCTACGAATACTCGCCGGGCGACACAGAGGCGGCTTACGATCAGGGCGTGGCGTCCGCCGAGATCCGGGTGGATCAGAGCGCCGGCCCCATGGACGGGCGCTGGCGTGTGGCGGATGAGCAGGGCCAGGTTCTGTTCGGCCTGGTGCTGGATGACGATGATCGTGGCCCTGTCGAAGGCGGCTGGCGCGGCGGATCGGGTGCGGGCGCCGCGTCAGTGGACGGCGGCGTCATAACCCTCGACGGCCTGGGCGCCTTGACGATGGAGCCGGCCGGGTCCGTTTGGCGCGGGACCCTGACCGAAGGCGGCCGCACCCGGGCTGTGACCGTCAGCCGGCCTGGCTGAGCCGAAGCCGCGACACGGCCGCCTGCAAGCCGGGCGCGCCATAGGGAGTCGCCGGTCCCCGACCCCAGACCGGGTCCGGCCAAAGCGCGTCATCATGGCGACGGCCCACCACATGCACGTGCAGCTGGGCCGTGACATTGCCCAGCGCCCCGATGTTGAGTTTCTCGACCGGCCGGCCTGCGGCGTCGCCTAGCAGCCGCACGGCGTCGCCCGCCTTCAGGATTTCGTTCATCAACGCCGCCCGGTCGTCCGGCGTCAAATCCTCCAGTTCGTGCAGCCCGGTCCGGCGCGGGATCAGGATCAGCCACGGAAAGCGGGCGTCGTCCTGCAGGCGCACCTGACAGAGCGGCCAGTCGAGGGCGACGACGGAGCCGGCGTCGAAGGCGGGATCGGCTTTGAATGCGGCGGGCATGACGCCTCGGTCGCGCGACGCGGTCGAGGCGTCAAGTCAGCAGGCGGAAAGATCAATCCAGGGCGTAGACTACGCAGGCCTGATCGGTCAGCTCGCGCAGGGGCGGTTGCAGCGCCAGACGGGCCGCCTCGATCTGATCTTCGGTCGGCGCACCGGCCCCCGCGGCCATCCTCGCGACCGGCGGCGGGGGCGCGGGGGGCGGCGCGTAGGCGGCATAGTTGGCGTCCACCTGAACGTCCGTCGCCAGACTCCCGCCGCCATAGGACGGCCACCCGGCCAGAACGTCCGTCTGGCAGGCCCGGCCGGTCGGGTCGATCACGCGTACCCCGCCAAGGGTGGTTCCGGCATTGGCGGCCGCCTCGCGCGCCCGGCGCGCGGCGTCGCGCACCGCCTCGCCCTGCAGCCAGGTCTTCAGCGCATTCTCCGGCTCCAGGTTGAAGGACACCGGATTGATCGAGGCGGGCTGGGAGGCCACCACGGTAGCGTAGACCCGTTCCAGCACGCTGACGTCGCGCAGGGTCACCGAGACCGAGGCGTCGGCCTGATAGCGCTCGATCCGGTCCGCGCGGACGTTGTCGCGCAGCACACCGTTCTCGTCGCGATACTGATCGTACAGGGGGCGGGTGGTGATGGTGGTTTCGACCCGCACAACGTCCACGCCATAGGCCCCGAGCGCCTGACTGAGGGCGCGGATCTGGTCGGCGGCCTTGCGCGAGGCCTCGGCGGCGGTGCGGTCGACGGATTGGAAACTGGCGCCGAAGGCGGCCCGGTTCGCCGGCACCTGGGTGCGGACATGGCCGATCGAGGCGATGACGGGATCGCGCATCCACCACGGCGCCGGCACATAGCGGTCGCCGATGGTGGCGGGCGGCGTCTGCGCTGCGGCGATCGCGGGCAGGGTGGTGGCGGGAAGGGTGACGGCGAGCAGAACGGCGGTGAGACGGCGCATGCGAGGGCTCCCTGTTTCATCGAAGCCTGACCGTTCACAGGCGTCACGTAAACCCGTCGGGTGCGTGTCGTCAGGTGGAGTCAGTCTATCCGAGCCATAAGAATAATCTATTGAACAAACACATGTTCAGTGATTGACTTTGTGCAGCGCACACGCCATTTCGCGGCTGCGGCGCCGCTCCCCCGGCGCTCCGGATTTCCATCCTTCAAGCTTATCCAGGAGAACAGCGATGCTGGGCGTCGGTCAAAAACTGCCGGAATTCAAGATCATCGGCGTGAAGCCGGGCTTCAACAGCCACGAAGAAGGCGGCGTCTCGGCCTTTGAGCCGATCACCGGCGAGAGCTTCGAAGGCAAGTGGAAGGTCATCTTCTTCTACCCGAAGGACTTCACCTTCGTCTGTCCGACCGAAATCGCCGAATTCGCCAAGCTCGGTAAGGACTTCGCCGACCGCGACACCGTGGTCCTGGGCGGCTCGACCGACAACGAATTCGTCAAGCTGGCCTGGCGCCGTGACCACGCCGACCTGAACGCCCTGCCGATCTGGCAGTTCGCCGACAACGGCGGCAAGTTCGCCCGCGACCTGGGCGTCCTGAACGAGGAAGAGGGCGTCGCCCTGCGCGCTACCTTCGTCGTCGATCCGCACAACGTTGTGCAGCACGTCTACGTCACCAACCTGAACGTGGGCCGCGCCCCGGCCGACACCCTGCGTGTCGTCGACGCCCTGCAGACCGACGAACTGTGCGCCTGCAACCGCCCGCTGGGCGGCGAAACCTTGGCCGCGTAACTGTAAGGCCATCGGTTTTCCTGACAGGCGGCGGCGAAAGTCGCCGCCTGTTTTGTTTCCGGACCATCTTCCCGGCGCTAACGCTCGCCGCGCGGCGGCTGGCTGCTTGAGCGCGATCCTGTTTCCTCCCGACGGAGTCTTTCCATGTCCATCGACGCCCTGCGCGACCTCATTCCTGCCTATGGCAAGGACATTTCCCTGAACCTGTCGTCGCTGGCCGGCGAGACGGTGCTGAATGACCAGCAGAAGTGGGGCTGCTTCCTGGCCTCGGCTCACGCCATCGGTGTGGCGCCGGTGGTCAAGGCCATCGAGGCCCAAGCGGCTGCGATCCTGTCGCCGGAAGCCATGAACGCGGCCAAGTCCGCGGCCGCCATCATGGGCATGAACAACATCTACTACCGCGCCCTGCACCTGATGAAGAACCAGGAGTACACGACGCTGCCGGCCAAGCTGCGCATGAACGTCATCGCCAATCCGGGCGTCGACAAGATGGACTTCGAGCTGTGGTCCACCGCGGTCTCGGCCATCAATGGCTGCGGCGCCTGCATGGACGCCCACGAGAGCGAACTGCGCAAGCACGGCATTCCGAACACCCAGGTCCAGGCCGCCCTGCGCATCGGCGCCGTGGTCCACGCCGCCAGCCGTATCGTGGCGTCGGAAACGGCTCTGGCGAACTGAAGGCCGATCAGGATGAGGCGTCGGTTTCGACCGGCGCCTCGCCATAGTGCAGGAAGTGGGTGAAGCGGCCGTACTGGGTGCGCATCACCGAATCCACGCCGTCTGCGAGAGCGCCCAGGCCCGGGCCGCGCACGACGAATGTCATGACCAGCCGCCAGCCGCCGCCCTGCGGGGCGCCGGTCCAGCCGATGCTCCATTGCGCCATCGTGGCCTTCCCCTTCAGCGGTCCCAGCGGGGCGTCGAGCAGGACGCCGGTTTCAGGATCGGCTGCAATGACCCGGCCGTGCTCGAATTCGGCGCCGTCCGCCAATTTTTCGCAGAAGCAGCCGCCGGGGACTAGGACGAGCGTCATGTTGGAGGCGTCGCCGCTGTAGGTATGGGCGCTATCCCACCACTGGCCGATCTCCTCCAGCGAGACCCACATGTCCTCGGGCGGGGACTCCAGATCGATCTCGTAGCGGAGGACGAAGTGATCGGCGCTTCGCTCGATCACCTGCGCGGCGGCGGGCGTCCCGGCCAGCGTCAGGAGCAGGGCGGCGAGCGCCGTTAAAAGCGATTTCAGCATGATCGATCCTCCCGGCGCCCATCGGGCCGCCGATCAGAGGCGCGCGTCAAGTCAGGACGATCTCAGGCGGGCTGGAAGGTCAGGGGCGCGCCCCAGAACTGGCTGACCAGTTCCGATTGCGGGCCGGGCTTTCCGGAGGTCAGGAAGTCCCGACGGCCCGAGCCGCCCAGCGCATATTCCGGGTGTCGCTCGAAATAGCGGTCCAGAGCGTCGGCCACGGCGGTCGGTTGATGGATCAGGCTGGTCCCTGCCGGCAGGGCGGCGGCGAAAACCTCGGCCACGATCTCGTAGTGGGTGCAGCCCAGAATGGCCTTGTCAGGATGACGGCCGATGCGGCGGCGCAGGGCGTCGACATGGTCGCGCACCACGACTTCCAGCTCTTCGGCCGGGGCGCCCAGTTCGATCAGGCCCGCCAGGCCGGGGCAGGGCTCGGAAAAGACGGCCAGATCCTCGCGCCGTTTGTCGATCTCGATCTCATAGACCCGGCTCATCGCCGTGGCGGCGGTGCAGAAGACGCCGGTGATCTCCAGCGCCTCGATCTTGTCGCCCAGCCGCTCGGCCTCATAGGTCCAGGGCAGGCCGGTGGCCGCCTCGATGGTCGGGACGATGATGCCCAGCACATTGACCGGACGGCCGTGACGCGCCCGCGCCTCGGGCACCCAGGTCTGCTGCAGGCGGCGCAGGGCGATCGCGCTGGCGGTATTGCAGGCCAGGACGATGACATTGGCCCCCGCCTCGAACAGGCGTTCGCAGCCCGCGCGGGTCAGATCGACGATCTCCTCGCCACCCCGACCGCCGTAAGGCGCGTTCGCCTGGTCCGCCAGATAGATGAAGTCCCGCTCGGGGAAGCGTCGGGTCAGTTCGCGGTGGACGGTCAGCCCGCCCACGCCGGAGTCAAATACGCCAATGGCCATGGGCGCGCTTTAGCCGCGCGGCTCCCCGCCGTCCATGGCTGGAGGTTACAGGGCGTTCATGTGACAGTCCGCCCTCCCCGGGCCTAGGGTCCCGGAAACGAACCGAGGCTACGGAGTTCTTATGCACAGACGCCAACTTCTCATCGCCGGAGGCAGCCTGATGGCCCTGTCCGCCACCACAGGCTGCGCCACCGGAACCGCACTGGGCGCCAGCGCCTCCGCCGGGAGCCTTGAGGCGGATGCCCGCATCGGCCGCGCCGTCCTGCCCGCCCAGACGCCGCGCGCCGAGCTGCTGCAACCGTGGACCGGCCCCTACGGCGGCGTGCCTCCGTGGGACAAGGTGACGGCGCCCAAACTGCGCGAGGCGCTGCTGGAAGGCATCGAACTGCAACGCGCCGACTACAACGCCATTGCTGACAATCCCGACGCCCCGACCTTCGCCAACACCCTGGTGGCCATGCAGATGGCGGGTGAGCCGCTGGATCTGGCCGGCAGCCTCTACGGCGTCATGACCTCCAACATCGGCTCGGACGACTACAACGCCGTGGACACCGAGCTGTCGCCGCTGCTGTCCGCCGCGGGCGATGAGATCAGTTTCAACGCCAAGCTCTTCCAACGCGTGAAGACGGTCGCCGACAACGCCGACGCCATGGGCCTGACCGCCGCCCAGAAGCGCATCGCCGTGCGCAGCCGCGACAGCTTCATCCGTTCGGGCGCGGCGCTGGACGCCGCCGGCAAGGCCGAGTTGGGCCGGATCAACACCGCCCTGGCCAACGCCTTCACCGCCTTCAGCCAGAAGGTTGTGGCCGACGAGAACACCTGGACGGTGATCCCGACCGAAGCCGGCGTCGCCGGCCTGCCCGCCTCGAACAAGGCCGCCGCCGCCGCGGCCGCCCGCAATCGCAACCTGCAGGGCTGGGCGATCATCAACACCCGCTCCAGCGTCGACCCCTTCCTCAGCTTCGCCGATGACCGCGGCCTGCGCGAGGTCGTGTGGCGCAAGTTCGTGAACCGCGGCGACAACGGCGACCGCAACGACACCAACGCGACCATCGCCGAGATCGTCCGCCTGCGTCAGCAGCGCGCCCGTCTGCTGGGCTACCAGAACCATGCCGAACTGCGCATGCAGGACACCATGGCCAAGACCCCGGCCGCGGCCTTCGACCTGATGAACCGCGTCTGGGCTCCGGCCAAGGCCCGCGTCGCAGAGGAAGTGGCGGACATGCGCGCCATCGCAGGCCACGACATCGAGCCGTGGGACTATCTCTATTATTCCGAGAAGGTCCGGAAGCAGAAGTACGATCTCGATCAGAACGAGCTGAAGCCCTACTTCGAGCTCAACAACGTCCGCGCCGGTTCGTTCGAGATGGCGCGCCGGCTGTACGGCTTCACCTTCGAGAAGCTGGCGCCGGGCACTGTGCCGGTCTTCCACCCGGACGTGGTGGTCTACGAGGTGAAGGACGCCGGTCGGCCGATCGGCCTCTACTACGCCGACGACTACGCCCGCCCGGGCAAGCGTTCGGGCGCCTGGATGACGACCTACCGGTCGCACTCGACCTTCGACGGACCGAAGAACACCCTGGGGTCGAACAACAACAACTTCATCAAGGCCGAGGGCGGCGAGCCGATCCTGATCTCGCTGGACGACGCCGAGACCCTGTTCCACGAGTTCGGCCACACCCTGCACGCCTACTCGTCTAACGTCGTCTATCCGGCGCTGGGCGGCACGCCGCGCGACTTCGTCGAATATCCCTCGCAGGTGCACGAGCACTGGGTGCTGACGCGCCCGATCCTGGACGGCTTCCTGAAGCATGTGGAGACCGGCCAGTCGATGCCGCAGGCCCTGATCGACAAGGTCGAGGCCGCCGCCACCTTCAATCAGGGCTATGCCACGGTCAGCTATCTGTCGTCGGCTCTGGTCGACATGGACCTGCACACCCAGACGACGCCGCCGACCGACATCGACGCTTTCGAGAAGGCCTCGCTGGACCGTTACGGCATGCCGAAGGAGATTGTGATGCGGCACCGCCTGCCGCAGTTCAATCACCTGTTCACGTCGGACGCCTACTCCGCCGGGTATTATTCGTACCTCTGGTCCGAGACGATGGACGCCGACACCTGGGCGTATTTCGAGGAGTCGGGCGACGTGTTCAATCCGGACATCGCCAGCCGCTTCAAGTCGATCATGCTGGCGCCGGGCAACACCGTGGACCGCGCCGAGGCCTATCGCGCCTTCCGCGGGCGCGATCCGGACGTGCGGGCGCTGCTGAAGGTGCGGGGCTTCCCGACCAACTGAGGTCGGCCTCCGGCTTCATGAGCAAGGGCCCGCGGATCGCTCCGCGGGCCCTTTGTCTTTCTGAGCCGATCAAGGCGGCGCGGCCCGGTTTGTCCCCACCGATCCGCGCGCGCGTTGCGTCAGGCAGGCCAGGCGGGCGCGACCTCGGCGGAGATCGGCGCGGTGCGGCGGCTGCGGGCGTAGTCGTCCTGCCGCGATTGCGGCAGTTGGCGGAGGGCTTCACGGGTCACCTGGCGAACGCACAGGCTGTCGACCATGCGCGGACCACGCTGGCAGGCGTCACGGGCTTCTGCGGCCACGCGCGCGTCGAAAGCGGCGGCGCCCGAGGTGGTCGACAGGTTCAGGTCGCCGAAGGGGACGCGAACGGCGTCCTGGGCGGCCGCGGGAGCTGCGGCCAGCAGCGCAAGTGCGGCCAGCGAAAGCAGGGTCTTGGTCATCTGAAAATCTCCATGTCGCCGGGGTAGCGACGGTCATCCACATGGAGGGCTTATATGACAACTGCCAGACAGGGTTCGTGAACAATAGGCAATGACAGGCCTGGAACTGCTCAGTTACGGACAAGTAATCCTTATGTGGCGGAAAGGAGGCGCTGAAACGCCTCCCTTCCCGTGACGGTCAATAGGCGACGGCGCGGCGGCTGGCGGCGTAGTCGATCCGGGCGACGCCCGGCAGCTGACGGACGGCTTCGCGGCGCACGGCGGCCTCGCAGAAGGCGCGGTCGCTCAGACGGCTGCCGGGACGCCGGGCGTCGCGGCACAGGGAACGGGCGGCGGCTTCGACGCGCTGGTCGAAAGCGTCACCGCCCGCGACCGTGGCGAGGTTCAGATCCGACCAGCCGATGCGGGCGTTCGCGGCCGAAGCCGAACCGGCGGTGGCCAGAACGAGGACGGCGGTGAGGGAAGCGAGGATTTTCATGGCGGTCTCATGGGGAGCGCTGCATCGCTCGGGGGCGGCGACCGTGGCCGTATGCGCCGCGCCTGTTTCAGGCCCGTGAGACTTCGACGGCGAAATCGAGACGGCGGATTAATTCGCGGAAACCTGACCGTTGATCAGCCGCTGTTGCGCAGCCCCGCCGCCACGCCGTTCAGCGCCAGCAGGATGCCCTCGCGGACGCGCGGGTCGTCGTCCCCGGCCCGGCGACGGCGGATCAGCTCGATCTGCACGTGGTTCAGCGGCTCGACATAGGGCATGCGCAGCCGGATCAGCCGGTCCAGTTCGGGCTGGCCGCCCAGCAGGGCGTCCTGCCCGGTGATCGACAGCACCGCCGCCTCGGTCCGGTCCCACTCCGCCTTGATGGCCGAGAAGACGCGGTTGGCCAGCGCGGCGTCCGGAACCAGTCCGGCGTACCGCCGCGCGATGGTCATGTCGGCCTTGGCCATCACCATCTCCATGTTCTGGATCAGGGTGCGGAAGAAGGGCCAGTCGCGGTGCATCTCGCGCAGTTCGTCCGGATCAACGCCGGCGATCGCCGAACCGAAGCCGAACCAGCCCGGCAGCATCACCCGGCTCTGGCTCCAGCTGAAGACCCAGGGGATGGCCCGCAGGTCCTCGATGGCGGGCGAGGCCGTGCGCGACGCCGGCCGCGATCCGATCTTGAGGTCTGCGATCTCGGCGATGGGGGTGGCCGCGCGGAAATAGTCGACGAAGCCGTCGGTCTCATAGACCAGCGCCCGATAGGCGCTCATCGAGGCCTGCGAGAGCTTGGACAGGGTCGCGCCGTGCCGGGCGGTGAGTTGCGCGTCCGGCGGCGGGGCCAGCGAGGCCAGCAG